>Ga0226835_1001816_pt1 | contig 10332 bp, 7 predicted proteins | sample LAC_MetaG_1_FD_163627 | JGI IMG/M metagenome (GOLD analysis project Ga0226835, IMG submission 163627) | Anaerobic ammonium oxidizing microbial communities from anammox membrane bioreactor (MBR) in UC Berkley, California, United States -... | ecosystem: Engineered > Bioreactor > Anaerobic >...
AACGGCTTGCAGTTCTACGACTGGCAGTATCGCCACGAGCAGCTTCTGCCGCCCGCCGATCCCTACGCGGACCTGTTGGGGCGGCGCATGTCGCTGGCGACGGTGACGGCGCTGATCGACGCCGCGCACGCCCGCAACATCGCCGCCATGCCCTACACCGCCATCTACGGCGCCTCGCCCGCTTTCTACCGGCAGCACCCGGACTGGGCGCTGTTCCAGGCGGACGGCGTGCCGTTCGTATTCGGCGACAACTTCCTGATGATCATGGATCCATCGCCCGGCTCGCCCTGGGCCGAGCACCTGCTGGACCAGTTCGCGCAGGTGCTCGACCAGACCGCCTTCGACGGCATCCACCTCGACCAGTACGGCGCGCCCAAAGCGGGCCGCAACCAGGCCGGCGAGCCGGTCGATCTGGCCGAGGTCTTCCCGGCTTTCATCAACGCGAGCGCCGCGCTGGTCCGCGAGAAGCGCGCGGGCGGCGCGATGATCTTCAACGCGGTGGGCAACTGGCCGGTCGAGACGGTCGCCCCGTCGGATCAGGACGCGGTCTATATCGAGGTCTGGCCGCCCTACCGCGACTTTCTGGACCTGCACCGGATCATCGTCCAGGCGCAGGACCTGGGCGGCGGCAAGCCGGTCATCATCGCGGCGTACATCCACCCCAACAACGCGCACAACGTCCGCCTGGCGAACGCGGTGATCTTCGCCAGCGGGGCCTATCACCTGGAGCTTGGCGAGCCGGGCGCAATGCTGGCCGACCCCTACTTCCCGAAATTCGGGCAGATGAACGAGGCCATGCAGGCCATCACGCAGAGGGCCTACGACTTCCTGGTGCGCTACGAAGAAGTGCTCGGCGTCGGGACACGGGACGCGACCGAAGCGCGCGCCGGGTCGCTGACCATCGAGGGCGTGCGGACGGATGGCACGCTTTCGAAGAACCGCGTCGCGGTGATCGTCCGCCAGGGGCCGGGGCGCGAGACGTTCAGCCTGGTCAATTTTATGGGGCTGGCGCACGGCAAATGGCTTGAGACGCTGTTCCAGGGGCCGGAGCCGAGGCGCGATCTGGCGGTCACGCTGCGGGTGGATCGCCCGGTGGCGCGGGTGTGGCTGGCCTCGCCCGACGCCGACTCGATCGCGCCGCAACCGGTGGTGTTCGAAACGGGCGAGGACGAAACCGGCGCCTTGATCCGCTTCACCGTGCCGTGCCTGGACTACTGGACGATGGTGGTGGTGGACTACGAGGCCGGTGAGTGACAGCATGACGATTTCTCGCTTCTCCGACACGCTGATCGCGCGCAGCCGCCAGGTGATCCTGACGCACCAGCAGCCGGGCGGCGCCTATCTGGCCGGGCCGTTTATGCCCGATTACCAGTTCTCGTGGTTTCGGGATGGCGCGTTCATCGCCTACGCGATGATGCTGGACGGCGAGATCGCGCCGGTTCAGCACGGGGGAAGCATGGCGGCCCAGTGGGAAAGTGCGCAGAGCTTCCACGACTGGTGCGTGCGCGTCATCCTGCGCCGGGCGGACGGGCTGGAACGCTGCATCGCCCGCGCCGAAGCCGGGCAGCCCATCGACCCCCGCGACGCGCTCAACGCCCGCTACGACGCGCAGGGCGACGATGGGCCGGACGGCTGGCCGGAGTTCCAGCTCGACGGGCCGGGCGCGTGGCTGTGGTCGTTGAGCGCGTTCGTCGACCGCTTCCGGCTGCGCCCGCTGCCGCTGGAATGGGAGCGCGCGGTCCGGCTGGTGGCGCGTTATCTGGCGGCGCTGTGGCGCCTGCCGTGCTACGACTGCTGGGAAGAGCTGCCCGACGACGTGCATATCAGCACGCTGGCCGCGATCTACGGCGGGCTGCGGGCAGCGGAGCGACTGGTTCCGGGGCTGGATTGCTCAACGACAGCCCAGGCGATCCGCGCGTTCGTGCTGGAGCGCGGCCTGACGCCGGGCGGCGAGCTGGCGAAGTCGGTCGGGCGTGACGCGGTGGATGCCAACCTGATCGCCGCCGCTGTGCCCTTCGGCCTGCTGGCGCCGGACGATCCGATCATGGTCCGCACCATCGAGCGTATCGAGCGCGACCTGCACGCACCCGGCAGCGGCGTGCACCGCCACCTGGACGATGTCTACTATGGCGGCGGGGCGTGGGTGCTGCTGGCGCTGTGGCTGGCGTGGTACTACATCGAGCGCGGCGATCTGGCCCCGGCGGAAGCGCTGATCGCCTGGTCCGAGCGCCAGGCGGACGCGGAGGGGAATTTGCCGGAGCAGGTTGTCCCGCCCATGCTCGCCCCAGAGCATTACCTGGCATGGGTGGAGCGGCGCGGCCCGATCGCGCAGCCGCTGCTGTGGACCCACGCCAAGTACCTGATCGCGCGGGCGGTGCTGGCGCGCTCCCCTCAGCCCCGCGCCTGTATAGACTGGAGAGAGAGGTAACACACGTGCGGAGACATAGGTGACACTTTTTCGGATAATGAGGCACCGCGATCGGTTGGGTAGAAAGAGACTGATGGTGCCCTGGAAAGTGAGAACAACAATGCCTCTGCGACGGGGTCGGGGGTTGAGGGGCGCTCATCCCCTCACCCCAAACCCCTCTCCCTCTTGCGACTGCGTCGCGGGGCGAGGGGCTTTTGTGCTGCGCGCTCCCCTTCTCCCCGCGTGCTGTATAGACTGGAGAGAGAGGTAACACACGTGCGGGGCGCAGGGGCCGGGGGGTAAGGGGGCGACCCGCCTGTTTGCCCGCAACCACACCGGTGGCAACGGACGCAGCAAGCTACATCCCTATACCTGCCCGGTTGAGGGGCGAAAGGCGCCAGAGCTACGGCTCCGGCGCGAAGCCTTGCAGGTACGCCCACCGCTGGCCGCGCGCGATGTGCACCCACAGCGGCAGGCTGAAATAGTCGTAAGACTCGGTGCGCCAGGCAGGGCCGCGCGCGATCTCACCGGTCAGCAGGTGGCGCCACTCTCCGGCAGGCAGGTAGTAGGTGACCTCGGATGTCTCGCTGAACACGGGCGCGACCAGCAGCGCCGGGCCGAGCATATACTGCATGTCCAGATGGCGGCAGGTGGGGTCGTCGGGGAACTCCAGCACCATCGCGCGCATGACCGGCCAGCCGTGCGTGTGCGCCTCGCGCGCTGCGTCGAGCAGGTAGGGCATCAGGTGTGCCTTCAGGCGGTTGAAGTGGCGCAGCACGTCCACCGCTTCGTCGCCGAACAGCCACGGCATCCGCACGCTGGACGAGCCGTGCAGGCGGCTGTGCGACGACAGCATCCCGAACGCCACCCAGCGCTTGTAGAGGTCCGGCGTGGCCGTGCCGATGAATCCGCTGATGTCGTGGCTCCAGAAGCCGAACCCGCACAACCCCAGCGACAGCCCGCCGCGCAGCGTTTCCGCCATCGAGACATAGGTTGACGAGTTGTCGCCGCCCCAATGCACCGGGAATTTCTGGTTGCCGCACGTCGCCGAGCGCGCGAAAACGACCGCCTCACCCTCGCCCCTGACCTCGCGCAGCAGATCGAAGACGGTCTGGTTGTAAAGGTACGTGTAGAAGTTGTGCATGCGCTCCGGGGCGCTGCCGTCGTGGTAGCGGACGTTGGTCGGGATGCGCTCGCCGAAGTCGGTCTTGAACGTGTCCACGCCCATATCCAGCAGGGCGCGCAGCCTGCCCGCATACCAGGCCCGCGCCTCGGGATTGGTGAAATCGACCAGGCCCATGCCCGGCTGCCAGTCGTCCACCTGGTAGACATCACCTTCGGGCGTGTGGAGCAGGTAGCCGTGCGCCATGCCCTCGTCGAACAGCGGGGACGCCTCGGCGATGTACGGGTTGATCCACACGCAGACGCGCACCCCCCTGGCTTTGATGCGCTGCAACATGCCGTGCGGGTTGGGGAAGTTGCGCCGGTCCCACAGGAAGCTGCACCAGGTCAGTTCCTTCATCCAGAAGCAGTCGAAGTGAAAGACGCTGATCGGGATGCCGAGCGCTTCCATCCGCTCAATGTTCGCCAGCACGTCCGCTTCGTTGTAGTTGGTCGTGAACGAGGTGGACAGCCACAGCCCGAAGGACCACTCCGGCGGCAGGGCAGGGCGCCCGCTGAGCGCCGTGTACTGCTCCAGGGCGGCTTTGGGCGTCGGGCCGCCGAACAGGTAATAGTCCAGGCTGTGCCCCTCGACGCTGAACTGTGTGCGCGTGACGTGGTGCGAGGCGACCTCGAACGACACGTGGCCGGGGTGGTTGACCAGCACGCCGTAGCCCTGGCTGCTGAGGTAGAAGGGGATGTTCTTGTAGGCGATCTCCGAGTTAGTCCCGCCGTCCTCGTTCCAGATCTCGACCGGCTGCCCGTTGCGGACGAAGGGGGTGAAGCGCTCGCCCAGGCCGTAGATCGTCTCGCCGGCTTGCAGGGCGAGTTGCTCGCGCAAATAGGTTTTGCCGCCCTGCGTGAACAGCCCGATCGCCTTTGGCTCGCTGGCGGTCAGCGGGCGCCCGCCGCGCAGGAAGCCGATCCGCCACTCGCCCTCGACCGGCACGGCGACCGTCAGATCGCCGGTTTTCAGCCAGGCGCGCGTCTCGTCGCGCCCGATCTCCGCCGCCGGGTCTGCCGACGTGTAGTCCAGGTCGAAGACGGGTAGGCGCGGGCGACGGCCCTTGAAGTGCGCGAGCTGGACGCGCACCACGTTGGGCAGCGGCGCCGTGAAACGCGCCGTGAAGATCGCCCCGTCCAGATAATCGTGGCGCGCGTGGACGACCTTGCTGTAGCCCGTGACCACCAGTGCATCCGGCTCGGTTCGGACGTCCACCACGGTCAGCGGGTAGGCGGCGTGCGTGCCCGGCAGCAGTTTCCAGGTCCCCGCGTCAAACTTCATGGCTCCTGTCTCCTTTGTGGGCCCTCAACTCGGCTCCTGCCACGGGAGACGGGAGGACGCCCCGTGAAGGTCACAACCGCCTTCAAAGCGCGTCAGCCAGCGGCTGGCGCGCTTCTTCCTGGGCCAGCCACTGCTTCGCATAGTCAACAGCCGCCTCAGCAGAAGCAAATACAACATCCTCTGCACAGAAAATATTCTCTCGCCCAAGCAGCTCCAGCGCGCCGGTGCGGACCAGCGTGTTGAAAGTCGCCGCTTCCACGCCGCACAGAATCAGCTTGCCGCCGCGCGCCCGCAGCCGCCGGTGATAGGCCATCAGCACGGCGACGCCCGTCCCGGCCAGCATAGTATCCCCCCGCAGCCGCAGGATCGCGACCGGGCGGCGCACGCCAGTGACATCGGGCAGGCGCCCGTATAGCTCGCGCATGGCGGCGAATGACAGGTTGCCCTGCAACGAGAGCAGCACCGGCTGGGCATCGGGCAGGCGGCGGGGCGGGGCCAGCTCGCGATAGCGGTGATCGCCCAGCGGCTCTAACTGCGTCAGGCGGATCTTGCTCGACTCCGCAATGTAGAGCAGCAGCGAGAGGACCACGCCGATGTACACGCTGTACTGCAGCGGGACGACCAGCGTCGAGGCAAACGTCGCCAGCATCGCCCAGCGCCCGGACACGCTCGCCCGCCAGATGAAGCGCATCTGCGGCACGTCGATCAGCGTGGTTGAGGCGACGACCAGATGCCCGGCCAGCGCCGCCAGCGCGATCTGCTCGGCCAGCCTGCCGAAGATCAGCATGATCAGCGCGACGAACAGGCCCGCGAAGACGTTAGCCCAGCGCGTGCGTGCGCCGGACTTGATGTTCACGGCGGTGCGGCTCAGCGACCCGCTGGTAGGCATGTTCTGGAACAGCGCACCGCCCAGGTTGCTGGCGCCTTGCACGATGAACTCGCGCGAGACATCAGGCGGCTCTTCTTCGGGCCGCTGGATGCTCTGCATCAGCGCGGCGGTCTGCACGAGGCCCAGCAGGGCCAAGGCCAGCGCTCCGGCGAACAGATCCGGCATATAACGCGGCGTGGGCAGGCTGATCCCCGGCAGAGTGGTGGGGATGGGCGCCATGTCGATCACCAGGGCGACTCCGCGCTCGTGCCAGCCCAGCAGCGCGATCACCCCGCCGGTGATCGCGATCGCGACCAGCGTAGCAAACGACGCCAGGCGTGTGCGGTGCAGCCAGAGGATGATCGCAATCGTCGCCAGGCCCACCGCGAAGGTCTGCGGGTGCAGGTGGTTCAGCCGCGCCAGAAGCTGACCCAGCTCCACCAGCGGGTTCGGCGCGTCGGCCTCGATGCCGGTCAGGTGGCCGAGCTGGCCGAGCAGCACCAGCACCGCCGCGCCGCTGACGAAGCCGGTCATCACGGCGGTGGAGACGTAGCGCGCCAGCCCGCCCAGGCGCAGCAGGCCCATCACCAGCTCGATCGCGCCGACCAGAAAGGTCAGCGTGATCAGCCGCCCGACCACGTCGCCCGACTCGGTGAAGGGCGCGAGCGTGCTGCCGATCACGACCGCCAGCGCGTTGGTCGGGCCGGTGGTCAGCAAGGGCGAGCGGCTGAACAGCCCGCCGATGATGGTTGAGACGATGGCAGAGTACAGGCCGTAGACCGGGCTGATCCCGGCGACAATGGCGAACGCCATGGCCTGGGGCGCTCCGGCGGTGGCGCCGGTCAGCCCGGCGGCGAGGTCGGCGCGCAGGTCTCCGCGCGTGTAAGCGCGCATCCGGCGGCGCGCCAGCGTCATTTCATGAGCCATAACCCGGACAACATTCGTACATGCAAGCTGCGCGTGTGTCCGATTGTAGCGAAGAACGGCGAAGAGCAGCTAACTACAGCCAAGAGCAGCTAACTACAGCTAAGAACAGCTAAGAACAGCCAAGAGCAGCAAAGAGCAGCGAACCGCTCTTACTGCTTTTCGCTGTTTTTAGCTGCTTTTCGCTGCTTTTCGCTGTCTTTTGCTGCTTTTTGCTGCCTTTCGCCGCTTCTAGCCCCCTGCGCGATGCGCCGCAGCAGGCTGTCCAGCATCCGCCGCACCTCGGACACTTGCTGGTACAGGCCGTCATACGTCTCTGCGTCGAGCAGATGGAGATCGCGGCTCAGCAGCAACTGATATTCGAGTTCGCTGGCGGACCCCATCGCAATCCGCAAAAAGCGCGCCAACTCCCCATCGCCGCTGCGACCGCATCCCTCGGCGATGTTGGCGGGGATCGACGCTGCCGCGCGGCGCATCTGGCTTGACAAGCCGTAGCGTTCATCGGCGGGGAACTGCGCCGTGACCCGGTAGGTATCCAGCGTCAGTCGGTGCGCCTTTTTCCAGACGCTCAGGGAACGGAAATCGCGCATCACGAAGCCTTTCGAGACGGGGGTCTTTTCGCCCGTATTCTCGGCCCGCTTGAACGCCGGTGCAAGTGGTGAGAGCCAAGAGCAGCAAAGAGCAGCCAAGAGCAGCTAACTACAGCCAAGAGCAGCCAAGAACAGCGAACCGCTCTCACTGCCTTTCGCTGCTTTTAGCTGTCTTTAGCTGCTTTTAGCTGTCTTTAGCTGCTTTTTGCTATTCGCCCTTGCTTGACATTTTGGCATACCTAAATTAAACTCTAAAACGTGCGAAACTTAGAAACATGCATCGGACAAACCTATGAACCGCACGAACGACCTTTCCACTTCTCCCGCTACCCTGGCCGATCTGCCCGTGGGGCAGGCGGGTGTGGTAGCCGGGCTGACCCTGCGCGGGCCGGAGCGGCGGCGCTTGCTGGACCTCGGCCTGGTGCCGGGGACGGTCGTCGTCGCCGAGATGCGCAGCCCACTGGGCGACCCCGTCGCCTACCGCGTGCGGGGCGCAACCGTCGCGCTGCGCCGCGAACAGGCCCGCGCCATTCGCATCACGCTGCCCGACGGCGATGCATTGGACAGCACGACACCCGACATCGAGGAACCCTGACCATGCAAGAGACGCCTGTTCTACCCAAACCGGATGCGTTAAGCAGCGCCGGCTGCGCCACCTGCCCGATGAACCGCCACCTGGCGCGGCTCGGCGTCAACGTGGACAACTGGGATTATGTCGTCGCGCTGGCCGGCAACCCCAACACCGGCAAAAGCACCGTCTTCAACGCGCTCACCGGTCTGCGCCAGCACACCGGCAACTGGCCGGGCAAGACTGTCGCCCGCGCCGAGGGCGGCTTCGAGTTCGGCGACAAGCGCTTCAAGCTGGTGGACCTGCCCGGCACGTACTCGCTGCTGGCGTCGAGCGTGGATGAAGAGATCGCGCGCGACTTCATCCTGTTCGGCCAGCCGGACGTGACCGTGATCGTCGCCGACGCGACCCGGCTGGAGCGCAACCTCAACCTGGTGCTGCAAATTCTGGAGATCACCGATCAGGTGGTGGTGTGCCTCAACCTGATGGACGAGGCAAAGCGTCACGGCCTGATGGTGGATGACCGGCGGCTGGCGCGCGATCTGGGCGTGCCGGTTGTCCCGACGGTGGCGCGGCGCGGCACGGGCATCCCCGAACTGCTGCAAGCTGTTCACGACGTGGCCACCGGCGCCGTCAAGCTCCGGCCCCGCCGCCTGCGCACGACGCAGAACGAGGCGCTCGACAAAGCGGTTGCCACGCTGACCGCGCAGATCGAGGCGGCCTTCCCCGGTCTGCCCAACGCCCGTTGGGTCGCGCTGCGCCTGCTGGACGGCGACGCCTCGATTGAGCGCGCCATCCGCGACGGCAGCCTGGGCGATCTGTCGCGCGGGGAGCGTGTGGCCGCGCCGGACGAGCGGCTGCGGGTGGCGGAGGTGTCCGCATGAGCACCGGAAGCGCCGATCTGCTGAGTACCGCCCGCGCGCTGCGCGCCGAACTGGGCGAGGGCCTGCACGACACGCTGGTCGAAGCGCTCTACACCGACGCGGCGCGCCTGGCCGACCGCGCCGTGACGCGGCCCGGCGAGCGCCCGCGCTTCGACCTGGACCGCACGCTCGACCGCCTGCTGACCAGCCGCACCTGGGGCTTCCCGATCATGGGACTGCTCTTCACGCTGGTCTTCTGGATCACGATCGCCGGGTCCAACGTGCCCTCGTCGCTGCTGGCGACCCTGCTGGTCGACACGCTTCACCCCGCGCTGAAATCCGGCGCGGACGCGCTGGGCGTTCCCTGGTGGCTGAGCGGCGTGGCGCTTGATGGGGCCTACCTGGCGACGGCGTGGGTGGTGTCCGTCATGCTGCCGCCGATGGCGATCTTCTTCCCGCTCTTCACGCTGCTGGAAGATTTCGGTTATCTGCCGCGCGTGGCCTTCAACCTGGACCGGCTGTTCAGCCGCGCCGGGGCGCACGGCAAGCAGGCGCTCTCGATGATGATGGGCTTTGGGTGCAATGCCGCCGGGGTCGTCTCTACACGCGTCATTGACAGCCCGCGCGAGCGCCTGATCGCCATCATCACCAACAACTTCGCCATCTGCAACGGGCGCTGGCCGACTCTGATCATGGTTTCCACGCTGTTCATCGGCAGCGCGGTCCCGGCGGCGCTGGCGGGCGTTGTGTCTGCCGCGGCGGTGGTGGGGGTCGCGGTGCTGGGCGTGGGGATCACCTTCGTCGTTTCCTGGGCGCTGTCGCGCACCATGCTCAAGGGGCAGGCGTCGGTCTTCAGCCTGGAGCTGCCGCCCTATCGCCCGCCGCGCATCTTGCAGACGCTCTACACGTCGGTCATCGACCGGACGCTGATCGTGCTGTCGCGCGCGGTCACGATGTCGCTGCCCGCCGGGATCGTGATCTGGACGATCTCGAATGTCACGCTGGGCGGCGCGAGCATCGCCGAGCACCTGATCGACCTGTTCAACCCGGTCGGGCTGCTGCTGGGGCTGAACGGCGTTGTCTTGCTGGCCTATCTGGTCGCCATCCCCGCCAACGAGATCATCATTCCCACCATCCTGATGCTGACGGTCCTCTCGACGGGCCTGACCGGGGTGGGGCAGGGCGCGGGCGTGATGTTCGAGCTGGAATCCGGCAGCGCGATCAAGGACATCCTGCACGCGGGCGGCTGGACGACGCTGACGGCCATCAACCTGATGCTGTTCAGCCTGATCCACAACCCGTGCAGCACCACCATTCTGACGATCTACAACGAGACCAAGAGCCTGAAGTGGACGGCGGTCGCGACGCTGCTGCCGCTGGGCCTGGGTTTCGCCGTGACGCTGACGACCGCCACCATCGCGCGGGCGCTGGGGCTGGTGTAGGTGTTGTTTCCCCTCACCCCAACCCCTCTCCCTCTGCGACTGCGCCGCGGGGAGAGGGGCTTTTGTTGTTGCGCCGTTTCCCCTTCTCCCCGCACCGGGCTGAGGGGGCGACACTAACAACGGACAGGAGGGCCGGAGCAGAGATACCAGTTCCAGCCCTCACGAAACAAGCTCCAGCGCCGTGCTAAGCCTCGGCCCTTACGCTGGACAGGTGCGGTAATCTG
>Ga0226835_1001817_pt1 | contig 10322 bp, 9 predicted proteins | sample LAC_MetaG_1_FD_163627 | JGI IMG/M metagenome (GOLD analysis project Ga0226835, IMG submission 163627) | Anaerobic ammonium oxidizing microbial communities from anammox membrane bioreactor (MBR) in UC Berkley, California, United States -... | ecosystem: Engineered > Bioreactor > Anaerobic >...
GACGAAACCGAAACGCCCGAACCGTCCGATGAGGATGCAAAGGATGCGGACGACGATAACGCTTCGGATAATGACGCAGGCGATAGCAATGCCGATGATGGCGTTTCCGACGACGACGCAAACGATGATGCGGACGACCAAGACGATGTGGACGAACACAAGACCGACGAACCGGATGAGGATGGAAATCAAGACGACAATGAGCATGACCAGAACGAGAACGATTGAGCCAACGCCAGCGCATAGCCGCTGGCGTTTTTTTCGCGCCCGTATCTTTTTTGGTGCGCCGTGCGTTAGAGTGAGTGAAAGGCGATGTGGAATTTTTAACGCGAACGGCGCAAACGATTTTCTGCTTTGCGCGTTCCCAATTTCCTAGAGGAGGTTAGACATGTTTTCCCGCAAATTGTTTTTCGCGTTCGGCATTTTTGTTTTGACTGCAAGCATGTTCTGGGCTGCGCCTGCGTCGCGCGCCGAGACAGAGGCGTTAAAGGGGCGCGGGCAACTTTTGACCATTGACCTGCGCGCCAAGACATTGCAGCTGCGCCAAGACAATGGGGCGACCAAAACGCTAAAATTTTCCAAAAAGACCAAGTTCGTACGCAACGGAAAAAATAGCCGGGCGAAAGCGCTGCTCTTGCGCGATGCGCTCGAAATAAAATACCAAGCCAATTTGAATGTAATTCAGGTGACTGCCACAGGGCCCGCCGGCAAACGCATTGCCGGAAAATTGAACGATGCAATCAAAGGCAGCGGTATGCTTTCGATTGACGGCAAACTCGTCCACTCCACCGCGCAAACGCATATCGTGCGGAATGGCGCAATCGTTTCGTTGAGTCAGCTCACGCGCGCGGACACGGTTATCGCGCATGTGAAACGGAACGCCGCCAATGCCAACGCGCAAACGGAAGCGTTTGACCTGATTGCGAATGGGCCGGAAGAACAGGAAGTGGAAGGTACCATCAGCGCACTGACGGGAAATCAAATCGTCATCGCGGCGTGGAATGGTTCGGTTGTCGCAACTTGCAACATTACGCCCGAAACGATGATTGAAGTGGACGGCCGCGCCGCGACATTGAGCGAACTTGCCGTCGGGATGCAAGTGGAGGCGCACTATGACCCGACGACGTGGAATGTCTATACGATTGAAATGGACAGCGACGGACCTTTTGACGATGTGGAAATCAACGGCGTCATAACCGCGCTGGATGCCGCCGGCGGCATTACGATTGCGCCCGCCGTCGGCGCGCCCGTTGCCTTGACGGTGAACAGCTCGACCGAAATTCAAGTGGACGACGCGCCCGCCGCGCTGGCGGATCTTGCAGTGGGCATGACGGTCGAGGCAGAATATGACGCCGCGACATGGATCGCGCAAGAAATTGAAGCGGATGATGATGACGATGACGACGATGCTGCCTATCAAGAGCTCGAAGGCGTCGTGACAGCGGTGAACCTTGCCGCGCAAACTGTGACCATTACGCCGAACGGCGGCGGCAGCGCGGTCACGTTGAATGTGACTGCCGAAACCGATATTGAAATCAATGAGGTGGACGCGACCCTCGCCGAAATTCCAATTGGCGCCGAGGCGGATGTTACATACAACGCCTTGGACTTGAATGTTCACGAACTCGACATCGGCGATGATGACGACGACGATAGCCCCGCGCGCTAGGATGGCGCGAGCAAGCACAAAATAAAAAACTCGCCATCGCGGCGAGTTTTTTATTTTGATTTATTTGTTTATGCCGAGCCAAAAATAATTGGGCATGACGGTGAGTTTGGTTTTGATGTGAATGCCTTGAACTGTGGCGACATGGGGCGCGTCCTTTGGATTCACAAAACAGGTGTCGGGTTTGACGCCGAATTTTTGTTGATAGCGCGCGGCGGCTTGTAAAATTTTGGCGGTCATGTCCAGCGTAGAATTGTCATACCACAACAAACCGGATTGCATTCTTGTTCCTCCTCGAAATTTTGGTTGTGGATTCAAGCGTTTGAGCGAGTTCGCGCCGCCGTTACGGCTCAAGGCGAATGACGGACAGCGACCAGATATTGGTTTTTACATTTTGCGTGAGGTCAAACACGCCTTGCGCGCTGCGGACTCGAAAACACAAATGCGGATTGCGCCCGGTTTTGGTCCAACAGCGTTCAACCGTTTGTACCTCGTGCGCTTGGCCGCGCCAACGAAAGCGCTGCGGAAAATAGCCAAAGCGTTTTTCTTGAATTTCGACCGCGTCGTTGCGAACGGCGCGCGCCGGGCGTTGAGTTGACGCGCCGCGACGAACGGAACGGGTCCCCGCGCCGACGCGCGGGAGCGTAGCAAGCGATTCGGTGCGTAACATTTTGTCTCCTTGATTATTCTTCGCCAATGATGCGCCATTCGCGCGCGTCCACCGCGTTGGCGTGTTCGGACAGGAATGGATTTGGCGTTTGATTCCATTGCAAAGGAAAATTTTGCGGCAATTGCCCCGGCGCGAATTGACCTTGCGGCGACAACACAATGATTTGCGGCGGCGACGGCGCGGGCAAGGTTTGCGACGCAGGGCGATAGCTTTCGCGCGCGGGCGGCGCTTGCGTTTCAAATGTTTCGTCCGACGCGTCCGCTGTCTGGCGTTGACGCAGTAATGCAAGCATCAAGCCGACGGTGACGGGAACGCTCGCCGCGACGCCGCACATGACGCCGAACGCGATATTCAACGTCTCGGCGGAAACGCGTTCGATGGCGTGATAGCCGATGGTCGCCAGCGTTATTGCGACCACAATCAGGGTTCCTGTTTTCACGAAAGGATTCCTCGCTTTAATCCGTCCAGCCCACGCAGCGCTCGTAATCCACTGTTTCTTGAAAAGCCGACGCGCTGGAATTGCCGAGCGGGGCATAGACGATATCGGAAACGCCATCCGCGTCCGGCGCCACAGCCAAAGGTTGCGCCATTTGTTTGCGCGTCAATTGGCCCGTCAACCAGTTTTGAATCTGAATAATTTTGGATTTCGGTTCGGGCGCATACGCTGCGCGTTCTTCGGCGGCAATGCGCTGCGCGGCTTGCGCGATAGCCGCTTGCTCTTGGGCTTTTTTCTGCGCGGTCGCTTGCGCGCGCGCCACCAAAGCGGCGGTTGTCGCCGAAATGGTTTCGGACGCGGCATTGTTTGACGGCGCCGTCGAAGCTTGGGGCGCAGCGGGCGCGGCGCGTTTTGTCGGCGCAGGTTGCGGCGCGCGTTTTTCGCGCGCGGCTTGCGCGACGGGCGGCGCGGCGGCTGATTGTGCGCGCGCCACGGGTAAAATTCCGTTTTGCGGAATCACATTCGGCAAACGCAAGGGACAGCCCGCGCAATCGCGCGGCGAATGAATGGGAATGGTTTTGGCGGCGCAGGCGGCTTGCTTGAACGCGATGGCGGTGGGCGCGTCATTCCACACCTCGACGCGTCCCGTCGCAAAGCGCACCGTGAGCGGCGTCGAAACTTGTTTCTCTAGCTCTGCGCGCAAGTTCTGACAATTGATTGCTTGGACCGGACAGGCGCGGCACAATTCCGCCGACACTTGACGGTCGCCGCTTTTGACGAGTTGACAGAGGATGCGCCCGTGCGCGTCCACTTGGCGAAATTGGCAGGGCTTGAGTTTTTCCATTGCGAATGATTGATGGAAATTGATAAAGCGTTTCCCCGTATGTTCTATTGGAAAATGGTTATACGTCGCGTTTTCTGACGATTGCCAAAACGGCGCCGCGAATTTCAATTTCGGAAAAACGCAAATACTCGGGCGGCGCGTCGGGATTGGGCGCTTGGGCGCGCACGCGGCCATTGTCGCGATACAGATAGCGCAGGGTGGTGCGTTTGGCGGGGCGCAGATACACCGCCAACATTTCGCCGTCGGCAAAGCGCGCGCCGCGTTTGACAATGACCAGATCGCCGTCGTTCAACAAGGCGTCTTGCATGGCTGTGCCGTACGCGCGCAATAAAAAAGTATCGGCTTCGTCTTGAAACAAACCCGCGGCGAGTTCGCCCAATTCATCGCGCGGCGAGGGCGCGGCGACGTTTGGCGTGGGCAGCGGCAGGGCGAACGCGCGGCGGCGCGTGGGCGGCGTTTTCAATAACACGAGACTGCGACTGACGCCCGGTGTGAAAGCGAGATAGCCCTGATGCGCCAAGCGTTTCACATCGCGCGCCACATGGTCATTCGAGACCAGACCGACGGCGGCGCCAATTTCGCGATACGTGGGGGAGCGTTGATGTTGACGTTGATAGCGTTCGACGAACGCGAGGATGCGCGCGCCGTGTTCATCCAACTGTGTCATAGCGACTCCTTTTGCGGAACCGTTCGGTTCCGAACCAGTTAAAAAATTCGACACAGAACTTGCGTTCTATTCTTGAATTATAATAGAACTTGCGTTCTATGTCAATGGGCGCGCGGTTTTTTTAAGGCAGAGGGCAAGGGGTGTGAGACGAACGGGGAAAAAAAAGCAGACCTGTTCGCGTGAACAGGTCTGCTTTTGCCATCAGGATTTAAGGGTTGCGGCATTGAGGCGTTTGGTGAGCCGCGATTTTTTGCGGGCGGCGGCATTTTTGTGAATGATGCCTTTTTGCACCGCCGAGTCGAGCTCGATTTGCGCCTGACGCACCATGTTTGCCGCGTTCTTGTCGCCGGCGTCAATCGCTTGCGCGGCTTTTTTGCTGACCGTGCGCGTTTTGGCTTTGACCAAACGATTGCGCTGGCGGCGGCGCGCGCTTTTGCGAATTTCTTTTTGGGCGGCAGATGTATTAGCCAATGTGAATTCCTCCGATTTCCAATTCCGATAAAAGCTAGCGGCGCAATGCGCGCGCGCTGGCAGAAAATTACGCTGCGCCATTCTACTTGAAAGCGAGAAAAGCGCAAAATTCGCGCCTAGCGGGGTTGGCAAGACCCCAAGTGTTAAGCCGAGCATTGTTCGTCGAGTCGTAGTGTCCAAGTTGAAAGTTGAAGGTTGAATGTTTATGCGGTGGGTCTTTCCTCGCGCGCATGGTGTATAATTTGCGTTCGCGTATGAAAGCCACTCCCGCCGCGCCGACCGCGCGCCGCCTCGTCGCTTCGACGGGGATTGTGATGTCGTTTTTCGTGTTGAGCCGTGCCTTGGGCTTGGCGCGCGAAATCGCCATCAGCTATCAATTCGGCACCTCCGCGCAGCTCGACGCGTATGTCGCCGCGTTTCGCATTCCCGATTTATTGTTCAATCTCGTCGCGGGCGGCGCGTTGGCGTCGGCGTTCATTCCGCCGTTTTCTAAATTATTGACCGACGGCGATGTGCGCGGCAGTTGGCGCTTGGCGTCCCAAGTCATCAATTTGGTTTTTGTGATTGTCGCCGCGTTGTGCATCCTCGCGGCAATGTTTGCGGAACCGCTCGTGCGCGCGACCGTCGGTTATGGCTTTGCGCCCGCGCAGCAGGTCTTGACTACCTCGCTGATGCGCTTGATGCTGTTGACCCCGGCGGTGTTTGCCGTCAGCGGCATTGTGATGGGCATTCTCAACGCGCACAATGAATTTTTGCTGCCCGCCGCCGCGCCGGTCTTGTATAATCTATCCATCATCGCGGGCGCGCTGTTTTTGGCGCCGCGCCTCGGCATTTATGGTCTGGCGTTCGGCGTAGTCCTTGGCGCGTTTTTGCATTTGGCGATCCAGGTTCCGTGGTTGATTCGACAGCGGATGCAATACGTCGCGCGTTTGGGGCTTGACGATGCGGGTGTGCGTCAGGTCGTGCGGTTGGTGCTTCCGCGCACGGTGGGCATCGCGGCGGTGCAAATCAATTTTTTGGTCAATACCATCCTCGCGTCCACGCTGGTCGCGGGTTCGCTCGCCGCGCTGAATTACGCGTTCCTGTTGATTCTTTTGCCGATTGGCGTCATCGCGCAATCCATCGCGACGGTTCTGTTTCCAACTTTTTCGCGGCTCTATGCGGCGAACGATTTGAATGGCTTGCGCCGCGCGTTCTCGGCGGGCTTTCGCGTGACGTTGTTTTTGACCGTGCCGGCGACGGTGGGCTTGATGCTGCTCGCGCGGCCCATCATTGAAATTTTGCTGCAACGCGGCGCGTTCACGGCGGAATCTACGGACATGACGCTGCTGGCGCTCGAACTTTTTGCGGTCGGGTTGTTCGCGCACGCGGGGCTGGAAACGATTACGCGCGCGTTCTTTGCGATGCACGATACCGCGACGCCGGTGAAAATCGGGATCGCGTCAGTGGCGCTGAATATCGTATTGTCGCTGCTGCTCATTAGTCCGCTCAAGCAAGGCGGGCTCGCGTTGGCAAATTCCATCGCGACGATTTTGGAAATGTTTGTGTTGTTGTATTTATTGCGCCCGCGTTTGCAGGGCATTGACGGACACACGCTCGCGCGTTCGGCGGCAAAAATTTTTGTCGGCGCGCTAGTCATGGCGTTGACCATCGGATTGTATGAATTGACGCCATTGGCGGCATCGCCGTTGGCGCTGCTAAGCGGCGGCATCGTATTGGGCGCGGGCGCGTATTTTTTGACAATGTTTGTTTTGCGGAGCGAGGAAATCGCAATAGCAATGCAAAGCGCCAAGTCAAAAGCGAAAAGCTAAAAGTGCAAAGTGCAAAGTTCGAAATTCAAAGATCAAAGATCAAAGTTAAAAGGTAAGAGTGACAAACGCTCTTTACTTTGAGCTTTTAGCTTTAAGCTTTTAACTTTTCCATCGAGGAATTCATGTTCATAGATAAATTTGCGGCGTATCAGAAACGCTATGACGATTTGCATAAAATGATGGAAGACCCGGCGGTCTCGATGGACCCGACGCGTTTGCGCGAGATTACGCGCGAGATTAGCGACATCGAGCCGATGGTTGAAAAATATCGCGAATTCCTCACGACGAGCCAGGCGTTGGAACGGACGCTCGAATTGGCGCGCGAGGAAACGGACTTGGAAATGCGCGCGTTGGCGCAAGAAGAAGCCGAGCAGTTGCGGGCGCAAGAAGAAAAATTGTCAAGCGAAATGCGCGTGCTGCTGCTGCCCCAAGACCCGCGCGATGATAAAGATATTTACGTAGAAATTCGCGCGGGGACGGGCGGCGAAGAAGCGGCGTTGTTCGCGGCGGACTTGTATCGCATGTACACGCGCTATGGCGAACGACAGGGCTGGAAAGTTTCGCTCGTGGACGAGAACCGCACGGGACTCAAAGGTTTCCGCGAAGTGGTTTTTGAAATCAAGGGCAAGGGCGCGTTCTCGCGCTTGAAATACGAAAGCGGCGTGCATCGCGTGCAGCGCGTGCCGTTGACCGAAGCGAGCGGACGCATTCACACCTCGACGGCGACGGTGGCGGTGATGGCTGAGGTGGATGATGTTGCGGTCCAAATCAACGACAAAGATTTAAAGATTGATATTTTCCACGCGTCGGGACACGGCGGGCAAAATGTGCAAAAGGTGGCGACTGCCGTTCGCATTACGCATCTGCCGACCGGTTTGGTCGTCGCGTGTCAGGATGAACGTTCGCAGCTGCAAAATAAATTGCGCGCCATGTCGGTCTTGAAGGCGCGGTTGTATGAAATGGAATTGGAAAAACAGCAGCAAGAAATTTACCAAGCGCGCAAAGCGCAGGTGGGCAGCGGCGAACGCGCGGAAAAAATTCGCACCTATAATTTTCCCCAAGACCGTCTCACCGATCACCGCATCGGTCTGACCGAACACAATTTGCCGGGCATTCTCGACGGCGACCTCGACTATATCATTGACGCGTTGGTGTTGGCGGATCAAGAGGAAAAGTTGAAAGCGGCGGGGGTGGAAGTAGGGTGAGTGGGTGAGTGGGTGAGTGGGTGAGTGGGTGAGTGGTAGAGGCAGCGCCTTGTACCTGTCCAATTCCGAATGGAGGGAACGCGATGGACCCATTTTTGATTTCGTTGATTTGGGCGATTGGATACGGGTTTGCGGGCGTGGTGGGGAAATTGGCAGACAAGGGGATTGTCGAACCTGCGCTCGAACCTGCAACAAAAAAACTGCAAACGCTCGTCAAAGGCGGCTACGAACAAGCCGAGCGTGAAACGAATCTCGCCAACGCGATTCGCGCGGCGATTGAGGATGCAGGCGCGCCAGCCGACGAATCCGAATTTATCACGTATGCGCGCGAGATTGGACTGGAACGCTTGACGCTCAAAGAGAATCGCGGGCTGCTCGACCGCGTGATGGCGTTGGCGCTTGTAGTATCTTCGCCTGACGACACGGGCTTGGTGTCCGACGCGCTGCTGCGCGAGTTGGGTTTGCAAGAAAACCAACGCGCGCCGGTCACGCGTTTTCTCTTTTACCTGCGCCGCCAATTGAATGAGCTGAAGGAGTTTCAACCTTTGCTCCGTCTGGCGCACGAACAAAACGCCGAAAATGCCGCGCGCATCATGATTGTGGAGATTGCGCGCGTTGGCTACATCGTTTCTGAAATCGCGCAGACGGTGACGACGACGCCAGAGGGCGATAAAGTTTTGCGCGTTCAAATTGTCGAGGACACGCGGCAATTTGAACCCTACTCGCGGCGGCTTGCTGAAGACTGCAATCAATTGCAATACTTGGGGAACATTGACAAGCAATATGCGGATGTGACGCGCGAGCGCACGCTGACGCTGATGGATGTGTACACGCGACTTGAAACGACTATATTGGTGGAACGCGAACAATCCGAGCGAGAGCAACTTGAATTCACATTTCTGGAACGCCGTGGGGCGCGCCGTGAGACGGTGTTGGAGGCGGTGTCGGAGAATGCCGCGCCACGCGTTGTTTTGTTGGGCGACGCGGGGAGTGGCAAGTCTACGTTCGTCAATCACCTCGCGTATTGTTTGGCGCAGGCGCGGCTGGGAAACAAATTAGAGTGGATGGAAAAATTGCAAGGGTGGACTTGGGGTGCCTTGCTCCCAATCCGCGTGGTCTTGCGCGAATTGATGGCGCAAGCCGATTTGACGCACGAGCCGACGGCTGATGTCCTGTGGGATTTTATTCGCGCGGATTTGGACGCGCGCGGGCATGTCCAATATTTCGACGCTTTACAGCGGCAAATCCAACAGCGCGGTGGAATCATATTGCTGGACGGTTTGGATGAAGTGACCGAGGCGGGAAAGCAGCGCGAATTTGTCAAGGCGGTGATTGAAGATTTTGAACGCGGCGGCTTGTGCCGCGTCATTGTAACCTGCCGACCGTACGCGTATGAACGCGCGGAATGGAAGCTGCGCGGCTTTGTCGAGCGCGCCGTCGCGCCATTTTCGCCAGAGCAGATTCAAGAGTTTATCGCCGCGTGGTATCACGCGCAGCAAGCGGTGTTTGGGATGCCGCAGGATGACGCGGACGCGAAAACAATCAAACTGAGGACGGCAATTCAAAATGAGGGATACCTCTCTGAACTCGCGAGCAGTCCTTTACTCTTGACGTTGATGGCAACCGTGCATACGTCAAAAGGGGAATTGCCCGAAGACCGCGCGCTGTTGTATCAAGAGGTGGTGGATTTGCTGCTTGACCGATGGCAGCAGACCAAAACCGTGCGCGGCAAAGCCGAAAGCGGCTTGCAAGATTTGTTGGGCATCACGCGCACAGAGTTGCAAGAAACCTTGGCGCGCGTTGCCTTTGACGCGCACAAGACGCAAGGCGAAGCGAGACCTAAAACGCGCAAGCGAGATGAGGAGGCGCCGCGCGTCGCCGATATTCAGGGCGCGCTATTACGTCGCGCGTTGGGCAAATTGGTGGGCGGGGATGAAATCAAAATTGCGCAAGCGCTGCATTACATTCGCACGCGCGCGGGTTTGCTTTTGGAAAAAGACCAAGAACGCGATGTGTTTGCCTTGCCGCATCGGCAGTTCCAAGAATTTCTCGCCGCCGCGTATCTTTGCCAGTCGCCCGATTTTGTTTTGGATGTCAAAGAGCTTGTCGAAAAGGACGCGTTGTGGTGGCGGCAGGTGTTCCTATTGGCGGTGGGGAGAAAAAAACCGAGCGACTATGGCACCGCGCTTGAACTCTTGAACAAAATGCTTCCCGCGCTCCCGCCGCGCGGCAAACACGGTTCACCAAAAAACGCGGAACGCGCCCTTTTGTGCGCGACCGGCGCAAGTGAGATTCGGTTGGGTCTCAAAGCCCAGAGTGATGAGCGCTATCGCAATGCGCCCAAGAAATTTCAGCAATGGCTCGTCACTATCACTGAACAGGAATTGCTCACCCTCTCTGAACGCGCCGAAGCGGGGCGTCTCCTCTCCGCGCTCGGCGACATTCGCGAGGATGTCAATTGCGAAATTCCTTTCACCCTTCCTGTGGCGGCGGGCGAATTCGAAATGGGCGGCGAGGGTAAATATGATGGTAAGCCGATTCATCGTGTTACG
>Ga0226835_1001818_pt1 | contig 10319 bp, 7 predicted proteins | sample LAC_MetaG_1_FD_163627 | JGI IMG/M metagenome (GOLD analysis project Ga0226835, IMG submission 163627) | Anaerobic ammonium oxidizing microbial communities from anammox membrane bioreactor (MBR) in UC Berkley, California, United States -... | ecosystem: Engineered > Bioreactor > Anaerobic >...
TGTCCGTGTCGCGGGTCATGACCACCTGCACGCCCTCTGCCTCGAGCAGGCGCTTCAGCTGCAGGGCCACCGCCAGCACGACCTGCTTCTCGGTGGCGTGGCCGACGGTGCCGGGGTCGTGACCGCCGTGCCCCGCGTCGATGACGACCACCTGCCGCTGCTCGGGGACGGTGAGGAGCGCCTGGGTGACCTGCTCGGGTCCCGCCACGGCCGGCGTGGGAGTCAGCGGCGTCACCGCGGCGCCCCGGAGGTCGGGAGCGAAGTCGACGTACAGGGTGGTGGCGCTCTCCTTGTCGACGCTCGCGACCTTGTAGCCGCTGCCCTTCGGGTCGACGGCGTACTTGAGCCGCACCACCAGCGTCACCTGCCCGCCGGAGCTGCGGAGCTCGACCGCCGCGAGGTTCGGGTCGTCGAGGGTGAGGGCGAGCGTCTCGGCGCGAGCCCCGGGCAGCGCCACCAGGAGCGTGTCGCCGCCGGCCGCCACCTCGTAGGCGGCCGACTTCGGGATGTCGATGGCGACCCTGGATACGCCGTCGGTGAGCCCCGTGCGTGGGCGCCCCACGCTGTAGCCGAGCCGGTCGGCCGTGTCGACGGTGATGACGTGCCGCTCCGCGTTCCAGGCGCTGACGCCACCGAACGCCGTCACCAGCGGGGTGACGGCCACGTAGGCGACGCCGTCGACGAGGATGGCGCGCGGACTCGCCAGAGTGGTCTGACCGCCGAGGGCCGGCTCGAGCGTGACGGTTCCGGCCGCCTTGACGAGGCCGGCTGCGATGTCGGAGGTCGCCTGGAAGCGAGCGGTGCGGGAACCGTCGCTGAACACGAGCACCTTGTCGTCCTGGACGTACTGGACGGTCAGGCCCATGGCGTCGGCCAGCGCCTGCGCCTTCGCGAAGGCGTTCGAGCTGTCGCCCTGCGCGATGAAGTAGTAGGGGCCGGCGGGATCGACGATGGTGCCGTTCACCGCGAGGTAGTTGTGACGCTCCTGCGCGGCGCCGGTGACCGTGGCGAACAGGAGGAGGAGGGTCAGGAGGAGCCGCTTCACGTCGCCGCGAAGTCTATCACGCCTTCGGAGCCGGGGAACATGAGGAATACCGCCTCTGGAGCGCACTTACCGCGCAGGTGAAGCTCGTCACTTCCGGGGGCGGCAACCGCGCTGGTCGGACCAGTTCGGGGCCGGCCCCGGCCCGTCAGTGGCGCCCATGGTTGCCGGGAGCCGACGAGCCGTGCGCCGTGTCCTCGAGTTCCCTCAGGCGCGACTGGACGGCGTCCTCGGTGGTGAGGCTCGCCGCCCCCTTCTCGAGGTGGTGGTAGAGCAGTTCCACGTCCGACCGCAGGCGCGTTATCAGCTCGCCCGACTCCTGGAAGTGCTGGGCCACGTCCCCCTGGAAGCGGTCGAGCGTCGACTGCATCTTCCGCAACCGCTGCTCGCTCGGGTCGCGGCGCCGCGACAGGTTGGCCAGGAGCCAACCCGCCGCGCCGCCTAAGACGAACGCGCCGACCGTCCACGCCCACGGGCTCATGCCCACCAACATAGCAACTCGACCCCTCGCCTCGCGGACCGCGGGGCCCGGCACCGGGCGCCCGTTCGCCTACACTGCCGCCAGATGCCGCCCCAACCCCCTGACCGCCCCAACCCGAAGGCCGCGCTGCAGGGCGTCTACCTGCGGCCCCTCCGTGACGACGCGCTGCCGGCCCGCCACTCGGCCGGCGCCCGCGTGCGCGCCGGGCAGCTGCAGGCGTTCCTGCGGCCGCTGCAGTTGGCGGCCGAAGCCGCCATCGGCCCCGTGGGCAACGTCACGCTCGTCGTGGCGAACTCCAAGGATTGGCACCGGTTGTGCCGCTACCCGTACGGGCTGCCGTTCACGCGCACCGGCGTCGGTGGGCGAGGCGCCACGGTGGTCGCCGCGAGCGATCACCAACCGCGCCTCCTGCACCGCTTCGACGACGTCAGGCTGGCCGCGGCCAAGGCGGGCGTCCGGGCGCCCGCCGAGCCGGCGGAGTTCGTCGACCTGATGATCGGCCACGAGTGGGGCCACGCCGTCAGCAACCTGAGCGGGTTGCGCACGCGCCTCAAGTGGCTCGACGAGCTCAACGCCACCTACGTGTTCGTGCAGGCGCTGCGCGAGACGGGGCAGGTGGCGCTGGTCGAGCGGCTTGCCGCCTGGGCGCGCTGGCAGGTGGCGGGAACCGCGCACGAGATGGGCGACCTGGCCGCCTTCGAGTACCCGCGCGGTCGCGCCGGCTGGGGCAAGCTCCTCTGGTACCAGGGGGTCTTCACGCAGCGCGCGCTGGAGCTGGCGCCGCGCCGCGGCTGGGACTACCTGCGCGAGCTGCGCGGCGCGCTCCCGGCCGCCGATCGCGGGCGGCTCGCCCGCGCCCTGGTCGAGGTCGAGCCGAGCTTCAGGCCGTGGTTCAGGGTGTTCGGCCGCGAGGGGTAGCCGCCCGCAGCCCGCTGCCCCTCACGCCGATAATGCGAGGTCGCTCCGCAGCTGCTCCAGCACCAGCTGCAGGTTGGCGGCCTCCTCCGGGGGGCACTGTCTGATCAGTCCGGCCGCGTGGACGAGCGCCTCGTGCGCGCGGGCGTCGTCGCCGAAGCTCATCGCGGCCTGCGCCAGGGCCAGCGCCCCCTCGGCCGCGAGCGCGGGCGGGAGCCCCAACTCGCCGAGCTCGGCGTAGAGGTCGTAGGTGGTGATCGCGTCCTCGCGCGACGTCGCGAGGTCGGCGGCGGCCAGGTAGTGCGCGTACGCCGCCTCCGGCGCCCCGCCCGCCGCGAAGTGCTCGGCCGTGTGGGCGGAGAACGCGAGGGGGGCGTGCTGCTCGAGCCAGGTGGCGATCCGTAGGTGCAGCACGGGACGGTCGGCGTACGGGATCATGCGCAAGACCCCGTTGCGCAGGAGCTCGCTCTGGAAGCGGTACTCGATCTCCCCGGGGATCGAGCTGGCGACCTGAGGCACCAGCATGTTCTCGCGCACGAGGGCCCCCACGTCCGAGGCGGCCGATGCCCCGCCGAGCTCGCGCAGCAGGCCGTCCCACACGAGTTCGCCGGCCAGCGCCGCGTAGGCGAGCAGGCGTCGGTGCCGGGAGTCGATCATGTCGAGGCGCGCCTGCAGTAGCGAGGCGAGCGAGCCCGAGAACGACTCCTCGGTGGCGACCGACAGGGCCCGGCCCAACTCCAGGACGTAGGCGGGCACCCCGCCGACCTGCTCGAGCAACCCCGCCACCGTCGACCGCATGGGGGAGCCGGTGACCTCAGCCAACAGCTCTTCGGCCTCGGCCTTCGCGAGAGCCGGCAGGTGCAGTTCCGCCCTGCGCCCCTGCCCGCCGGCGCGGCGCGCCGTGCGCAGCACGAGGAGCGGCGCCTCGGTGGCCAGGAGCAGGGCGAGGAACTCGTGCAACGTCGGGTCGCGCGGCTCGTTCTCCACGACCACCACGAGCGGGGCGACCGGCTCTCCCGGCGCCGCGCCGCCCCGCGCCACCGCGACCACCAGGTCGCGCCAGGCGAGGTTGGTGCGGTCCACGCTGCGCCTCTCCATCCGCTTCCAGGCCGTGCCGGGGGCGAGGTCGAGGCTGGCGAGGATGAGCCGTTGCCAGCGCGGCTCGTCCGGGAGGAGGGTCTCTAGGCGATGCTGCACGCGCGGCAACGCCCCACGCTCGTCGCCGCCGTCCTGCAGCCCGAAGAGCTGGCGCCCCAGGCCCGCGAACCCGAACTCCTCGCCGGCCGCCGGCGCGAGCCAGAGGGCGCGGCCGCCGTCGCCGAGGCCGGCCAGGAACTCGCGCAGCAGGCGCGTCTTGCCGCGCCCCGCCTCGCCCACCACCCACAGCTCGTGCGGTCGACCGCTGCGAGCTACCTCCTCGTGCAGCGCCGTCAGCGCGGCCAGCTCGGCGCGGCGCCCGACGAAGCGGACGTGGGAGTAGGGGTCGGCGTGGCGCCGCCCGGGGGCCACGAGGGCGTACGCCACCTCCACGTCGGGGAAGCCGTGCAGGCTGATGGGGCCGGTCGAGCGGTACTGGAGGCGGTTGCGGGTCGTGCGGTACGTCTCGGGACCGACCCAGACCTGGCCCGGCTCGGCGACCTCCTCCAACCGCGCCGCCAGGTTCACGGCGCTGCCCATCACCGTGTAAGAGCGCACGCGCCCCGACCCGACGGGCCCCGCGATGACGCTGCCGGTGTTCACGCCGGCGCGCGCCCGCAGCGGCAGGCCGCGCGCCTTGCCCACCGCCTCGACGGCCGTGAGGCTGGCCGCGGCCGCCAGCACGGCCCGGAAGGCGTCGTCGGGGTGGGAGCGGGGCGCGCCGAAGAGCGCCATGAGTCCGTCGCCCTTGAGCGCGTCGACATAACCGTCGTGCGCCTCCACGACGCCGGTTATCACCGTGAGCACCTCGTCCGCCAGGTCGCGCAGGTCCTCTGGGTCCAGGTCGCGGGTCAGGCCGCTGAAGCCCGACATGTCGACGAAGAGCATCGTCACGCGGCGCCGCTCGCGGGCCGCGCCCTGCTTGCCGAGGCGCACGCCGCACATGCCGCAGAAGCGCATGCCGGCGGGGTTGGCCGCGCCGCAGGAGGCGCAGATCATGCGCCCCTCCTTCCCGCCGCCCCGCCGCCACCCCTCACCGGGTCACCATCCGAGTAGCGGCGCCGGGTCGATGAACGGGCCGCCGCCGGCGCTCTCGCGCCGGGCGTAGAACTGCAGCACGTCGGGTCGGGTGAGGGTGCCCCCGCCGAGGTAGCCGATCACGGTCCCCTGCTCGACCGTGTCGAACAGCCCGACGATCGGCTGCCGCAGGTTGACGTAGATGCTCACGAGGTCGTTGGCGTGCTGCAGCGCCACCATGTAGCCGAGGTTGGCGCCGAGGTACGTGATGGCCGTGACGCGGCCCGTCTGCACCGCCCTGACGGCGGAGTTGATTAGGGGCGCCTGGATGCCCAGGTAGGAGTTGTTCCCCTCCCCGAAGCGGCTGACGAGCTTGGCGCCGTCGAACGGCCGCACGAAGCCCGAGGTGAGGGGCGCCAGCGGCGCCGCCAGCGCGTCGGCGCGGCTGCGCGCCACGTCGGCCTGGCGCTGCAGCTCGAGCTGCTTGTCGCGGTCCTGCGCGTACTGTGCGGCGGCGGCGCGGGCGCGCTCCTCCTCGGCCCTGAGGCGCGCGATCTCGTCGGCGAGCTGCTGGTTGAGGTCGCCCATGCTGCGCTCGATGCGCCCCTGCTCCTCCAGCAGAGCCTGCTTCTGGATGAGCTGGCCCGCCTGGGTCGCGTCGAGCTCGGCCACGACCTGCTCGAGGCGTCGCGCCGACGCGTCGAGCTCGGCCTCGGCGCGGGCGAGCGCTGCCTGGGCCGCGTCGAGCTCGGCGATCTGCGCCTCGAGCTGCGCCTTGGCGCTCCGCTGCTCGCCCAGGACCGCGTCGAGCTCGGCGATGACGTCGGCGTCCTGCTGCGCGAGGAGCCCGAGGTAATGGTTCCTGACGCGCAACTCGTGGAACGTTCGGCTCGCGCCAACCGAGGCGGTCAGGCGCCGCCCGCGCTGCTTGTAGTGGCTGAGGAGGAGGTCCTGCACCCGCGTCGCCATCTGCGCCAGGCGGTCGCCCAGGGCGTCGATACGCCCCTCGGTCTCGGTGCGTTGCGCCTGGAGGTCGACGATGCGCCCGACGAGCGCCTCGCGCTCGCGGCGCTTGGCCGCCAGCTCGCTACTCACGGCGTCGCGCTCGGCGATGCGCTTCTCGAGCTGCGCCGCGGTCTGACCCAGCGCGGCGGTGATGGCCTCCAGCTCCCGCCTACGGTCGTCCAGGAGGGCCTCGTAGCGTTGAAGGTCGCGCTCGAGGGCCTGCTTCTCCGAGCTGTCGAGCTCGACCTGGGCGCTGCCGAGGGGAGCGAGGAGGAACGACAGCGTCAGGCTGGCGATGAGCGCGAGGAGCTGCCGCGGCACGGGGAGAGTCTACCAGCGGCTCGTGTGGGGCGAATGTTGGCCCGCGTCACGGTGGGCCGGGCAGGTCACTGGCGTTCGCGCAGGTGGTGCGACACGGCGATGGCGCTACCGACGAGCCCCACCAGCGTGGCCAACAGGGCCAGGAGGCCGGCGATCCACCCGAGCAGCGCCGGGTCGCGCACGAATGGCACGAACGCGAACTGCTGCGACAGGCGCATCACGGCGACCTGGTACCCGGGGATGGCCAGCCCGAGTGCCAGGGCGGCGCTGATCAGTCCGAGGAGGAAGCCCTCGAGCAGGAACGGCAACCTGATGAAGCCGCGGCTCGCGCCCACGAGCCGCATGACGTCGATCTCCTCGCGTCGCGCCGTGATGGCCGCGCGGATGGAGTTGACGATGGCGAACAGGGCGGCGCCCAACAGCACCACGATGAGGATCGAGCCGCCGATGCGCAGCACGTCGTTGAGCGCCAGGAAGGTGGCGACCTCGGCGCTGGAATCGTCGACCTCGGCCACGCCGGGGAGCTGCTCGAGGCGGAGTCGCACCAGGCTCGTCTGGGCCGGGTCGTAGAGGCGCAGGTGGAACGTGTCCGGGAGCGGGTTCTCGACCAGGCCGGCGGCCCTGCCCAGCGACGGGAGGTCGGCCACCATCTCGGCAAGGGCCTGGCTCTTGCCGACGAAGTCGAGGCGCTCGACCTCCGGCCAGGCGCGCACCGTGGCGGTGAGCTGCTGGACGTTGGCGCCGTCGGCCAGGTACGCGGAGAGCTCGAGCTCACCCTGGAGCACCGCCAAGGCGTTGTTCAGGTTGACCGACAGGAGGCTGAACCCCACCAGGATGGTGAGCGACAGCGTCATGGTCGTGATGGTCGAGACGCTGGCGATCCAGTTGCCCCTGATGGCGCGCATGGCTTGCAGGAACGCGTACATCATGCGCGCCGCCCGCGCGCCCCGTGATGGCCGGATCCCCGGGAGGTCACGGGAGCAATATTACCCGGCGGCCCGGGCGGGCGCTCAGGCGAGCCTCGCTATCACGGCGTCCGTGAACGACTCGGTGCTGGCCGTTCCCCCCAGGTCGGGCGTCAGCTCGCCACCGGCGAGCGCGGCGTCGACGGCGGCCTCGACGCGGGAGGCGGCGGCGCGCTCCCCGAGGTGGTCGAGGAGCATGGCGGCGGTCAGGAACGTGGCGGTGGGGTTCGCCACCCCCTTGCCGGCGATGTCGGGCGCGCTGCCGTGCACGGGCTCGAAGATGGCGTACTCCTCGCCCACGTTGGCGCTCGGCGCGATCCCGAGGCCGCCGGTGAGGCCGGCCATGAGGTCCGACAGGATGTCGCCGAAGAGGTTGGTGGAGACGAGCACGTCGAAAGACTCGGGCGCCCTCACGAGCTTCATGGCGGCGGCGTCGACGATGATGTCGTACGCCTCGACTTCCGGGTACTCCTTGCCGACCTCCATGACCGTCTCCAGGAACAGGCCGGAGGTGAGGGGCAGGACGTTGGCCTTGTGCACCACGGCGAGGCGCTTGCGCCGCCGCATGGCCTGCTCGAACGCCACGCGCGCGATGCGCTGGGAGGCGCGGCGGGTGACGACGGCGTCGGCGATGGCCACGTCGCCGTACCTGCGCTCCTTCTCGACGTAGAGGCCCTCGGTGTTCTCGCGCACCATCAGCATGTCGATGCCTGGCAGGGACCCCGGCACCGGCCGGGAGCGCGCGGGGCGCAGGTTGGAGAAGAGGTCGAGGGTGCGCCGCATGTAGCGGATGGCGCCCTGGTGGCCCTCGACGCGCTTGGAGGGGCTCGTGAAGGCGCCGGCCAGCGTGGCGTCGGCGGCGCGAACCGCGCTCAAGGTGGCCTCCGGCACGCTCATGCCGCGGGCCTGGAAGGTGGCCCAACCGGCCTCGGCCTCGGTGAAGTCGAGCGGTAGGCCGGTGGCCGCCAACAGGCGGCGCGCCGCCGGGATGACCTCCCGTCCGATTCCGTCGCCTGGGATCAAGCAGATGGTGTGCATGTCACTCCTTGCGGTCGTGGGCCGCGCCCGGTCGCCGGGCGCGTGGTCGGCCGTGTTCATGCGGGGTCGTCCGCGGCTCGCGGCCCCATGGCCGCGGTGTGGCCGGCGCCGACCCTGCGCCGTCTTGGTCCCCGCGTGCTGGCTGCCGGATGGGACTCGGTGCCGCGCCGCGTAGCGGCCGGCCAAGCGCAACCAAGCTACCACGGCCCGCCGCCGCCCCGGGGGGCGGCCCGCGGGGGCGCCGGTTGGGGGCGCCGGTCGGCGGCGCCGGTTGGCGGCGGCGCCGGCCGGGTCGGCGCCGGCCCCACGGGACCTCCGCCCGGCCCGGGCGGCGCGGCGCGCTGGTAACATGCGGAACGATCGAGGTGGTTGAGTGACGACGCTGAACGGTCGCTTGGGTGAGGGGGTGGTGGCCAACGTGCTGCAGTACCTGCAACTGAGCCAGGGCACCGGCTGCCTGTCCCTGGCTCACCCGGCGCGGCGTCACGGCCAGATCTACCTCGAGGACGGCAAGGTCGTCTTCGTCGAGGCGCGCCCGCTCTACGACCTCGCGGCGCTCACCGCGCTGCTGGAATGGCGTGAGGGCCGCTTCTCGTTCCGCCCCGGGGTGGTCGCGCCGCGCCGCAGCATGAGCCGCAACGTCGACACGCTGCTGCTCGAGGCCACCCACCTCGCCGACGCCGGAGCGGTGCGGGCGGAGCCGGGCCTGGCGGCCGACACCGTCTTGCGCGTGGTGCAGCGTCGCGGCGCCGACGAGACGGTCATGCTGTCGCTCGGCGCGCTGCATCTCTGGCGCAGCATGGACGGCACGAGCAGCTTGCGCGACCTGGCGGCGGGCAGCGGCGCGCCACTCGCCGACCTCACGGCGGCGGCCCAGGAACTCCTCGATCACGGCCTCGTCGAGTTCGCCGCCCTCAAGGTGGCCGACCCGCGCTTCGCGCGCGAGTTGACGCGCGAGGCGGTCGACCTGCTCGGGCCCGTGGGCAGCATCGTGGTGGAGGACGCCCTCATCGAGCTGGGCGTCAGTCAGGACGCGCTGCCCCTCGCGCTGGTGGACGAGTTCGTCTCGGAGGTGACGCGGGCGTTCCCCAACGGCGACCGGCGCCTCGAGTTCGCGCGGCGCGCCGATCAGTTGCGAACGATCTTCGCCTTGAGCCCGCACGAGCGGGGGAGGGAACCGTGAACTACGTCGTCTCCGTGTTGGAGCCCCTACCGGTCGACCTGCCGGCTGCAGCGGCCGAGGTGGCCAAGGGGCTGCCGATCTCGCCCGACAACGTGCTCAAGCTCCTCAGTAAGGCGCCGGGGCCGGTGACGCGCCCCGTGTCGGAGCGCGACGCGCGCCGCGTCCAGGAGGTCATGCAGGGGGCCGGCCTGGTGGTCGAGGTGCGCGAGGGGACGCTCGACGGCCCCGTCGTCGACCTGGTGGCCAACGAGCGGGCGAGGCTGACGGCGGCGGGGCTCGAGGCCGCCACCGCTCAGGCGTCGACGCCCGAGGGGGCCTCCGAGGCGGGTCCGGACGGCCCGGCGGACGAGCCGGCGCCCGGCGAAGCGGGACGCGCGGCGGACGAGCAGCAAGGCGACCCCACGGACGGGGCCGGCGACGCCGGTGTCTACGGCACGCATGAGCGGGTCCGCGCCACCGGCGAGGAGCGGCGCGAGGCGCCGCAGGCCGGGCAGGCCACCACGCAGCCCCCGCGCGACCCGACCCGCACGACGCTGGTGCGCAACCCGCCCCGGCTCGAGCGGAGCGGGTTGCGGCGGCGCATCGCCAGCGCCGTCACGCTCCCCGCGCTACTCACGCTGGTGGTCACCCTGCTCGCGGTGGTGCTCGCGGTGCTGCCGGTCCTGCGGCAGGAGGAGCAGCGCCGCGTGAGCAGCGTCGTCGACGCGGTGGCCGCCACGGTGGAGGGCCTGTCCGGCGGGCTCCCGCTATCGGCTCCCATCCTCAGGCTCGAGCTCGACGCGGTGCAGGCGCGCGGCGCGGCGGGCGGCTGGGGGGTCGATCACCTTCTGCTCGTCGACGCCGATCAGTCGCCGCTCGTGGCGTGGTACCGCGGCCGCGCCGGTCTGGAGGCGTTCCCGGAGGACGTGCGCGACGCCGCCCTGGCGCGGGCGCGCGCGGCGCTGGCCGGCCCGGTCGAGGAGCCGGCGGCCGCCGGCGACTGGCTGGGCGGCCTGAGGGTCACGGCCGGGGAGCTGCTGGCGTTGGTGGGGTTGGGCACCGTCGACCCGACGGTGGCCGGGGCGCAGATCCACCGCCTGGGAGCAGTCGGCGGGGCCGTGGTGGCCGGGGCCGCGCCGAGCGCCGCCCGCCTGGTCGGTGCCGGCCTGCTCACCGCCCTGCTCGTCGGGCTCGTGCCCGTGCTGTTCGGGTTGCTGGCTACCCTGTCGCTGACGC
>Ga0226835_1001820_pt1 | contig 10308 bp, 7 predicted proteins | sample LAC_MetaG_1_FD_163627 | JGI IMG/M metagenome (GOLD analysis project Ga0226835, IMG submission 163627) | Anaerobic ammonium oxidizing microbial communities from anammox membrane bioreactor (MBR) in UC Berkley, California, United States -... | ecosystem: Engineered > Bioreactor > Anaerobic >...
CGCGGCACAGGTTCTCCAGCGCGAGCGCGTTGCGCCCCAGCAAATAGCGATTGACGCTGAAGCCCTCATCCAGGCCGGGCTCCAGGCCGGGGCCGTCGCTGGCCAGCCCTGCGGCGCCGCGTTCTTCGACCAAAAACCGGGCTGACGCCAGCGAAAACCCCGGAAAGCGCAGTCGCCCCTCCGGGTCTACATTCCAGTAACGCGCGGGCGCATCCCAGCGCTCCTGCCATCCGGTGAAGAGGATGACCAGACACCCGGAGGGAACACGGCCATGCTCCGTTTCCCACGCGTACACCGCCTCGAGGGGAAGGGCAAAATCGGCGTCCACCGCGCAGGCGGCGCGTACATCCATCACCGCCGCGGGCAACACCAGCCGCTCCGGGGGAATCTGATCTACCGCCAGCCCCTGAGGTAGAAAGTGCGCCGGGGCATTGAGATGGGTGCCGCTGTGCTCTCCCAGGCTCAGACGGCGCAAGAAATACCCTTCACGCTCCAGCCGGGCATACTCTGAAAACTGAACCGGCGGGTCGCCCGGCCAGACGGGCACCCCCGCATGAAGCGGATGATGCAGTTCGATGAATGAGGTAAAGCGAATCGTGGGCACAGGCTGATCGCTCCCGCTCAAAGAAAATACGCCATGGCCATCACCACCAGGCCCACCAGCCCGACCAGCGCCAGGCTGTGGAAAAACACATAGCGCAAAATGTGCCCTTCCCTGCCCTGCAGGTTGACGGCCGCGCCGGCCACCACCACACTCTGAGCATTGATCATTTTGCCCATCACCCCACCTGAGCTATTGGCCGCAGCCATCAGCACCGGTTGAATCCCCAGTTGCCCGGCGGTGATGCGTTGCAGACTGCCGAAGAGGACGTTGGACGACGTGTCGGAACCGGTGATGAACACTCCCAGCCAGCCCAGCAGCGTGCCAAAAAAGGGATAAAGCGGCCCACTCCGCGCAAAAGCCAGCCCCATGCACCCATCCATGCCGGAATAACGAATCACAAACCCGATGGCCATCATGGCGCAGATAGTCAGCAACGAAAGCCCCACCTGCCGAAAGGCGGCGGCGTAACGCACCAGCAGGTCGCGCGGGCGATACCCCATCCACACCCCGGCCACCAGCGCCGTAAGGAGAATGGCCGTGCCCGAAGCCGAAAGCCAGGCCAGGTCGAAAACCGCCCCTTCGGGCCGCGCCGCGATAACCACCGGCGGCATACGCATCACCATGCCATCCAACCCGGGAACATGCACCCGCACCAGAGAAAAACGATCCAGAAAAGCCTTCATCCCCGGCAGACCCCAGACGAACATCCAGAGGCTGAGCAGCAGCCAGGGCGCCCACGCTCGCGCCACCAGCGGCCGGGGGTGCACAGGAGGAGCGGAGCCGGCCCCGGCCTCGGCCTCTCCGGGCAGGCGCCACACCTCCGCCGGGCGCCAGAAGCGCAAAAAGAGCGCCAGCGCCGCCATCGAGATCAGCGCCGAAAGAATATTCACCAACCACGGCCCATGCCACCAGGCCACGGCCAGCTGTACCGCGGCGAACGTTCCCCCGGCTACCAGCAGGGCCGGCCACACCCCGCGCACACCTTTCCAACCGGCCAGCGCCCAGACCATCCAGAAGGGAATGAGCACATCAAAAAGGCTTAATTGCAGGGCTACGGTGCGGGTCAGGTCGTGCAGGTCGAGCCCGGTGACTCCCTGCAGGGCAATGAGCGGGGTTCCCAGCCCGGCATAGGGCACCGGCGCGGTATTGGCAATGAGCGAGAGCCCCGCGGCCGGAATGGCCGGAAAGCCCAGCCCGATGAGAATGGAAGCCGAAACGGCCACCGGCGTGCCGAACCCGGCCGCGCCCTCCAGGAAGGCCCCAAAGCAGAAAGCCACCAGCACCAGTTGCAACCGCCGGTCGCCGCTCACCTGGCTCAGGCTATCGCGCAAGATGCCAAACAACCCTTTCTCTTCGGTGAGGCGAAAGAGAAAGATCACATTCAATACAATCCACCCGATGGGTAAAAAGCCGTAGGCCATGCCATAAAGGGCGCTTGAGGCCGCCATGAGGGGGGGCATCCTGAAAACCACGACGGCTACCAGCAAAGCGGCGCCCAGGCCCATCAATGCGGCAAGGTGCGCCCGCAGGCGCAGCCAACCCAGGCAAACCAGCAAAAGCGCAGCCGGCAGAAACGCCACCAGGGTGGAAAGCAACGGAGCGTGAAGGGGGTCGTAGGTCTGCTGCCAGGGCATAGAATCCGTTCAGGAGGGAGTAGCGATGCCGTCCAGGCGGGTCAGCCCGGCTGTACGGGCCGCCTGCAGGGCGGCTTCGTATTCTTGCGGCGTGATCCGCCGGTTCAATTGCGTAAAAGCCGCCGCCCGATAAGCGGGGTGATACTGCGCCATCACATTCAGATAAGTGTTCGGAGAAATTTCCTCCGCCAGGAAACGGACGACCTGAGACGTCCCCGCCAGGCGGTTGGGAAGCACCAGGTGCCGCACCAGCAGGCCGCGCACAGCCAGGCCTTCGTCATCCAAAACCAGGTCTCCCACCTGACGGTGCATTTCCTTCACCGCCGCCCGATTGACGGCGGGGTAATCTCTGGCGCCGGAGAAGAGATGGGCGGTTTTCGAATCGGCGTATTTCATATCCGGCATGTAGATATCGATCACCCCGTCCAGCAGCGCCAGGGCCTCGAGCGCATCGTAGCCGCCAGAGTTGTACACCAGCGGCAGGCGTAAACCGGCCTGCGCCGCCAGGAGCACCCCCGCCAGAATCTGCGGCACCACGTGGCTGGGCGAAACAAGGTTCACATTGTGGCAGCCCATTGCCTGAATTTCAAGGAAGATGGCGGCCAGTTCTTCCGGCTCCACTTCGGGGCCGGCATCGGTCTGGCTGATTTCATAGTTCTGGCAAAACACACAGCGCAAATTACACCGGCTGAAGAAGACCGTCCCCGAGCCGCGCCCTCCGCTCAGGGGGCGCTCTTCGCCATGATGCGGCCCATAACTGGCTACCCGGGCCTTCTCGCCGCTCCGGCAGACCCCCAGTTCTCCCTTGAGGCGGTTGGCGCGGCAGCGCCGCGGGCACAATGTACACGAGGCCAGCGCCGCATAGGCCTGTTCAACACGGCGCGCCAGTTCGCCGGACAGGAGCAGAGAAAGATAAGCCGGGGGCATACCTCCATTATAGCCAATGGAGTTCAAAAGGGGGAGAAGCCCTCATGGTTTTTTTATTGAGCAGGATCATCCGCATACCCGCACAGGGCCAGCGCCCGTGGCCCGGTATTGAGCCCCAGAATGGGGCCTGTGAGATGAACGAACAGTTCCTGTGGAGCAAATTCTTCCCTGATGCGCGCTTCCAGCTGGCGGGCTTCGCCTTCGGCCATCCCGTGCATCACGGCCACATGCAACCTCCCTCCCGGGGGCATCCTCTCGAAGAAGCAACGCGTCATCCTTTCGATGCTCCGCCGTCGTGAGAGCGCCATGCCTTCGGCCTCAACCATGCCGGTGTGGTGGTTCAAATAGATCACCGGCCTGGCATGAAGTAAGGCCCCCAGCAGACGCCGGGCATTCCCGATGCGCCCGCCGCGGTAGACGTATTCCAGAGTGTCGAGGCAGGCGCACACCTGCACCCGCTCGCGCACTTTCTCAGCGGCTGCAACCATCTCCTGCATACCGCCCCCGGCCTCACGGGCACGGGCCGCGGCCAGCACCTGCCAGCCCAGCCCCATCGACGTGCTGCGCGAGTCGTGAACCGCTACCGGGAAATCCATCGCATCAGCCGCCAGCCGTGCCGAAGCAAGCGACCCGCTGAACTGGGCATTGACCAGCGCGACCAGCGCCCCCTCCGCCCCTGCCTCACGCGCCTGCCGAAACAACGCCAAAAATTCTTCCCGGCTGGCCTGTGCAGTCGTCGGGAGCGTTGGGCTCGACTGCAAACGGGCGTAAAACTCCTCCGGCTGGATGGTCACACGGTCGCGGTATTCCTTCCCATCCCAGATCATTACATACGGCAAAACCGAGATCTGGTACTGCTCGATAAAATGAGAGGGAAGGTCACAGGTGCTATCGGTAATCAGCGCAATCGAGTGCATGAATGAACCGGTAAAAACTCCCCGGGAAGGATCAGTCACCGGCGTAGCCGCACAGCGCCAGCGCCCGTGGGCCGGTGTTCACCCCGAGCACCGGGCCCGTGATGTTGATCAGCAACTCCACCGGCGAATACTCCCGCAGGATTCGCGCCGCCAGCTCTTCGGCTTCTTCCAGAACGTTCCCATGTAACACGGCAATATGCAGGGGTCTGGTCAGGTCGATCATCGAAAAGAATTTTTCGAACATCAGGTCGACCACTTTCTTGTGCGTCCGGGCAGTGCCTGCCGACTCAACCAGGCCCGTCTCGTGGTTGATCTGCACCAGCGGCTTAATGTTGAGAAGCGAACCAAGCCAGTGCGTGGCGTTGCCGATGCGCCCGCCCTTATGCAGGTATTCCAGCGAGTCCATGCAGACCAGCTGTACCAGAGAACGACGCACCTCATCGACCTTCTCCAGAATCTGCTGGATGGTGCGCCCCAGATCACGCTGGCGGGCGGCCGTCAGCACCTGCCAGCCCAGGCTCATGGTGGGGCCTTTTGAGTCCACTACATGAACGGGCAGGTCCACCAGGCCCGCCGCCTGAGTGGCGGCGTTGAACGCCCCGCTCATCGCACTGCTCACGGTGAGCACAATCACTTCACGGGCGCCCTCTTCGGCAGCCTGCCGGTAAGCGGCGGCAAACTCGGCCACCGATACATGCGCCGTTGAGGGGTACACCGGGTCGCGCGCCAGCCGTTCGTAAAAATCGGCGGGCTGCATATCGACCCGGTCGCGGAACTGTTCGGTGCCCCAGATGATAGTGTGGGGTAGAACATGAATACGGTATTGGTTAATCAGCTCCGGCGGAATATCGCAGGTGCTATCGGTAAGAATGGCAATGGTGTCGTTCATAAAGGGTATTTTAATCCTGATCGCGTCAAACGGTTTTCGAGTAAGAAGAAACAAGGAGACTTTGCACCCTTAAATAAGGTACAAAGTCTCCATTTCTCTCTTTCGACCCGCCCCAGAAGAGAGGGATCGGGGAGGCGCAAACACAATCCCTGACGAGAAGCTTTAAATCCAGCCGCGCAACTGCATCGCCTTGACCACCCGGTCGATGGCTACCATGTAAGCGGCATCACGCATGCTCACCTGCTGCTGGAGCGACATTTCCAGCACACCTTCAAAGGCCGTGGTGATTTTGTCATCCAGCCGGCTGAGGGCTTCGCCCTTCGACCAGTAATAGTTCATATCGTTCTGCACACTCTCAAAGTATGAAACCGTCACCCCTCCGGCGTTGCAGAGAAAATCGGGCAGAACAAAGATACCACGTTCCTTGAGCACCTCGTCCGCTTCGGGCGTGGTGGGGCCGTTGGCGCCCTCAGCCACCAGTTTGACGCGCTCGTGAATCAGCTGGACGGTTTCGGCGTTGATCTGCCCTTCGAGGGCCGCCGGGATGAGCACATCCGCTTCTTTGCGAATCCACTCGCCGCCCTCTTCGATCTTGTACCCTGCGGCTGAAGCCTGACTCTTGTTAATGGTGCCATACTGATCGGTGATCGACATCAGGAAGCGCGGGTCAATTCCATCTTCTTTTGATACGGTGTAAGGGCAGCGGTCGTCACGATCCCAGTACGAAACGCACACCACCTTTCCGCCAAGCAACTCGGTGAAACCAATGGCGGCATACTGCGCCACATTGCCAAAGCCCTGAATGGCCGCCCTGCAGCGCGTGGGATCAAGCTTGAGGTGCTTCATCGCCTCACGCACAGTATAGATGACGCCAAAACCGGTGGCCTCGGTGCGGCCCATCGAACCGCCGCTCCCCAGGGGCTTGCCCGTAATCACCCCGGGGGTATACTGCCCGACCAGCTTGGAGTATTCATCCATCATCCAGCCCATCATTTGCGGGGTCGTGCCCACATCGGGGGCGGGCACATCGGTGCGCGGGCCAAGGTTGCGCCACATCACGTCGATATAGCCGCGGCAGAGGCGTTCTTTCTCCGGGGTCGAAAGAGTCGCCGGGTCGACGATCACCCCGCCTTTGCCGCCTCCCAGAGGGAGATCAGCCACGGCGCACTTCCAGGTCATCCACATGGCCAGCGCGCGCACGGTATCAATCGTCTCCGCCGGGTGGAAACGGATTCCCCCTTTATTGGGGCCGCGCGCGTCGTTGTGCTGCACCCGAAAACCCTCAAAGACACGGATCGAGCCGTCATCCATGCGCACCGGAATGCGGAAATGAAATTCACGCATCGGCCAGCGCAAAATCTCGGCCACCTGGGGGTCGAGGTGAAGCAACCCGGCGACATGATCGAACTGTCGTTGCGCCATCTCAAAAGCGTTGGTTTGTCCTGCCATACGGTTCACTCCTGGTTAAGTGGAAAGAAATGGAAATGAGAAGCCAAAAAATAAGCGGGCACGACGGATCGCGCCCGCTTGCTTTCGCTTCTATGGTTGGCTCGGAAGCTCATAATGCTCCTGCACCCTCCGGACTCTTTCCCTTTTACGATACCATCTTTACAATGGTCTGACAATGGATGAACCTCCATGTTCTGGATGATGAGCATCGCTAAAGCCGGGTGGAATATCAGGTTTTTTGTTGATTTTATGCGCTCAGAGGATCACAGCGGGCAATTCTTTCCCGCAGGTCGAGAATCCGCGGATGGTGCGGCGGAAAAACCCGCGAAAGCACCTCCAGCGCCCCCGAAAAGGCCGCCCGGGCCTCAGCCAGCTGGCCCAGCGCCTGCAGGGCCGTACCGCAGTTGGTCTGAATGCTGGCCTGCTCCACCGGCTGACGTGCAAAGGCTTCTCGCGCCCCCGACAGCGCCCGCTCAAAAAATACCAGCGCCTCGGCGGCGTTTCCCTGAGCCAGAAGGGCCATTCCCACGCCGTTGAGGCGGCTCACACAGCGGGGATGGGTTTCTCCAAAGGCGGGCAACTCGATCTCCAGAGCCTGCCGGTAGGCGGCCTCTGCGGCGGCAAATTCGTTACGCGCCATGTGAATGCGCGCCAGGTTGGTATAACGCACGGCCACGTTGGGGTGCTTCTCTCCCAGCCTGGCCCGATCGATCGCCAGCGCCCGCTCTACGGCGGCCTGCGCTCCGGTCAGGTCGCCACTCTGACGCAGCACCTCACCCAGGTTGCTGATGAGCGCGGCCACGGTGGGATGATTGTGCCCCAGGGCCGCCTCGCAGACCCGCGCAGCGTGGTCAAGCGACATACGCGCGGCCATCAGTTTACCCTGCATCTGCATCACGGCCCCCATGTTGCCAACCACCAGCCCCACGCTGAGGTGCTTTGGCCCGTACAACCCCTGCAGAATGACCATGGCCTGATTAAACGCGTGTAAAGCCTCGTCCAGCCGCCCCATTTGCTGGCAGGTATGCCCCAGGTTATTCCATAACGACCCGACCAGGGGGTGGCGTTTGCCAAACAACCCGGCGAAGGTTTCCAGCGCGGCCCGGGTAGCCTGCTCGGCGGCGGGCAGGTCGCCCTGGGCGCGCAGAATCTCCCCCTGGTTGGCCAGGTCTCGCGCGGTTGCTGGGTGCCGCTCGCCATACGCCGTGCGGTCTATCTCCAAAGCCCGCTCCACCAGGCTTCGGGCCTCAGAAAACTCACCCGCCGAGAGCAAGGCCACGGCCAGGTCGTTGGCGTCGCGCGCGGTGGCCGGGTGCAGAGGCCCGCGGTGGGCTTCATCGAGCGCCAGGGCCTGCCGGTGATGCTGGATGGCCGCTTCGAGCTGGCTCAGATCGCGCTCTATCGTTCCCAGGTGGTTGAGCACGGTTGCCAGAAGCGGGTCGGCTGGCGTCAGATGGGCTTCGGCCAGCTCCCGGGCCTCCTGCAGGGATTGCAGGGCTTCTGCCGGGCGGCCCTGCTCCTGCCGGAGCAGCCCTCTCTCCAAGAGGCCTTCCAGCCGCTTCGAAAGACTCGCTCCACCCTGAGTCTCAAGGCCTGCCCAGGCGGCCTCGAACATGGCTTCAGCGGCGGCCATCTCGCCCAGTTCACGCAGGAGGGCGGCCAGGTGAAGGCGGGTCGAGGGGACGTCTGCCAGGCTGAGGCTGTGTTCCAGGGCTTTCCGCGCGGCCGGGAATTCCGCCACGGCCTGGTACAGCCGCCCGAGGCTTTGCCACAGGGCCGCCGCAGCCGGGGGGTCTTCGTTTTCACCCGCCAGCGCGCAGGCTTCTACTGCCGGTAGCCGCTCCCGGAGCGCGCAGGGTGTGGCCGACTCAACACACCCGCGCACCACTCCCGCCAGCCGCGCAAGGGGCGGGGTACCGGCGGCGAGGAGTTCCTCCAGCGAGGCCTGAAAAGCGTTCACAAAGTTACTTTACCACATTTTCTACGCCGCGAGCACGCCGGATGGCATCGGTCATCCGCGCGACCTGTGCGATAAATGCCACATCGTGCACACGCAAAATATCGGCCCCGCGGAGGATGCCCACCACGCACGCCGCGGCAGTGCCCGGCAGGCGCTCGGCAGGGGGCAAATTAAGGGTATACCCGATGAACGACTTTCGAGACACCCCCAGCAAAAGGGGGAAGCCGAGCGCCCTGATCTCATCCAGCCGGTTGATAAGTTCCAGGTTCTGCTCCACGGTCTTCCCGAATCCGATCCCGGGGTCGAGGATGATCTGCTCATCGCGCACGCCCGCCTCTCGCGCCAGAGCCACGCTTTCCATCAACTCGGCCTTCACCTCGCCGAGCAGGTCTTCGTAATGCATCCCCACATAACGGCCTCCCAGGCGTTCCTGCAGTTCGGCATGCGCCGGTTGACTGCGGTTGTGCATCAACACAATGGGAACGCCGTACCGCGCGGCCACCTTCCCCAGCGCGGGGTCTGCCCGCAGACCCCACACGTCATTGATCCAGTCGGCCCCGGCCAGCAACGCCTCTTCGGCCACCCGCGCTTTGTAGGTATCGACAGAAATGACGGCAGAAGTCTCACCGGCCAGGGCGCTGACCACCGGCAACACGCGGGCAAGTTCCTCTTCGGCGCTCACCGGCTGTGAACCCGGCCGGGTGCTCTCGCCTCCCAGGTCAAGGATGTGGGCTCCGGCCTCCACAAAGACACGCGCCTGTTGCAGGGCGGCTTCCAGCGGGTCTTCCGCCTGTAAAAGGCCATCGCCAGAGAAGCTGTCGGGGGTCAGGTTGAGGATGCCCATGATCAGGGTTTGCGCGCCGAAGTTCAGACGCCTGTAGGGGCGCACCCCGCTCTCTCCAGCGGCACTGGCAAGCTGTGCCACCGACCGTCCCAGGACGGGGTGCACATAATCGGGCGTCAGATCGCACAGGGGCACCAGAACAAAGGCGCGCTGGTGAAGCTGTGGGTGCGGAATCTGCAAAGCGGGGTCATCCAGCACGAGGTGGTCATAAAAAAGAATGTCCAGATCGATGAGGCGCGGCCCGAACCGGAAGCCCGGGGTACGCCCCAGGGCGGCCTCAATACCTTTGAGGTGGTCAAGGAGCGCCAGGGGGGGCAGGTCGGTTTCGGCCAGCAAACATTGGTTGAGGAAAGCCGGTTGATCGACGTACCCCCAGGGGTCGGTCTCATAAATGGCAGAGGCCGAAAGGACCTCAACCTGCGGCGCAAGCCGCTGAATGGCCCTTCGCAAGTTTCCAACCCGGTTACCCAGGTTACTTCCCAGCGCAAGAATTACCCGATGCTTCATGGGTCAAATCCTTTCGATCAACGCGGCCAGCCCGCCCCTGCCTGTAAAACCAGCCAGCAGGGCGGCAGCGGCGCGGCTCTCCTGCAGGGCACGCATCAGACGCGCCACCAGAGTCAGATCGGCCTCACCGGGAATCAGAGCCGCCTCCGCGAAGCCCTCGCGAACCTGTTCTTCATCCAGCCCCTGCGCGCCGATGAACGCAGGGCGCGTCTCTTCGGGCAGGGTTTGCCCCACCTGGCAAGAAAGCGCGGTGAGGAAAGTATCCTGAGCAGGCCCGCCCGCCGGCAAAGGGATGACTCGCCCCAGCGGAGGCAGGTTCCAGCGCCCCACAGCCGTCGGCGCCCCCAGCAAAACTGCCAGCGCCCCGCCAGGGCCGCTCTGCCCGAGGATGGCCAGCGTTGACGCGCCAGCCTGTAGCGCGCGCGCCAGCGCCTCCAGTTGAAAAAGCCCCCCCAGCGGCGAGGCAGGCCATTCAAACACCGGGCAAGGAACCGGCAGGTGCTCTGCCGCGCCTCCAAGCCAGTGAATTTCACTCAGCCACTCAGGGCGCGCCCCGCCAGCCTGCAACACCGCCCTG
>Ga0226835_1001822_pt1 | contig 10291 bp, 6 predicted proteins | sample LAC_MetaG_1_FD_163627 | JGI IMG/M metagenome (GOLD analysis project Ga0226835, IMG submission 163627) | Anaerobic ammonium oxidizing microbial communities from anammox membrane bioreactor (MBR) in UC Berkley, California, United States -... | ecosystem: Engineered > Bioreactor > Anaerobic >...
CAGGGGGGTGAGCCGGTGGTCATCACCTGGTTCATCGGCCTGGGTGCCGGTGGGCAGCCTGAGCATCGGGAAGCCCAGGACCGGGTCGTCGAGCAGTTCAACGCCGAGCACGACGACATTGAGTTGGAGATCATCGTGTCCGACTTTGACGTCAGCCGCCAGACGCTCAGCACGCTCATCGCGTCGGGCGACGCGCCGGACATCATCGGCCCGGTGGGGATCGGCGGCTCGAATGACTACGCCGGCACCTTCCTCGATCTGCAGCCCATCATTGATGAGCTGGACTATGACCTGAGCCGCTGGAATCCGAGCCTGATCGAGTTCTATCGCGATCCGGAGGAGGGCCTGACCGCCCTGCCGTTCGCCACCTATCCGTCGTTCATCTACTTCAACCGCGATCTGTTCGACGCGGCTGGCGTCGCCTATCCGCCCCAGGCATTCGGCGAGCCGTATGCCGACGGGGATGAGTGGAACGTCGACAAGCTGCGCGAGATCGCCATGCTGCTGACGCTGGACGAGAACGGCAACAACGCCACCAGCCCCGAGTTCGACCCGACCAAGATCGTGCAGTTCGGCTATGCGCCGCAGTGGTGGGGCGATGACATTCGCTCCGCGGTGACGTCGCCGTTCGGCGCCGGGTCGTTCTACGATCCAGAGACTGGCCAGGCCGTGATGCCGGACAACTGGCGCGAAGGCATCAAGTGGATCTACGCCGGTTGGCACGAGGACCACTTTATGCCGAACTATGACTATCAGCAGAGCGACATGCTGCTGAACGGAAACGTGTTTAACTCCGGCCGTGTGGCGATGGCTTACAGCCACCTGTGGTACACCTGCTGCGTGGGCGATGTTCCGAACTGGGATATCGCGGTGGTTCCGTCCTACGAGGGCACGTACACCGCCAAGCTGCACGCGGACACCTTCCGCATCCTCGAATACACCGAGCACCCGATCGAGGCGTTTAAGGTGCTGGACTACCTGGTGGCCGGCCCGGCCATGCCGGAACTGCTGCAGGTCTACGGCGCGGCACCTGCCGATGAAGTCTATCTCCAGCCGTTCCTCGACGAACTGGACGCCCGGTTCCCGCAGGGTGTAAACTGGGATGTGGCTATCGAGAGCCTGCAGTATCCGGATAACCCGAACCACGAGAGCTGGCTGCCTAACCACACCCAGTCCGTGGTAGCGATCCAGAACTGGACGCTGAACATGCAGGCCACGCCGGGCCTCGATGTCGACGCGGAGATTGAAACCCTGCTGCAAACCTTGCAGGGGATCTTCGACGCGGCGCAGTCCTAAAGCTATCGGGATTAGTTCTTTCCGAACTGGCGCACGGGTGGCGATCCGAAGCGGTCGCCACCCGCATCCCAAGCACAGGCGGCTGGCGGTGTTGGAGGAAAGATGGTGAATTATGTCTGTTGCTGACCAAACGCAGAGTATGACGGCACCCACAGGCCGGACGATCTTTGGCCGGCTGACATTGCAGCAGAGCCGTACCCTGTGGGGATGGGTTTTTCTGGCGCCGTGGGTGTTCGGCTTCCTCGCTTTCTACTTCTTTCCGATGATCGCGTCCTTTGCCTTCACCTTTACCGACCTGCAGTTGACCAAGCCGGATGAAGTGTCGTTCGTGGGCCTCAACAACTACCGGACGTTGCTGAAGGACGTCTATGTTGGCAAGTCGCTGAAGGTCACTCTGTCGTATATGGTGCTTGCCCTGCCCATCTCGATCCTGATCCCGCTGGGGCTGGCGACGCTGCTCAACTCGAAGCAGTTGTGGGGGAGGCGGCTGTTTCGCACGCTGTTTTACATGCCCTATGTCGTGCCGATCATTTCCGTCACGTACATTTTCAACGGCTTCCTCAATGCCCAGTCCGGCTGGCTGAATCGCTTCCTGGGCCTGTTGGGGATTTCCGGCCCGAACTGGTTGTACAGCTCGACCTGGATCTATCCTGCGCTGCTGATGATCGGGATCTGGGGAACTGGGAACGCCATGCTCACCCTGCTCGCCAGTATGCAGACCGTTCCCACCGAACTGTACGAGGCCGCACGGGTGGACGGTGCCGGTCCGGTGACGGTTTTCCGCCGCATCACGCTGCCCCTCATCACGCCGATGATTTTCTACAACCTCATCCTGTCGACGATCGGGCTGTTTCGCTATTTTGATGTTCCCTACATCATTTCTCGAGGAACGGGTGGGCCCAACGATATTACGCTGTTCTACAACATCTATTTTTACCGCGTGGCGATCCAATATGACCGGATGGGCTATGGTGCCACGCTGGCGTGGCTGTTGTTCGTGATCGCCCTGATCACGACCATCATCCTGTTCGTGACGGCGCGAAAGTGGGTGTATTACGCCGGAGGGGATGACTAAACCGCATGGCTGATTCCACGCACAAACGCAAACTCTGGGGCAGCAAGCAGATCGTCGCCCGCTACCGGAATCTTGGCCTCAGCGCGCTCCTGCTGATGTTTACGATTATGCTCCTGATCGCCTATCTGTCCCCATTCGGGTACATGGCGACGACCGCTATCAAGAACAAGCCCCAGATCACCGAGAAGAGCATCTTGCCGATGTCGCCGGTGATGTACCGCTATGATGGCGAGGAATATCCCGAGTGGAGCGTGCGTACCGGGAGCCGCTACCCGCTTTACCGCGTTCCGGACGAGCAGGGCATCTGGCGGGAATGGGCGCTGATCGCCACCCTGGATGATATGGTCGTCTTTCTGGATCCGGCGAACGTGGCCGGAGGCGTCATCGAGTGGACGGGCGACCCGGCGACCATCGAGCCGCTGACCGAGCCGGAGACATTCATGTATGTGGGAACGGGCTACCGGGAAGAAGGGGTGGTGCGCGGCACACCGTACCCGCTGTATGACATCCCGCTTGACGGGGGCGTGAAACGGCTGGCGCTGTTCAAGTCCGAAGGGGACACGCATTACTTCCTCGACCCCGCCGCCCCCGAGTCCGGGATTGTGACCTGGCAGGGCGATCTCGCCGAGGCGACGGCGCTTGAAAAAGAAGTGCTCTATACCTACCGGGGCAAGACAATTCCCGAGGTGGTTCTGCAGCCCGGCGCGGAATATCCGCTCTATGAGGTGCCCGCGCCGGATGGCGGAACGCAGCGCTGGGCGATGGTGCGGCAGGGCGTGCCCGGCCAGACGGAAACCTACTTTATCGACCCGGAGAATCTGGATGCGGGTATTCTGGCCTGGTCCGAGCAGCCGTTTGCCAATCAGCAACAGCCCACCGCCAAGCCGGTGAAGCGGTTTGATCCGCAGTGGGAGAACTTCTCCTATGCCTGGCGCGAAGTGGGCTTCCCGCGGCTGCTCTTCAACACGCTGATGATCGCGATTCTGGGCATGATCGGCACGGTCATTTCCTGCACGCTGGTCGCCTATGCGTTTACGCGCTTCCCGATCCCGTACAAGAACGTGCTGTTCATGATCCTGATCTCGACTATCATCCTGCCCAAGCAGGTGACCCTGGTCCCCACCTACTTCGTGTTTTCGCAGGTGCTGGGCTGGACGGGAACTTGGCTGCCGCTGATCGTGCCGCACTTCTTCGCGAACGCCTACAACGTCCTGCTCTTGCGCCAGTATTTCAGCACGCTGCCGATCGAGCTGGACGAGGCGGCGATGATTGACGGCGCAGGGCCGTTCCGCATCCTGCGCTCGGTGATCATCCCGCAGGCGTGGCCGGCGATCGTCGCGGTGAGTCTGTTCCACTTCGTCTTTGCCTGGAACGACTACTTTGAACCCCTGATCTACACCTTGAGCAATCCGAAGATCGCCCCCTTGTCGGTGGGCATCCAGATCTTCAACTTCGTCTTCGACCAGCAGCCGCACCTGATCCAGGCGACCGCGCTGATGGGCCTGGTGATCCCGGTGGTGCTGTTCTTCCTGGCGCAGCGTGTGTTCATGCGTGGCGTGATCCTGACCGGGGTGGAAAAGTAACCCGATCCTCTAGGGTAGTCTGGCCCGGGCCGGGCGATGCAGAGGGGGCGCAGCCGCCCCCTCTCGCTGTTTGGGATCCGGCTGTAGCGCCCGGTGTGTCGGGATCGAAAAAATCCGTCTTTAGTCTGATGCTTTCTGGCAAGGCACGAGTAATCTGGGAAGAGAGGCAGAGGCGAGCGGACGCGTCGCCCTGCCTTTGGTTGATGTGTCGAAATCGCCTGTGCGGTGAACTCAGGGAGGAACGGGATATGAGGCGATTCGTTTGGCGTCTTGCCATCCTGACGAGCCTGATGATGGTTCCGGCTGCCAGCGCGCAAGAGGACGGTTGTGCGACCGCGTTCGACGACGCGCGGGACTTCACGGCCGGTGTCTTCGAGCGCGCGCTGAGCGAGATCGAGGCCGGCGTGATTGAGTGGGACAGCACAGATTGGGAGAATATCGTGCGGCGTGTGGTCGGCTCAAGCGAGTTCTACCTCAACAACTGCACCGATCCGGACCTGCCGCTTGCTGAGCAGGCGGACGTCGTCGAGCGGTTGGCCGCGCTAAGCCTGATCGAGCCGCCGGTGTCGAGTGTCGAGGTCGGCGGCGACTTCGGCTCCGTGCCGCTCAGCACCGATTTTGTGCCGCAGGTCGCCTTCATGGACCTGAACGGGGACGGGGCGGACGAGCTGATCCTGCACACGCAGGTGCCGTATTTCTCGGATCGGACCGTCTATCAGCTTCGGGGCGGCCTGAGCATCGCGTTCTTCTACGGAGAAGACGGCTGGCAGGGCCAGGTCATCGCGCCGGTGTCTGCGTTTGTGACCGACGAGAGCGGCGATCATGTGTCGTTTGCCATGCTGGAAGACAGCACGCTGAGCGTCGAGGAAGCGCATCAGGCGTTGGTCTATCTGCCCGCGCCTGAGGTCGAGGTGATCGAGGTTGAGGGGGATGCCGGCCCGCTGACCGCCATCACCCTCTATGCGCCGACCGGCACCGGCGATGCTAAAGAACTCAACATCCTGTCCTGGGAAGGGCGCTTCCCGTCGGTCGAGCTGCGCGTCGCGTTCGACGACTGGTGCTATCCCGGTCAGGCGCTGGACTGGGAGATCCGCGAGGATGGGAGCGTCTTCGTTCCGAGCAACGGTGGCGAAGAAGGCTCTCCGTTGCACTGCGGCCGCACCCCCGAAGTGCTCTTCGAGTGGGACGGCGAGCAGTACACAGCCGTCGAGCAGTAGCCCTCGCGGCGGGCAACACCGACACCAAAGCGCGCGCCGCTGCGGGAGAGATTGACAATCTCCAGCGGCGCACTCAACACAAACTCCGGCACCGGGCCGGAGTTTGTTGTTGTGAGAGGGCGCCGGCGATCAAGCGCTCAGCGCTCGATGGCGAAGGAAGCGGCCGCCTGCAGAGCGTTGATGGGCCGCCGGTGGCGCGCTATCATCAGCGGCCAGGGTCGCGCTGGAGCTGCCGTCGGCGCGGGCGCGCTCGCAGACTGGCGGCGGCAGAAAGGCTCTCGCCGTGCCACAACCCGGCTCCGATCTCGAAGCAGCCAAAGCAGCGGCGCTGCGCGTGCTGCAGCACAACGCACGCGGGCCGTACCACGGGCTGCCGCGCGCGGCAGCCTGGGGCTATCCGGAACCTTACACGCGCGATCTGATGCTGTCGGCGCCAGGCTTCCTTGTCAGCGGCGATCCGGACCTGCGGGACGCGCTGCGCCGGACGCTCGAAGCCCTGGCATCAAATCAATCCGCCCATGGGCAGATTCCGGGTCTGGCGCACAATCCCGATGATCTCGGCTCCAGTGACACGACCCCGCTGTTTTTGATCGGGCTGGCCTGGTATCGCCAGGCCGCCGGGCAGCCGCACTTTCTGCACGACGCCGCCGAGCGGGCGCTGGTCTGGATGCGCTATCAAAGCCCGGACGATCGGGGAATGGTGCAGCAACAGCCGACGACCGATTGGCGCGACGAGCAGTGGGTGCTCGGCTACGGCCTGTATGTCAACACGCTGGTGTACGCCTATCTGCGCCTCTACGGGTTGCACGCCGAGGCGGACGCGCTGCGCCGCCGCATCAACCGACCGGTGATCACGAGCGGGGTCAAGCCACCGCACGTGCTGGAAGGGTTGGCCATCCCTGGCCGGCCGTGTTATGCGCTGTGGTCGTTTAAGGTGCACTCAAGCCTGCGCTTCGACCTGATGGGCAACAGCCTGGCGATTCTGACGGGGATCGCGTCGTCCAGCCACGCCCGCCGCCTGATCACCTGGATCGAAGCGCAGTGCCGGGCGCTGCGCGCGCGCGGCGAGCTGGCAGGTGATCTCCCGCCCAGCCTGTTCCCGTACATCCAGCCGACCGATCCGGATTGGTACCCGCGCTACGAGCGGTTCAACCAGCCCGGCGAGTATCACAACGGGGGGATCTGGCCGGTGCTGTGCGGGCTGTACGTGGCGGCGCTGGTGGCAGCGGGCAAACCTCGCCTGGCGGCTCACAAGTTGCACGCACTGACCGAGCTGGTCCGCCTGAGGCGCGAGGCAGATGTCGCGTTTGGCTTCAACGAGTGGCTGCGCGCCCAGGACCGGCGTCCGATGGGACAGGACTGGCAGACGTGGTCTGCGGCGCTGTACCTCTATGCGGCGACGGCGGTTGAGCAGCAGCGCACGCCCTATTTCGACGCGGTGCACGGCGGCTGGTGAGGGCAGGGCTATCAGCAGGGGCATGGTCCGCGGGCGGCAGACAAACCATCCGGGCCGATCAACAGACCGGCCCGGCTTTCACGATCAGTGCCGCTGGGTGGAGCTATCCCTTGACCGCCCCGGCCGTCAGCCCCTCGATGATGCGGCGCTGGAAGATGAGCACCAGCACTAGCACCGGGACTGTCACCACCACCGCGCCCGCGACTCGATCCGCAACCGGGACCTCATAGCTATACCCGGCAAAGTTGGCGATGGCAACCGGCACGGTCTGGGCGCTCTTGTTCACCAGCGTGAACGTGAGCGCGAACAGGTATTCGTTCCAGGCTGCGATGAACGCCAGCAGCCCGGTTGTGACCAGCGCGGGGGCGGTCAGCGGCACGAGAATCCGCCAGAAGGTCTGAAACGGGGTGGCGCCGTCGACCAGCGCCGCCTGCTCGATTTCCGGAGGCAATCCCTGGAAGAACGACGTCAGCACCCACACCGTGAACGGCAGCGTAAAAATCGGATAGGTGAACATCAGGGCCGCCGTCGAGCCGTAGATGCCCAGATCGTTGACGATGGCGAATAACCCCGACAGGATCGAAATCTGCGGGAACATGGTCATCGCCAGCACCAGGTACAGCACGACCATCCGCCCGCGAAACTGTACGCGCCCCAGGGCATAGGCGGCGAACGACCCCACCACGAGTGCCAGCAACACCGTCACCGACGCGACGACCGACGAGTTCAGCATGGTTCGCATGAAGTTTCTGTCGCTCAGCAGGTTCTGATAGTTGGTGAGCTGCGGGTCTTCCGGCAGGTAGCGCGCGGTGACCAGGACCTGGGCGTTGGTGCGAAACGAGATGCTGATCGCATAGGCAAACGGCAGCATGGTGTAGAGCGCAACGAGGATGATCACCAGCCAGAACAGCGCCCGTGTCAGCAGATGGCTGACTTCTCTGCGTGAAATTGGTCGCCCGCTCATTCTTGTTCAATCCTCACAAATCGAACGTACAGCACCGTGAAGATGAAGATCAGGATGAAGATCATCACCCCAACCGTGGATGCGTACCCGTCCATCCGGTTCAGCACCAGCGTGTTGTAGTTGTAGGCAGCCATCGACGGGCGCGTTGTATCGAGCAGCACCTGGAACACATCGAACGCGCGCAGCGCGTCCAGCGTGCGGAAGATCAGCGCGACAGCGATGGTGGGGCGCAGCAGAGGAAGGGTGATCGAGAAAAACTGCCGCAGCTTGGACGCGCCATCGACAGCCGCCGCTTCGTACAGGTCGCTAGGGATCACCTGCAGACCGGCCAGCAGCAGCAACGCCATAAACGGCGTCGTCTTCCAGACATCGATCGCCACAATGGAGTTCATCCAGGGGCCGGTCGCCGCCAGCCACTGCTTGGGGCCGGCGATCAGCCCCAGGTCGAGCAGCAGCTTGTTGAGGATGCCGGTCTGGTCCGGGCGCATCATCGCCTGCCACAGCACGGCTGAGACGACGGTCGGGATCGCCCAGGGGACCAGCATCGCCGCCCGCATCAGGCCGCGCCCGCGGAAACCGGAGTTAACGACCAGCGCGATGAGCAGCCCCAGCACCAGCTCCAGAGTGACCGAGGAAACGGTAAAGCGAAGCGTGTTGCCCACGGACTTGAGAAACGTGGGGTCTTTGCCCAGCAGGCGGATGCCTTTAGTGCTGTTCGGCAGACGCCAGGTCGCCGCTTCCTGATAGCGCACGTATCTGCGTCGCTCGGCACTGGTGAGGCTTCTCAGCTTCTCCGCTTCCTCTTCTTCGGCTTTCGATCGTTCCCAGATGATGCTTTGGTTCGGCGTGCGCGCGCACTCGCCGCTGTCGTCGAGGCGGCACTCGATGAGCGCGAACTTGAAGCTGATCAGGTTGGCGTAGTTTCTCAGGCCGACGAAGCGCGCTGGCCGGTTGGTGCCGAACTGGTCGTCTGTCAGGCTCTTGATGAACGTCTGCTCCAGGGGCCGCGCCGCGACCAATGCCAGCACGACCAGAGTCGGCACCAGCAGCGTCCACGCGAACCGCGTGTTGCGCGAGGTGAGTGACTCCTCGCCGACGAGCAGTTCGTCGATCACCGTTCCGAGCCACTTGTACGCGATCGCCAGCGGGATAATGGCGACCAGAAACGGCACAGCGCCACGCACCGCTTTGCCATAGTTGAACGGCTCTTTGGTCACCAGGCCGCCCTTCCCGCTCACCCAAAAGGACCACAGCGCTACCACAGCCAGCCCGATCATCAGCCAGAGCAGCGCGACCAGCGCCCAGCGAGCCGCGACTACGTCGTACTGGCGCAGCCGCGTGCCAAGCCGGATCAGGAAGATGCCGAGCAGAACGAGCAGCAATGGCACGACAAACCCAAAGCTCTTGAGGTAGGCGATGGTTGTCGTCGGCGGGACGTTCTTCGGCACGACGCGGGTTTCCGCCCTCAGGCTGCCGTCGGGCAATGGCCGCAGAAATTCCAGCGTGATTTCGAAGTCGTCATCGGCCAACGGAACGTCCGCTTCGGCGAGGCGCGCGCGCACCTGCTCCAATGTCATTGTCTCGGGTGTGGCGTCCTCGCCGTCGATCTTGGTGAGCCGGTCGCCCGCCCGGATGCCTGTAGTGCTGGCTGTGCCCCCCGCGATAGGATGCAGTTCAAAGTAGGGCGGCTCTTCTGGCTCGTCCGGCTCTACCAGGGTCACGTTCAGACCAATTCCGGGAACCTCAGGCCCCTGTGTGGCTTCCTTGATATCGGCGTTGGTGGCGATTGCGTAGAACAGGTAAGCAAACGCGAAAAACCCTATGAGCATCAACAGGCCGCTCACCAGTTCGAGCGAGATGGCTTCCTGTTCGGTTGGGCGCCGGCGCGTGCCACCTGGTGGAATCAGTGTCATCAAGCACCCCCTTGATTGCCCCAAAAACTAATTAGGGGTGATCACTATGAATGATGTGCCCCATATGCGAACTAGGGGCAGCATGTACTGCCCCTAGCAGCTATCAACGCGTGTGGGATCGGGCTGTTAGGGTAGCTCGAATCCCAGATCCGCCAGCGCCAGCTCAAGGTCCGCCATGGCAGTCGCGGCGTCCTTGCTGCCCGCCAGCACATCATGCACGGCGGTGTAGTACAGCTCGGACACGCGGGCATACTGCTCGCCAGCGACGGCTGTGGGCCGCGGGGTGGCAAAGTTCAGGACGTCCTTGAAGGCCAGGATGAACGGAAGCTGTTCCTGGATCTCCGGCGCGTCGTAGACGGCAGGCTGAACCGGCTGCTCGCTGCGCTGCAGCGTGAACCAGACTTGCTGATCAATGCTGGTCACCCACTTGACGAAGGCCACCGCTGCATCGACGTTGTCCGAGTACTTCGAGACGGACAGGCCCCAGCCGCCCAGGGTCGCCGCGCTCATGCCGGGTTCCTTGCCGGGCAGCGGGCCGACGTCGAACTTGTCCTTGATCACGCTGTCGTCCGCCTGGCCGAGCGTATAGGCATAGCCCCAGTTGCGCATGAAGGCCGCGTTGCCCGCCTGCCAGACCGCACGCGCATCCTCTTCCTGGAAGGTCAGCACGGCTTCGGGCACGATGTCGCCCACCCAGGACGCGACCTTATCGAAGATCTCGATCGCGTTGGGGTTGTTGACATCGACCACGCCGTCCGGCGTGATGATCACGCCGCCGTCATACGAC
>Ga0226835_1001823_pt1 | contig 10288 bp, 8 predicted proteins | sample LAC_MetaG_1_FD_163627 | JGI IMG/M metagenome (GOLD analysis project Ga0226835, IMG submission 163627) | Anaerobic ammonium oxidizing microbial communities from anammox membrane bioreactor (MBR) in UC Berkley, California, United States -... | ecosystem: Engineered > Bioreactor > Anaerobic >...
ATGCGCTCATCAGCCAGCAGCCTTACGCTCGTCTGGTTTCCCCGGCGCAATCTCTACGCAGGCCGTCTTATCTGGCGGAACTGGCCTGGAAGCGATGGAAAAGCGGTCAGATAGACAGCCCGGCGGAGCTTGCACCGATTTATATTCACTACAATGATCCGATCCCGGTATGAGCGATGGCGCCGCCCCAAAGGGCTCAACCGTAGTGATCCGCCCTATGCAGGCCGAGGATCTATCGCAGGTGTTGGCAATTGACCAGGCGTCCTTTGCTTTGCCCTGGCCGGAGAGCGCTTATCGTTATGAGTTGTTCGATAACCCAGGCTCGCTCCTATGGGTGGCGGAAGTAACAACCCCCGACGGGGAGCGGCAGGTCATTGGCATGGTGGTGGTATGGTTGATCTTAGACGAAGCGCACATTGCTACCATTGCAGTTCATCCGCAGTATCGCGGACAAGGCGTGGCGACGAAATTGCTCTCCACAGCGTTGATTGCCTCCATACAAAGGGAGATGCGTTCGGCTACCCTGGAGGTGCGGCTGCATAATCTGGCTGCGCAGCGTTTGTACCGCCGTTTCGGCTTCGAAGTGGCTGGCAGCCGACCGCGTTATTATCGAGATAATAATGAAGACGCTTTGATTATGACCGTTAGCCCGTTGAATCAGGCTTATCGAGAGTGGTTGGAACGAGAGGGTTGGAAAAACCAGGATGAACAACCATTCTGAAATCCATTTGTCCAGGCAGGATGGAGACATGCAACCTGAAGAAGAACTGAAACAAATTGCAAAAGAAGTGTCAGTATGCACTCGTTGCGCTCTGCATCATTCGCGTAAGCTTGCCGTACCGGGGGAGGGCCCGGTCAATGCGCAGGTGATGTTTATCGGCGAAGGCCCCGGTTTTCACGAAAATGAACAAGGGCGGCCATTTGTGGGGGCGGCGGGCAAATTTCTGGATGAGCTGCTGGCAAGCGTCAACATGAAGCGCTCCGATGTGTTTATTGGTAATGTGGTGAAATGCCGTCCACCCGGCAACCGCGACCCGCTGCCGGAGGAATTAGAAGCTTGTCGCGAATATTTGGAGCGCCAGATCCAGGCAATTAACCCGAAGGTGATCGTCACGCTGGGGCGATATTCGATGGCGCATTTTCTACCCAATGCCAAGATCAGCAGCGTGCATGGTCAGGCGTTTAAGGTGCGGGGTCGCCTGGTGGTCGCTATGTACCACCCAGCGGCGGCGCTGCATCAGCAATCCTTACGCTCCACCGTGGAACAAGATTTTGCCCGCTTGCCGGAGCTGATCCAGCAGGCAAGCCAAGCCATGCAGCTTGAAGAAGAAAAACCCGCCGAACCCCGGAAGGAGCCAAAACAGCTTTCTCTCTTTTAGCTGTTCAATCATCGGTTATGAATTCATTCCAGGCTATTTATAACCGGTTGCCGGTTGGTTTTCGCTCCTGGGTTCGTTCGCTCTTGCCAGACCGCCTGTTGCGCTGGTATGCGCACCAGAACACCGATGTGTACTTGATCTCCTATCCCAAGTGCGGGCGCACCTGGCTGCGGTTGATGATCGGTTGGGCGATCCGCGAGCATTTTCATTTGCCGCACGATGAGGACATTTTATTTCTGCGTTCCAATCGCCGCTTTCACCCGCAAGTTCCACGCATCACGGTTATTCATGAAGACCGCCCGATGCTTAAGGCGCCGGAAGAATTAACCACGGATAAAACGCACTTTCGCGGCAAGAAGGTTATCTTCCTGGCGCGCGATCCACGCGATGTGATTGTTTCCAGCTATTTCGAAATGAAAAACCGCAGCCGTCTGTTCGGCGAAAATCCCTACGAAAAACGGCAGGCGGTATTCGATGGCGAGTTGGATGAATTCATCCAGCGGCGCATTGGCGGCTTTGATACAATCCTGACGTATTACAATATCTGGGCGCAAAATCGCCATATTCCGGCTGGCTTCCTGCTGGTGCGTTACGAGGACTTGAAGGCGAATCCCGTCGCAGAGCTGCGCCGCGTGCTGGATTTTCTGGGATTAGAATTCATAAGCGACGATATTGTTGCAGCGGCGGTTAACTATACATCTTTTGAAAACATGCGTAAAATGGAAGCCGAAGGGCGGTTTCAAAGCAACCTGTTAAAGCCCGCAGATCAATTGAATCAGGACACGTACAAAACGCGAAAAGGAAAAATCAAGGGCTATATGGACTATTTGAACGCCAGTCAGGTGGAAGCCCTGAACCAGAAATTAAACGATCATTTGACAGCTTATTTTGGCTATAACTACTCAGATGAACACGCTCATTCCATAGATAGGATTTGAAATGACTACTTCGATCAAACAAACATTACTCGATCAATTACGCAACCGCACCGCGCGGGTGGGCATCCTGGGATTGGGGTATGTGGGCCTGCCATTGGCAGCGGTGTTCGCCGAAGCCGGTTTTCACGTCATGGGCATTGATCCCGATCCGCGCAAAGTGGAGACGATACGCCGCGGCGAAAGCCACATCCAGGATGTTCCTGGCGAGCAGATCGCTCGCCTGGTGGCTGCCGGAAAGCTGGAAGCCACCACCGATTTCTCGGCGCTGCTGGAAACCGATGCAGTCAGTATCTGCGTCCCCACTCCGCTGCGCAAAACTGGCGATCCAGACCTTTCTTTCATCATCAATGCTACGGATGAACTGGCAAAATACATTCATCCGGGGATGGTGGTGGTGTTGGAATCTACCACTTACCCAGGGACGACGCGTGAGATTTTGCTGCCCAAATTGGGGGATGAGAAAGGCCTGAAGGCAGGTGAAAATTTCTTCCTCGCGTTCTCGCCGGAGCGTGTGGATCCCGGTCGCAAGGATTGGACCACCATCAATACCCCTAAGGTAATTGGCGGAATCACTCAGGATTGCAGTGAAGTGGCGTCGGTCTGGTACGCTCAGGCGCTGAAGACGGTTGTACCCGTTTCCTCCGCGGAAGTGGCAGAAATGGCTAAACTGCTGGAGAACACCTTCCGCATGATTAATATTGGCCTGGTCAATGAAATGGCTTTGATGTGCGACCGGCTGGGCGTTGACGTTTGGGAAGTGATAGACGCCGCAGCCACCAAGCCCTTTGGCTTCATGAAATTCACGCCAGGACCCGGCCTGGGCGGGCATTGTATTCCTATTGACCCGCTATACCTCTCTTGGAAGTTGCGGGCGCTGAACTACACCGCGCGCTTTATCGAGCTGGCTTCAGAGATCAATACCAATATGCCGCGTTACGTGGTCAGCAAAGTGCAAGACGCGTTGAACGAGCAGGGAAAGCCCCTCAAAGGCAGCAAGCTATTGGTGCTGGGGGTGGCCTATAAGCCGGATATTGACGATTTGCGCGAATCGCCTGCATTGGATGTGATTGGATTATTGGAGAATAAGGGCGCTGTGGTGACCTATCATGACCCGTATATCCCCAGCTTGAAGCATGAAGGCATGACCATGACCAGCGCACCGGATTTGATACAGGCTGTGCGCAACGTGGATTGTGTGGTGATCATCACCAACCACAGCAACTACGACTATCCCGCGATTTTGCGTGAAGCGCGCCTGATTGTGGACACGCGCAACGCGTTAGGATCCGCCGGCAAGAACAGCCCCAAGGTGGTGCGGCTATAAGCGAGTGGGGTTAACCCTGCGAGCTTCGCCAGGAGATTTTACAATATGCCAAATTATCTGGTAACCGGCGCAGCCGGTTTTATCGGCTTTCGAGTGGCGGAAATGTTATTAGAGCGCGGCGACGCTGTCGTAGGTGTGGATAATTTAAATGACGCTTATGATGTGCGTGTCAAACGCTGGCGTCTGGAGCGCCTCTTGGGCAAAGAGCGCTTTACTTTCTACCCAATAGATATCAGTGACCGCCAGGCCATGGAGAACGCCCCTTTCGCCAGCGCCGAAAACCCTTTACACCTCGACGCGGTGATCAACCTGGCAGCGCGGGCCGGCGTGCGGCAGTCGGTGGAAAACCCCTGGGTTTACATTGACACAAATGTGACCGGTACGTTGAACTTGTTGGAATTATGCCGCCGCAAGCAAATCCCCAAATTCGTGTTGGCTTCAACTTCGAGTATCTATGGCGCGAACCCGCCGCTGCCCACACCCGAAGACGCCAGCAGCGACCGCCCCTTGCAGGCGTATGCCGCCAGTAAAAAGGGCGCAGAAACGCTATGTCACGCTTACCACTTCTTGTATGGCGTGGATGTGACCATTTTTCGGTATTTCACGGTGTATGGGCCAGCCGGGCGACCAGATATGTCTATGTTCCGCTTTGCCCAATGGATCAGCGAGGGACGACCGCTGCGCTTGAACGGAGATGGCGAGCAATCCCGCGGCTTTACCTATCTGGATGATATTGCCCGAGGCACCATTCTGGGGTTAAAGCCGCTCGGTTTTGAGATTATCAACCTGGGCGGACACGAGGTCATTACCATGAACGGGCTGATTCGCCTGATGGAAGAGTTGATCGGAAGGAAAGCCGAGGTGCAGCATTTCCCGGCCAATCCTGCCGATATGCTGGCGAATTGGGCAGATGTATCCAAGGCCAAGGCGCTGCTGAACTGGGAACCGCAGACCTCACTGCGCGAAGGGGTGACACGGCTGGTAGAGTGGTATCGCGCCGAGCGGGAGTGGGCGCGCCTGGTGGATACGAGCGGATAAGCCGCCGCACGGCGAACGCCGTCCAGAGCAACGGCTAATGGACCGAGATCCAACCGATTCCCCTGCCCATGTATCTGAAGCGTTGAGCCAACGCGCCTGGAGGTCTCTTGGGGTAAGGGTGAATCATCTCTTTGGCAGCCCAATTTTTCGTCGGGTGGTCAAAAACTCCGGCTATCTGTTCAGCGCCACAGGTCTCTCAGCCGGATTGGCGATGGCGCAGGGCATCTTGACCGCCCGTTTGTTGGGGGTGAGCGACTTCGGCATTTTGGGCGCCATCACATTGTTCACCAGCGTGGTCAACAACCTGGCCTCCTTCCGCATGGGCGAGGTGGTGGTGAAATACGTCGGCCAGTTTGCTGAAGCAGGCGACGATCGGCGGGCGGCGGCGGCGTTTAAGCTGGCCGCGCTGGTCGAGATGGGGGCTTCCGTCCTGGCGTTCGGCATCCTTTACTTACTGGCACCCCTGGGCGCACAATACCTGGCGAAAGATGGCAGCCTGTCCCATCTGTTTGTGTTCTATGGGTTGGTGGTGTTGTCTAACCTGATCGCCGAGAGTTCTACAGGGCTGCTCCAAATTTTCGACCGCTTTCGGCGCATGGCTGGCTTGAATCTGGCCGGAAGCGCCGTCACCCTGGCGGTGATTGTGCTGGTGTACCTCCTGAACGGCAACTTAATGGGTGTGCTGGCGGCTTATCTGGCGGGGAAATCCATCAGCGCGCTAATTTTGTCCTTGGCGGCCTTGCGAGAGGCTGATCAGCGCTGGGGCAAAGACTGGCGGCGAGCGCCGCTTGGCGTGCTGAAACCTCACTGGGGTGAAATGGCGCGCTTTGCTGTCAACACCAACATCAGCGCTTCGGTCAGCCTGGTGACCAAAGACAGCGAGTTGTTGTGGGTATCTCTCTTTCGCAACCCGGTGGAGACGGGATATTACAAGTTGGCGCTCACGCTGACCAACCTGGCGCAAATGCCGGTCAGTCCACTGCCGCAGGCGACGTACCCGGAACTCTCGCGCCAGGCGGCGCGCAAAGAGTGGGCGGAGATGCGCGCCTTGATGAAGCGCGGCTCGCTGCTAGCCAGCGGTTACACGTTGGCGGCGACGCTCTTTTTGTTGCTGTTGGGCAAACCGCTGATCGGATTGTTATACACGCCGCAATACTTGCCTGCCTTCCCTGCTCTGCTGATCTTGTTGTTCGGTTTCCTGGCTGCCAACACGTATTACTGGCGGCGTCCGGCGCTGTTGGCGCTGGGGCAGGCGGGCTTTCCTGCCAGGGTGAATTTGATCCTCGCGGTCGTCAAATTAGCGGGCATTTTGCTACTGGTTCCACGCTATGGATATCTGGCCAGTGCTGCGCTGCTGGCGGGATTTTATTGGGCCGGCTCGCTCATCACGGCTTGGAAAGTCCACCAATTGTTGTCGCTGGAGGAACGGGCTGAATGAGGGTTGCAGTTGTTGCTCCTACCGAGATCCCCTCCCGCCGCGCCAACAGCATCCAGGTGATGAAAATGGCTCAGGCGCTGGTAAAGTTAGGCTTTACCGTGCGCCTGACGGCGCCGCGGCCTTCCCCGCCCGGCGCCGCAGGCGTCAGTCCGCCCACCTGGGAATATTTGCAACAACATTACGGTTTACAATGCTCGTTCGCCATCGAATGGTTGTCCGCTAAGCCTGCGCTGCGCCGCTATGATTATGGCTGGCAGGCGGTGCGCTGGGCGCGAAGCTGGCAGGCAGATGTGCTTTATACGCGTTTGCCGCAAGCGGCTGCGCTGGCCAGTCAGAGCGACCTGCCCACAATCCTTGAAGTTCACGATATGCCGCAAGGTTTTTGGGGGCCGCAGCTTTTTCGCTGGTTTATGCGCGGCAAAGGCGCTCGTCGTCTGGTGGTTATCACCTCCGCCTTAGCGCAAGATCTGGAGCGCTTCTTTGGCGTTGCTGTCCAGCCGCCTTTCACCATGATCGCTTCGGACGGCGTGGATCTGGAACGATATGCCAACTTGCCGGATCCTGTGGAAGCGCGTAAACAATTGCTTCAAACGGCGAATGGGATCACAGAAGCAATGTTGCCCCCCGAACGGTTTACGGCTGGCTATACGGGTCACCTGTATGCGGGGCGGGGCGTGGAGTTGCTCCTGGAACTGGCCAGGCGCTTGCCGGAGATAACTTTTCTTCTGGTGGGCGGCGAGCCGCAGGAAGTAGCCCGTCTCCGTTCGCAGACTTTGGCGGAAAGGCTGAACAATATTATTTTGACCGGCTTTATACCGAATGAGAAATTGCCCGTATATCAGGCGGCGTGTGAGGTATTATTAATGCCTTACCAACGCCGGGTGACAGCGTCCTCCGGCGGCGACATTGCCCGTTATCTCAGCCCGATGAAGGTGTTCGAGTATCTGGCTTGCGGTCGGGCGATCCTTTCGAGCGATTTGCCGGTGTTGCAAGAGGCGCTCAACTCAGAGAACGCCGTTTTGCTTCCCAGCCAGGATGTGGATGCCTGGATGTTGGCTTTACAAAGATTGAGAGATTTGCCAGACAAGCGTTTGCGTCTGGCGCGGCGGGCGCGCCAGGACGCTGCGCAATACACCTGGGAAGCGCGCGCCGCCCGCATTTTTGACTTGCAGATTTAATCCTAATGCTTTCATTGCTTTATGGAAACAATAAAAAAACAAACACCTCCAAAAGCACGCTGGTTAACCTGGTTCGTTGCTGGGGCGACATGGCTGGGGATGAGCTTTTTATTGACCTGGGTTTCCAACCGCTTCTCCGCTTTGACTGACTGGCGCGCCTTTTTAAGCCTGGATCTGGCTTGCGCGATTTTGTTTGCCGGGGTCTGGCGTTTACTGAAATCTGAAAACCTGCCGTCGTGGCTGTTGAAGCTATCCATCGCGGCAGCGTTGTTCCACCTGTTGGTTGGCGTGTTCTGGCTGGTAGCCCTGCCTCGTTGGGGGCATGGCACGCCGCCTGAACGGGCTGGTTATGTGATGGGGGACGCCTACGCACGCGATACGCTGGCCTGGAGGCTGGCGCGCTCCCCCAAACCTTTGATAACGGCCTTCGTGGATAATCGAAAAGCGGATCAATATGGCGGTATGCTCTTTATCAGCGCTGCGATTTATCGCTATCTGGGTTTGGAAAAACATCAGCCCCTGTTGATGTTGATATTAGTAGCAGTGGTTTCAGCGCTGGCGGTGCCTTTTACCTGGGCTTTTGCCCGCCGCGCCTGGGGCGAAAGCGAGGCGCGCCTGGCAGCCTGGGTGATGCTGCTGATGCCCGAAGCTGCGTTGCTCGGTTCATCGCAAATGCGCGAGGCATTCACCATGACCCTGGCGATCGCCGCATTTTATGGCCTGATGCGCTATACACAAGAGCGCTCCTGGGTGGGTCTGGCGTGGACGCTCGTTCCGCTGGCGCTGTGCATACCCTTCTCGCCGCCAGTGGCTGCCATGACCCTGGCGATGGCGGCGCTCCTGGCTGGGGGGCTGCATTTCAGTCGCCGCGGCCAACCCATTGGGCGACGTAAGCTTTGGTTGGGTCTGGCAGTTCTGATCGTGTTTGTCTCAATAGGACTGTACTTCGTATTGCGGCAATTTACTCCGCCGGGAATGATCAACCCGCTGGAGATGGTCAGGTGGTGGTTCACCAAGTCCGCCCAGTTGCAAATGTATATCAGTCAGCACGCTTCGGGATGGATGCAGAAGGTGTTTAAAGCGTATCCAACATGGGTGGAACTGCCGGTGTTGGTGGGCTATGGCATTGTGCAACCTTTCTTGCCGGCGGCTTTGGTGGCTGGCAGCGCTGCGCCCATCTGGCAACTTATCGCGGTTTGGCGGGCGCTGGGCTGGACAATCCTGTTGGCGTTTATGATTTACGCGCCTTTGCTGGCGTTGCGCCCCGAACGGAAACCCGCCTTTACCCTCACTTTGAGCCTGATCGTTTGGTTGGTGATCTTGATTGCATCGGTTCGCGCCGGGGGAGACATGTGGGATAACCCGCGCTATCGGGCAACTTTCGCTGGCCTGCAGGCTGCCCTGGCTGCCTGGGCCTGGATCGAACATCGTCGGGCGGCAGATCCGCTCTTCCGGCGCGCCCTACTATTGGTTGGCGCATTGCTGGCCTGGTTTTTGCCCTGGTATTTACGCCGCTATACGCCGTTGAGCTGGCCAGTGGTGGATTTGTTCAAAACCCTGGGCATGGGCGCTATCACAGCCTTTTTGCTCATCCTTTGGGATTGGGCGCGCACGGCTGCAACTATTCAACTCGACGAAGCGCCGCTTCCTTTGGCGCAACCGCTCACCGATCCGCCGCCGGTGAGTGGGAATGATTGAGCGCTCTCCACGCTTTCAACCCCTGGCTCATATTATAAACATGGTGGTCTGAGGCAGTTATAATTGATCGCGCGACAGGTTGCGATGGTATGATGTGCCTCTCCAATCTTTTATGAGCGCCTCGTTGATGAAACCTTCTTTGAGCAGATTGATAAGTTTCCCCTGGGTTGCAGAAGCCGTTTCTTTGATCGGCGCGCTTTGGTATTCCTGGCAATTGTGGGTTTTTGCCCATACACAGGAGTCTGTTCTGGATGAAGGCGCTTACATCTATAAGGGGTTACTGTTTGCCTCAGGGCAATATGTCCCTTATCAACCGAATGGCCCCTGGACAAACCACATGCCATTGGCTTTTCTGATCCCAGGTTATCTCCAGGCCTGGTTTGGGCCGGGGATACGCGCCGCCCGTTACTCGGCGATTGTGTTGGCTATCTTGATGCTGATTGGCATGTGGCTTCTCAGCCGCCGGTTCGGGAATCGTTGGTGGGCGGCTGCCGTGGTATGGGCGCTGGCGCTCAACCCGGCTTTGCTGAAAACTTACAGCACTGCTGTGTCGCAAGGCCTGGTAGCCTGTATGCTGGTGTGGATGCTAACCTTCACCCTGGGAGATGATCGCCCCTGGTTGCAAATTGTTTTGGGTTCCATCCTGGCGGGGGCAATGGTTATGACGCGCATCAATATGCTTCCGGTTGCACCCTTGTTGGTGTTATACATCCTTTGGCAGTATGGCGTCAGAATGGGGATCGTTTCTGCCCTGGCAGCGGGATCGGTGGTGATCTTCTGGCATGCTCTGTATTGGCCGGATATTCTACAAGTTTGGACGCGCTTGCCAAAATCGCTCACGCCATTTTTGGATGCCTGGCGTTTACCAGGCAGTTATAAACAATCCTGGAAACCGGATGTTTCGACGGTGGGGCGTGTTCTCAGCTTTTTCCATAGCCTGCGCTTTCACTTTGTCTCGATGATGGGTGTAATGGCGACAGTCCTTCTCTGGCCGCGTAGAACGAATTGGAAAAAGGCCTCCGATATGCGCAGCGCGGTTTTCCTGCTGGCGTTATTTGTCTCTCTGCTGCTCTCGCACATGTGGGCTGCTTTGGGAAAGGATTACTGCGTGTTCTGCCTGGCGGGATATGTTTCTTTTTTTACAGCCAGCGGTTTGTTGTTGATCCTTCTAACCGCAATGAGCTGGCGAAAACACCTCTCTCTGGGGGCGCAGTTGCTCATCGTATTGATTATTCTAGCAGCCTCGGCGGGGATTGGATACGGCGCGTTCGAGCAAATCAGCGATCAGCTTTATA
>Ga0226835_1001824_pt1 | contig 10283 bp, 9 predicted proteins | sample LAC_MetaG_1_FD_163627 | JGI IMG/M metagenome (GOLD analysis project Ga0226835, IMG submission 163627) | Anaerobic ammonium oxidizing microbial communities from anammox membrane bioreactor (MBR) in UC Berkley, California, United States -... | ecosystem: Engineered > Bioreactor > Anaerobic >...
AGGATTTTGTGAATGCCTGTGCATGAATCCTGGCGTAACATCGGCAGTCGCATCCGCCGCTTGCGCAAATTGAACCGGCTGACGATTAAGCAGTTAGCGGTCGGCTGTGATCTTTCCCCCAATGCCATCAGCCTGGTTGAGCGCGGTGAAGTGGCCCCCAGTGTGGCGACCTTATGCAAAATTGCGCGCGCCCTGGGTGTCTCGGCCAGCGCTCTTTTCCAGGAGATCTGTTCCCCAGAGGTGGTCGTGCATCGGGCAGGCTTGCCCACTCAGGATGCAGTTGTGAGCAGCGCAATACAAAGCATGACGTGCAGCCTATCCCCGAAAACAGAGCGCAAGACCTCCGCTCTCTTTGACGAGGAGGAAGAAATTGTATCTCGCTCCGCTGCGCGACAGTCTCTCCTTTGCTTGAGCGGTGCAGTGATTTTTGAAGTAGATGACCAAACCTATTGCCTGAAACCTGGCGATACGATCACATTCAACGGCAGCGCTTACCACCGTTGGCGCAACCCAGAAGACGCGGTCAGCGTCGCGGTCGTTGTGATTCCGCCGCATACACCCACTGAATAATTCGAAGAGGTGAAGGGAATGGCCGTACAATCTCAAACTCCATCCAAGACCTCGGCTCGTAGCCCTTATTTCTACCACGTTGAACCGCCTCCCGCTGGCGAACAAACGGCGGACGGACGAGTGGAAAGATTTTTGAATGCTTTTGCCGCCATTTTGCGCTTTAGCAATTATCGTTTCTTGATGGATTTATACGCTCGCGCCAGCGCCAAATGTGGACGCTGCGCAGTGAGCTGCCAGGTCTATCAGGCCACACAAGACCCGCAGGATGTGCCTTGCTATCGTACGAATCTGTTGCTGGATGTTTATCGGCGCTATTTCACCAACGCCGGACAGTGGCGGGGACGTTTGCTGGGCGATTCCAGTTTGAGCGAACAGAAAATAGACGAAATGGCCCAGGCTTTCTATCGCTGCACGGCTTGCCGTCGCTGCACGTTGGAATGTCCCTTGGGCATTGACCACGGCCTGGTAGCACATCTGGGACGATACATCTTGAGCGAGGCAGGTATCGCTCCTAAAGGGCTGGTGATCTCGGTGCGCGAACAGTTGGAGGGCAAGACCGGCAATACATCTGCTATTCCACTGCCAGCCTTGCTGGATAACCTGGAATTTCTGCAAGATGAGCTGGAGGAGTTGAAAGGCGTCTCGGTATCCTTCCCCGTAGATCAAGAAGGAGCAGAATACATTTTCTTCCCTGCCGTGAGCGACTATCTGATGGAAGCCGATACGCTGATGGGCAACGCTGCCGTTCTTCAGGCCGCCGGTGTATCCTGGACGATTGGTTCGCAATATTTCGATGGCATCAATTATGGTTTGTTCTACAACGATTGGGTGTTGGAGCGCATCATTCAAAAGCTGATCACAGAAGCTCATCGCCTGAAAGTGCAGAAGATACTGATCGGCGAATGCGGACATGCTGCCCGCTCAGCCCGTCAATTCGTACCTGCCTTTGCCGGTGAAAGAAGCTTGCCGGTGGTGAGCATCCTGGAACTGACCTGGCAGGCGGTTAAAGATGGCCGCATACATCTTGACCCAACCATAGTCTCAGAACGGGTGACTTATCACGATCCCTGCAATATCGCCCGCTCGGGTTGGATCGTAGAACAGCCACGCCAGTTGCTGCGCAGTTTTGTCCGAGATTTTGTCGAAATGCGTCCGCATGGTCGAGAGAATTATTGCTGCGGAGGAGGAGGAGGCCTGGTTTCGTTAGATGAAACCCATGATTTTCGTATGCAAGTATCCGGTAGGACGAAAGCGGAACAGATCCGCGCCAGCGGAGCGCAGATCGTAGCCACTCCCTGCGCCAATTGCAAAAAGCAGTTGCGTGAGTTGATGGATTATTACCAGTTGCCCGTGCAAATCGTCGGGGTTCACGATCTGGTGCTGCGCGCCATCCAGCTTTGACCCGATTCACAAAACGAGTTGAGGAGATGACAATATGCCAACCTGGATGTTGATTGCCAAAGGAGCGGCGCTGCGTTTCACCCTGGGGATATGCGCCCTGGGACTGTTGCGCCTGCTCCTTTTGACCGCTTTAGATATGTTTGCAGCATTGCGAAGGGCGGGCGATCGCCGGCTGCCTTTGGGTCAAATCGCCCGACAAACGTTGAGTTGGGTGGCACCATTGGCGCGCCTGCACCGTAGCCGCCCCGCCTATAGCTTTGCCTCTTTTATGTTCCACCTGGGCATCCTGTTCGCCGGTTTCTTCTTAGTCAACCATTTAGACATCCTAAAAGATTTGCTGGGCATTTCCTGGCCATCGCTCCCCAAACCTGCGCTGGATGCGTTGACGTTAGCGGCAATAATCGGCGGCGCTTACCTTCTTCTTTACCGCCTCTATGCCGCCAGTTCGCGCCGCTTGAGCAAACTTAGCGATTATCTGCTGCTGGTGGTTATCCTTAACATCCTGCTTTCAGGATATATTGCCGGTCGTCCCTGGAACTCCATTCCTTATGATAGTTTAATGCTCTTTCACACTCTGAATGGAATTGCCCTTCTATTAGTTATGCCCTTCACCAAGATTGCCCATTGTGTCCTTTACCCGCTGATCCGTCTGGGCTCCGAAATCGCCTGGCATTTCCCACCCCGCGGCGGAGAACAGGTTATCCATGCCCTGTATGGACCCGAAGGAAGGAAGATATGAGCCTGGCGCTGAAGCATGTGGGAGTATTGGTGGATGTTACCCGGTGCATTGGCTGTAACCAATGTATCGAAGCCTGCGTAGTGGAAAACGATTTGGGTGAGTTGCGCCATACGCCGCAGCAAGCCCCGGATGGCTTATCCGACCGACGCTTTGCCGCCATTGTCGAAAGCCCGCAAGGCGCTTATGTGCGGAAATCCTGCCGCCACTGCCTGCAGCCCGCCTGCGTTTCGGTCTGCCCGGTGGGCGCCATGTACCAGACCCCGGAAGGGGTGGTGTTGTACGATTACGCAAAGTGTATGGGTTGCCGTTATTGCATGATGGCCTGCCCCTATGGCATCCCCCGTTACGAATGGGGTTCGACTGCGCCCCGGGTGCGCAAATGTAATCTGTGTTATGAACGCCTCCAAAACGGTCAGTTGCCAGCCTGCGTGGAAGCATGCCCCGAGCAAGCGCTGTTGTTTGGCGAGCGCGACGAACTGCTGTTAGAAGCGCGTCGTCGCCTGGAGCGATCCCCGAATAAATACCTGCCGGTCGTTTATGGAGAGCAGGAGCTTGGCGGCACATCGGTTCTTTACATCTCGCCCGAACCGTTGGATTTCTTGGGTTTCCACGGCGCGCCGGGCGATCAACCCTACCCCGAATTAACCTGGAATTGGCTCAGCCGCACGCCATCGGTCGCCTTAGCAATGGGCGGATTGATGACCGGGCTATTTTGGGTCATTGGCCGGCGGATGCAGGCTGAAGAAAAACGAGCTGCAAGAAATACCTCTTCCTCCCACGAGGCTTAGATGGCTGCACAATATCGCAATTGGATCAAAGATGGTTTGTGGGCGTTGGCAATCGCTGGCATGGCAGCGGCTATGTTGCGCTTTACGTTTGGCCTGGGCGCTTCAACAGGTTTGAATGATACGACTCCTTGGGGCTTGTGGATCGCCTTCAAACTGTGTTTTGTTGCCTTGTCTGGCGGCGGTTTTACCCTGGCGGCGATGGTTTATGTCTTCCACCTCGAAAGTTTCCGCCCGATCCTCAGGCGGGCGATCTTGCTCGCACTCTTGGGCTATGGTTCATTCATTGTCTCGCTGCTGTTCGATTTGGGCTTACCCTGGCATATCTATATGCCCATCATCCATTGGCAACACCACTCGGTGATGTTTGAAATCGCCTGGTGCGTGATGTTATATTTCACGGTTTTGACACTGGAATTCGCTCCCGTCATCCTGGAGCACGACTGGTTTCGCCACCCCATCTTCCAAATGATCTACCGCGCCTTACATGTTGCTGTCATTCCGTTGGTGATTACCGGAATTGTGCTTTCGACGTTGCATCAATCTTCTCTGGGCGCGCTCTTTTTGATCATGCCTCACCGCGTTCACCCCTTATGGTATAGCCCATGGATCCCCGTCTTGTTCTTTATCTCCGCCATTGCGGCTGGCTTGATGGCCCTGGTATTGGAGGGCTTTCTGGTCGAGCGCTGGTTGGGCAGCCAGGTAAAATTGGATCTATTGGAACGCCTGGGGAAAGTTGCCGCTTTCGCCCTGGCGCTCTATCTGGCGCTGCGTCTCGGTGATTTGTGGGCGCGTGGAACCCTTCCCGCCGCCTTAGATGGCTCCTGGCAAAGCCTGTTATTCGGCGCCGAGGTTTTGATCGGCGGCCTCTTGCCCCTGACGTTGTTGGCCAGCCGCAAGATTCGCCAAACTCGTGAAGGCCTGCTGACCAGCGCCCTGTTGATAGTCGCAGGGGTGGTCAGTCAACGCATGTCGCTCAGCCTGTTCACCATGTGGCGGCCAGCTCCCTATCTTCCTTCGCTGGCGGAAATCTTGATTGCTCTTGGCGTTCCCGCTGCCGCAGCTCTGATCTATCTTTTCTTCGTCGAGAACCTGGCAGTGCTGGATGAAAAAGCGCCCCTCAAGATTGCACCTGCGCGGGTTCAACTCCCTATGACCTGGCCGTTTCCCTTTGCCGAGCGAAATAGCCTCAACGGGATAATCGCCCACCGCAGCGGTCTGGCGGTAGTCATCATTGCGGTCATGTTGGCCGTGCTGCCCATTCAAACCGCTGCCAGTGGCGCTCTGCCGCTCAACCTGGTTCAGCCGGCGCGTGGTTGGAGGATCTTATGGATTGACGGCAATCGGGCAAAATACCAGGTGGAGTTTGCTCACGCTGAGCATCAGGAACGGTTGGCGAAAGAGATGGGTTCCTCAGAGGAGGCTTGCCAAACCTGTCATCACCTCAACCTGCCTCAAGATGAGGCGACCGCCTGCTGGCAGTGTCACCGCGATTATTTGCAAGCGGTCAATATCTTCGATCACACCCGCCACCAACAGATATTGGGCGGCAACGCTGCATGCCAGGAATGTCACACCGTGGAGCACACGCGCCGCTCGGCTGCCGCCTGTCAGGAATGCCATGAAACTATGTCGCCAAAAGAGGGGCAGGCGGCGTTTAACCCTATGGCGCCTGCTTATCTGGATGCCATGCATGGGCTGTGTCAGGATTGCCATGCGCAGCAAGCCGCAGCGCAAAACCGGCCAGAGCTGGCGCTTTGTAAAACCTGTCATAGCCTTCAAGAAAACCCCTCTGAGCTGCAAGCCGCGATCCGCAATGAATAAAAATTGCGCTCAGAAAATATATTGTCCGATATGGATGCGCGTTTCCCAAACAGAAGGAGGCCTGCTATGAAGACGATAGGATTTTGCACTCATTTTACTCAGACCGACGAATGGGCGTTCGATTACGCCCTATCGCTGGCCCGTGCCCGCGGCTGGCAATTGACGATCTGCCACTGGCTGCATTCACCGTACAGCCTGCGGCGAGACATGGTTTACCCCCATTTGAAGCGCATCGGTCAGGTTCAGCCTGTCACGCCTGCCCTGCTCACCGCGCTTGAATTGGAACTCCGTGAGTGCTACGAACCGTTGCTGGGGGATTTTACCAATGTGGCTTTCAAGCTGTGTGAAGGACATTATCAGGTGGAGCTGAGGCGCTGCCTGCGCCAGAATCTGCTCGACCTGGTGGTCATGGGTTATCAGACCCTCACCTCGGAAGACGCCTCCGCTGAGCAACCGTTGGTAACCTTCGCCCAACACCTATCATATCCAATGCTGTTAGTTGGCCCCCAGCGCCCCAATCAATTTTGGCTGAACGCCGCGGCGCATCATTTGCTGAGCGACTTAAACTTGCCGGAAGGAAGCTGGCAGTTGTTAGACGCTGCCGTGCAGGCTGGTTGAGGAAGCGCTCGAAGGTTATATCCGGTGCAAGGTTTTTTGCCAGATTAAAGATCTATCTGGCAAAGGATCTCCTCTCGTTCCGTTAGCTGGCGGGGATAGAAATGCCTTGTATTTGCTACCTTGCTCTTTTGAGAAGGCTATGACCCTGCTGCCGATTACTCTTTACATGTATTAGAATTTTCTATAAAATAGTTGTAATGATGTAGGAAGGTAAAGCAATAATTCTGAGGGAGGTTAATGTGAAAAAGGCTATATTAATATTTTTTCTCATATTTATTGCTGGATGCACTTTAATGTATCCTGGACATGATAACACTGAACAACAACTGAAGGAAACCATCGTATATCAAGAATTCCAACTCACGAAACAGGCTCTGGAATCGACGATTTCAGCACAATCTTTACATGCAACGGAACCGATAAGTACCCAAGAACCTCTCTTTCAAACCGATGAACCCAAACCTACCGAATTCATTCCACCGACCTTGGCTGCTCCTGTATCTTCCGATTTAGAAAGTCGAATGAAAGAGGCGCGGATACTGTTGTATGAAGACATGGTAGGCATCCCCAAAGTTAGACGTTATGTTAGAGAGACGCTCGATAAAATGGGGCTACCTTATGAAGATATAGGCAGCGCCATTGGCAGGCTCAAGGAAAGACTCTTATTCGGAGGAGCAGGCGGCGCTCCGTATGATTTAATCATAATTGCTGCGGAGAATCGTTATGGTACGCAATTCGCCGGAGAGATGTTTGATTACTTGTTGTCAAATATGGATCGTAATACAGCAGTAATCCTCGAAGCCTGGCATCTGGATAAAGTCTCAGAGGGTTCTGCAAAACCTATTCTTGAGCAATGTGGAGTGAAAATAACAAATTATTCTGGGGCTGTTCATTCGGAAATGGATATGGTGCTGTGGCCCACAGGTATTGCGGATCCAGTTCTAACAGAACCGAATAACTACCCGAAATTAACCAAACCTATCTTCTTTTGGCGACCAGTTGATTTAGGCGACCTTATGGAGCTTTCTGGATCTAGAGATGCGAAATTGATTATTGGCCGTAAAGCGAACGAATCTCGCAAATATGGTGTGGTAGCAGTGTGTATGAAAGGACAATTGATCATCCAAACCTTCAGTAGTCATAATTATCATTTAGATCCCATGATGACAGTATGGGAGAACTATATATACAATGCACTCAAGACTCATTTTCAGGGTAAGGAGTAATCCACTATTGTTGCCCATGATTAATAAACATGACCCATCCCGAATTTAAGGATGGGTCATGTTTACGATTGATTCGCCGAGCCACTGAAGCTACGCTTCCTTCGCCTTTTCGCCTGCCTTTGCAGCTACATCTTCAAGCATGCGCGTGGTTAAGGACTTGGGTCGCTCCAACGGTTGATGCAGGGCGCGTGCCCAAACTGCGTTGGCCGAGACGCCCAGCGCTCGGCTGACGCCAAATAACACTGTATAGAAACCGTATCCGCCGTGTTCGTCCGCGTCGCTCACGCCAAAGTGCTGTTGCAACGCGCCGCTGATGGCGTCCACGTTCGGCCACGGGTTCTTGGCTTTCCCCTGTTCCACCAACACCTGCGGCACCACGTCATATACCATCGAGGCCAGTTTAAAGATCGGGTCCTCCGGGAAATGTTTGCGCCCAAATTCAAGCTGGGCGGTGAAGCGTGGATCGGTCTTGCGCAGCACGGCGTGCCCATAACCAGGGATAACCTGTCCGCTTGCCAGCGTTTCCCAGGCATAGCGGCGCAATTCTTCCGGCGAAAGGACATGCCCGATCTTTTCATAAGCGTTCAGCAGCCAGCTCAAGGCTTCCTGATTAGCGCGTCCATGCAGCGGCCCAGCCAGACCGTTCATACCTGCTGAAGTCGCGTAATAGATATCCGCCAGCGTCGAGCCAACCATGTGGGTGGCATGGGCGCTCACATTGCCGCTCTCATGATCGGAGTGGATAATGAAATACAGCCGCATTAATTCCGCGTACAAGGGGTCATCCACGCCCATCATCGAAGCGAAATTGGCGCCATAATCCAGATCGCTCCTGGGCTGGGGAATTTGACCGCCTCGGTGTTTTAGGTTGTAAATATAAGCAGCCACTGCTGGCAGACGAGCGGTCAGATTCAGGCTATCCTCCAGCATCCAGATCCACTGTTCGTCTTTTTTCATCCCCTCATCATACTTGCGGGTGAAGATTGACGTGGTCTGCATCGCCAGGATCGCCTGTGAAAAGAGCGTCATTGGCATGGCGTTGGGCGGCATCGCTTTGAGCGTTTCGTACACATAAGTCGGCACATCGCTGCGCCGTTTCCATTCTTCTTCCACCTCCAGGGCTTCTTGCAAAGTGGGTACTTCGCCCACCAGCAGCAAATAATACAGCCCGCCCACCAGCGGCATCTCTGCGCCGGGCAGCTTGGGCAGTTTTTCCAGCACTTCGGGGATGGTGAAACCGCGCAGGCGAATCCCCTCTTCGGGGTCCACATAGGAAATATCCGTCACCAGGCTCTTCACATCTCGCATTCCCCCGTACACCTGGCTGATCGTTACCTCGCCCACCTTTACGTTGCCGCTCTCTGCGAGCAGCTTTTTCACCCGCTCCCTCCAGGCGGGGATTTGCGCAGACAATTTCTCTTTTAGAATCATGTTTCCTCCAGAACCTAAAGCTTTAATTTTGCAATGTTTTCTGCCACGCCCTGAGCCGACTTTTGCAGCGCAGCTTGTTCCAATGGACTGAGTCTATACTCGATAATCTTTTCAACGCCCTGTCGGCCCAATTGGGCTGGTACCCCAAAGAATATATTATTCAGTCCGTATTGACCATTCAGATAAGCCGCGCTGGGCACGATCAGGTGTTTATCTTTCAGGATGGCCTCCACCATTTGAGCGACGGCAGCCGCCGGCGCGTAATAGGCGCTGCCGGTCTTCAGCAGGTTGACGATTTCGCCGCCGCCTTTGCGCGTGCGCTCTACGATAGCTTCCAAACGGTCGGCGGGCAGAATCTCTTCCAGAGGGATGCCTGCCACATTCGAGGCGCGGGTCAATGGCACCATTTCATCCCCGTGACCGCCCAACACATAACAGTGGATGTTTTCCACGCTCACGCCCAGCTCCATGGCTACAAAGGCGCGCATACGCGCCGAATCCAGCACGCCAGCTTGCCCCACCACGCGATGCGGTTCTACACCGGTCACCTTCATCGTGAGATAGGCCATCACATCCAGTGGATTGGTCAGCACAACAAAAATAGCGTTCGGCGAGCGGGCAATGGTCTCTTCAGCCGCTTTACGCACGATGTCGGCGTTGGCGAAAAGCAGATCATCGCGGCTCATGCCGGGTTTGCGCGGCAGCCCGGCAGTGATGATGATGATATCCGAACCGGTGGTATCCGCGTAGTCATTGCTCCCCACCACGCGAATGTCTTTGCCGATCACGGGCATGGCCTCTTGCAAGTCCAGGGCTTTCCCTTGCGGCATCCCCTCCACGATATCCACCAGTACGATATCCCCAATTTCTTTTTCCGCCAGCCAATGGGCGGTGGTGGAGCCGGTCATGCCAGCCCCGACGATTGAGATTTTGTTGCGCATCGGTATTCTCTCCTGTGCCAGTGTGAAAAAATCCCCCGGCCTGCATCAGCAGGTCAGGGGATTTGATTAAACTTTTTCAGCCGCGAGCCCCTCGGCGACGAAATCGCCGCTCTTGCTCTTCTCGGCTGCTTTTCCACTCTCCGTTTCATCGGAGACTTCATCCAGGAAGTGGTTAGCCTGAATGGCGGCGGCTGCGCCCATGCCCGCCGAGGTGATCACCTGTCGGTAGTGCGGATCGGCAGCTTCGCCGGCTGCAAATACGCCAGGGACGTTGGTGCGCATCAGCTTGTCGGTGATGATATAACCGCCAGCGTCCATTTCCAGTTGGCCAACGAACAATTGAGTGTTCGGCGTATGCCCGATGAAGATGAACACACCGTCAATCGGTCGTTCGCTTTCTTCGCCAGTTACCACATTCTTGATGCGCACTGCTTGCACCGCCTCTTTTCCGATGATTTCGGTCAGCACGCTGTTGAACAAATATTTGATTTTTGGATTTTCGGCTGCGCGTTTCTGTAACACCGCGCCGGCGCGTAATTCATCGCGCCGATGGACGATGGTCACGCTTTTGGCGTAACGGGTGAGGAACAGCCCTTCTTCCAACGCGCTGTCGCCGCCGCCTACCACGATCACCTCTTTGTCCTTGAAAAACCAGCCGTCGCAGGTGGCGCAATAAGATACGCCGCGTCCGGTCAGCTCTTTTTCACCAGGAATATCCAGGTGACGCGGCGTCGCTCCAGTAGTGATG
>Ga0226835_1001825_pt1 | contig 10280 bp, 7 predicted proteins | sample LAC_MetaG_1_FD_163627 | JGI IMG/M metagenome (GOLD analysis project Ga0226835, IMG submission 163627) | Anaerobic ammonium oxidizing microbial communities from anammox membrane bioreactor (MBR) in UC Berkley, California, United States -... | ecosystem: Engineered > Bioreactor > Anaerobic >...
CCCTGCCCGCCTGGTCGCCCTTTTCCCTCCCCAAATCAGCGACACCGTCCACGCCAATGTGATGGCCGGGGCACTCGCCCTCCTGTTGCCTTTCCCATTGGCCGCCTTCCTCTGGAACTTCTCCCCCCTCAAATCCTGGCTCATCGCCCTCCCCTTGCGCCTCACCGCCCTGCTCATCGCCGCCTGCGTCGCTGCCGTCCTGCTCCTCACCCAATCCCGCGGCGGATACCTGGCGGCTGTCGCCGCCCTCGTCGTCCTGCTCACCCTGCGCCTCAGGCGCTGGGGCTGGCTCGTCCCCCTGGCGTGCGCCGCCCTCAGCGCCTACCTCCTCTGGCGCTACCCCAACGCCCTCGAAATCCTCGCTTCCGGCAGCGGAGCGGCCAACTCCCTCGAAGTGCGCCAGGAAATCTGGTCGCGTGCCCTCTTCATCATCCGAGACTTCCCCCTCACCGGCATTGGCATGGGTCTCTTCACCGAAGTCGCCGATGCCCTCTACCCCTTCTTCCTCTCCGAACCCGGCGCCGTCTCCCATGCCCATAACCTCTTCCTCCAAATCGCCGTTGACCTGGGCCTGCCCGGACTGATCGCCTGGCTGGCGCTGCTGATCGTCGTCATCGCCGGCGCCTGGCGCGCATATCGCTGCGCCCCTGCCGCTGTCCCTCACCTCTCCGGCATCGGCGCCACCTTGCTTGCTGCCCTGGCTGCCCTGCTCGTCCACGGCCTCTTCGACGCCGTATCCTGGGGTTTACGGCCAGCCGTCATCACCTGGGGGGTGTTCGGAATGGCTGTCGCCGCGGGGCATCTCGCCTGGTTCCCCGCCCCGCAAAAATCGTCGGCCCTCGCCGCCGCCAACACCCCCTTGCCCTCAGCCTCGAAATCCCCCTGATCCAACCGTCTTTTGTGGTACACTTTCAAAAAAGGGTATTGTGAATAATGGAATACAACAACAATAACAACGAGGAATTCATTACTACCCAAGAGATAGAAACCATTGATATCCGTCAATACCTCTGGATCCTCTGGCGCTATCTCTGGCTGATCGTTCTGGCAGGCATACTTGGCGCCGGTGTCGGCTATTATGTCAGCGTCACCCAAACCCCCATCTACCAGTCAACCACCACTGTCTTGATCAACGAAAGCGCTGCCAAGAACGCCGTCACCGACTACACCACCATCCTCGCCAGCGAGCGCCTAACCAAGACCTATTCCGAGATGCTGGTCAAGACCCCCGTGATGGAAGAAGTAGCTCGTCGGCTGAACCTCAAGGTCCTGCCAGATGACCTGCAAAAGCGTGTCGAAGCTCAGCCGGTGCGCGACACCCAGTTGGTCAAGATCAGCGTCGAAGACCCCAACCCTTATCTGGCAGCAGCCATCGCCAACACCCTGGTCGAAGTGTTCTCCGATCAGATCAAAGAGTTGCAAACCTCCCGCTTCAGCGAGTCTAAAGCCAACCTGCAAGAGCAAATCTACGCCATGGAAGCCCAGATCAGTCAGGCGTCTCAAGAACTGGCTAAGATGAAAGAGCAAGGGTTGTCCGGCGCAGACGCCCTTGAAGCCCGTTTGGCGCAATATCAGCAAATCTACGCCTCGCTGGTCACCAACTTCGAGCAAATCCGTCTGGCGGAGGCGCAAAGCGCCACCAACATCATCCAGGTAGAACCTGCCAGAGCTGATTTGGTACCCGTGCGCCCGCAGGTGTTGCGCAATACCTTGTTAGCCGGCTTTGTCGCCGTCGTCCTTGCCATTGGTCTGGTCTTCCTGTTTGAATTCCTGGATGACACCGTCAAAGACCCCGACCAAATCATCCGCGCTACTGAACTACCCATTCTGGCAACCATTGGCAGGATCAACACCGAAAAAACCAGCCTGGTCGCCCAGTTTGACCCCTTGTCGCCAATCGCTGAGTCCTTCCGCCGCCTGCGCACCAACATCCGCTACTCTGCGGTGGATGAACCCATTCGCCGTTTGCTGGTCACCAGCCCCACCCCCAAAGAAGGCAAGACCACCGTCGCCACCAACCTGGCGGTGATCCTGGCACAGGATGGCTTACGCACCATCCTGATTGACGGCGACCTGCGCCGTCCGACCATACAAAAGCTGTTCCGCAGCAAGATCGATTCGGGGCTGTCCACCCTCTTCGTTCACCCAGAGCTGAGCGTGGATTTGGTTCTCAAGCCCACCAACATCGTTGGATTTCAGGTCTTGCCGTGCGGCGAAAGACCGCCGAATCCCGCCGAATTGCTTGGCTCCAAGCGCATGTCCGATATTTTATCTCAGGCAGAGGCCATCGCAGATATGGTGGTGATCGATTCCCCGCCCGTGCTTTCGGTTATTGACGCTGCTGTGCTGGCAACTCTGAATACCGGCGTCTTGATTGTCATCCAGCCCGGCTCGACCAAACAGCGCGATCTCATGCAAACCGTCGAACAATTGCGCAGAGTAAAAGCCAAAATCCTGGGTCTTGTTCTGGTGGACATCAAGGCGCGCTATGCACGCTATTACCGTTCATATTACAGCTATGATTATTACTATGAATATGTTTCAGAAGAAAAGAAGACCGCGCCTCGCAAGCGCCTTCAAGAAACTGCTCCTCAGTTGTTGAGCGGTGCGCGCGATGAGCCTCAATCTCAGTCTCAATAAGCATTTGCAAAAAAGTGATAAACATTTGAAATAAGCAGTCAGCGCGGCGCTGAAAAAGACAGGGTTGCCTCAAGTTGTGGAGCAACCCTGTCTTTTTTTATCCTTCTAGTGCCGGAGCAGTATCCGCGCCCGGCGCTTTGAATTTGTACCACACGAGCAGTGCGGCGATCAGCGTTGCCCCGGCGGTGATTGCAAATGGCGATTGCGGACTGATGCGCTCCCACAGAAAGCCGCCTGCCCATGGCGCTGGAAACGATATAATCCCTAAGCTGGTTGAAAATAATCCGAACACCAGCCCCCGCATCTTCTCAGGGGCGACTTTGGAAACCAGCGACTCATAGGCCGGATGCATGATGCCTATTCCTGCGCCAAAGATCAGCATAGAAATCGCAAACTCAGCAAAGTTATGGGATTGTAAAAACAGCGTCAGGCCAGCAAACTCCAGGATAAAACCACCAAAGATGGTTACCCGTTCTCCCCATCGATCGGCCAACCAGCCAGCCAGGAGCATGGCGCCCATGATGGCTGTCGAACTGATCGCCTTGATCCATCCGACTTGTTCCAGGCTTAAACTGCCCACCTGGGCGAGATACAATGGCTCCAGCTCTGAGGATAATCTGAAGGCGATGTCTTGTACCCCATCAGTGATCAGGATCCAAGTTAGCAGGCCGCCGGCAGCGATCATGCCAAACAACGTTGTCAGGTTGCTCCGAAGAGACGCCAAAGTAACTGCGCCGATTGCACCGGCTGTGTTGAATTGACTGGCGCGCGCCATCCATACCCGCAGAAGCGAGGCGCAAGTGTACAGCCCGAAAGCCGCGGTCAGCATAACTTTAAAACCGTACTGCTGCGCCAAAAAGCCGCCTAATGGTGGACCAACCACCCCAACGATCATATACAGGCTCTGAGCAATGCTGAAGACTCTGGCGCGGCTTTCTTGGCTGGATTGTTCAGCAATGAAGGCGCTAAAACTTGGACCAACCACCGATCCAGAAATATATTCCAGGGCAAGCGCCAGCATCATCCATTGCCAGGTGGGCGCCAGCACAAACCCCAAGTAACCAAAGCTGGCGCATACGCTGGCAATGGCGATTATGCGCAAGCGCCCGATCGTGTCGCTAAGCCAGCCGCCAAAAATTTGCAGCGCCAGCGGTACGATGGATGCCGCCGAAAACACCAGCCCAATTTGAGCGGCGTTCGCCCCCAGCTCCGCCAGGTAAACCGCCAGCAGAGTGAAAACCATATTGCTGGCGATGTTCGCCAGGATCATGCCAAGCATGAACCAGCGTAAAGTTGAGTTGAGCAGCGGAGCGCGTGTGTTCTGCATGCCAAATGCATCAAAGCAGACCCGCCATCGGGTTAAACAGCCATACTCACTCTATGGCTTATTGGCGCAGTTGGAAAAAAGTATTCTTATTTGACCGTGGATAATGACTGGTACAGCCTTTTTTCTGAGCGTGTTCCTGGATCTGGATTATATTTCCCTAAACCCCACGCTGACTTTACCGTCAATCTCCAACGTCGGATAAGCCTCGACGAAATCTGGGCAACCCTGAGCATCGCAATCTACAAAGTTAAAAGGGATACCCTTATGGGTCAGGTAATTGAGCTGTTTCTGTGTCCAGCCGCAGTTTTCGACGCCATAAACTGTGATAGAACCAGCATACAGGTTCGAGCGTAGTCTCATGTGTTTCACCTTAAATTGTGGCCTGAGCGTAAAGTGGATGGAGGATGCCTCACCTAGCCGCTGATCCTACAATCAGCTCATTACTAAAGATATCACCATAGAAAGAATCACGATGATTCCAATCACGATAAAAATGATTTGTTGGATGCGCAGGTTGCGCAGTTCGCGACGTGTGCGAGTGTTTTTTCTGTTCGACATATTCGCCTCTCTATAACGGTTCAATCGGGTTTTCGCCCGGATTCATATCTAATCCAGATCGGACTTAATTGCCTCTGCCAGAGACGGATTGATCCCTGGCAAGGCAGCGAGTTGCTCCACGGAAGCATCTTTGATCGCTTCGATGGAGCCAAAATGTTCGAGCAACGCTTTGCGCCTCTGTGGGCCAATACCTGGGATCGAATCCAGCCTTGAAGCCAGGCCAGCTTTGGCGCGGCGGCTGCGATGGGCTGTGATGGCAAAACGATGCGCCTCGTCGCGTATTCTCTGCACCAGGAACAATCCTTCAGAGTTGCGTGGAAGCAGAATTGCATCTGAACGATTGGGCAAAAACAGTTCTTCATTTTGCTTTGCTAAACCGGCTACCGGCAACTTACCCGCCAGACCAAAGCGCTCTAATACGGTTGTCGCCCGGCTAAGCTGGCCTTTGCCGCCGTCCACGATGAGCAGGTCGGGCAGCATGGAGAAAGCCAGATCCACCTTCTTGCCAGGCATATCGCTCATTTCTTGCGCTGCGGTCCAGCGATTGAAACGCCGCATGAGAACCTCTTCCATGCTGGCGAAATCATCCGGCCCGCTGACGCTGCGGATGTTGAACCGTCGGTAGAGACTCTTCTTGGGCACGCCCTGTTCAAATACCACCATGCTGCCCACCGCCGCCGTGCCCTGGGTGTTAGAAATATCATAACATTCGATGCGTCCCAGCGGCTGCTCTATTCCCAGGGCTTGCTGCAACTCGGCCAACGCCATTTCCTGTCGGTGTCGGTCGGTTCGCCACTGAGCCTGCAAAGCGCGCAGTGTCTCGGCGGCGTTCTCTGCCGCCATGCGGATCAAGTCTTGCTGTGGGCCTTCATGCGGCACGAGGATCTCTACACATTGATCCTCCCGCCGTTGACTGAGCCATTGACGGATAATATTCGCCTCTTCCACTTCATGCGGCAACAAAACCTGCGCCGGCACGATAGACGCCTGATCGTAGAACTGCTTGATAAATTCAGCCATCACGTTGGCGTCGCTGTTCTCGCTGGCGCCTTCCAGCAGGAAGTAGTCTCGTCCGATCAGCTTTCCGCCGCGAATAAAGAAAACCTGCACACAGGCGTCACCGTCCGAACGCGCCAATGCCAGAACATCTGAATCTACATAGTCATTGGAAACCACTTTCTGGCGCTCAACCACCACCTCGATGGCGCGAATCTGGTCGCGCAAAGCAGCCGCCCGTTCGAAGCGTAGCTCATTCGCGGCCTGTTCCATTTCCTGATGCAGACGCGAGACGATCCCCTCTGTGCGACCTTCCAGGAAACTGCACAAATCCGCGATCATCTGGCGATAGCCGGTCTGATCAATCTTGCCAATGCAAGGCGCGCTGCACAATTTAATATCGTAGTATAAGCAGGCGCGCTCATCTTGCCCGGTAATTTCTCGATCGCAGGTGAGATAGGGGAAGATGCGTCGCAAGATGTCCAGCGTCTGGTGCACCGCCCACACGCTGGTATAGGGCCCAAAATAGCGCGAGCCGTCTTGCACCATCTGACGGGTGACTGTGACAGTCGGAAATGGATTAGCCCAATGAACCTTGATATATGGATAGCGCTTGTCATCTTTTAGACGCACATTGTAATGCGGACGGTGCTTCTTGATCAGATTCATCTCCAGGATCAAGGCTTCCAGCTCCGAGCCTACAACGATCCATTCGATGTCCGCTATGCGTTCGACTAATTGTTCAATGCGTCTGTCGTGACCCGCGCTGGCGTGAAAATAGGAGCGAACTCGATTGCGCAGGTTAATTGCTTTGCCAACGTAAATCACTTCCCCATGACTGTTTTTATAAAGATAACAGCCGGGTTTATTGGGCAGTGTATCTAAGATACCTTTCAAATGGTCAGAGAGCGCGCGAGTTCTGTTCATTTCTCAAGCAGTAGCAAGTTACTGAATAAAACTCCTTTGTAAGTAATCACGAATCTTACTCCGAAGGTGCTGGATTCGCAATCGAGGATTTGAACGATAAGGCAAGCCTTTTCCTATTTTACCGCTTTGTTGTAACGATTGGATGGATGCCCAGCTCGTCGGTTGGCTCCTTCGATTGGTAAGGCTAGCCCTTCTTCCAGGTATTTCGACCAATCCACTCGTTATATAATAACGAAGAAGTTATACTGTGTTGGAGGCGAATGGATGGGATTTCATACAGGTGGTTGGTGGGGCTTTTTGAGCGCATCGGGAGAACGGCCAAAAGTCACCTGGCCGTTGTTGCGCCGTGTCTTAACATATGCACGTCCCTACCGTTGGAAGATCTTTGCCATGCTGGCAATGATCCTGTTCAACACTGGCCTGACCTTGCTCACGCCGCTCATTTTGCGAACTTTGATTGATCAGACCTTGCCCCAAAAAGACATCAACCAACTCGTCTTGCTGGCAACAGCCCTGCTCATTATCCCGGCTTTGGGAGGCGCGATTGCGGTGGTTCAACGTCGGTTAAATGTCTCTGTCGGCGAAGGTGTGATCTACGATTTGCGGGTAGCGCTTTACAGTCGTTTGCAACGTATGTCGCTGCGCTTCTTCACCAACACCAGGGTTGGCGAATTGATGAGCCGTCTGAACAATGACGTGGTCGGAGCGCAGAACGCCATCAGCAATACCATTGTGGGTATAGCGACCAATCTGGTGCAAGCGACCGCAGTTACATTGGTGATGCTCAGCCTGGAGTGGCATTTGACCTTAATCAGCGTGATGATTCTTCCGCTGTTCGTGTTGGTTGCCCGGCGTATGGGTATGCGCTTGCGCGAGATCGCCCGCCAGGCGATGGATCTCAATGCTCAAATGAACGCGATGATGAATGAGACGCTCAATATCGGTGGAGCGTTGTTGGTCAAATTGTTTGGGCGAACGCATTTGGAAATTGAGCGTTTTCAAAGTCGCGCGCTCGCAGTACGAGACATTGGCGTGCGTCGCGCCGTAGTAGGCGCGAGCTTTTTTGTTATTGTTGGTCTAATAAGCGCCGTTGGCACTGCGTTGGTCTATGGCATTGGCGGCTATCTGGTTATTCAAGAACTTTTCACGGTCGGCACAATCGTAGCATTTGGAGCGTATTTGACCAGCCTCTACAGCGCATTACAGGGGCTAGCCAACGCGCCGGTGGAGTTTGCCACATCGGTGGTTAGCTTCGAACGCGTCTTCGAGGTAATTGATCTACCGACCGAGATCCAGGAAGAGCCAGACGCCATCGTTATCGAGCAAGCTCGTGGCGAGTTGGTATTCGAGGATGTAACCTTCCGCTACGATCCTAAGAATGTGCCATTGTTGAGAGAAGTGGAACGACATGGACAAATGCATAACGTTACTGCTGTGTTATCGGGAGAAGCGCCGCGCTCCAAAGCGGACGATGGGCGACGCTTTGGTGCGGGGGACCGAGAAGCGCAGCATATTGCGGTTGGGGATAATATTCGCGAGGAAGATGAACCCGAGTTTCCCAATCGCAGCCAGGCGCGGCTGGATGCTCTAGATCATATCTCGTTTCGCGTCGAGCCGGGGCAATTAGTCGCCCTGGTTGGACCAAGCGGGGCGGGAAAGACCACCCTGACGTATTTGATCCCCCGCCTGTATGACCCCACCAGCGGGCGTATCCTGCTGGATGGTTATGATTTGCGTGATATTACCCTGGATTCGCTTAGCGCTCAGATCGGCATGGTGACCCAGGAAACGCATCTGTTTCATGATACGATCCGCACCAACTTGCTCTATGCACGCCTGGATGCTACCCAGGCGGATCTCGAGGCGGCTTGCCAGGCGGCTAATATTCACGATTTTATCCAGGGGTTGCCGGATCGCTATGACACCATCGTTGGCGAGCGCGGCTATCGGTTGAGCGGCGGCGAGAAGCAGCGCATCGCCCTGGCGCGGGTGATATTAAAGAACCCGCGTATCCTGGTGCTTGATGAGGCTACCAGTCATCTGGATAGCGAATCGGAGGCGCTGATCCAGGAAGCGCTCAAACGGGTGATGGCTGGACGCACCAGCATCGTTATTGCTCACCGCCTCAGCACCATCCTGGCGGCGGACCAAATCCTGGTCATGAACCGCGGCCAGATTGTTGAGCGCGGCGCGCACCATGAATTACTGGCGCAAGGCGGTTTATATGCTGCTCTCTACGATACGCAGTTCAAGCGCGAGGAAATGAAAATCTAAAGCGGAAAAGCTCCATTGATGTTATGGATACCCAATGATACGCCCTTGTATTCATGTCAAATATCTTTGCATTCGATAATCGTCCCTTGTTGTAAATGTTAGCTGTGGGAGGTAGCCGAAGGATGTTGGCACTGGTTGGAAGTGGTGAATATTTACCACCCATGAAAGAGGTGGATCGTTATCTGCTGGATTTGTTGCCAGACCAACCGCGACTGGTGTGCCTGGCAACTGCGGCAGGGCAGGAAGGCGAGCTGCGCCTTTCCTACTGGAATAATCTTGGCGTGAGCTATTTTTCTGAACTTGGCGCGGAGGCGACTGCTTTACCGGTGATTGACCGCATCAGCGCCAGCAACGATGACTTCGTCGAAAAGATCCGCCAGGCAAATTTCGTATATCTATCCGGCGGTAACCCGGTTTATTTATTTAACACATTGCAAGGGACGCCTGCCTGGCAGGCGATCCTTGATGTACATCAGAACGGCGGCGTTGTTGCAGGTTGCAGCGCCGGAGCAATGGTTATGGGAGATTTGATCCCGGCCTTGCCGCGCTGGAAGACCGCTTTTAACTTGTTACCTGGAATGGTTGTAATCCCACATTTCGACGAAATATCCCCAGCATTGGTATGGGTGGTTCGTTTGTTGATTCGTCGCGATAAAACATTGCTCGGCATTGAAGGCAATACAGCGTTCATCGTACTTCGCGATGTTTGTGAGGTGAGAGGTAAAGGCAGTGTAACGCTTTGGAACCGCCTGGGGAAGAGACGCTTTCGACACGGTCAAATAATCGAGCGGCCCGAGGCCTTGCCTCGGACCGCTCGTCTCTAAACGTCTAATCAGGGCTAAGGTTTCTTGTTGCCTCCTTTTCCATGCCCTTTGCCGTTTCCGTTGTTCCCGTTGCCATTCCCTTTACCATTACCATTGTTGCCATTACCATTGCCGTTGTTGCCATTCCCATTATTGCCATTGCCAGCGCCCTGATTCTGCGGTTGTCCATTGCCGCCACCTGGCTGCCCGCTGCCTGCGCCAGACTTAGCCCCAGCGCCGATCAAGCCATATGACTGCATGATCTGTCCCCAGCCCATTCCGCCGGCCCGCTGAGTGAAGATATCGGTTACCGAAACGCCGGTCGCCTGGCTGATTTGATAAGCCAGCGCGATTTCGCCAAAGCCGTAGCCGCCGCAGAACCACCCCATAATTTCGTCATAGCTAACGCCATAGGTTTCGGCCAGCTTGTCTCCAGCAGGATGATGGTCTTCAGCGCCTTCAGCGCAACGTCCACCGCTGCGAGGATGCTTTAAGGCGTCGTTCTCGTTGCCGTTTTCGTTGCCATTGTCGTTGTCATTCTCGTTACCATTGTCGTTGTCGTTCTCGTTGCCGTTGTCGTTGTCATTCTCGTTGCCATTGTCATTCTCGTTCTCGTTGTCATCTGTGGCCAGAGAGGGGGTTGAGGTGAGTGACTCGTCAAATAAAACGGCCAGCAAGCCCGGTTGCAAGCTGACATCCTGGGGTATGTTCTGCAAGGGCGTCAACGCCTCTTCCAGAGCGACCAGCGCCTGGTC
>Ga0226835_1001826_pt1 | contig 10266 bp, 6 predicted proteins | sample LAC_MetaG_1_FD_163627 | JGI IMG/M metagenome (GOLD analysis project Ga0226835, IMG submission 163627) | Anaerobic ammonium oxidizing microbial communities from anammox membrane bioreactor (MBR) in UC Berkley, California, United States -... | ecosystem: Engineered > Bioreactor > Anaerobic >...
TCCGTGTTTCTCTTCCATAGCGTCCTCCAGTCTGGTGAGCATAGTCGCATACGCGCCCTCGAAACCCAAACCATTGAATCAAATTAAACCCAAAAACTGCTCACTTGAAACTGGGGCCAATATAGCCTCAAGGTTTTGTCGAAGAATCTGCTGCTGATGCAAGCAGCTCATCTATGACAGCTGCCGTGTCTGCAATCGCAAGGTTCCCTGAAGCGTAATCGGCGCACAACAATTCTTCAGTCAGGAAACGGTCATACTTCTCAGAGATCTTGTTTTTCACAGCAGATGCCAACTCGACTGCAGTTTTGAGTTTCCCATATTTCAGGTGCTCGAAATATTGGAGAATTTCCTGCTTGGTTGTTCCCATCACATTCAACGCGACACCTTCCATAGTTACTCTGAATCCATCAGCAATCAATTGCACTGCAAGTGTGTTCATAACCTTATCACCGCACCAAGGAAATAGCAGCAAGTCATTACCTGAGGTTATGATGCGTTCGCTCTTAAGGTTGCCCATCTTGAAAGATGTTCTTGCTTCTTGAAGCATCGCCTTGCCGCGAGGGTCAAGATATGGGGGAAGAACATCGGAAGAATAGAGGTTAAACATCTCTTTCCTCACTTTGTCGTGAATTGATTTTCCTGATCCTCCAAATTGCGGTGGCCTCCCTCCTTTGCTCGGTTTGAGAATCACCACTTTCCGGTCAAATTCCACGTCAATCACTTCCCATCTGCGGCCGCTAAAGATCAGATATATTCCAACCGAGAGCGGGAAATCTATTGGAATGGAGCCTAAGAGGTCACCGTCTTGCGTGAGGAGTTGAAATTCTTCCGGTGTGTTGAATGCGGTGTAAAACGAAAAATGGTTTACAATTCGTTCGCCATCTTTACCGAGGAGAATGAGGCCCTCAGAATCTTGAGAAATCAAATGCTGCGCTCCCATTGCTCTCAGAACAGAAACAAACATTGACTTGTCCATAGCTCCAAAAGGCCCCGACTCGCACAGAAGCTTCCAAGCATCCTGCGCCCTTATTCCTCCATATTGTGCTATGATCGAGAGTATTTGCTGAATGAATGTGGATAAATGAAGTTTTGCATCTGGCGGCGGTTCATACCATCCTTTCAGAAGCAACTCAAACATCGCAATTGATTGAAGTAAGTCACAGCGGAGACGGTCTTGAATTGCTGTGTAAGGAGTGATTTCTTCTTCCTGAACATACATCCTGAGAATTGCGGGCTGGCCTCTTCGTCCGGAACGTCCCAGGCGTTGTCTGAGACTTGCGACTGAAGGAGGCGGGCCAATTTGAGCAATGCTATTCACGAGACCAATATCTATGCCCATTTCAAGCGTGGTCGTACAGATTACATTTGCGGGCTGTGACCGGTTTTTGACGATCGCCTCTACGTTTTCTCTGAGCTCTTTCGATAAACTTCCATGATGCGGCCAAAACTCGTTTGGCACCCCATTCTCCTCACACATTCGTCGAAGAATGTCAGAATACAACTCGACATCGCGTCGTCGATTTGCAAAGATCAGATTTGTGGAGCTGCGTAGAGCTCGATAGACATCGTTCGCGATCTCAATTCTGTCGCCTACTTCCAGAGAGCCTTCTGACTCATCTGTGTCTATTTTGGGAGGACGAACGACGTATCCTCTAATTTGAATCTTAATTTCTTGGCCGCCTTCGTCCGACCTGATGACAAGAGTCTTGCTTTCTCTGTCATTCGGTCTCAGATATTGTTGTGCCAAGGAGAAATCACCCAAGGTCGCGCTCAAGGCGATTCTCGGGATGTGTTTCCTTGTAGCGACCTCGAGTCTATGAAGGAGTGATTGAAGTTGTTTTCCCCGCTCCGTTCCTATGAATGAATGCAACTCATCTATAACAAGGTATGACAGATCCGAGAAGGTCTCCCGAATGCGAGTGCCATAATTGACAAACAATGATTCGAGTGATTCCGGCGTGATGAGCAAAATTCCCTTAGGTTTCCGCATCACTTCTCTTTTCTTCGTCTGCGCAACGTCGCCATGCCAGCGCCAAACGGGAATCTCCAAGTACTCGCAAAGCAGCTCGAGCCGTTCAAACTGATCGTTTATGAGAGCCTTGAGAGGACTTACATACAAGACATCAAGACTATTCGTGCTGGGTTTCTGAAGGATTCGAGTAAGGATGGGCAAAAATGCAGCTTCGGTTTTTCCAGTTGCAGTGGGGGAGGCAACTATCACGTCTTGTTCAGCGGAGAGAATAGGCTCGATCGCCCTCTCTTGAATATCTCTCAACTCATTCCATTGCTGATTCCAGATCCATCGTTGAACTCTTTCGTCGAGGAGGTCAAATGCTCTCGATGTCCTGGAAACGAGTCGGTTAGAGTTTGAACGAGGTGAGCTCATTGTCGTTTGTGGATGAATCGTTTCCTTTTGATTTTTCGGGAGGGGTTGAACTGTCGTCAAACACCGGAACCAGGTTGTCTGGATTGACATCGGCCTCGATCTTCACATGGCCCAAGAGATCCTGCCACTGGACGTTGTTTCCTTGATCAAGCACGGACAAGAAATCGATGAACGATCGAATTGTAGTCCTCGGAGTTCGGAAGTATGCCTCCCCAATCTTCTTGGAACAATATTGCATGAAAGCCTTCACTCCATCATCTTGAATCAAATACTTATCCACAATGCCTTGAGCGAAGACATGTCTGATTTTACCGAGTAACACAAACAAGTCTTCGGCTGTCAAGTTCGACAATCTGATGACGGGCGCATTATAGTCAACCACGCCCGCTGCCTTTGCAAAGGTATTCTCGGCCACACGGGACTGCAAAGCGGGATAGCTGTACATTCCTCGCCGAGCATCCATCAGAAAGTCGGGTGTTCCACACATCAAAAACCCCAGTCCTTCAACGTTTCCCTGAAGACAGTCATTGAGAATTCTCAGCATTTGTTCATAGTTTCCATTTCTTGCTTGCACATTCGCTAACTTGTATATGTTCACAAGTTCATCGAGTGCGACCAAGATGCCTCCGTAACCTGACAGCCGTGTAAACCGGGCAAATAGTTTTAGATGATCGTAGACATTAGCATCGTCGATGAAAGTACGAACGCCTAACGCTGTCCTCGCATCTGTTTTCGTGGAAAACTCCCCACGAAGCCAGCGGAGCGCGTCCGATTTCAATTGGTCATTCCCAGTATTGTGTCCTTTCCAGTAACCCGCGATTACTTCGGCAAAATCGTATCCACCGACCATTTCCTGCAACTCGTGAAGCCTTTCCTGTATAAGAATGCTAACATCTTTACCCGCTGTCTTCGCATCTGCAAGGGCGGCACTTATGAATTTTTCGATTACGTTGGGAAGAGCCCCACCATCAGGTTTTGTGCGCGAAGCAAGGTTCTTCATTAGTTCCGCATAAAGAGACCTGGCCTGACCGCCTGTAGCGTGTAAGCGCCGATCGGGAGTGAGGTCGGCGTGTAGAGTTAGAAGCCCTTTTTCCAGGGCAACGAGACGGACAAGATGAAGGAAGAAGGTTTTTCCCGAACCGTACTCACCGATAATGAACCGAATAGGTGAGCCGCCGTCTTTCAGCCGGTCAATATCGGCAATTAGAGAGTTGACCTCCTGGGCCCTGCCGACTTGAATGTGATGAAGCCCTAACCGGGGTACTACACCAGCCCTCAAAGATTGGATTATCGCGTCTCTTTCTTTTGGTCTAATGGCGGAACTGTTCAACTCTGGATCTCCTTTGCAAGTTCTAGATTGACGATTATCTCCTCCCCGTCTTCGATAAGGCCATCGTTCAATGTCTCATAGGACCGTTCGTTGATTGTTTCAATAGCGCCTGAAGGAAGAATTTCGTACTTGGCACACAAAGCTTCATATTCATTTCGGCCCCACGCCGGCTTTACCAACAGTTCTTTCAGTAAGTTTGAATGCGGTTTGTCAAGACCCAGGATGCCTGTACCATATGTCATCGTGCTTTCAACGTCCTCTTCGCTGGAAGTGAAAATTTCGGCAAGAATTGCTTGAACCTCTTTTGTGTTCTTTAGCGTTTTCTCTACCTTTTTCTCATCGATAAGAATGCGTTTTTCCTTCGGGGTAGCCTTAGAGGGGATCTTGAGACCACCCTTTTTTGCTTTGGGAGTGACAACCAGAGTTAACTCATCCTTGTCCTGAGTCTGGACCGCGTGTATATCAGAATAAATCCTCTCGGAATTCAGGTTAAGAACCTTGTATACTCTCTCCAATGCTTTAATCTCTTGAGGATGAACAACACCATCAGCACTGGCAATGTTTACCAGGGTGCTGGCGATAATCTCTCTATGCTCAATCTCCAGCTCACCGAATTTCTTTCTAAGACCCGAAAAGTCAGGTTTCGTGTTCAGCAGCCATTCCAGATAAAGCTTTAATCTCGCTCTTTCTGCCTCTGACAGATCAAGCATCTTCTCAACGTGCGATTCGAGGAGCAATCTTTCCTCGGTGCTTACGACATCATCAGCGGCGCTCACTGACACGGCAAGATTCATGATCATGGTGGCCAACATATAGTTTCCAGTGGCGAATTTTTCTGTATCGACGGAGGACCTAGCAACGAGAATCGGCTGCTGAGGATCTAGTCGTCCTTCGTCGAAACGGATGTCCGGGATAATCGCATAGCCTAACTTCCCTATCATCTCAGCCACAGAAATGATTTCTGCCTTTGTGAGTTTGGTCTTATCATGGAAACGGAAATACCTCAGCAAGTCTTTAGCCGGAACAGGTATGGCTGATGTCCCTCCTATGGTTGCTTTCTCAAGAGAACTTCTAAGGGATTGGATCTCATTTGCCTCGGCGGAATGAATAAGCTCATCCGGCAAGAGCGCCAATGCGGCAAGCGATTTTCTTTCTTCGGGTTTCCTGCCGATGAAACGACTGTATGCATCAAGATCATCGATACAACTTTCCGCAATCTTGTGCATTTGTTGGAGGGGCTGTGATAAGGTAGTGATGTCCGGTTTATCAATCTCCTTGTAAACTGGCGAGCCATAGAATCCTGAGCTCGCAGGCCTATACTCGACTCTGATCTTGGTTTTATTCTGCTTCAGAATCACGCCATCCCCGAATTTTTTCGAGTAGCGAATGGCGAACAACTTTGCAAACTCTTCTCGGCATCTATGAGCGGGTGTTCGGAACCACTTCTGCGGATCAAGCTCGGCCCACTTCAAAGCCCAATTTGCGGGTAGTGGTTCTTGTTTTTCTGCATAGCGTGCCAGAGCGAGCTTCAACTCCAGAGGGAAGTACCACGAACGTTGGAGGCGTTCAGGGTTCAGATCATAGGAGTCTTCCAAAAACATCAGCCTCGCGTAGGTGAGGAGTCCATTTGCGTAATTTGAGAACGATGAATTCTCGCCGTAAACTTCCAAAAGTTGCTCAACCTCCTTGATGATTACTGCTGCTTCGGCCCTCGCCTTTTGAGAACTCTGAGCGTCAAGGAGTAATCTTCTTTCAAGTCCATAAAAGAAGAGAAAGACATATCCGATATTTGCTCCGGGCGTTCTTCTTCCTGCCGCGAGCCACTCCAAATATGCAGCACGACACCTTGGTGAGATTGACGAATAGGATGGCCAGTACGACATCGTTGAACCAAGACGGTCAGGATTATTTGAATCGATAGGTAAGTCAGGGTTGATGTGTGCCGGATCAATGTAGCCAGACTTAGTTGCAAGGTTCTTTCCGACGTAGATCATCCCACCGCGGATTTGATAATTCACAACGCTCAGGGTCTGACCAGCAGGAATCCACAATTCTTCGGGATTCGCTGCGGGTCCTGTCAGCCCCCTTTCATCGCCGTAATATGAACCCCCATAGGAGATCTCGACTTTGATCGTCGGACGTGCCTCGCGGTAAGTCCTTTTCTCTTCACGTTGTTTGGAAGAGGCAGAACTTGCAATGATGATCAAAAGCAAGACGATAACAAGAATAATCAGAAACGTTCCCATGTTATTTCGAAGAAAGACCTCGGTGCTAACACCTATAATTGAACTACTGGTTGCTTGAATCCCGAATAGCTGTTCAACAGTTTTTGGACGTCCTTCATACTTTTATATCCGATACTTACGTCTCGATTTCGATGGGTCGTTCGATCGAGGAAATCCATTCCTCTACCAATTTCCAAAGCCAATTGATCTGTCAGTATGAATCGCTCATGGGGAAGGCATTGATCGGGGTCCGGGACATCATAGACATAGATCTCAATCGGCAATCGTGCCAATCTTCCGCGTCTGAAAGCCGTAAGGCGCGTTTTGATGTGCTCTAATGTGGCACGCTGAGGAGTGCCGATATGAAAGATCAATTTGCATGAATCGGGATCCTTGATAACCGTTTCAAGCCAACCAAGTACGGTACGAATGGTATATTCGAAATTAACTCCAAATTGTCTTCCGAAAATCCTATCGCAGATCTCAATGCGCTGGACATATCGAAACATTTTATCAAAGTGCCTGTTCAAGAAATCTGTTTCCGCCAATTCTCCATTCTGCAAGGTCCTACCTTCGTTGGCTAAGCGGGATCTCTCTTCCTCGGCAGCAATTTTGTGTCGCACCTCGGAGAAAAGAGATGAGGGCTTGCATCGCAAACGGACCCGAATCCCTTGCCACCAGGATAACCTCTGGCTGCATATAAACATAGAAAAGCATCCTTAGAATAACTCCGCGAAGTCTTCTTCGAAGAAACCACCGGGTACACGATCAATCAGCCGACCCCTTTCATCGATACGTATCTGCAACACTTCAGAACCCTGTTTGCCAGGACCAACGAATAACAACGAGACATCTTCCGGCCGAATAGCTGGTCTCCCACTATTCTTATTTGCAGAAGCTTCTCTAATTCGTTTTAGGATGCGCAAGATGATATGTTCACTATGCGTCTCTAACAGAAACGTGTTCTTTCTCTCACCAAGTGCTGATTCAATAAACACATCGCCAAGTTCTGCCTGTAATGCTGGATGCAAATGAATCTCCGGTTGTTCTATAGCTATAGTTTTACCTTGATTCGCGTAGCTATATACAAGTACAGGAAGGACCTGACTTATTCCAATACCAACATCACGATGGGTTACGGTCGTCCCAGTCCTCTGGTCAATCAATGTAAGATACTCTTTCCCCCGTACGTCGGAAGTTATGATGGGGAGGAGTGTTTGAAGATGATCATCGATAAACTCCTCAATGTTATAATCAAAACCCAGAGCAACGTCATAGGGTATCAGTCGTTCTCTCATGTCCTCCAAGTTTTTCGAAGGAAATCCTTCTTCCCATTCGGTCTTCTCGCCTCGCAGTAATCGAGCCAGTTGCCCAAGTTTTGCATGGTCTTCAGGTGTTAGCGGAACTTTCTTACTATGCTTTTTCTCGAGTTCATCGAGTTGCTGCATCATTTGATTCATATATCCCTGCAACCTTCGCAATTCGTCGCCCGATAGTTTCGTCTGAATTGCTTCAATGAAGTCACCGAGCTCGAGTAATTTCTTCACTTGAAGAAGATATGGAGTACTCAGCTTCTTCTCGTCCGAAAGCCACCCATTAACCTTTTCACGCAAGTCTGTATCCTTCAAAACGAGATCCCAAGCGTGCCCACCGCCAGCGTACCAGTTTGGATCATTATCCTCGGTCAAATGAAGAAATCTTGATGGATAAGACCGCAATGGGCCTAAGTAGATCAATGAATTCAACTCTGATTCGAGAAGTGAATATACTCTTCCGACTAAATCATTGAGAGTTCGTGGAACGAAGAATTTAAGAGCCGAGATCAGATCACTTTCTCTCGTACCTTTGGCGACTGGAAACAAGGTGCTTTCAGCCGATTCTGATCCAGCAGTTTGCGTCACAATTGCCTTTGGTAGGAGATGATCACAGTCGGCACTTAACTCCGGAACCAGGTTTCCTAATCCCCTAGAAAGAAATTCCCAATCCTTTTCTCCAATGGTCGTCGCCGTGGTAAATGAGAAAATCAAGCTCTCGATAAGTTTTCGCACGATAGGATGGTCTTGATTTAGAATATCAAGCTGCATTTTATCGTTAGGTCTGCGGGACATTCTCAGGATTGAGCCCTCACTCGTTCGAAGCTCGTACGAAAGGGCTCTCGGCGCCGTTCCTGTTTCATATTTTCCAGTGGGAACGTCAGCCCATTCGATCTCCTGCGTTTTCGGATTCACTATCGCCTTCGGTTCCAAGATTTCTCTCTGTGCCAAACCGATTTCAACACTTACTGTGAGCGTGTCTGTAGAAGAGAAGAATTCGACGAAAGGAGAAGTGTGAAAAATTCCGACGTTGCGGACTGCTACGATTTCCTTTTTGCGCCCTTCACCGTGCAAATCCTTTGTGTTCAAGCTAAGGCTAAGAGACATTCGGCTATGGTCATTGCGACGGTGTATATACTGTCGGAATCCTCCGAGATCAATCGAGTCACCACCAACTTGCGTTTTGAAAACGTCGAGGTTCCCCTTCGTAGTTGCCTCGTGAGCGAGAATGAGACTGTGCAAGATACTCGACTTCCCCGCGCTGTTCGCACCAAAGATGAGCGTGAGGGGACGGATAGGAATGTGTTGCGTTTCCGCAAAGGTTTTGAAGTTGCCGAGATGAAGGGAGGTGATCATGCTATTCTCCGACTCCTAGCCAAACTCTTAGTTTCTTCTCGATGGAAATCTCCAATGAATTCCTCCATTGTTGAACATAGCCTCCAAACAGAAGTCCGAACACTCCTGCAATCCAGACAAAAGCACTAACGATGTAATAAGCGAGACCAGTTATAATGGTACCGAGTAGAACAGGACCAACCACAAGGATCAGCACTGAAAGAACGAAGAAAATGCGACCAATAATTAGGGATACCGATCGAGCTTTGCCTCTCAATGTGAGTACGAGAGCCCTGTTTTCCTTTTCTGTCTTATCCTTATCAGCGTGAGCGGCGGAAATTTGTTCAGTCGCCTCCTGCTTGATTCTTTGTATCATTGCCTCTGCTTCTAATCTATAAGTTTCCTTCACCCTATTGACGATTTCTGTAAGAGTAGAAGCATCAGGTTCCACATCCTCGTCAAATTCAGACAATAGGCTATCAGTCAGTTCGCTTGCGATTATAGCTACAAGTTCATCATTCGTGATTCGCTTGTCCGCGCGGAGTTTCCGAAGATGTTTGAGGAAGAGGTCCCACGTTCGCGCAGACGGCGCAAGGGCTGCGGAGCATAATGCGATGAGTTCATTGAGCTTAAGATTCGCAGCAGCGGCAGGCTTTTTGAGCCAAGCTATGCTTGACAGCGCGTGGGTGTGAACAACTGGAAGCACACCACTTTGCCCCTCCTCACGAAACCACTCTCTCACGTTTTTAACTAACAGGCCTGTTGTTGTAGCAAAAACGGCTTTTGCAGAGTCATATGCTTGGGGATGACGCCCTGCACGAATTGTGAGTACTGCAGCAGTACAATCAACATCGTGAACTACCCGAGGCTCCGTGTCCGTCTCGTCAGGACGTTTCAATCTTTTGGTTAGATCTTCTTCATTCAGAGTAAAACGAGCCTTATGCTCTGGAATTGGGACAATCTTCAAACCAAGGTTACCCAAGTGGGTCTCTAAAAGAGCCGATTCCTCGCGGATGTCACTTGGGGAGTAACGCTGTGAAACGAGGTACCTCGTAACTGGATATGGCCTGAGAGATTCGATTCCTTCTTGAGTTCCCAAGTGACGCTCGTATACATGCAGAATGCGCTTTATCTCTTTAACGGTGATATCGAAAACAGCCAGCGAGGCATTTGTTGCGCGTAGGAGGTCTAATGTTTCTCTAGGAACCAAGCTTGCATCTTCACCAGCTAAGCCTAGAGCGTTTAGAAGGAATGTTGTATCAAAGTAAACCGTAATGTCCTTGAACTTGCTTTGAGTAGTTGTTATATCTTTTAGCAGTAAGGCGTTTTGGAGAACGTACCCTTCAAGAATGCGTCGAATGATTGGTTCAAGTTGTTCGTTTCCCAAACACTCCGTTAGTAAGAAGCGAGCGATCATCCTTGATTCTTTAGATCCTAATCCTCTCACTTGATCCAGCAGGATTGGTGCTCCGCTATCCTCAGTAGTGGGCTCCAGAAGAAGTTGTATGTGAAATTGTGATATGAACTCGAAAATCATAGCAAGTGCGTCTTCTGTATAGGCCCCAATTAATCAAGCACATTTTAAGAAGAAATGTTTTTGCTCAGATCTGAACTCCAAGGGGGAGCGATGGCCGAGACGCTCGATGAGCCAGAAGCGGTTGTAGTCATCGATGAACT
>Ga0226835_1001827_pt1 | contig 10262 bp, 10 predicted proteins | sample LAC_MetaG_1_FD_163627 | JGI IMG/M metagenome (GOLD analysis project Ga0226835, IMG submission 163627) | Anaerobic ammonium oxidizing microbial communities from anammox membrane bioreactor (MBR) in UC Berkley, California, United States -... | ecosystem: Engineered > Bioreactor > Anaerobic >...
GGGCGCCGAGGCATCAGTGGCGGTCTTGATGGCGCGCCAGAAGCCAGGTTACGTGCCGCCGTTCGAGCTGGTCGACTTCATGGCCGTCGTCGAGAACCGGCGCGGGCGCGGCGTGTTCGCCGAGGCGACGGTCAAAGTGCAAGTCCATGGCGAAGAACTGCACACCGTCGCCGAGGGCAACGGCCCGGTTGATGCGCTCGACCGCGCCCTGCGCAAGGCGCTGACGCCCGTCTACCCGCAGCTTGCCGCGTTCCAGCTTGCCGACTACAAAGTTCGCATTCTGGACGGGCAGAACGGGACGGCCGCCACGACGCGCGTTCTGATCGACACGCAGAACGGCGCGGCTCGCTGGAGCACGGTGGGCGCCAGCACGAACATTATCGAAGCAAGCTGGCTGGCGCTGGCCGACAGCGTCGAATACGGACTCATGCTGGCAGACGGCAGCGTGGGAGCAAATTCAAAGGGCAATCTGTGATGCAAGCCAAGATTGTGACTTTGCCGGGCGACGGCGTCGGCCCGGAAGTGATAGCCGGGGCGGTCCGCGTGCTCCAGGCAGTCGCGCAGCAGGCCGGCCACACCTTCTCGTTCGAGGAAGCGCTGATCGGCGGTTGCGCGATTGATGCGGCAGGCGATCCGCTGCCGGACGAGACGCTGCGCGCCTGCGAGGGGGCGGACGCGGTTCTGCTCGGCGCGGTGGGCGGGCCGCAGTGGTCGGACCCGACAGCACCCGTCCGGCCAGAGCAGGGGTTGCTGCGACTGCGGCAGCATTTCGACCTGTTCGCCAACCTGCGCCCGGTCAAGGCGTACCCCGCGCTGGCCGGATTCGCCCCGCTGCGCGCCGACCTGCTGGCGGATGTGGATATTCTCGTCGTGCGCGAACTGACGAGCGGGATCTATTTTGGGCCGCGACAGGAGCAGGGCGACGGCGATTCCGCCTGGGACACGATGCTCTACACCGTTGAGCAGGTCCGGCGGGTGGCGCATGTGGCGTTCCGCGCGGCGCGCGAGCGGCGCGGGCAGGTCGCGTCGTTGGACAAGGCGAACGTGCTGGCATCGATGCGGCTGTGGCGGCGAACGGTGACCGACGTTGGGCGCGAATACCCGGATGTTGCGCTGGAGCACGTGCTGGTCGACGCCGCGGCGATGCATCTGCTGCGCAACCCTGCCCGCTTTGATGTCGTGCTGGCAGGGAACATGTTTGGCGACATTCTCAGCGATGAGATATCCGTGCTGGCCGGGTCATTGGGGATGCTGCCGTCGGCTTCGCTCGGCAACGGGACGTTCGGTGTCTACGAGCCGATTCACGGCTCGGCGCCTGATATCGCAGGCCAGGGCATCGCCAATCCCGTCGGCACCATCCTCAGCGCGGCGCTGCTGCTGCGCCACAGCCTGGGGCTGGACGCCGAAGCGCGCGCGGTCGAGCGCGCGGTCGAGGCGGCGCTGGACGCCGGCGCGCGCACGGCGGATCTGGCGCCCGATCGCGGCTCCGCGCTGAGCACGGCAGCCTTTACCGACGCCGTGCTGAGCCACCTGGAGCAGGTACCGCTGCGCGGCTGACCGCACCTTTAGCCTATGCCCACCGAGCGCCGGGCCAGCACCTGCCCGGCGCTTTGTGTGCGGCCGGGGTGTGAAGATGGGCCGGCGTTGGGTATAATCGCAGAAGATCAAGACACTTTGAAGGAATTCCCGCCCGGTAAGCGACGGTAGTGGTGCCATCATGACTCTCACCGACCAGCTCAACCGCCCGCTCCACGACCTGCGCATCTCGGTCACCGACCGCTGCAACTTCCGCTGTACTTACTGCATGCCTGCCACCATCTTCGGCGAGGGCTACCGCTTCCTGCCGAAATCGGAAGTTCTGAGCTTTGAGGAAATTACGCGGCTGGTGCGCATCCTGGTGCCGCTGGGCGTGCGCAAAGTGCGGCTGACCGGCGGCGAGCCGCTGGTGCGCAAGGATATTGAGAAGCTGGTGGCGCAGATCGCCGCTGTGCCGGGCGTGGAAGATATCGCGCTGACTACCAACGGCTACTTTCTGCCACAGAAGGCGCACGCGCTGAAAGACGCCGGGCTGCGCCGCATCACGATTAGCCTGGACAGCCTGGACAACGCCGTGTTCCGGGCGCTCAACGGGGACCGGGCGGACGTGCGCGACGTGCTGGCCGGGATCGCAGCCGCCGAGCGCGCCGGGTTCGCCCCGATCAAGATCAACGCCGTGATCAAGCGCGGGGCGAACGAGGGATCGGTGGTCGACCTGGCGCGGTTCTGCCGCGAACGCGGCTATATCGCGCGCTTCATCGAGTATATGGACGTGGGCAACGTCAACGGCTGGCGGATGGATGATGTCGTCTCGGCGGATGAGATCGTCGCGCTAATCGACGCAGTGCTGCCGCTCGAGCCCGTGCCGCCTAACTACTTCGGCGAGGTGGCGCAGCGTTACCGTTACCGCGATGGCGGCGGCGAGGTGGGCGTGATCGCCTCGGTGACGCGGCCCTTCTGCGGGGCCTGCACCCGGCTGCGCCTGTCGCCGGAAGGGCGTATCTATACCTGCCTGTTTGCCACGCACGGCGTCGATCTGCGCGGGCCGCTGCGTGCCGGCGCCACCGACGACGAGATCGCCGCGATCGTACGGCAGGGGTGGCAGCGCCGCGCAGACCGCTATTCCGAATTACGCGCCGCGCAGACCGCTCCGCGCGATCCAAAGGTCGAGATGTACTACATCGGCGGCTAGGACGATATCGGTTGGCGAAGGATTGTGAACGCGATGCGAGTGACAGTGGTGTACTACGGCGGGCTGAAGCAGGATGTCGGCATGCGCAGCGAGACTCTTGAGCTGCCAGACGGCGCGCTGAGAGTCGGGGAATTGGGCGAGGTGCTGCGCGAGCGCCATCCCGCGCTGGCCGGGCGGCTGCACACAGTCGCCTACGCGGTCAACGACGCACTTGTCGATGCGGATTATGTGCTGCAGGATGGCGACGAAGCCAGCCTGCTGCCCCCGGTCAGTGGAGGGTAGCCGTGGGACGCTGGATCACAAGCGAGCCGCTGGCCCTGGAACCGCTGCTGCGCGAGCTGGACGATCCTGCCAGCGGGGCCGTGGTGGTCTTCCTGGGCACGGTGCGCAACGAAAACGAGGGGCGTCCGGTCCGCGCTATCACCTACGAGGCGCATGAGCGCCTGGCCGAGCAGGTGCTGAGCGCGATCGAGCGCGAGACGGTCGAGCGGTTCGGCGTGCGCGGCTGCCGGATCCAGCACCGGACGGGTCTGCTTCAGCTTGGCGAGGCAAGCGTCGCGATTGTGGTGAGCGCCGGGCACCGGGGCGAAGCCTACGCCGCGTCGCGCTACGCGATCGACGAGGTCAAGCGCCGGGCGCCGATCTGGAAGGAAGAGCATTACGCCGGCGGCGAAAGCCGCTACCTGGACGGCGTTCCGCTTACCCACACAGCGGAGGACTGAAGCACGATGAAGGACGTGACGGAGAAATCGCCCACGCTGCGGACGGCTATCGCCGAGACACTGATCACCATGCCCGCCGAGGTACAGGCCATGCTGCGCGAGCGCAGGCTGGAGAAAGGCGACGCGCTGGAGATCGCCCGTGCGGCAGGGATTCTGGCCGCCAAGAAGACGTGGGACCTGATCCCGTTCTGCCATCCGCTGCCGCTGACTCATGTCGCCATTACGTACTTCTTCGAGCCGGAAGGCGTGCGGTTGCAGGCCCTGGTCAAGACGCACGCGGTCACCGGAGTCGAGATGGAAGCGATGACTGCTGCCAGCATCGCCGCGCTGACCCTGTACGACATGCTGAAGCCTCACACGCACGCGCTGGAAGTCGCGTACACGCGGCTGCTTTCGAAGACCGGGGGCAAGAGCGGCGACTATCAATACACGCCCGCGCGTGATGGCGCCGGGGGTCGCGGCTGACGGCGGCGGATTTGCTCAACGGGACCGAAGCCGATGACTGAAAGCGTGTAGTTTGTTCACCATTCTGCTTATGAGCGCGTTAAAATAGCCCATTACACGCATTTGCTGCCCTGTTACTTCTGCGCTGCCTGCAGTCAATGCCTTTGATCACACGTGCCGGACGGATTCTGCATCGTGACCCTGAGCGCAAACGATGAAAACCCTGCGAACCGTGGCCTCGCGCCGACCGGGCCGGTTAGCTCGTCTGGGTGGTTTTTGCAGTCTGATCGTGCTGTTGGCTGCGCTGGCAGGCATCCCGCAGCCAACCGGGGCGCAAATGCTCAGCGACATCGGCTACATCGGTCCCTCGCACGGCGGGCTGTCGGCGCCAACCGGAGAAAAGCCCGAAAGCAAGCTGTGGTACCACGGCGGCTATTGGTGGGCGAATCTCTACAATTCTGAGGCACAAGAGCACCGCATCTACCGCTTCGACCTGGCGACCTACGAGTGGATCGACACGGGCACTCCGCTGGATCGGCGGAACAGCACCAAAGCCGACATTCTGTGGGATGAGACCACCGGCAAGCTCTATGTGGTCTCTCATGTGTTCAGCACCGACGCCGCGCCGACGCCGTCAGAATCGAACTGGGGAATTCTGCTACGCTACAGCTATGATGCGGCCATTTTGCGCTATACGCTGGACGACGGCTTCCCTGTTTACGTCACTAAAGGCAAATCCGAAACGCTGACCATCGCCAAGGATTCCACCGGACAGCTTTGGGTCGCGTACGTCGAGTCCCGGCAGGTGATGTTCAACAACAGCCAGGGAAATGACAGGCTGTGGGGCGAGCCGCGCGTCTTGCCGGTGCCGAACGCGGTGGCCCTGAGTTCGGATGATATCGCCGCGGTGACGAGCTTCGGGAGCAGCCAGATCGGGATTGCGTGGAGCCACCAGCGCCATTCCGCGATGTATTTCGCGGTACACGCCGACGGCACGCCCGATGATGTCTGGATTCAGGAGACGATCGTTGCCCAGCCCCACTTCGCTGACGACCATCTCAATTTCGCGACGGATCGGGCCGGGCGTGTGTTTCTCGCCTCGAAGACGTCGGCCTTTCGCGACGCGCCCCTGACCATGCTCTATGTGCGCGAGCGGGGCGGCCGGTGGGACGCCTACACCTTTGGGACTGGCTACGACGGGCATACGCGGCCCATTGTGGTGATCGACGAAGAGCAAGAGCGCGTGCATATGTTCGCGGCGGCTCCGGAGAATGGAGGCTTGATCTACCACAAGCAATCCGATCTCAACGCAATAGCGTTTCCGCCTGGGCGGGGCGAGGTGGTTCTGTACAACGCGATTGACACCCGGTTGAACAATGTAACCTCGACCAAGCAGAACGTCGATCTATCGACGGGACTGCTGGTTCTGGCCAGCGGATATTCGAACCGCTATTTCTTCAATTACTTCACCCTCACCGAGCCGCCGCCTGCCGTTGCGCCCGAGCCGGCCGCGACGGTTCCGGCCCCACCGGTGCCCGGCGAGGCGAGTGTCACACCCGCGCCCGCCCAACCCCCGGCACCCACCGCCCCGGCGTTGCCCTGAGCCAGGTCGGTTGACCAGGTATCGGCCATCTCTATAATATGGGGCTAATATGGCATATGGTTGCGCGTGCTCGCTGCATGGTAGCACGGGCCGTATTCCATGCGATCGAGCTGATATTTGCATGGTGTTATATTGCTGCCTGGATGCGCGCTGACAAGAGATTTTGATCGGATGGTTACGGTTCGCGCTATCTTGGCCGCGACCGGCCTGTTGTGCGCGATTTGTCTATCGCTATGAGGGAAGTGTCATGAAAAAGATCGGGCTTTTGAACCAGCCGCTCTCTGGCGTCATCGCAGGGATGGGGCATCTGGATATGCTGACTGTTGCCGATGCCGGCTTGCCGATCCCGCCGGGGCCTGAAAGGATCGATCTGGCGGTTAGCCAGGGCGTGCCGGCGTTTATGGATGTGTTGCGCGCTGTGTTGGGCGAGCTTCAGGTGCAGGGGGCGATTATCGCCGCCGAGCTGCCGCAGCGCAGCCCGACGCTCTACGCGGCGCTGGTCGAGGCATTGGGTGATTGCCCGGTGGAGCAGGTGCCGCACGAGGTCTTCAAGGCGCGCACCGCCGAGACACGCGCCGTCGTCCGGACTGGCGAATTCACGCCTTATGCGAACGTGATTCTGGTGGCAGGTGTCGTGTTTTAGCGCGCTCCCGGCGCGAACGAGCGCCGGGAGATTACGTAAGTTTGGTTAGAGTTGTGCTTGAGTTGTCATCATGTACGAAATTCACAAATTATTCAGCTAGTGAGCTATACATTCCCCGTAGATTATCGTAAGATGGGTTCGTAAAGCGTCAAGGAACGATCAAGAACACATGCACCCTCTAGTGTGCATCGAGCTTTGTCCGCGGTGCGGCCCTGCAGCGAGTGGCGGGGGTGAGTTTCAGCGCACCGTACAGGCAAGGCGATGCGCCTGCTGCTGCTTTGGTGCGTGTGTCCCGGCAGGAGAGGGTGCATGACCAAGCGTGTCCTGATCCTGGATGACAACGCGGACAACCGGAAGCTGCTGGTCTACGCCTTGCACGGGCACAATTACGAGATTTGCGAGGCGGCGCTCGGCCAAGAGGTGCTGGCGATGCTACAGAATGGGGCTGGCTCGTTCGATCTGGCGTTGCTGGATGTGGAGCTTCCCGACGGTGACGGACTGACGCTGGCAACAAAGCTGCGCGAGCACTCGCCGGAGATCGTGCTGATCATGCTCTCAGCCAACGACAGCGTGGATCTGGTCCAGCATGCGCGCGCGCTGGGCGCCAACGCGTATGTCGTCAAGCCCTTTAATTTGCCGAAACTGCTTGAGTTTATCCGGGATTTCGACCGGCAGACGATCACTGCTGGTACGGCGATGCAGCGCTTCTGAACCGACTTCTCACGCGCCGGGACATCCGGTCTACTATTCTTTCCGTGCAGCCGGGTCAATACCCTAGGCTGCCAGCGCAGGAGGTCTGGACTTATGTTCTCGGAAAACAAACATCGTCACTTTCGGTTGGGGCTGCTGGCGGTACTGGCGCTGGTGTTGATGCTGGCGCTGGCTGCGTGCGGGAGGGACGACGAGGAGGAAAGCGCCACACCGACGCCGACCGAACCCGAATCGTACACCCTGGGGCTGGCCGTCTCGACGCTGCAAAACCCCTTTTTCGTGTCTCTGAAGGATGGCGCCGAGACCGCAGCGAACCGGTTGGGCGTCGAGTTGGTGGTGAAAGACGCGCAAGACGATGCCGAACAGCAGAAGACGCAGATTCAGGAGCTGATCGACGCGGCGGTGGATGCGATTCTGATCAACCCGGTGGATGGCGAAGCCATTGTACCGGCGATTGAAGCGGCGAACGCAGCGAATATTCCGGTATTCACCATCGACCGCAGCGCCGCCGGCGGGGAGATCGTCTCGCACATCGCGTCCGACAATTTCGCGGGCGGGCGCATGGCAGCGCAGCACCTGGCCGAGAGCCTCGGTGGCTCGGGCAAGGTGGTAGAACTGGTGGGCATCCCCGGCACGTCGGCTGCGGAAGCGCGTGGCGCCGGGTTCAACGAAGCGATCAGCACCTTTGAAGGGATTGAAGTCGTCGCGCGGGAAGTGGCGAACTTTAACCGGGCAGAAGGCAAGAGCGTATTCGCAGCCATTCTGGAAGAGCACGAGGAAATCGACGGTGTGTTCGCGCACAACGATGAGATGATCCTGGGCGCAATTGAAGCGGCGAAGGAGGCGGACCGCGCTGGCAGCATCCGCTTCATCGGCTTTGACGCGATTGAAGATGCGGTCGCGGCGGTCGAGAGCGGGGACCTGCTGGCGACCGTTGCCCAGCAGCCTGCAGAGATGGGACGTCTGGGCGTCGAGGCGGCGGTGGATTACCTGAAAGGCGAGGAAGTCCCCGCGTCGCTGCCGGTCGATCTCGCCCTGATCACACGGTAGCTTGGGGCGGCTTGCGGGGAGAAAGTCGGAGATCACTATGCGCTTGAATCTGTCGATTGGCCAGCGAACGACGCTGGGGTTTCTGTTGATGATTGTTCTGGTGCTGGTGGCCAGCGGCACCGGCCTGTTGTACACCACCTCGGTCGAGGAGACGGTCCACGCCACGCGTAACGGCGTGGATCAGGTTCAGCGAGTCGCCAACCTGCAGGTCGCCTGGCTGAACGTGGTGGGCACGCTGGACACGCTGCTGCTGACGCGCCAGATCGGGCTGATCGACGAGCGGCGCGAGCAACTGACCGATTTTTACGCGCAGCTTCAAGATCTACAGCGCCAGACGCTCGGTACGGACCCGTCCGTGATTGAGCGCAACGCGGCGATTGTCGCGGACCTGCAAACGCTCGGCGAGGAACTGACGCTGGTCACGCGCGAGATCGAGTCGGTGGCTCTGGAAGGGCGCTGGGCGCGTGCTCAAACGCTGCGCCATACGGACCTGGCGTCGCTTCAGCGGCGGCTGAACAACAACCTCGACCGCCTGACGGCCAACATCCGCGCAGATGTGGCCGAGTCGGTGGCGCGGTCCGCCGAGGCGCAGAGCCGCAACCGTACCTTCTGGACTATCACGGCGGCTCTGGCGCTGGTCGTCGGTGCTGTGGCCGCGTTCCTGACGGTCACCAGCGTCACGCGGCCTGTTCGGGCTTTGGTTCAGGTGGCCCAGGCAATCCGTGGCGGGGACCTCTCGCGGCGGGCTGAGGTCGACACTCGCGACGAGATCGGCGAGCTTGCCGAGGCGTTCAACAGCATGACCGAGCAGCTCAGCGAGTCGATCGAGCACCTGGAAGAGCGTGTGTCGGCGCGAACCCGTGACCTTCAGGTGGCGGCGGACGTGTCTCGCCAGGTCACCACGGTGCTGGATATCGACCGGCTGCTGCAGGAAGTCGTCACGCTGACAGCGCAGAACTATAACCTCTATGCGTGCTTTGTTTTTCTCCCGTCCGAAGACGGATCGCACCTGACTCTGGCGGCGGCTGGCGGTGCGTCGAACGACGTGCTCGATCTCAGCGGCATCGAAAGCATCCCCTACGACGCCAACCCCAGCGTGATCGCCCTGGCCGCCCGCACGCGCAAGCCGGTCACGGTGAACGACGTCAGTGACTCGAAAGTCTATCTGTCGCTCAGCGCTCTGCCGCACACACGGTCTGAGCTGGCAATCCCGATGATGCTGGGCAATCGCCTGCTGGGGATTTTCGACCTGCAATCGACCGAACCGGATCGTTTCGGCGAGGACGACCTGCGCGTGCTGAACTCGCTGGCCGAACAGATCGCCGTCGCCGTCCGCAACGCGCAGCTTTTCGCCGAAGTCGAGGCCTCGCGCGAGGCGGCGGAAGAGGCGAACCGGATCAAGTCGCAGTTCTTGGCGAACATGTCGCACGAGCTGCGGACCCCGCTGAACGCCATTCTGAACTTCACAGGGTTCATCGCCGACGGCGTGCTGGGGCCGATCAACGAAGAACAGCGGGATATTCTGCAAAAGGTGATCGGCAGCAGCCAGCATCTTCTGAGCTTGATTAACGATATTCTTGACCTGACCAAGATCGAGGTTGGTATGATGGACCTCTTCCTGGAAGAGGTGGATATGAACGCCGCGCTGAACGCGTCTATCGCCACAGCCAAGGGCCTGGTCAAGGATACCGATATCGAGCTGCGGGTCAACGTGGAAGAGAACTTGCCGCACATCATCGGAGACAAGCGGCGGATCCGGCAGATTCTGCTGAACCTGATCTCGAACGCGGTCAAGTTCACACCGGCGGGCACTGTGACCATCACAGCCCAGCAGGCCGATGGCGCGATCTACCTGGCGGTGTCGGATACCGGCATCGGCATCCCTGCTGACCAGCAAGAGATCATTTTCGAGACGTTCCGGCAGGCCAAGCACGATCTGCCTGAGACGCCTGGAACAGGGCTGGGGCTGCCCATCGCCAAGCACTTCGTCGAGGCGCACGGCGGGCGTCTGTGGCTCGACAGCGAAGTCGGCGTCGGGTCAACCTTCCATGTCCTGCTGCCGATTCGCGCTCCTGAGTTTGAATCCGAAACCGAACCGAATGTTCAGGCAACTCCAGGGCGGTAATCGTGGACAAGATACAACAATCTCCCGATCCGACGGAAGTCACCGAAACGCTTCGACCTGCAGCCCAAGCGCCGCGCCTGGCGGGCGATAACGGCGCTGAGCCGGCCGAGCCGAGCGGCGCTCCGGCGGCGGAGATGAGCGGCTCGGACGAGCAGGTTCGAACGGGCGAGAAGAAGGAACCGGCCATCCTCTACGTCGAAGATGACCCGCTCAGCCGCGAGGTGATGCGCTTGCTG
>Ga0226835_1001828_pt1 | contig 10244 bp, 8 predicted proteins | sample LAC_MetaG_1_FD_163627 | JGI IMG/M metagenome (GOLD analysis project Ga0226835, IMG submission 163627) | Anaerobic ammonium oxidizing microbial communities from anammox membrane bioreactor (MBR) in UC Berkley, California, United States -... | ecosystem: Engineered > Bioreactor > Anaerobic >...
CCGGTGCGTTTTGGTGCCCTGGGGATGTTCGAGTCGCGCGCCACCCTGGTGGAGGCCGTGCGCCAGGTGTTCGGAGAGGCGCGCTTCCCTTACTTCGACCTGGCCGGCGCCGATGTGGTGGTGTCTTTTGGGGCCAACTTCCTGGAAACCTGGCTTTCTCCGGTGGCGTATACCCGCGGATTCAGCCAGTTCCGCCGCGCAGATGGAAAGAAACGCGGATATCTCATCTCCTTCGAGGCGCGCCGTTCGCTCACCTCGGGCGTGGCGGACGAGTGGCTGCCGGTTCCCCCGGGCACGGAGGGGCAGGTGGCGCTGGCGCTGGGGAGCCTGCTTCAGGGCAAGGGGTGGAAGGTGCCCATGGATGGGAGCCAGGTGGATGTGGAGGCCAGCGCCGCCGCGGCGGGAATTTCCATGGAAAGGCTGGAGGCGCTTGCCGAGCGCATCGCTCGCGCGGAACGCCCCCTCTTCATTCCCGGCGGCCAGGCCCTGGCTCATGCGGGCGGGCTGGTGGCGGCGCGAAACATTCTGCTCCTCAACCTTGCCGCCGGAAACATGGGGCGGCCCGGGGGAATCTTCCTCAGCCCTTCTCGCCCGGATTCTGGCTCGCTGAGAGAAGTTCAGGCGCTCATCGAGCGGATGCGCGCCGGAAAGGTGGAGACTCTCTTCATTCACGGTGCCAATCCCGTTTTCGAACTGCCCCCGGCGCTGGGCTTTATGGAAGCACTGGCGAACGTTCCACGCGTCATTTCTTTCGCTTCTTTTCCTGACGAAACCGCCTTGCAGAGCGACTATGTGCTCCCCGATCATACCTCGCTTGAATCGTGGGGGTACCAACGCACGCTGGCCGGGTCAGATCGGATGATTTTTTCCAGCCTTCAACCGGTAGTGGTTCCCCTTTATGATACGCGCGCCACTGCCGACGTGCTTCTCTCAGCCGGGAAGCTCCCCTACAACGATGAAGTAACCTTCTTACAGAGCAAACTGGCCACCCTGCTCAATGAACCGGGGGTGACGGTGGAAGCCACCGAAATTGCCACCTTCTGGGCGCGTTACCTGCAGGCTGGCGGCTGGTGGACCCAGCAGGCCGGTCTGACGGTTCCCGCCACCCCGCCTGACCTGCAGGTGGGGATGGCTCAGGGGCCGTCTGCTCCTGAGGGGCAATTCCATTTGATCACCTATCCCACCCATCTGGGAGATGGCAGCGGGGCCAACCGCCCGTGGCTGCAAGAAACTCCCTCGCCCTCGACCACGGTGATGTGGAACACCTGGGTCGAAGTGCACCCCCAGCTGGCCGAAAAGCTGGGCCTCAAAGATGACGATGTGGTTCGGGTCACTTCGCCATCGGGATCGATCGAAGCCGTGGTGTACCTCTTCCCGGCCATCCGGCCCGACACGGTGGCCATTCCCTTCGGTCAGGGGCACACGGCGCTGGGACGTTGGGCTGAGGGGCGCGGCGCCAACCCGGCGGTTTTGCTGGGGGCCCAGCTCAATGAAGCGGGCGACCTGGCCTTTGGAGATGTGCTTGTGACTCTGTCGCCCACCGGGCGGCGGCGCCCCCTTTCGCGCCTGGAGAGCCGGGCGGGCGTGTACGGCGAACATTAATGGTGATGGACCAGAGGAGGTAAGACAATGGCCGAACAACAAGAAACCAGAGAACGCTGGGGCATGGTGATTGACCTTGACCTGTGCACAGGGTGCAACGCCTGTGTGACCGCCTGCGCCATGGAAAATAACATTCCCTGGGTGGGAGAGGAAGAAGCCGGTTACGGGCGCAACATGTTCTGGATCCGCGTCCAGCGCACCTGGCAGGGGGAGTATCCGGAGGTGTCGCCCGCTTACCAGCCGGTGATGTGCCAGCAGTGCGGGCGTGCGCCCTGCGAGCCGGTTTGTCCCGTCTTCGCAACCGTTCACAGCGAAGAGGAGCAGATCAATTTGCAGGTGTATAACCGCTGTATCGGAACGCGTTATTGCGCCAATAACTGCCCCTACACGGCGCGCAGCTTCAACTGGTACGACTATACCTACCAGATTCCCGCCCCCATGAATTATTACCTTAACCCCAGCGTCACCGTGCGGCGGCGCGGGGTGATGGAAAAATGCACCTTTTGCGTCCAGCGCATCCATGCCGGCCAGGAGCAGGCCAGGGCCGCGGGGCGCGCCCTGCAGGATGGCGAGGTGATGCCCGCCTGTGCGCAGGCCTGCCCGGCGGACGCCATCATCTTCGGCGACCTGAGCGACCCCGAAAGCCGGGTGAGCAAGGCGGCCCGCAGCCAGCGGGGAACCACGCTGCTTGAAGAACTGGGCACCCAGCCTAAAGTGACCTATTTGAAGGGAGGCGGTTATTATGGCGGTTGAAGCGCAACCTGTCTCACCGGCCCTGAACCAGCCCGCACGGGAAGAAGAAACCCTGCGTGAACAATTGATGTTCGACCCGCGCCCGCGCGAGGAACTAAACCGTATGGTGATGGAATCGATGCACAGCACCTCGCCGCGCTACTGGATTGCCGTGGGGGTGCTTGCCGCCCTCGTGCTGGTATGCCTGCTGGGCATGTGGGGATACATGATCTTCACCGGCATGGGCATCGCGGGCATTCGCAAACCGATCTACTGGGGGGTGTTCATCGTCACCTTCGTGTTCTGGATCGGCATTAGCCACGCGGGCACCTTCGTTTCGGCCATTTTGCGCGTCTTTAAGGCGGAATTTCGCCGCCCGTTCACCCGCGCCGCCGAACTGATGACCACCTTCGGCCTGGCCGCCGGGGCGCTTTACCCGTTGATCCACCTCGGCCGGGTGTGGGTCTTCTACTGGATGATCCCCTACCCCAATGCGCGCTGGCTGTGGCCTAACTTCCGCTCGCCGCTGGTGTGGGATTTTCTGGCCATCACCACCTACCTCCTTTCGAGCACCATTTACCTCTATCTCCCGCTCCTTCCCGACCTGGCCATGGCGCGCGACCGGACGCAGGGCTGGCGCCATGCCATTTATAAAACCCTGGCGCTGGGGTGGCGCGGCACCGAGGCGGAGTGGTTCCGGTTGCGTAAGGCGATCAACATCTTCGCCTTTGCCATCATCCCGGTGATGTTCTCAGTGCACACCATCGTCTCCTGGGACTTCGCCGTGTCACAGGTTGGCGGATGGAATTCCACCATCTTCGGGCCGTATTTCATCATCGGGGCGATCCTCTCCGGGGTTTCAGCGGTGATTACCATCCTCGTGGTATTACGCGCCACCCTCAAACACATGGATTACTTCATCCGCCCCGAACACCTCGACGCCCTGGGAAAACTGGTGCTGGTTTTCTCCATGGCCTGGGCTTACTTCTTCTTCAATGACTACCTGGTGAGCTGGTACGGGGGGTACGAGGTTACCCGGAAGATCCTCACGCTCCACGCCACCGGGCCAACGGCGTGGGTGTGGTACTGCATGTTGCTGTTCAACGTGGTGATCCCATGGCTGACGTTGTGGAATCGAAAGATTCGCCGCACCCCGTGGGCCATGTTCATCATCACCGTGTTCATCAATGTGGGCATGTATTTCGAACGCTACACCATCATTCCGATGACTCTGGGCCACCAGCGTTTCCCCTTCGACTGGGGCGAGTACTCTCCCCGCCTGCCGGAGATCAGCATCGCCTTTGGGACGCTCTGCCTCTTTATCCTGCTCTACCTGCTGGCCTCGCGGTTGATCCCGCTGGTGCCGGTGTGGGAGGTGCGCGAGGGGCAGGAGGCGCACAAGGTGGTCAGGGTGGGAAAGACCGTGGTGCCATCTGTATCGGAACTGGAGTGAGGAGGGCGATATGTCCAGACGGATCATTCACCTGGCATTGTTCCCTGAAGACGCGCTCGACCAGGCCGCCGAGGCCCTGGAAACCCTGCGCGGCATGGGGATTACCGACCGCGATATGACGGTCATTTCGGGCACGCCCTTTTCTGAAAAAATGCTCGGGCGCCCCATGTCCTGGACGCGCATCCCCATCATCGGCATCTCGGGAGCGCTGGTGGGCTTTCTCACCGCCTTATTTCTCAACTTTGGCACCCCGTTGCTTTACCCCATTCGCGTGGGTGGCATGGCGTATCAAACTCTGCCGACCTCGTTCGTGGTCTTTTTTGAGCTCACCATGTTGGGGCTGCTCATCAGCACCTTTTTAGGGGTGTTCGTGGAGATGATCTCTCCCTCGTTTGGCCCGCAGGGGTACGACCCGCGAATTACGGATGGACATATCGGGGTGCTCTTCTGGGCCCCGCCGGAACTCGACCCCCGCCTGCACGAGTCGCTTACCGGGTTGGGTGCGGAGATCATTCATGGCGCGGAGGCAAAAAAGTTATGGCTGTTCTGAAACGTCTGATCATCGTGCTGGGGCTGGCGGTGACGCCCCTGTTGATTGGTCTGCTGTTCACCTACGACATCCTCAAGATCGAGTGGATCAGCTTCATGGAGATTCAGCCGTCCTTTATCGCTCAGGAAGACCCACTGCCTCTTCCGGCGCGTTCGGTGCCCGTTCAGGGGGCGGCGTATATCCCCGAATTAGGCGCGCCGCCCAACCCGGTGCCTGCCGATGACGCCTCGGTGCAGCGCGGGAAGACTCAGTATGAGATCAACTGCGTCATCTGCCACGGGGCCACCGGCAAGGGCAACGGGCCGTTTGCGGCCTTCCTGGTAGAGAAGAAGCCCCCCAGCCTGCTGGAGGGGCGGCCGCTCACCCTTTCGGATGGCGAAATTTTCATGACCATTACCAACGGGGTGGGGAAGATGCCCTCCCTCAAAGAAAACCTGCCCACGCCCGAAATGCGCTGGGATGTGGTGAACTACGTCCGTTCATTGCAGAAAGGGCCGTAGACCTCAGGATCATTGTTACGTTATGCCCCCGGCTGCCCCGGGGGTTTTTTTGTTCCCGACTCGTCTTGTGATAATTTTCACAATACGACAAAAGTTATGATATTAATCGTTATTTTGCTATAATGATGATAGAGTTCCTGTTCAGGTGAGGGTTCAGGAGGTTAGCATGTATCTGGTCAGCGATATTTTGAAGGAAAAAGGGAACAACGTGTGGACGGTGAGTCCCGACACCCCCCTGCTCGAAGCCCTGCAACGGCTGGCGGAAAAGAACGTGGGGGCCTTGCTGGTGACCGAAGGGGATCAGATTGCCGGTATTCTCTCTGAGCGAGATGTGGTGCGCATGATCGCCCGCAAAGGAGCCTGCCCTCTCGACCTGCCCGTGCGCGAACTGATGGTGCGCGAGGTCATCACCGTGACCCCGCGCCAGTCTCTGGATGACTGTATGAAGCTCATGACCGAGAAGCGCATCCGCCACCTGCCGGTGCTGGAGGAGGGACGCCTGGTGGGGTTGGTTTCGATCGGCGATGTGGTGCGCTGGGTCATCGATGACCAGCTGCACAAGATTCACGATCTGGAGGGCTACATCACCGGTTCATACGGCCGGTGAACGGCCCCGCCCGCCGGAGGCGAGGCGAAGGGGTTAATCTCCCTGAGCCTCGCCCCGGCGCACGCCCAGCATCATCAGCAGGGCAATGAACATAAAAATTGGCCCTACCAGCATCACCAGGCTGTAGTTTTTGCCGGTGAGCTGGATGATCCATCCATTGATATTGGGCCCGGCAATGGCCGCCAGGGTGGAAAAGAGATAATACAGGCCGGTGTACGTACCCACCCGCAGGTTGTCGGTCATATCGACGACCATGGGCAGGGAGTTGACGTTAATCAACGCCCAGCTCGCTCCCGCCACCATAAGGATCACGCCGATGATGGGCACGACCCCCAGCACGGGCAGACGGGCCACCTGGATGAGGAGCGTCTGCGGCAGCAGCCAGAACATGAGTAGCATGCAGGTAGAGAGGACGAGGATGCCGGTGATGATCGTGCGGCGGCGCCCCCAGCTGCCCCCGATGTATCCCGCAGGGAGCGCAAAGAGCACAAAAATCAGCGAGAGCTGCCCCAGCAGACGGGCACCGTCGCCGCCGGGCAGTCCGAGGTGGTTCTGCGCGTAGAGGGTGAAGAAAGCCTCGATGGCGTTGTAGGCCACGAACCAGAAAAAGATCGCCAGGAGCATGCGGAAGGCGCTCTTGTCCCGATCTTTCACCACCTCTTTCAGGCTGCGGAATAGATCCGGGCGTTCGCCAGAGGTCGTTTCATATTCCTTAGGTTCCCGGATGAAGAGAAACAGAAGCAGGGTGGCCACGATCACCAGGATGGAGCCCATCCAGAAGGGATAGGCCGGGTTGAGCTTGTAGAGCGCTCCTCCGCCCAGGGTGGCGATGATGGCCCCCACCCCGCCCATGAAGTTAATGATGCCGTTGGCCTGGGAGCGATAGGCTGAGGGGGTAATATCGGGCATCAGGGCCACCACCGGCGTGCGCCAGAAGGCCATGCTGAGAAGCAGGGTGCTGGTGCAGGCCACAAAGAGCGGCAGAACGGCGGCCAGGGGAATGAACCCGAAGGCAATCGCCCCGATGGGCGCCCCGATGAGGATGAACGGCATCCGGCGCCCGATGGGAGTGCGCAGACGGTCAGACCATGCCCCCACCGGCGGCTGAATAAACAAGGCGGCGATGTTGTCGAAGGTCATGAACAGGCCGATCAGCCAGGGTTCGATGTGGAAGCGGTTGGCGAGGAAGAGCGGGACGAAGGCGTTGTAGACCATCCAGATCACGCTCACGCCAAAAAAACCGAAGCCGAGGAGGAAGGTTTTGGAAAAGCTGAATTTCATGGGGGCCTCGCAGAGAAGATGGGTCTCGAAGATCAAAAGTTTTCTGGAAGAAGGGGTTGAAAATCAGGAGGGGAAATTTTCCTCGGGGTTCTCCGAAAGCTTCTTGAGGATTTTTTTGTCTTGCTCGCTCAGGTCGGCGCGCTGGAGTAAATCGGGGCGTTTGAGCAGGGTACGCAGAAGGGCCTGTTCTCTCCGCCAGCGGGCGATCTGCGCGTGGTTGCCGGAGAGGAGCACCTCGGGCACCTTCCAGCCCCTGAATTCCGCCGGGCGGGTGTAGTGAGGGTATTCGAGCAGGCCGGAAGCATATGAATCGTCCATGGCGCCGTCCGGGTCGCCCAGGGCGCCGGGGAGCAGGCGGGTGATAGCGTCGATGAGGATCAGCGCGGGGAGTTCACCGCCGGTGAGGACGTAATCGCCCACCGAGATCTGATCGCTCACCAGGTGTTCGCGCACGCGTTCATCCACGCCTTCATAACGCCCGCAGAGCAGGGCCAGGCGCGGTTCGCGGGCCAGTTCCTGGGCCACCTGCTGGGTGAAGGTGCGCCCCTGCGGGGTGAGCAGAATGACCGGGCACCCCGGCGGCGAACCCAGCACACTTTCTACCGCGTTGAAGATGGGTTCGCATTTCATCACCATTCCCCCGCCCCCGCCATAAGGGGGTTCATCGGTTACATGGTGTTTATCGGTAGCGTAGGCGCGGATATCGTGAACGTAAACCTCCAGCAGGCCGCGTTCGCGGGCGCGCTGAAGGATGCTTTCGGAAAGATAAGGATGGATTAAATTGGGAAAGAGGGTAAAAACATCGAAACGCATGGTTAGATTGTACAATGGAATGGGATTAAGATGGGATGAGAAAGCCTTTAGCACCGATGAGCTTCTCTTGACGCTGCCAGGGTTCTCCGTTAAGATGAAAATATGTATTTAAGTGGAAGTAAATGGAGTATGAACCGCCGCCGTCGGCGCGCCAACCCTTTCCGCCTGGTGGTGCTGGTGCTGCTGGTAGGCGCGGCGCTCTACGTCAATCAGGTGGTGGTTCCGGCTACCCCGCCGCTTTTTATCCCTACCCTCACCCCCACCCGCTCCCCCGATTCCTTCATCAGTGAGGCGCTTTCCTTTGCCGCCGAAGGGAAGTACAGGCAAGCCGTTGAAGCTTACCGGAAGGCCATTCAGGCTGACCCGCGCAACATCAACACCTACATTGAGGCGGCGCGCCTGCAGGTGTTTTCTGGCGACTACGATGGCGCAGTGGAAAACGCCGAAAACGCCCTTCTTCTCAACCCCAACCACAGCCTGGCAATGGCGGTGCGCGGGTGGGCTCTGGGCCTGAGGGGAGATTATCAGCTCGCGCTGGCTTCCCTCAATAACGCCATCGAGAAAGACCCCGGCAACGCGCTGGCATATGCTTACCTGGCGGAGGTGCTCGCCCGCCAGCAGCTGGATGGTAAAGGCGACCTGACCACGGTGGAGAAGGCCACCAATGCCTCGCGGAAAGCGTTGGAATTGAACCCGAATTTGATGGAAGCCTACCGCGCCCGCGGACTGGTGCTGGAAATGACCGGCAACAACGCCGAAGCCGTGGCTGCTTTCCAGCAGGCGGTCTCGATGAACGACAACCTGGCCGATTTGCACCTTGCCCTCGGGCGCAATTACAAGGCGCAGGATGATTACGTCAACGCCATTGATCAGTTCAACCGCGCCATTGCCCTCAGCCCCGAAGATCCCGAACCGTACGTTGAAACCGCGCTGACCTATCTGCGCACGGGCGAATACGCCAAGGCCGTTCAGTATGCTCAGCAGGCCGTGCAGTTGAAGCCCGATGACCCCTTACTTTACGGCTACCTCGGGACGATCTACTTCCGCCAGCAGGATTACGCCAACGCGGTGAAGCCGCTGCGGCTGGCGACGCGGGGCGGATTGACGGATGAGGGAGTGCAGGTGCAGGGGTTGCCCCTCGACAGCACCACCATGTACATGTACGCCCGTTTTGGTATTTCTCTGGCGTACACCGCTCAGTGCGGTGAAGCCCTGCAAATTTCTCAGGCGCTCATCCAGGCTTTCCCCACCGATGAGACCAACCTTGGCAATGCCAACGAAATTATCAGTATCTGTTCGGCGCAGGCGGGCGCTACACCCCTTCCGGCACAGACCCCCGAAGCCACGCCTGCTCCCTGACGTTCTCTAAAAAAATGTCGCAAAAATTTATCTTTCGTAAAGAACGTGCCCGTTCCAACCCTTACCGTGTGTTGATTTTACTGGTGCTGGTGGTAGGGGGGTTATTTATCCTGCGCGGTTTTCAGCGGCAGGAGATCCAACCCCTCTTTTTGCCCACCCCTACCCCCACGCGCACCTCTCATTCCTATGCTCTGGAGGGGCAGACGCACTTTCAGGCAGGCAACCTGGATAAGGCCATCGCCGCCTATCAGCAGGCCCTGCAGACTGACCCCACCAACGCGCTTCTGTGGGCTGAACTGGCGCAAATCCAGACGTATTCTTCTAACCTGCTTACCACTAAAGAGGAACAGCGCGCCCGCCTGAACGAAGCCTTGCAATCGGCAAACAAGGCGGCAGAACTGGCCCCCGATGACAGCACCGTCCACGCGGTGCGCGCGCTGACCCTCGACTGGAACGCCACGGCTACCGATGACGCGAACGAACGCCAGCGGCTGCTGGTGGCGGCCGAGCAGGCGGCCACGCGGGCGCTCCAGCTGGATAAAAACAATGTGCTGGCCCTGGCATACGCCGCCGAAATTTATAACGATGAGCAAAAGTGGGATCTCGCCCAGCAGTCGATTCAGCTGGCAGTGGAGCGTAACCCCAACCTGATGGATGTACAGCGTGTGCTGGCCAATATCCGCGAAACCCAGGGCGATTACCGGGGAGCGATCGATGCCTACGAAAAGGCCATCGCGATCTCGCCTAACCTCACCTTCCTTTACATCAACGTGGGGATCATTTATCGCCATCTCAAGGTATATGATGTGGCGCTGGATTATTTTGCCAAAGCGGTGAACCTGAACAAGCAGCTGGGCATCGAAGACCCCGTGCCGTATATCGCCATTGGGAAGGTGTATACCCAGATGGGTGAGTTTTTTATCGCCTCGCTGAACATGAAGCGCGCCTTACAGATTAACCCTTACAGCCCCGATCTCTACGGCCAGCTGGGAATGGTGTATTTCAAAGCGCGGAACTACGAAAGCGCCATCCCTGCCCTGCAGTGCGCCACCCTTGGCTGTGATGAAAAGACCAGTTGCGAAGTGCGCGAGTGTGACCCCGCCACCGACCCACCCATTGAGATCAAAGGCATCCCGCTGACGGAAAATGACGTGGGGACGGCGGTGTATTACTACACCTACGGCTCTGTGCTGGCCGGGCTTTACCGCCCGGTCGGGAAGACCTCTGGCTACTGCGACCAGGCGCTGGAGGTGTTTTCCGTCGTCCGGTCGAAGTTCTCGAGCGATGAGACGATCATGAACATCGTCAACGCCAGCGAGGAAATCTGCGCTTCTTTTGGCATCACCC
>Ga0226835_1001829_pt1 | contig 10239 bp, 9 predicted proteins | sample LAC_MetaG_1_FD_163627 | JGI IMG/M metagenome (GOLD analysis project Ga0226835, IMG submission 163627) | Anaerobic ammonium oxidizing microbial communities from anammox membrane bioreactor (MBR) in UC Berkley, California, United States -... | ecosystem: Engineered > Bioreactor > Anaerobic >...
ACTCGGTTCGTTTTCTGGCACGAATCACGGGATTTGGTTTAAATACTGTTTCATCGATACCTATTTCTGTTTGGACAATGACCGATTTTTGATATCCAGCACGTTGAATTACCTGCTTTACCTCAGAATTCCCAGCTATCGCCAGATCAGTGCAACGCCGAACACTCCACCAAACAAGGCGTTGTTTCCAGGTGACAGGCAAAATTCGTAGATTGTTCCACGAAAAAAAGAGTAATTTAGCTTGTGAAGTCCACATTTTTCTGTAGATGAGCATCTGCCATAAAACCCGTGATAACTCCTCTTGAACCACATAAATTACATCAGGTTGAAGTTGGCGTAGTCCCGCATCAACGGATTTAAACAAATATTGTGTTCCCTCAGACACATGCGTGACTGGTAGCGGTTTTACCCGAAACCGACCATTTTCTTCTATTTGCGGTTGCCACGCTACAACTAAGTTATTAGACCATACATTTTCCCAATAATCAGGGACTAATATAGTCACGTCAACCGAATGCCGCTCAGCTAACCTTGCCAACGGGCATGAAATCTATGTTGTACCATTGCATGGCTAACAACTACAACTTTCATTCTAATACTACCTCAACAAGGTCATCTGGAGCGCAGACTGGTCGCTTCCAACAATTTTCCGGCTTAGCCCAAACTTCAAAAACAAAACCGGCATCAATACAAGGCACCTGTAACGGAACCATTTGCGCCAGAATGTTAGGCTTTCCAATACCTGCCCCCACCATCGCCAGATCTACCTGACTAATAAAGGGGGTTACATCTACCCGATCGTATAGTGATCGGGTCAAAGAAATAGGTAGCCAATGCAACTCCGCTACACCTTCACGAGTCAGGCCGGCTTCAATTTGCTGGCGTTTTTCGCCTGTTGCGCCATTAACCACCAGAACACGCCGGCCTTGCAATAATTCCTTGCGTCGAGGGCCGGTTAAGGCGGCATACACAAAGTAAAACGGGATGTAGTTCTGTTCGGTCAGGGTAATTTGATGCAGTTTCAGCCAACGGCCCAAAGCCGGGAAAAATCGTTCCTGAAACGGTTCCCGACCATAACTCAAATGGAGGGCCAGAATACCCTGCTGACTGAGTTGGCGGATCAAATCGGCATAACGCGATTGGGCTTCAACCTGCTCCCGATGGGTATAAGCACCAGAATGATAATGTCCTGGCGTTTTCGCCTGAAAATTTAGCCGCTGCATTAGTCGGGTCAAATAGGTCAGATATCGTTTGGCCCAAACCAATCGTGGTAAACGCGCATCCGGAGGCTGATCACCCAAGACAAAGAGAAATTCACCATCGCTCATTCGACATACCGGTAAATAGTGGCGACCGCACGCGGCTATCAACCGGTCTACAAACTGGTGAAACCAGCTTTCGGAGTTACGTTGGCTCAGAGCCAGAGTTTTATCACCAGTGATATAAAAACGCTTAAAATCGGGGATGATAAAGTCGATACTCTCCGGCAGAATCTGATAAGTCGGCGGTAAATCGGGTGTAAAATCTACCACTTTGACTGCCCTGTACGTTCAGTTTTAGTTTCTTCGGCCACCTCAATGATTCGTTGCAACCTGTGTTTCAAAGTATGCTCCCGCAGAGTGCGGAGTTGACCGGCCTTGGCAATACGCTCTCTTTCTTCGGGATGATACAGATAATAACCCACCTTGTCACGCAATTCTTGCGGCGAACGGTAACATTCAATCTCTTTACCTTCAACAAATAGTTCTTCTGCCTGTTCTTGTGTATACTCGGTGAGTAAAAATGTACCCATCCCGGTAGCCTCAAAAGTTCGCAAGTTGTTACCGTACCGATTGTGGAGATTAAGCACGTTAACCGCAATTTTGCAGCAGCTTAAAACTTTGGCGTAGTCTTGGCCATTTAATTGGACTCCCCGGATTTTGGCCCGAAGCGGATCATTGTGACTTAGAAAATCCCATCTGCCCCAAATTGCCAGATCGAAATCCACCAGATGACGCAACATTTCGGCCCGGTTGGGCGCACCATTGCCGACAAAAGCAATATCGCAGCCAAATTTTTCCCTTTCCAAGGCCGTTATTTCGCCTGGTTGAAAACGCTCCGGGGTAAAAAACATGGGCAGATATTCAACCCTCTTGCAATCAATGGTATACAACGCCGGGGCTAAAATTTTGGTAATAACCCCAAAACCATCATACAGGCTAATGGAACGTAACATATGGATAGAAGTGTTACTAAACCAAAATGGGTTATCGTGACTCCAGTTAAAGATAGCGGCTTGGGTATTCTGTTTGAGCCAGACAATGGTTTGCCAACTAATATTCTCAGACTTAAATAACAGCACTAGATCCGGCTGCCACTGTTGGGCGGTCTGTTTAAGGCGGATATTTACCAACCGGTCACAGGCTTTATAGTAAATCCACTTCAACCTGTGAGGCAGACCACCCAGCCCTAATTTCCACAAATGCAGATGAGGTTGCTGGTGGTCAACCACCCTCACCTCATGCCGCAGCCCGGTTAAGATAGCACTATAAAACGGATAGAGGGTCTCGAAAGGGCCGGTGGTCATATCCCAGGTTTCAGTAACCAAGAGGATTTTCAAGGGGCCTCCTGGGTAAGCAAGCCCAATTTTTCAAATAGGGTTTTAAAGCGGGCTTGCCAGGTGTGTTCTGCAGTAGCTCTAAGCCAGCCGGCCCTGGCAATCTGTTCGCGTTCAGCAGGATGAGAAAGATAATGACGGATTTTACTCAATAGATCCCGTTTACTATTGTAAACGCCCACTTCAATACCAGGAGCATATGCATTGGATAAATCAGGAAAATTGTTAACCAAATGGAATGCGCCCGTCATCGGGACTTCAAAATCGCGCCCTTTAAAACCAAGCCAATCGCTACCACTATAGCGATTAAAGCCTAAAACAATTTTAGCGCGATTAAGTAGTTCAATCTGTTGCTGATTTGTGACCACACCATTAAGCCAGCCCATCCCATAAGCTTGTATCTTTATACCTTGAAGCTGTAAATAATCAATCACTTCATCTCTATCATAAAAACGGGCGCCGATAAACACCACATCAAGATCCCGTTTGAAATCAGGCAACCTTTGATAAATATCAGGGTTGGCGCCACCGGGCAAATAATATGGCGTTGCTCCTGCTGCTAATGCTTTAACAAAACCAATAATTGACGAGGTACAATGCACCGTAAAATATCGGGCAATATCAGCGTTTCCGCGATAAACCCCGTTAACTTTTTCATCTTCAAAATATACCACGTCATCCAGACCCAAATTAATCATCGGGATATCTAGTGTTTGCAATTTTTTGACAAATTCAGGCGAAAAATGAGCACCGGAAGCGTAAAAAAACAATACACCCCAGTTCTGTTTACTTGCCAGTTGCCGCCACAACTCGTCTTGCATGGCATCTCTGGCTAACAAATTGGGTTTACTGGGCGCACTGGGATCAAAACCCACTTGTAATGGATCAAAATGAGTTACCTCACCAAGTGTTTGCAAGGCCGGTAAAAGATTGTAATTTTCCCAATTACTATGTTTCCAATAAGCAAATATTTTTAATGGACGAACCAAGGAGTTTGGTGTAACCGGCCTGATGTGTCGGTTGGCTTGTGGGCCAGAAAAAATATACCGGCTCAGATCATACCCCTTCAACCGTCGTCGGTACTTTAAATATTCAAAATAAATCTTTAGGTTATATTTTTGGCGTACCCACCAGACCCAGGGTTGCCTGAGACTGGGAGGTTTGGGTGAGAAACCCGGGTTTCTCAGATACATCACTAGCGGCTTTCGGGTGCAACAGAAAAGGAATCCGGTGCAGCACCTTGCAGTTGGGCACTGGTTAACTCATTTTCTTCTCCTTTACGACTAATCGCAATAAAAACTGAAATGGAAAATTGTTCATATCTCTCTGAGTAATTACAGATTTGTGAGAGATAACCAGAAGGGGTTATTCGAAAAATGTCATAATTACCGTTCTCGTTAAAAAAGTAAAAAAAGTCCTGGAAAAAGATGCGGGTGTCCACATTGCACCCGCCAAATTCAAAAGAAATTATTTTAACCCTGTTATCCCTGATCTTGTTTATTCCCCCATATAAAACATCAAGTTCATGTCCTTCAACGTCCAGTTTTAGGAGGTCAATGGTTTGTATATCATTGTTTTTACAATAATTATCTAATGTATCAACCTTGACTTTCTCTGAATGACTAAATTCAATATCATAGTGTTTTAACCGACGTTTTGACAAAGAAGCCAACCCTGAACCGGGTTCATCATAAAACAGATCCGTTTTTCCACCCTGGCGTCCAAGCGCACAATTATTTAACGTGAAATTCCGATGATCACCAATCATTTTATGTAAAATATCGAACGTTAACTTGCCTGGCTCAAAACAATGAGACCGAAACGGAATATCCCCTATTTGATTAATGATTAATTCAGCAAATTGCCCCTTATTTGCCCCTACGTCAAAAATGCATAACGGATTATGATCAATTACATAACCTTGCTTGAGCATCTTTAAAACAGTAAATTCACCACTTGTGTCTGGAGCGCTCCCAGTTCCAATTCCCATCAAGTAATATGAGTACTCGACGTTTTTTTCAAGAATTTTTTGAAAATACCGATTTGCTGAAATGCCTAATGAGATTTTGCTTGAAAGCAAACGGTAAATGAACCGATTGAGTTTATGCTTCATAAATTTAAGCGCCTGGTTTTTTTTATCGCCAAAGTTAAATAATACCCAATAATGTCACTTTTGCTTGACAAAAAACTCAGATATTACCCTTTTCACTGCATAATCAGGTTTTGTGATGGCTGTAACCACCCTTGCCCCAAATAGGGTATCGCGCCCAAAATCATCCCACCAGGTTTCGTTCGGGCGGTTAGAAAAATCAATATCCAATCCTTCTGCCTGGGCGTAGCGTTTGGCTGCCCGCGACCATTTACCTTTATTAATGGCCGTACAAACATAATTTATACCGTGGTGGCGCTGGTTATCAATGGTTTTTACGCACATAAATCGTGAACTACACGATCTGCTTCTAAGCGTCCCATCGACCTCAAACTGCCAGGGGTTTTCTCCCGATTTGATCAGGTTTTTCAAAACCGACTTTCGCCACAGAGCCATTTGCAACGAGGTTCGATAGGGCGCATCATCGGCCAAAATGCCTAATCGTTCATCCTCAAGGTAATCTAAATCAGGTGGTGGCGCAGGATAAAGACGAATATAGTCTGCTTTGTCTTTGATTAATAGCTCTACATAATCACTAATAGTTTTAGTGTCAACCCGCTGATTAATCCAGTAATCTTCTTGCGCGTACAAAATAAAGGAGGACTCAATCTGTTCCAACGCAGTCAGCATGTTATCTGACCAGCCTCGATCAGTTCCTACTTTAATGGCTTGGGCTGAACCAAGATTAATCTCCTTAAAGTTTGTGATAAACGCAACCTCATACGGACAGTCCGGCCAATATTTTCGCAAGCCATGATAAAAAGGATCCCAGCAATCTGCAAAACCATCAAAAGAACTAACTAAAACAGTAATTTTTTTCATCAGATTACAGGTCTGCCAGTTTTGGTAAATTCAAAAAAACCACAGGAGAAATCTGCCCCGGAAAAATCTTCAGGGTGGGCAGTTGGGTGAAATGATCCCATATCATCGACTGCACCAAATGACAACAAATCCAATCTTTGAAAAGTCTTTAGAATGGTTTCTGGCGCAAATACTCTATGCGCATTAAACTCAACCCGTTCAATGCCAATAGGCACCGAAAAATAGAGCCGTCCACCTGGTTGTAGTACACGTGCTAAGGCATCCATAGCTTTAAAGCAAGCGTCGGGATCAAGGGGATCTCCGTACCGCCCCAAACCAAAATGCTCAATCGCATGCAAACTGGAGATTGACTCAAGACTGTTATCTTTAAATCGGAACAAATCCGTAGCATTTTCCTGAACAAAGGTTAATCCCGGAATGTTACTTTTTAATGGCCTGATATCGATAACTTCAACTGACCTGAACACCAGGAGATGAGCAATAAAGCCGTCGATTCTAGATCCAATATCCACATGCCGTGTAGGCTGAGCATTGTAAATTTTTTGGGCTGCCCACAAATCCTGAAAAAAATAGTGTCCCCTGGCGTTACCAGCACCCTCCTTAAACTCCGTGAGAATTGGATTCAACCGTCCAATACGCAGTGGGAATCGATTGTTATCAGACGTAGATATCTTATAATTGTAAGCATGTTTTACATAAATTGGGAGATTGGTAACGGATTTATAAAATTGAGAAATATCAATACCAAAATGAGAACAAAGATTTAATAATCGCCAAATAGATCGCTTTATCATATACATCCCTTTAGCTAACTTAGGTCGCTAACAAACCAGGTGCCCTCAAGCACAACAGGTGCTCCGATATGGCAGGAATAACCCGTCCCATAAAAATCCCCGTCTTCAACATTAATAGTCGCTGCACCCCTTATGAAATCAGCATAAGTATGGCCGCCGTGAGTGGCAAGATTTAAATCCAATACATACTTTCCAGGAGTTAAGGGTAATTTGGGTATTTCAAGGCTAACTAATCCATGTGGGGAGGCCGTAAAATTCTGGTTAAACATCTTGGTGTGAATTAAAGACACCGGACTCCCGGTAAGTGAGCTAATATGAATTGATAACGCCACATCATCTCGATAGATGTCATCTGTAGATTTATACTCAATCACAAATCTACATTTCGAACCAGTAAGAATGTTTGCTGTCTGGTTTTTAGCCTGGTCTTCCAGCCAAAAGCGGACCAGCCGCATTTCTCCTGAACCAAAACGGCTTTTATCGCTCAAATCTACGACAACACTTTGCGCATCTTCAGCGCTCATATAACGTTGTACTGCCTGCTCAACCGGCCCTTGAAATCGAATCCGACCATCGGCCAGCAATATCCCTGTCTGGCATAAACTTTGAATCGTAGGCATAGCGTGACTAACAAATAATACGGTTCTGCCGGTCTGAGCCACATCCTGCATTTTGCCCAGGCACTTCTTCTGAAATTTAGCATCCCCTACCGCCAGCACTTCATCGATAACGAGGATTTCCGGTTCCAGGTGAGCGGCTACGGCAAAGGCCAGCCGAACATACATCCCGCTTGAGTAGCGCTTGACCGGCGTATCCAAAAATTTCTCAATCTCCGCAAAATCCACAATCTCGTCAAATTTGCGATCAATCTCGGTCCGTTTCATACCCAGGATGGTGCCGTTCAAATAGATGTTTTCCCGGCCAGTCAACTCCGGGTGAAATCCGGTGCCCACCTCTAGCAGCGAGCCGACCCGCCCATGCAGCCGCACTTCGCCCTCGGTAGGTTCGGTGATGCGCGACAGAATTTTGAGCAGCGTACTTTTGCCAGCCCCGTTGCGGCCAATAATGCCGACCACTTCCCCTTGTTTTACCTCAAATGAGACATCCCTCAGCGCCCAGATCACATCAGAATCCGGGACAGATTTTCCAATTGCCTTAATTCGACGGATAGGTGCTCCCAACACATCCATAACCGACTCACTGAATCGTTTATAAGATTTCTGCCTTGCGCCAATTCTATATTGCTTACCTATGCCCTCTATTTTTATTGCGATGTTGCCCATCAAAATTTACCCAAATAAATTACGTACAAACGAACTTCATGAGTCCGCTGATTTTGCAGATTTCACAGATTTTTCTGGTCTGTGTAAGCAGCAAACATCGGGCATTCTATTATTAGCTTAGTGGTCACGAATTTAAGACTCTATCAGGAATATAAATTCGGATTATGTCATCTGCCACATCAAAGGTATGACGGGGAAAATATTCGGTAACCAATTTCTGTAATTCGTCCAATGTCGGATAATCATCCTGACCGATAAATAGACGCGCATCATCAATTAAGATTATATGTCCGTTCTCTTGATGATCCCGAATATGTTGTAGTTCCTGATGAATTGGTGTATCTAAAATCCCTCTTGCTGTGATCCCATGGGAATAATGCCCGTCGAGCCAAAATAATATTGGCTGGTCGATAACAGAAAGGACATCCGATAATACTTCACTACTATCCCCCTGAATTATCGAAATGTGATCATAGCCAGAAAATCTTGCTTTAGCTTGTTTACACAAATCCGGTTGAAGTTCAATTGAATAAATGCGCTTAAATGTATTTTTCATCGCATTCACCATCGCCCCTTGATACGTACCGGTTTCGACAAGGACATCAATTGAAAAATTCTCTGCAAACATTTTTATCGTTTTCTGTTTTACGGCATGAGGGGGTGGCAAAGGTTTTCCTTTATCTGTCCAGTTTCGAATTTCTCGTTTCTGTAGAATATTTTGAACAGTACCTATATTCAAAATAATTTTCTTGGCGTAATTCATCATTTGTACAAAATCTCCACGGCATTTTTTATTTCATTCTGCCAGTCTTAATGCTATTTTAGAGGGTTGGACTCACTTTTTAGCAGGTTACGTTTGACCGTAACCGGGTCGTAACCGGGTTACGCCTGGATCTGCCTGAAGCGTAACCCGCTTCTAGCTGGTTACGTTTGTGCTTCTGCATTCCGTAACCGGGTCGTAACCTGGTTACGTTTCAGCGTAACCTGCTATTTGGCTGGTTACCTCTGAAAAAACGGACAGAACTCCAATATTTGAGCGGTTTTCCTCGTTGCGACCAGGGTTTGTTTAAATACCGTAGCAGATTGTGATTATTCGCTCAGGTGCTTCCCGTCCTGGCCTCTTTTTTCTGGTAACCTCGCTGATCGTCTGCTATAACTCATTTGCTGTTTTTTCAGGAGGCCAGACTAACCACTATCGGTCGCTGGTGTGAGCCTGCCTCAGATCAAGGGATCTTTGGGTAAGGCCTCCCGTATTCTTGATTGAGTTCCAATGCTCTCACCAAGAATTGATGGCAACTACTCCGGTCATTGACCCGATCAAAGCAGAAAAACCGCTCTCCTGCCCTCAAAATCCCGGTTTTGGAGTAACAACAAACTACGTGTTTGTGGACGTAACCCGGTTACGTTTCAGCGTAACCTGCACGTAACCACCTTTTCTTGGTCCAACCCTCTATTTTAGAATAATTGAACAGGCACTCTTCAAGAAACTTCCCAAAGCGGACAATCTTCGTTAATACGTAGAAGAAAATTTTATGTTAATTCTCGTTTACTATCAGCTACTTTCTCAAGAAAAACCATCACTGTCGATGACTTTTCTTCACTATTAAAATTCCGTTCAGCCCACACGACTAAACGAGAAGCCTGCCAGAATAGACCAGAGAGCACAAAACTAAAAGGCAGGGTAATTGTCTCAAGAAACACCTTGACGGTCTTAGGTATTTGATTTAGCAGAGACAATTTGACCAAAAATTTATGATCCAAACCAACCAGAAAATAGTAGATAGTGCCATAAGCATTTCTTAAGAGATGCCCATAGCCTTCATAGCAGTTCCAGATGACCTTAAAGCCAAATTTTTCAGCTATTTCTTTAAGTTCATCAAATTGATAATGTTTATAATGGCCATAGGGAACACGCTCGTACCATAAATCGCTTTCGGACGCTGGCCCTTGAAATGTGTAATTAGGGGTGGTCAAGAAAAGTTTTCCACCCACTGCAAGCAGCCCATTTAGCCCGATTAATACATTTGGTACATCGGGTTCAGGAATATGCTCAAATACTTCTGAGAGTAACACAAAATCATATTTTTTACTTTGTGCAAGTTCTTCCTCAATTCCCTGTTGTAGATGGTCTTCTACTAGACGTACCGTTGGTAATTCTTCTAACACCTTTCTCCAATTTTCACGATTTACGCCAATTTCAATGGCCGTACCAGTTTTGAAATATGTTTTGCCCAATAATAAGGTCAATCTGCCGCCGCCCGCACCAATATCAATAAAACTATTATGAGTGGAAGCCTTAACAGCACGCTCCAATTGTTCCAACCAGTACTTAATAGCAAAATCTGGTATTCGAGGAGAAAGAGGCAAGTTAATCTTTCCTTGTCGAACAAACCTTATATAGGTCTTAAAAAGAACATATTCTGTACTTACAATTTCATCTTTCTTTATGTCAATCATACATTTGCCTGATACGCTTTTATGCCAATGGCCTTAAACCTAAAAATAGCCGTTTACACCACATCCGCAAAGGTCTTTTCCATCCGCCTGAAGTAGAAGGCGCCGCTCACCAACAGCGCCAGCGCCGCAACCGTTGAA
>Ga0226835_1001830_pt1 | contig 10234 bp, 8 predicted proteins | sample LAC_MetaG_1_FD_163627 | JGI IMG/M metagenome (GOLD analysis project Ga0226835, IMG submission 163627) | Anaerobic ammonium oxidizing microbial communities from anammox membrane bioreactor (MBR) in UC Berkley, California, United States -... | ecosystem: Engineered > Bioreactor > Anaerobic >...
GGTGGTGGTAACCAGGTATTTTGGAGGAATTAAACTGGGAACGGGGGGGTTGGTGAGAGCTTATTCTGAAGCTGCCAGGAAGGTATTGGCTGTCTTGCCTGTTGCAGAAAAAGTTGTGGTGTCCAATGTGATGATGACGATTCCCTATTCTCTTTTCGAGCGCACGAGAAAATTGATCGAGGAATTGCAGGGAGTCACACTCGACGAAAATTTTACCGATGAAGTGACCATTACCGTAAGGCTCAGGGAAGAAAATGTTTCGGCGTTTTGCGACCAGTTGAGAAATCTTTCTCGGGGTCAGGCTAATGTAATCATTATTGATCCCGCTTATAATGCTATTATGCCAATTAAAAGAAATGCAGGAACCTGATCAATCCATAATTCGTCTTAAATGTGCTGATAACATTGCACTGGTTCGTTCATTGTGACTGGAGCAGGAGGATGAAGATGAAACGTTTAATTTCCATTATCCCGGTTGTTCTCATCATTCTTTTAGTCGCCCTGTCGTGTAACCTGTTTGCGCCTGGAGTAAGCGAAAGTGAAGTTGCAACGCAGAGCGCTGCAATCATTGAACAGGGGCGAATGACAGCTACGGTTATTGCACTGCAAACTCAGATTTCTGCTCTTCAGACCGAAGCTGCACAACAAATTCCAACTGAAGCCCCCCCAACGCCAACAATGCTGTTGCCTACACAAACTCCGTATCCTTCAGCGACCCCCTTACCCTCTTTTACTCCATTACCATCGTTTACGCCGGTTCCTCCTTTACCCACGGCAACCTCTATTCCGTGTGATCAGGCGGGATTTGTGGCTGACGTGACCATACCGGATGGAACGGTGGTGGCTCCGGGAATGAGCTTTACAAAAATCTGGCGGATCAAAAATACCGGGTCTTGTACCTGGACAACAGGATATGCCCTAGTATTTTCCTCAGGCGAAAGAATGGGAGGGGCCTCTCCACAGCCCTTGAGCGCCAATGTGAAGCCTGGAGAAACAATCGACGTTTCGGTGACGTTTACGGCTCCGACCTCAGAAGGAAAATACCGAAGCAGCTGGAAACTTCGCAATGCCTCAGGAGTAGAGTTCGGCCTCGGGAGTAAAAACTCGGCGTTTTATGCGGAGGTAGTAGTGAAAGCTTCTCCATCCGGTTATGCGTATGATTTTGTCAACTCTTTTTGCGCTGCCGAATGGACGAGCGGCGCTGGTACCCTGACCTGCCCCGGTTCAGACGGAGATTCCAAGGGCTTCGTGCTTCGGGTTGATAATGCGATCCTGGAAACCGGTACGCAAGATGATGAACCAGCCCTGGTTACCCAGCCGCAGGCTATCACCGATGGAATCATCCGCGGAAAATATCCGGCCTATAAGGTGCAAGACGGCGATAAATTCCTTGCGATTGTGATGTGTTCTTACAAAGCGACCAATTGTGATGTCAAGTTCCAGCTTGATTACCAGATCGGTAACGAGTCGATCGTTACTCTGGCATCCTGGAATGAGAAATATGACGACAAATTTCAGAGCGTCAGCGTGGATTTAAGCAGCCTTGCCGGAAAGGATGTTAAATTTATCCTGACGGTGATGGCTAATGGGGCGATGAACCAGGACCGGGCGCAATGGCTGGCGCCGCGAATTGTTCATAAGTAGCCAGTTTTCATATAAATTTACCGTTCCTGGAGGCTGGAGCCTTTAACAGGCTCCAGCTTTTATGATATGATAACCGCAAGATTCTGTTTTGGGATGGAAGTCAGTCATGAAACTACGCCTGCCTGCATTTCTGAGAGTCTTTGGGAAAAGCGCGGTGGATTGGTATGACGCCTGGCTTGACATGACCGTTATGGGCATTCTCTGGCTGATCGCTCAGGCAACCATTGTCCTTGGACCACCCGCAACCTTTGGCGTATATTACGTTGTTAATTTAATGATCCGCACCGGTGAGAATCGCGGGATGAAAGGGATGCTCGAAGGGGCAAAAAAGTATTTCTGGCAGTCGCTCGGCTGGGGAGCGCTTAACACACTGGTACTGGTTATAGCCGTGGTCAATTTTACATTTTATTCCCAGATCGAGTCACCCTTTGCTTTTGCGGCTCAGGTGCTGGTGCTGGTGTTGACTGGTTTATGGTTAATGACCCAATTTTATACGGTGCCTTTTTTCATGGCCCAGCAGGAAGAGCGGATATTGCTTGCTTTGAGAAATGGCTTTTTTATGGCCGTTGGAACGCTTTTCTTCACCCTGGGCTTAATGGTTCTTGAGATTCTACTCATTGCCCTGTGTGTCTTCCTCATTCTTCCCGCTTTTTTGGGTGTTCCATTACTTATTCCTGTAATGGGGACACGAGCCCTTTATGACCGTCTGGAAGCCTTTGGGTTAAGAAAAAAAGACCCTGACCCGAGAGAAATTCAATAACCGGGTTGTTCTGGCAGGAAAAACTAAAGGCTGACTTGTACAAGTCAGCCTTTGGTTTTTAGGCGGAAGAACTCAGGCAGCGGCCTGGTTTTTACGATGGAACCATCGCCGCCACTCGCCATTCTCCCAGATCACCAGGGTAGGAGCGGCAATGAAAATGGAGGAGTACGTTCCCATGAATAAACCGACTAACAGGATAACCGCGAACTCACGGAGGGTCACACCACCAAACAGGGCCAGGGCTAGCAGCATGTATTCGACCGTCATGAGCTGAGTGTTGATCGAGCGCTGAAGGGTTTGGACGATGGAATGGTTGGCAAGTTTCTCGAAATCCAGTTTTCGATAGATCATGCTGTTTTCGCGGATACGGTCAAAGACCACCACTTTATCTTGAACGCTGAAACCGATGACAGATAAAAGAGCGGTCAAAAAGAGGGCGTCTACCTGCCATCCGAATAATTGGCCACCGATTGAAACGAGGCTGATCACCACCAGCACATCGTGGAGCATAGCGATTACCGCGCAAACCCCATAACGGAAAGCATTGGGAATACCCCGAAAAGCAAAGGTGATATAGATAATCACGGCGATGGCTGCGGCGCCCACGGCAATGGCTGCCCGCCCAGCCACTTCTCGGCCAATGGTGGGACCAACGCTGTCAAAGCGGCGAACGGTAATCTGATCATTGACTTTTTTCTCAAGTTCATTGACAACAGTTGCTCGCAGTTCGTCGCTCATGAAAGAGGAGCGAATGATCATGACGCCATTACTTGTGGTTGTTACCTGAGCATCAGTGAGGCCAAGGTCGTTATACACCGAAAGGATCTGGTCGGTGGATGGGAGGTTCCCTGAAGCAAACTGGATCTCGAGTAGAGTTCCGCCTTTAAAATCGATGGAAAGCGGAAGCCCAAAGATGGCCATTACAATCAGACCGGGGACTATCAGCAGCAATGAAATGCCGAAAAAGATATAGCGTTTACCGAGGATGTCGAGCATGACCAACTCCTTTATTCAACCACACCAAACCACTTCAGGTGTTTGGTCTGGGGTTTCATTTGGTCAACTAAAACGTAGAGGAAGGTCCGGGTTACTACCAGAGCACAGAAGAGAGAAATCCCAATACCGAGGGCTAAGGTGAACGCAAAGCCCTTGACGATGGTAGCCCCAAACTGTGAGCCAAACCAGTAAAGGATGATGCAGGTGATTAAAGTTGCGATGTTGGAGTCTCGTATGGAAGGTAAGGCGCGTTTCCAGGCCAGATCTAAGGCCTGGAAGAAGGTTCGTCCACTGCGGATTTCCTCTTTAAAGCGCTCAAAAATTAAAATGTTGGCGTCAAGGGCGCTTCCTGTGCTGAGCAGGAAGCCCGCAATGCCTGGAAGAGTGAGGGTAACAGGGATCAGTTTAAACAGGGCCAGGGCTATCAGGGCATAAACGCCAATGGAAAGGTTGGCCATTAAGCCTGGTAAACGGTAATAAATGGCCATGAAGAGGATGACAATTGCAAAACCGATATAGCCCGCCTGAAGGCTCTTTTTCAGTGAGTCTTCACCCAGGGTAGGACCAATCACCCGGCTTTCTACAACCTTAAAGGGTATGGGCAACGCGCCGTAACGCATCTGGATTGCCAGGGCATTGGCTGAATCGTAGGTAAATTGACCGGTAATTCGTCCCTGTCCGTCTGGAATTGGGCTCTCGATTCTTGGGGCAGAGATGATCTTTTTATCCAGAACGATTGCAAGGTACTTGTTCACGTTGTTGGTGGTGTAATCTCTGAAGATCTGTGCCCCGTTGGTAGTAAGAACAAAGTTGATCTCAAAACCACCCTTGCCGTCTGTAGACACCCCCACGCTTTTCAGTTCTTTCCCGGTCATGATGGTATGCCAGACTTTGTTGGTCGGGTCTTCGGTTCCAGGGGTGGTCGCATTGGTTTGAGGGGTGGGAGTGGGGGCCACATCCTGCCCGGTTTGCCCGAAGTCTGTTTTAATGATGGTTCCGTCGGGGATAGGGGTATCGCCCAGGTCTACAAATTCCAGCAGTCCAGTTTCACGGATGACGGAAATGATCCGCTCCGGGTCGCTCAGGCCTGGGAACTCACCCACAATACGGCGTTCACCAGCCACCTGGAATTGGTTTTCGGCCACACCAAGGGCGTTGGTGCGGTTTTCGAGAATCTGGCGGGCGTCTTCCATGGCCTGGGGGTCAATCGCGGTGGTTTCAGGGAGGTCCGCTTCTAAAAGCACCTGAACCCCTCCCCGCAGATCTAACCCCAGTACGGGTTGCATGCTCCGGTAAAAAGAACCGATCGCGATGCCGGGGCCTGGAAGGTTTAACCAGATCACCAATGCTAGAAGCAAGACGATTAGAGCCAGTGTTATGTAGTGGCGTCTCATTCCTTCAAATGCCTCCGATCATGCAAATGCCAGCCACTGGCTGGCTAAGAGGGGATTATACTATCATTTCTCTTGCCTGAGCGTTGGATAATGTTTTTCTAAAAAGGCTATGACCTGCTCGAGAATCACTGTGGGCGGGAGGGAATCGGTGTTAATATAAAAATCAGCATGGGCGAGAGCATGAGCCAATCTTTGCCGCTGTTCCAGATATTCGGACTCGTTCCAATTCATTTTCCGACGTTTTAAGGATTCGGGGTAACTGACGTCGAGGAAGATTAACACATCGGGATTCGTGATTTTTTGCCACATGGTTGGAACAAAGGAATGCTCCTGGGCGATGTGACGGGCAGTAATTCCGTGTGCTTTAAGAGCCTGAATGAGGGTGGTTTTCCCTGCGGCGCATGGGCCGACCACGCCGATAAGCGGAATATCAACTTCGGTTCTCATTCAAAACCAGGTTGATATTGGCAGGTGTGCCAAAAAGGGCCAAAGAGGCCCCTTTATGCACGGAGATCGATCCCTCAGGGTGAAACAAGGTTTTACCATCTTGAGCCAGGTAAATCAGGCTTGTATGATATTTTTCCTCCAGTTCGCTCACGCTTAACCCGGCCAGGTTGGAAAATTCGGAAACCTCGAGGCGAGCAAGAATGTGGGGTTGCCCTTCGATCAGGATGGGAGGCGTAAGATCGATATTGGTCGCAGCTGCGGCAAAAAGAGGGGCCGCCATGCCCGTGGCGCTAAAGGCGTAAAAACCAAACTGCTTCTGGAGTGATTCGGCGAAATCATTATCGAAAATCCGGATCACTACCCTGATAGAAGGATTTGAATTCCGGGCTTTGAGGGCGACTTCAAGATTCAGACTGTCGTTCTGGGTGCAAAGGATGATCGTTTGAGCCTGCCGCACTCCGGCAGCCAAGAGAATATCCGGTCGGGTTGCGTCATCTTCGAGGATGGGAATTCCAAGTTTTTGCAAGTGATCCCAAATGTGAGGTTTGGCAGACAGCTCGATGACTACAACATCATGGCCAAGATCGTGAAGATGTAAAACAACCCGATAACCAAGATGGCCTAAACCCACCACAATGGTATGTTTTGAAAGCGTGGATGCAACGGCCATTTGCCAATCCTTTCCGCGTGCGCTCCGATTGAAAAACAGAATGCCAAACTCAGCCAGCCCCAGGGCGAGAAGGCCGATGCCTGCTACCGGAAGGATGAAGTAAAAAAGTTGTAAATACCATTCGTCCGGAAAAGGTTCGATGGGTTGAAGGAAAACCAGGGTGAGAACATCATATACCCCTTCGATAAAGGACGATGTGGGGGTGGTGGTGAACTGGGAGAGACGGTCATATAGAGCCCCGCATCCCACCATTAAAATAATAAAAATATAGAGGGGTCGGCGAAACTGACCAAGTAAGATTCGTGTATCACGCCAACCAGCTTTAAGTTTTCTCCAGTTTTGCCTCGAGGCGGTCGAAGGCATACCTCACTCATCGATAACAGGCCCAAATGGCAATCTGACGACCATGCGGCGGATCTGATCCGTGTTTCGAGGTAAAACCCGGAGGACCACTACGCTCATATCGTCATTGGGTCGATTCTGGTCCAGGCGAAGGGCCTGTAGCAGGATGGCATCGGCTATTTGCTGAGCGGTGGGTTCTTGTTCTTCCAGATGAGACTCGAGGAGGGTGCAAATATCCAGTGACTGGCCGTACTGTTCCCCGGCGTGCATCAGCCCATCGGTGTACATCACTACTGTTGTACGTCCTTCCAGAGGAACCTCAGTAATTGTGGGACGTATGTTCCTGGATGTACCAATGGGCGAGCTCTCAGTGGCGAGGCATTCGATACGGTCACCCCGGGCAATAATTACCGGGCAATGATTATTACTGGTGATCACGATGGTGTTGGATTGCAGATCGGCTGAGAGAATATTCAGAGTAGCCGAGACTTTCCCGCCTCGTTCAGTATAGAGATAATCTGAAGCAGCCCGGGCTGCGGCGCCATCTCGAACCCCTTCAGCGAGCAGGCTAATCACCTTGCGAACGACCATAGAGGATATAACCTTGGCCCCTTTTCCTGATGTTTGCCCATCAGCCAGAACAACCGAAACCCCGCCATTGGGGCGTTCGACTGTTTCCAGGGTATCTCCGCTTTCGGATGTCGCATATTTATTGGTCTTGGCAACGGCGATTTGAATTTCCATGAATTGATTTTAATACAAAAGCAATAATTTTTGAAATCGGCTTTTTATCCTCAATCTCGACTTCCTCTGTGGAAGGCCTTTTTTTGAGGTGAGCTTTCTGCTGATTGGCTGGAAATAAATTGCCTCATTGCTTACATGCTCCTTGTTGCGTATAATTCAGGCACGATTGGGAGAGAAACGGAGATCACGGCGCAATATGAAAAACAAGTGGAGCGGCTCAGAAATTCGCCAGGCATTTATCCGATTTTTTGTTGAACAAAAAGGCCACACCTTTGTACCCTCAGCATCCCTGGTACCGGGCGGGGACCAAACTTTATTATTTACCAACGCTGGTATGGTTCAATTCAAAGATGTTTTTCTCGGTACGGATCACCGCCCTTATAAAAGGGCCGTCAATTCGCAAAAATGTATGCGAGTAGCCGGGAAGCACAATGATCTGGATGATGTGGGTCGTGACGATACGCATCATACCTTCTTTGAAATGCTGGGGAACTGGTCTTTTGGGGATTATTACAAAAAAGAAGCAATCACATGGGCCTGGGAGTTACTCACTCAAGTTTTTGAAATTGATCCGTCCAGGCTTTACGCTACCTGTTTCAAAGATGAAAAGGGAGAAATCCCGACGGACGAGGAAGCGGCAGAAATATGGAAACACCAACCGGGGATGGCTCCAGACCATGTTTTATTTTTTGGCCGAAAAGATAACTTTTGGGAAATGGCCGATACAGGTCCCTGTGGGCCGTGCAGTGAAATCAATTATGACCGCGGCGAAGAGGCCTGTGACAAAAAGGGGGTGCCTGGTCACGTCTGCCAGGTTAATGGGGATTGCAAGCGGTTTGTGGAAATTTGGAACCTGGTGTTTATCCAATATAATCGGACAGGCCCGTCTACCCTTGAGCCGTTACCGGCCAGGCACGTGGATACCGGAATGGGTTTTGAACGCATTGTCTCTTTACTTCAAGGAGTTAATTCCAATTACCGCACCGATCTTTTCTGGCCGTTACTTATGAAAGTGCAAGAGATGACGGGACATACCGATGAAGAGCGAGAGAGGAATTTCACTCCTTACCGGGTGATCGCTGATCATGCGAGAGCTTCGGCCTTTTTAATTGCCGATGGGGTTGTTCCGGGCAACACCGGTCGTAATTATGTGTGCCGGATGATCATCCGGCGGGCGGCGCGGTTTGGGAGCAAAATTGGCCTAAACCAGCCTTTCCTTGCAAAGGTTGCGGAAGTGGTGATCGATCATTATGGCGATTTCTTCCCTGAACTGATTAAAAACCGGGATGCAATTCTTACGAATATCACGCGAGAGGAAGAGCGCTTTCAACGCACGGTTGAAACCGGTGTAAGCCAGCTTCAGGTTTATCTGGATGGTTTGAAAGAACGCAAAGAACAGGTGCTGGATGGCCAGGTGGCCTTTGAGTTATATGCAACACACGGGCTACCTCTTGAGCTGACCAGAGATATAGCCCGAGAACAAGGCCTGGATGTGGATCAAACTGGCTTTCAAGAGGCAATGGAAGCGCATCGTGTTGCATCCGGCGCCGGGAAAGCCTTTGGTCCCCTTGGCGGCGAGGATGTGGATATTTACCGCCGGATCTTTGAGGATTTAAAAAGCGCAGGAAAATTAAATGGTGAAGGGGTTGCCTACGATCCTTACTCTACGATAGAGGTTGAAGGTGAAGTACTGGCGATTATCCGGGAAGGAGAGGTGGTAAGTGAGGCCTATCCAGGCGATGTTGTAGAGGTGATCCTTCCCAGAACGTGTTTTTATATTGAATCGGGAGGGCAGGTCTCAGATACGGGGAAGATCGTATCTACCTCAGAACCACGCTGGGAACTGCAGGTGGATGAGATGCGGAAACCTGCAGCGGGTATCATTGTCCATAGCGGCCGCGTTCTACGCGGAGAAATTAAGGTTGGAGATGGAGCCATTGCGCGAGTAGATGCTACAAGACGACGAGACATCATGAGAAACCACACCGCGACCCACCTTCTCCATGCCGAACTCCAGGCCGTTCTTGGTTCTCATGCTCGTCAGGCTGGTTCACTGGTTGCGCCGGATCGACTGCGTTTCGATTTTACGCACCCAGGGGCTCTGACCCGGGAACAGATTGAGAGAATCGAAGAGGGTGTCAATCAGGCGATCCTGGCTAATTATCGCCTTGAGACACGGATCAAGCCATTACAGCAAGCTGTCGCAGAAGGTGCGATGGCGTTGTTCGGGGAAAAATACGCCGAAAATGTCCGAACAGTGACCATTGGAGCTACTGAACCCATCTCGTATGAGTTATGTGGGGGCACACATGTTGAAGAAACAGCAGATATTGGGCTTTTCTTGATCACCGGTGAGGGGAGCGCCGCGGCAGGGATTCGGCGTATCGAGGCGGTCACAGGTCGTGCGGCGTATGAGCTGGTTCAGAAACGTTTCCGCATCTTACGTGACACAGCCGAAAAATTAGGTTCTTCGATAGATGAAATTCCTTCTAAAGTGGAGATTCTGCTCGAAGAGTTAGCCACAACCCGGAAGGAAAACCATGCCTTACGGCAGGCCATGGTTACCCAGCGTTTTGAGTCTCTTTTACAAAATACCAGAACCTTAAATGATATTTCGTATCTGGCTGTAGAAATTACGGGAGCTGATGTTGATTCGTTGCGTTCACTGGCTGATCGGTTTCGGCAACGACACCCACATCATGGAGTGATTGTTCTGGCAAGTGTGGTTGATGGAAAGCCGCTTATCATCGGTTCGATTACCGATGATTTGATCAAAAAAGGATTCCACGCCGGTGAGTTGGTGAAGCGGGTTGCACAGGTGGTAGGTGGTGGTGGAGGAGGTCGCCCAAATATGGCTCAGGCAGGCGGCCGGGACGCCGAAAAACTACCGCAGGCTCTGCAAGAAGTGGAAAGGTATATCCGGGAAAAAATGGCTTAAATTGTCTGGGGCTGTCTGGAAAGAACATCCAGGCAGCCCTTTGGGAAGTAAAAAGAGGTCCCGCCCCAGGATGGGGCGGTTTTCTTAAACCCTGTACAGCCATGAGCGACCCTCTTTTTCAGGTATAATCCACGCGATTAATCCGTTAGGAGGTTTTCATGGGACGAGTCATCAATCCGGATAGCGCGGGTAAAGAGCGTAACCGACTGGCAAAATCTACAGTACTTGCGCTCCGGGAACTGATGAAACAGACACAGCCAGATGATACCAGCCGAGATTTGGCGGCATACATTGCTCTG
>Ga0226835_1001831_pt1 | contig 10230 bp, 10 predicted proteins | sample LAC_MetaG_1_FD_163627 | JGI IMG/M metagenome (GOLD analysis project Ga0226835, IMG submission 163627) | Anaerobic ammonium oxidizing microbial communities from anammox membrane bioreactor (MBR) in UC Berkley, California, United States -... | ecosystem: Engineered > Bioreactor > Anaerobic >...
GTCGCCGGAGCAGGAAGCGATCGCCGAGCACCTGGCGGCATTGATCCCGGATGGCGCCACGCTGCAAATGGGGATCGGCGGTATCCCCGATGCGGTGCTCAAGAAACTGGTCAACCACCGGCATCTAGGGGTTCACACCGAGTTGTTCTCCGATGGCGTGGTCGAGCTGGTTGAGCGCGGTGTGATCACCAACGAGCGCAAGACGTTCCACCCCGGCAAGATCGTCGCGGGATTTGTGCTGGGCACGAAGCGCCTCTACGACTTCATCGACGACAACCCGATCGTCGAGCTGCACCCGACCGAATATGTGAACGACCCCTTCAACATCGCCCGCAATGACAAGATGGTGTCGATCAACTCGGCCATTCAGGTTGATCTCACCGGCCAGGTGTGCGCGGACAGCATCGGCACGCGCTTCTATTCCGGCGTCGGGGGCCAGGTAGACTTCGTGCGCGGCGCGGCGCGCAGCCGGGGCGGGATGCCGATTATCGCGATGCCCAGCACGGCGCGCGGCGGCACCGTCAGCCGCATTGTTCCGATCCTCGACCCCGGCGCGGGAGTGGTCACCACGCGCAACGATGTGCATTTCATCGCGACCGAGTATGGCGTGGTGGACCTGTATGGCCGCTCCATCCGCGAGCGCGTCAAGCTGCTGATCGACATCGCCCATCCTGACTTCCGCGCCGAGCTGGCCGAAGCCGCCGAGCACTACTATCACATCCCGCGCTTCTTTGTGCCGGAGCTGCGCAAAACCACAGAAAGTTCATAGGATGAGGAGTTAGAGTCTATGGCGAAAGGCCGGATCGAAATCAACGAAGCCAACTGCAAGGGCTGCACGCTGTGCATGATCGCCTGCCCGCAGCACGTGATCCAGATGGCGACAGACCGGGTTAACGTCAAGGGATACTATCCCGCGATGCTGGTCGACCCGGAAGGCAAGTGCACCGGCTGCGCGATCTGCGCCGTTGCCTGCCCCGATGTCTGCATCACCGTCTACCGGCAGGTCAGCGTGCGTCAGAGCCAGACCGCAGCAGCCAGTGCAGGCTAGGAGAGCGCAATCGATGGCCGTCGAATTGATGAAAGGCAACGTCGCCCTGGCCGAGGCGGCGATTTGTGCTGGCGTGCAGGCTTACTTCGGCTACCCCATCACGCCGCAAACCGAACTGCTTGAACATATGGCGAAGCGAATGCCCGAGCTGGGGCGCGCCTTCGTCCAGGCCGAAAGCGAGGTCGCCGCGATCAACATGGTGTACGGCGCGGCGTGCGCCGGGGTGCGCGCGATGACCTCGTCATCCAGCCCTGGGATCAGCCTGATGCAAGAAGGCTTCTCGTACATCGCCGCGTCGGAAGTCCCCTGCGTGGTGGTGGATGTCATGCGCGGCGGACCGGGTCTGGGGAACATCCAGCCATCCCAGTCGGATTACTTCCAGCTCACACGCTCGGCTGGACACGGCGACTATCACGCCATCGCGCTGGCTCCAGCGTCGGTCCAGGAAGCGATCGACCTGATGGGTCTGGCCTTCGACCTGGCGGACAAATACCGCCATTTGGTGTTTGTCGTCGCCGACGGCTTGATCGGCCAGATGATGGAACCCGCCGAGTTGCCGCCGATGCAGCCGATCACGCGCCGGCATGACGACTGGGCGCTGACCGGCGCCGACGGGCGCGCGCCGCATGTGATCACCTCGCTGCAGCTCAACGCGCCCGATCTCGAGGCGCTGAACCAGCGCCTGCAGGCCAAGCTGCGCATCATCCACGACACAGAACAGCGTTCGACCGAGATGCTGACCGACGACGCCCAACTGGTCGTGGTAGGTTTCGGCACGGCCGGGCGAATCGCGCAAACCGCCGTCCAGCAGGCCCGGCGCGAAGGGATGAAAGTCGGTCTGTTCCGCCCGATCACGCTGTGGCCCTTCCCCGAAAAGCGCCTCTCGGCGCTGGCGGATCAGGTGAGCGCGTTCCTGGTGGTGGAGATGAACACCGGCCAGATGATCGAAGACGTCCGGCTGGCCGCCGGGGGTCAGGTGCCGGTCACGTTCTACGGACGAACCGGCGGGGTGGTCCCCGTCCCGGAAGAGATCTATGACGCGATTCGCGACCTGTACCGCAAGCTGCAATCCAGGCCGGCAAGGGAGTAAGGCAGGCATGACCATCTCCGCAGTCGAAGAAAAAGTTGTCTACCAGCGGCCGGAGTCGCTCAGTGATGTTCCGACGCACTACTGCCCCGGCTGCACACACGGAATCGCGCACCGGCTGGTGGCCGAGGTGCTGGACGAGCTGGGCGTTCGCGAGCGCACCATCGGGATCGCGCCGGTCGGCTGCTCGGTTTTCGCCTACAAGTACTTCAATGTGGACAGCGCCGTCGCGGCGCATGGCCGCGCCCCGGCGATGGCGACCGGAATCAAACGCGTCCTGCCCGATCGGGTCGTGTTCACCTATCAGGGCGACGGCGACCTGGCTGCGATCGGGCTGGCGGAGATCGTGCACGCGGCGACCCGCGGCGAGAACATCACCACGATCTTCATCAACAACGCGATCTACGGCATGACCGGCGGGCAAATGGCCCCCACTACCCTACCGGGCCAGCACACGACCTCGTCGCCCGGTGGCCGCGACATCGAAATCACAGGATTCCCGGTGCGGATGGCCGAGCTTCTGGCCGGCCTGACCGGCACAGCCTATGTGGCGCGACGCTCGCTTCATAACGTCAAAGAGATCAACCGCGCCAAGAAAGCCATCCGGACGGCGTTCGAGACGCAGCTTGCCGGGTTGGGGTTCGCCATGGTCGAGCTGCTGTCGTCCTGCCCGACCAACTGGCACCTCTCGCCGCCCGAAGCGTTGCAGTGGATTGAAGATTATATGGTGCCCTACTATCCGCTGGGCGACTATAAAGTGATTGAGCCAGTTCAAGACTTAATGAAGCGATAGGATGCGCAATGCAGGAAGAAATCATCTTTGCAGGTTTCGGCGGGCAGGGCGTCCTGTTTGCGGGGCAGCTTCTGGCCTACACCGCCCTGGCCGAAGGAAAGCATGTGACATGGATCCCATCGTACGGGCCGGAGATGCGCGGCGGGACGGCCAACTGCACGGTGGTAGTCAGCGACGAACCGATCGGATCGCCGGTGACCAAGCACCCCAGCATCGCGGTCGTCTTCAACAACCCATCGCTCGAGAAATATGAAGAGCTGGTCAAACCGGGCGGGCTGCTGGTCGTCAACCAGTCCCTAATCACGATCGAGACCCACCGGACAGACATCACGATCGTGCGCATCCCGGCGACGGCCCTGGCATCGGAGATGGGTGACGTCCGGCTGACGAATATGCTGCTTTTCAGCGCCATGCTGGCCCAGCGCCCGGTCGTCTCGCTGGAGACGGCGCAGGAAGTCCTGCTAGAAAAGCTCGGCGCGCGCAAAGCGGAGATGCACGCGCTGAATCTGGCGGCTCTGGCGCGAGGATGGGAGCTGGGCCGCGAGGCCACACCCGCGAGCGAATCCGCCTAGCCAAACGCCCGCACACCCGACACTGTCTATGCTCGCCGCGTCGCAGGATGGCGCGGCGGGCGTTTGATTCTGGCCTGCGTTCGCAGTACATTACTGGCATCTCACCAGCAACGCCCGGCTGCTCATGCTCCCGGATGTGATACGCGCGAGAGAAGTGATGTCCGATCAACCACCCAGCTTCGACGGTTTCGTGTGCCCGCTGCCGTTGCGCGACTACCCGCAGATCGTGTTGGGGCACGGCAGCGGCGGTCGGCTCTCCGCCGATCTGATCCAGCATTTGTTTGTGCCCCTGTTTGACAACCCGGCCCTCGCCAGCCTCAACGATCAGGCCGTGCTGGAGCTGGACGGGATGCGGCTGGCGTTCACAACCGACTCGTTCGTGGTCAACCCGCTGTTCTTCCCAGGCGGCGATATCGGCAGCCTGGCAGTACACGGCACGATCAACGATCTGGCGGTCAGCGGAGCGCAACCGCTATTCCTCTCCGCCGGGTTCATCCTGGAAGAAGGGCTGGCGATGGACGACCTGGGGCGGATTGCTACCAGCATGGCCCGCGCCGCCCGCCAGGCGGGGGTTCAGATCGTGACCGGTGATACGAAGGTGGTCGAGAAGGGGCACGGCGACGGCCTGTTCATCAACACATCCGGGATTGGCGTGGTGCCTGCCGGTGTCCACATCGCGGCGGACCAGGCTCGCCCCGGCGATGTCGTGATCGTCAGCGGCACGGTTGGCGATCACGGGATGGCGATCATGTCGGTGCGCGAGGGGCTGGCCTTCGAGAGCGAACTGGTCAGCGACAGCGCGCCGCTCCACACGTTGGTTGCGGCAATGTTGGATGCGACGCCCGCGATCCACTGCCTGCGCGACGCGACACGCGGCGGCGTGGCGGCGGTTCTGAACGAGCTGGCAACCCAATCGCTCGCCGGGATCGAGCTGGACGAACGTGCGATCCCGGTCCGCCCTGCCGTGCAGGCCGCCTGCGAAATGCTTGGGATGGACCCGCTCTACGTCGCCAACGAGGGCAAACTGGTCGCCGTCGTACCGGCAGAGCACGTGAACGCCGTGCTGGACGCCATGCGCCGCCACCCCTACGGGCGCGAAGCGGCGATCATCGGGCGCGTGGTGGATGAGCACCCGGGAATCGTCGTCGTGCGGACGGCGATCGGCGGGCGGCGCGTGGTTGATATGCCGCTGGGTGAGATCCTGCCGCGCATCTGCTGAGCTTCCGGCCACCTGCCGGGCGTTCTGTAGGCCGCCCAACCGCATGAACAATTGCGCCGGGGTTCGTTTTTGGCTAAGCTGACGCTGCACGGCGCCCGACACCTCGCGTGGAGTTCGGGCGGGCGCACAGGAGAGCGAGATGCAGCACGTCGGTTGGCGGGCGCGATTGGGGCTGGTGCTGCTGCACCTGGCAGCGGCGGCGCTGGCCTGCTCGCTCGATCTTTCCGGTTCATCCCCCACCAGCATCGATGTCCTCGAGACGTTTGACGGCCCGCTGCTCACCGGTTGGCGCCTTGCCGATGGCGCCAGCGCGGCAGGCGGCGTGCTGCGGCTCCCACCCGGCGCCAGCGCAAGCTACGCGATCCATCCGGCGAGCCTGGTTCTGACGGTGGTGGCCGAGCGTCAGGGCAGCGGGCCGCTGCTGATTGAATATGGCGCCGGACCGGCAGGTGCCTATGGGCTGCGACTTGACGCCGGTGCAGTCAGTCTGGTGCGGCGCGATGATGGCGGCACTGAAGCGCCCCTAGGCGATCCAGCGCCGCTGGCGACTGCGGCCAGCCGGCCGGTGACCGTCGAGATCGTTCACAGCCAGGGCGCGCACCGGGTCTATGTGGATGGCCGGATCGCGCTCGCCGCCCAGGATCCGGCGCCCCTGCCTGCCGGCGAGATCCGGCTGCGCCCCGAAGGGCAGGCGTCGGCAGCGGTCGAAGTCGTGCGCATCGTGTCGCCCGTCCCCGCCCCGCGCCTGGTTGTGGTCGCCCCGGTGAACAACAGCCGCTACGCTGCCGGCGCGCGGATCGTGCTTCATGCTGCTGCGTTCGACTGGCTCGGCGTGGACCGGCTCGTCTTTGAGGTGAACTCGATCCCGGTAGGCGAGGTGCGAGCGGCGGACCCGGCGGGTGATCCGCTCCTGATCGGCAGTGTGGCATGGACTGTGCCCGACGAGCAGGGGTACCGGATCACCGTTGAAGCCTTCCGGGCTGACGGCGCGTCGTTAGGGCTGCGGGATGTGCGCATCGAGGGAATCCGGGCTGCCGGTGTGCAGATGCCACCCGTCCTGCCCACCGCTCCCACGGAAGCCACGCCAACCGCCGGGCCGCCAACCGCCCTCCCAACCAACACCCCTGCGCGCGGCAGCGGTGCCCCGGACCTGCAAGGTCCAATCGCACGGGCCGACACGGCGCTAAATGTCCGCCAGGGTCCCGGCACAGAGTATCCGACGATCCGGGTCATGGCAGCCGGGGAGCGCGCCTCGATCGTGGGGCGGAACGCGGACAGCACATGGTGGGCCGTGACGGTCAACGGGGTCAATGGCTGGATCTTCGCCGGGCTGACCACCGTTGAAGGCGACGTGTCCGCCGTTCCCGTGACAACACCCTGACTGCTTCGCTCGCAATATGACAATCAACCGTCCAGAGCGTGCAGTTGCACACTACACCCACTTCTCGTACACTTCATAATTGAGAACGATTCGCAATTGCGACTCGTCTGCAATTGCGAACTGGTCCGACACCACAAAGGAGAAATCTCCCCCGTGACCATCGCCGCCGAACCTCGCCCTACGCTTCCTCTGAGCATGGCTGCACCTCAGCAACAGGTGCGGCTGGTTGAGATTCGCGGCGGCCACCGCCTGCGCAAGCGGCTGGCCGATCTGGGCCTGACGGTAGGCGCCACACTGCGTGTGATCCAGGCTCACGGTCACGGGCCGATGATCATCGCCGTCCGGCACGACGCGCGGATGGCTGTCGGGCGGGGGATCGCGCACAAATTGATTGTCGCGCCGCATGACAACGGCGCGGATCCGTACACCGCTTGATCTTCGCCATGCCCACCGTTCGAATCGCCCTGGCGGGCAATCCCAACGCTGGCAAGAGCACTATCTTCAACGCGCTGACGGGCGCGCGCCAGCACACCGGCAACTGGCCGGGTAAGACGGTCGCCAAACAGACCGGCAGGCTGCCGCTCAACGGATATGATCTGGAGTTGGTGGACCTGCCCGGCACCTACAGCCTGAGCGCCTTCTCCGCAGAAGAAATCATCACCCGCGATTACATTCTGGACGAGTGCCCGGATGTGGTGGTTGCTATCGTCGATGCCAGCAACCTCGAGCGCAACCTGTACCTGGTGCTTCAACTTCTTGAAATGGGCGCGCCCGTCATCCTGGCGCTGAATATGATCGACGTCGCTGAAAGCCGCGCCATTTCCATCGACGCCGACCGGCTATCGGCGGCGCTGGGTGGTGTTCCCGTGGTGCGGCTCATCGGCAGCCGCCAGGTGGGGCTTGACGATCTCAAGCAGGCAATCGCGCGCTACATCCACCAGAGCGAACGCGTCCGACCCCGGTGGGTGCTCCCCCTGCCAGAGAGCGTGGCGGCAGAGAAAAGCCGGCTCCAGTCCTTGATTGAACGGGAACCGGTCCTGGCGGCGCGCTATGACGCGGGCTGGCTGGCGCTCAAGCTGCTGGAGCAAGATGACGACCTGCTGGACAGAGTGGCGTCCTTTCCGATCATTACCGCGGCGATGGCTGAGGCCGTCGAGCGGATCAGCGCGGCGACGGGCGAGGAGCCAGACACGCTGATCGCCGACCTTCGCTACCAGGTCATCGGCCAGATCGCCGCCCAGGCCGTCACGCGAGGCCGCGCCGAGCCCACCACCCGCTCCGACCACGTGGACAGCGTGCTGACGCACCCGGTGTGGGGCGTGCCGGTCTTTCTGTTCCTCATGTGGATCGTCTTTCAGATCACCGCCAACGCCAGCGCGCCCCTGGTGGACTGGATCGACGGGGTCATCAACGGGCCGGTGGTCAACTGGACGCAGATCGCGTTCAACGCAGCGGGACTGGGCGAGAGCTGGCTCGCCAGCATGGTAATCGACGGCGCCATCGCGGGCGTGGGGGGCGTGCTGGTCTTCATCCCCGTGCTGATGGCGCTGTTTCTGGTCATCAGCGTGCTGGAAGACAGCGGCTATATGGCGCGCGCGGCGTTCGTCATGGATCGCTTTATGCAGAGGCTGGGGCTGCACGGCAAGAGCTTTCTGCCGCTGCTGGTCGGGTTTGGCTGCACCGTCCCGGCCGTCTATGCCACGCGCACGCTGGAGCACTCCGAAGACCGCAAGATCACGGCGTTTCTCACCACTTTCATGAGCTGCGGCGCGCGCCTGCCGATCTACGTGCTCTTTGGGACGGCGTTCTTCGGCGCGTCGTCGGGCACGCTGGTGTTCGCCATGTATCTGTCCGGGATCGGCGTGGCCGTGCTGACGAGCCTGCTGCTGACGCGAGTCATCTACCGCAACAAGCCCGTTCCGCCGTTTGTGATGGAACTGCCCCCATACCGGCTGCCCAACCGGCACACCGTGTGGCTTCAGATCTGGACCCAGACGCGCGACTTTCTGCGCCGCGCCGCAACGCTGATCCTGGCCGCGTCGCTGGTGATCTGGCTCCTGCTGGCGCTGCCTGTGGGGCGCGGCGGGCGGTTTGGAGAGGTTCCACCGCACGACAGTCTGTTTGGCAGCGTGAGCGCTGCGCTGGCACCGGCCCTCGCGCCGGCGGGGTTTGGTTCGTGGCAGGCCACCGGCGCTCTGATCACGGGCTTCACAGCGAAAGAGGTCGTGATCACAACCATGAACCAGCTTTACGTGGGCAGCGGCGCAGAAAGCGCCCCCGACAGCGATCTGGGGAGTGATCTCCGCGCGATTGCGATCGGCCTGGGCAAGGCGCTGGTCCTCACTGTTCAGGAGATCGCCAACGTCGTGCCGCGCACCATCAACTTGCTGCCCGGCGTCGCGCTGCCCGAACTGGCGCTGGTGCCTGCCGGGGCGGCGGACGAAGCCGGCGCGCCGCAGCTTCAGAGTGCGCTGCGCGCCGCTTTCACGCCGCTGGCGGCGGTGGCCTTCAATGTGTTTGTGCTGCTCTATGTGCCGTGCGTCGCGGCAGTGTCGGCCATGCGGCACGAATACGGCACGCGTTGGATGCTGACACAGGCCGCTTACACGCTGGCCGTAGCGTGGCTGGCAGCGGTTCTAGTCTATCAGGGCGGGCGCCTGCTGGGATTCTAGAGGGAAACGTGACAACGACTCTACGTGCCGTGCTGGAAGCATTCCAGGTTGCCGAAGCGCCGCTCTCGCTGGGGCAGCTCGCGGCTACACTGGACGTCTCGCCCCCGCTGCTTGAAGGGATGATCGAGTACTGGGTGCGCAAAGGGCGCCTGCGCGAGGCGGGCACCGCCGGCAGCGCCTGCGCCGCGTGCCATCAAGGACGCGCCTGCCCGCTGATCGTGAAGATGCCGCGCCGCTATGAACTGGCAGCGCCCGGCGAGCGCGCACCGGAGCCACCCCCACCCTGTGGCTGCTGTCACTCGTAATCACGCGAGCGATCGCGCTCTGCCGAACTTTACAAGCGGGAAACGTTGTGCTATAATTGGTGGCACTTACGGACGGAACGGGACTTAGATCGCCGCGCTGGCGGTCTCTTGTTTTTTACCCTCAGATGCTCTGGGTGTACTCGTAGATGGCGTAAGCACAGCTTAGGCTGTGTTTTTATACCTGCTTCGATATAAAGTAAATGCGCATGACGACTTAATTAATCTTTACATAGCACGCAGCAACACAACGCTTACGAAACAGGCGGGTCAAGGCGCGTGTCCTGCGGGCGCGGGAGGGGAACCGCGCCAGGGAACGGGCTGCCGCCACAGCACGCGATGTTTCAACACATCCGACTTTCTGGAGGAGCGGGATGAGTGACGACATTCATTATCTGACACTTGAGGGGTTACGAGAATACGAAGAACGGCTGAACTACCTACGAAATGTGCGCAGGCAGGAAGTTGCCGAACGCCTGCGCCTGGCCCTCGAAGAAGGGGGCGAACTGGTCGAGAACGCCGAGTACGAGGACGCCAAGAACGAGCAGGCGTTCATCGAAGGCGAGATCATGCGTCTGGAGATGATCCTGAGCAACGCCCAGATCATCGAGCAAGACGCGAAAAACGACACCGTCACACTGGGCAGCATCGTTACTGTCCAGGAAGTGGGCACGGATGAGACGGAAGTCTACCATCTGGTCGGCGCTGCCGAAGCAAACCCGCGTGCCGGAAAGATCTCGTTCAAAAGCCCGCTCGGCCGCGCGCTGATGGATCACAAGGTGGGCGATCGCGTCGTGGTCGAAGCGCCGGATGGCGAGATCGAATTCAAGATCATTGCGATCGAGTAAAATCAGACTCCATCAGGCGGTCTGTGATTGCCCATGCCAGCACCCGCTCGCGTGGGCATTGTTTTGAACGCCGCCCGCTGCCACAAGGCGGGCCGGCCCCTACCCAGCGAGGAGAGCAGGATTTCGCGATGTGGACGCCATCCAACAACCTGGAGCAGGAGCGGCTGGACAAGCTCAACAGCCTGCGCAGACGCCAGATCGATCCCTACCCCAACCGGGTCGTGCGCACGCACACCACCGTTGAAGCCGCGCGCGCCTTCGAAGCCGCCGAACGCCAGGCGACCAGCGAGCCGGAGCCGATCTCCGTC
>Ga0226835_1001833_pt1 | contig 10225 bp, 4 predicted proteins | sample LAC_MetaG_1_FD_163627 | JGI IMG/M metagenome (GOLD analysis project Ga0226835, IMG submission 163627) | Anaerobic ammonium oxidizing microbial communities from anammox membrane bioreactor (MBR) in UC Berkley, California, United States -... | ecosystem: Engineered > Bioreactor > Anaerobic >...
CAATGGGCATTGTTTATCATTCTGCTGCTCATTACCCCCTTTGCCAGCCTATATCTAGGCGCGCGTTTTTCAATTAATCCGGGCTTGCCGCCGCCCGGGATCATCGCCGCGCCTGCAGAACCGGTCGTCATGTTCATGGCCGCCATCCCCTGGGCGTTGGCGGCTGGATTGTTGGGACCGCTATCCGCCTCAGCGTTGGCGTTATTGAGCGGATTGATCATCGCTGGCTGGCATTACCATAATCCATTCTATGCGCTGGAAATGGGGCTGATCGCCGCTCTGTTGAGCGCCCTGTTGCGTCAACGTTACCGCACATTCTTTTATCGAGCTGCGAGACGTCCCTTGATTGCCGCTGGGCTGATGGCGTTGGTCTTCCCGGCGTTGCATCTATTGGTCGCGCTCGTCACTTCACCCGGGCTGTTAGTCAGCCGCCTGGATTACGCCCTGACCAACCTGGCGGGGATTTGGCTGGCGGTAGTCAGCGAGCTGTTGATCGCCGGGCTGGCGATGCAATTGATCCAATTGATAGCGCCCGGCGCCTGGCCCGTTGCTGCACCCCTGGAGCCATCTCCATCCGAACGCAGCCTGCAAACGCGCTTCATCGTCAGTATGGCGCCGCTGGCGCTCATCCTGATTGTTACATTGATGGCTGGCGACTGGTTCGTCGCCGGGCGAGTCGCCCGAGATATGTTAGAGGCGCAGATGACCAACGCCGCCGAAGTCGCTGCGCAAGGGGTGCCTTATTATCTGGAGACCGGCCAGACTTTGATCCTGCAGCTTGCTGCTGATCCGATTTTGCTGAGCAACAATCGGCTGGCGGTGGAAAATTTGCTGGCTCAAGACATTAAAAAAGCGCCCTTTTTCAATCAATTGACCTTGCTGGACGAGAACGCGGAGACGATCGCCAGCTATCCAACCAGCTATTACGTCGGCAAGCAAGCGCCCCTGGACGAGCTGGTGGCGGTGAACACGGCGCTGAACGGGCTGCCTTTTCAATACTACAATGCGCCGCCCGCCAATGGGCAGACCACCGCTCAAACATCCTTTATTGCTGCGGTGTTTGACTCACAAAACCGGGCGCGCCGCGTCTTGATTGGGCGCAGCGACCTGGCGACCAATCCCCTCACGCAGCCGATTCTCGCCAGCCTTAACAGGGTCGCCGGCGCAGATGGTCAGGGGATGCTATTAGATGAAAACAATCGCATCCTGGCGCATCCCAACCCCGAACGCGTGATGCAGACGTTCACCAGCCAGCCCGGACGCCAGAGCGCATTCTACGATGATACCGCCGAGGACGGAACGCGAGTGCTGGTTGCCATCCATCCGGCGCAAGGCCAGCCCTGGTCAATTGTCCTGGTAGTTCCAGCCTATCGCGTGCAGCAAATCGCCCTCACGATCGCCGCGCCGTTGCTGGGCATGATCGCCCTGCTCTCGCTGATTGGCGTCCTCATCATCCGGCTGGGGTTGAATGTGATCACGCGTTCGCTCGAAAAACTGGCTGCTGAAGCTGGGCGCCTGGCAGAGGGGCGATTGGAGCAACCGGTAACCATCAACAGCGCGGATGAGGTCGGTCAATTGAGCCGCGCCTTTGAGCAAATGCGCGTCAGCCTGAAAGCACGTTTGGATGAACTGAATCGCCTGTTAGTGGTCAGTCAGGGCGTCGCCTCCAGCCTGGAATTTTCCGAGGCCATTCAGCCGGTGTTGGAATCGGCGCTGGGTTCGGGCGCCAGCTCCGCGCGGGTGGTGTTAGCGTCTAGCATGCTCCCCGATCTGGAGTGGGCCGCCGCGACGCCGGCGCGTTTTGGCGCTGGCCCGGCGCAAAACCTGTACCAGAACCTGGATGAACAGATTTTGAACCTCAGCCGGCAACAGGATCGCCTTGTTTTATCCAATACCAACCGGCCACGCATGTTGAACTTCATCCCCGGCGCGCCGCGCCCCGAATCGTTGATGGCAGTGGCCTTGAAACATGAAAATCAATACTACGGGGCGCTCTGGGTAGCCTATGACCAACCGCACACCTTCTCTGAGGAAGAGGTGCGTTTCCTGGTCACGTTGGGTGGTCAGGCGGCGCTGGCAGCAGCCAACGCTCGCTTATTCTTGAACGCCGAGATCGGGCGCAAGCGATTGGAATCCATCCTGGCTTCCACCCCAGATCCTGTGCTGGTGACCGATGAAAACGAGCGCCTGTTGTTGGCGAACCCGGCAGCCTGGCAGGTATTGGGATTGGGCGCAGAGACTTACGAAGGGCAGCTCCTGGATAAGGTCATCTCGGTGCGTAGTCTGGTTGACCTGCTGCGCAGCGAAAACGGCGACGGCGCCCATGAAAAACAGATGGTTGAGGTGGCCTTGCCCGGCGGACGGGTATTCCTGGCCAGCGCCACGCCGGTATTAGCCGAAGGCCGGCGCGTTGGGCGGGTCTGTGTGCTGCGCGATGTGACGCACTTCAAGGAAATTGACGCCTTGAAATCCGAGTTTGTTTCCACCGTCAGCCATGATCTACGCTCGCCATTGACCCTGATGCGTGGCTACGCCAGCATGTTGGAGATGGTCGGCCAGCTTAACGAGCAGCAGATCAGTTATGTGCGCAAAATTGTCAGCGGCGTAGAAAGCATGTCGCGCCTGGTGAACAACCTGCTGGACCTGGGACGCATTGAAGCCGGCGTGGGCTTGCAACTCGAAATGGTGCCGGTGGTGGATGTGGTCGAGCGGGTGGTAAGCGCTCTACAGCTCCAGGCGTCACAAAAGCGCGTCCAACTGACCAGTGAATTGCCGGCGCACACGGTGCCGCTGGTGGAGGCCGATCAGGCTTTGTTGCAGCAGGCGCTGCACAACCTGGTGGAGAATGCCATCAAATACACCAAGGCGGACGGCAAAGTTTTGGTGCGGGTTCAAGTGCAGCCCATCGGCGTTGTTTTTCAAGTCATTGATAACGGCAGCGGCATCTCGCCGATGGATATGCCGCGCCTGTTCGAGAAATTTTATCGCGGGGCGCAGCAGGGATCCAAAGACGAGCGCGGCACTGGCTTAGGACTGGCGATTGTTAAGTCTATCGCCGAACGCCACGGCGGGCGCGCCTGGGCAGAAAGTCAGTTGGGCAAAGGCAGCACCTTCTATCTGGCGCTGCCGCTTAAGCAGCCCAAAAAGTCAGCGTAAAGCGTCGCGTGATAGGGGGCGATTTCTAAGCGCTTTTGTCACAGCAATATAACAACTTCATCACTTTGTCTGTCACGGGTCTCCGGTAAACTATTGATATTCACCGAAATTGGTTTCTCTCGTTGGTGCAAAACGTCTCGCGGGTTCCCCTAAAAACAAGCCTGTGCGATTAGAAACCTGCGGGACGTTCATAACCAAATGATCTGACGGTCAATAATCTTAGCTGGAGAGCGCAAAGCAATCCATCGGAGGCAGGCGTTCGCGCAGACCGCGAAGAGCGCCCACTCAATCTACGGGCATTCAAGATTAACGAACCAGGAGGTTTGTCATGAACACGGATCAATTCAAAGGACACTATCCAATCCGTCTGCTGATCATCTATCTACTGCTGGCAGCCTTCTTAATGACCTCTCTGGCTGCTTGCGGCCAAAACAGCGCTGCGCCAACCAGCGGCGTAGCGCAAGGAGGCCAGATCAAATTGACGCTGGGGGCGTATACCACCCCGCGCGAGGCGTATAAGGAGCTGATCCCCATCTTCCAAAAACAATGGAAGGAAAAGACCGGTCAGGATGTTATTTTTGAAGAATCTTACCTGGGTTCTGGGGCGCAGTCGCGCGCCATTGTAGAAGGTTTTGAGGCAGATATAGCCGCCTTATCGCTGGAGGCGGACATCACCCGCATTCAAGACGCCGGCTTGATCACCCATGATTGGAAGAGCGGCGCTTATAAAGGCATGGTGAGCACCTCGATCGTATCTTTTGCTGTGCGGGAGGGCAATCCTAAGGCAATTCACGATTGGGCCGATCTGGGAAAACCGGGCATCGAAATCCTGACGCCCAATCCCAAGACCAGCGGCGGAGCGATGTGGAATATCCTGGCGTTATACGGCGCAGCCAAGCGCGGCTTTGTGGAGGGCGTTCCAAAGGATGACGATGAAGCAGCTACTGCCTTTCTTCTATCGGTGCTGAACAACGTCAGCGTGATGGATAAAGGCGCCCGTGAGAGCATCACCAATTTTGAGAAGGGCGTCGGCGACGTGGCGATCACCTATGAGAACGAAGTGCTGGTGGGTCAGATGAACGGCGAGAAATACGAACTGGTGATCCCACGCTCAACCATCCTGATCGAGAACCCGGTGGCGGTCGTAGATGTTTACGCTGAGAAACACGGCGTCCGCCAGGCAGCAGAGGCGTTTGTGGCTTTTCTGTTCACGCAAGAAGCGCAGCAAATCTTTGCCAAATATGGGCTGCGCCCGGTGGATGCTCAGACAGCGAGCGCGGTCGCCAGCAAATATCCATCTGTGGAAGACCTTTTTACCATTGAATACTTTGGCGGCTGGAAGGAAGCCTCTCCAGCTTTCTTTGGCGAAAACGGCATCTATACCCTTACAGTGGGTAAAGTGCAGCGGCTGAACCCTTGAAATGCGCGCAAAGGCGGTGTATTTCGCGCCCCCAGGATGTAAGGCGCTTTTTCCCTTTCAGGTATCACAGGGATAAAAGCGCCTTGCGCCCGCTGGTGAAAAGAATCGCAGTCGAATGAAAACAAGTTAAAATAAACTATTCTTCGATTGCAAACCTTCTTCATCCATAACCTTGTGACGCCGAGCGAGCGGTTATCTGTTATGCATAAATATCCACGACCTGGCCAGATGAGCCTGCCCGCGCAGATGACGCTGATGACCGTCTCGCTGATCATTTTGACGGTTGGAGCGATCGGCGCGCCGGCGATCTGGCTGCTGCGCCAGCAACTTAACCGCCAGGCCTGGGCGTTGGTGGAGCAAGGCGGCCAGACGATCCAGGCCAGCCTCTCGGCTAACCTGAGCGACCTCAGCAATCTGGCGATCTTGAGCGCTCAACGGCCAACCTTGCGCCAGCTTTTGGAACAAAACGACCTGCAAAATTTGCAAACCTACTTGAACGCCTTGCAAAGCGGCTCCGGGCTGGATGTGGTGGCAATTTGCAACCCCAAGGGACAGATCACCGCCCAGGCTGGTCAAACTCTGCCCGCAGAGGCGTGCCATGATCCCCCCTCCACCCAGACGCTTCTGGCGTCTGGAGGTTCAGATTCACCTGGCTGGATGCTCGCCGCCCAACCTGTCGAAGACGTCGGCGGAGAATTGGGCGCAGCTTATATCGTCCTGGTTGGGAGCGCGCTGGATCAATCTTTCATGGTTGAACTGGGACGACAATCCGGGCTGGAGATTATCCTGCTCTCTGGCAAGCGGTATATCGCCAGCAGTCTGCCCGGTGGAGCGCAGGACTGGCAGACGATTGCCACCCAACTGAGCGCCAAAGACGAGCTCAGCGTTGGGGTCAGGGAAACTGCATCGTTCGTTTTGGATGAGACGCCGTATTTTGCATTACGGATGCCATTTGAACAAAGCGACCTGGAAATCCTGGCAGCTTTATCGGCGGCAAACGTCCTCGAGGTGCAGCGACAACTCACCCGCGCCATGGGCGGCGGCATTTTTTTAGTGATTTTGGTGGGCGCAGCTCTGGCTTTCCTGTTGGCAAAGCGCCTCAGCCAGCCACTTGAACGATTGCGGGCGGCTGCCGTCGCTCTACGTAAAGGCGATCTGGAAACGCCGGTTTCCGCCCACACTCGCGTCCGTGAGATCGCCCAGGTTTCTTTTGCCCTGGAGGATGCCCGCGTTGCTCTGCAACATTCATTAGAAGAGCTGCGCAAAGAGAAAGCCTGGGGCGAATCCTTGCTTGAAACGGTGGTGGAGGGAATTCTCACCCTGGATCCGAAGGGGCGAATCACGTTTTTCAGCCAGGGCGCGGAACAGATCACCGGCTGGAATAAATCGTTGGTCATCGGCAAGCACATTGATGAGCTTTTTCATTTGCCGGGCAGCGACGAGAAATTCAGCCAGGCGCTGCCAGAACCAGGGGGAAAGCGCACAATCACGGTCGCCCTCAGCCAGGGGCGGCAGGCCACGCTGGCAATCACCCGCGCCCATCGGGCGCCGCCCGAGGCCGGTAGAGCAGAGACAGCGCTGGTGCTACGTGATGTTAGCGATGAACAAGCCATTCGCCGCTTGTTGGGCGATTTCTTAGCTAACATCACCCACGAATTTCGCACCCCGCTCTCTGCGCTGGCGGCTTCGATTGAGTTATTGATTGATCAATTGCCATCCCTCAGTCAGGAGGAACTGGCAGAGCTGCTCAATTCCCTGCGGTTAGGAACGCTGGGTTTGCAAACGCTGATTGACAACCTGTTGGAAGGCGCCAGCATCGAAGCCGGGCGTTTCCGCGTACGCCCCAAACCCACCAGCCTGGCAGCAGTGGTGCAGGAGGCGGTGCGCGTCATGCAACCACTGCTGGAAAAATATGATCAGCGGCTTGAGGTTCGCCTGCCGAGCGAAACGCCGTTTGTTTTCGCAGATGCGCGGCGCACCGGCCAGGTTTTGGTGAACCTGTTGTCCAATGCCATCAAATGGAGCCCGCCTGGTTCGCAAATCGTCTTACAGGTGGAATTCAGCCCTACGGAAGCGCGTCTTTCGGTCGCCGATTGCGGACCGGGCGTGCCGCCCGAACATCTGAAGGATGTCTTTACGCGCTTTGCCCATTTACAAATGGATAATCATCGCGCGGAATACGGCGCCGGGCTGGGGCTATCGGTGGTCAAGGCGATTGTAGAGGCGCAGGGCGGGCGGGTTGGTGTGGAAAACCAGGTGAATGGCGGCGCACTCTTCTGGTTCACGATCCCCTTAGCGACGCAAGATAGCGAAGGCGGTAAGTTGTGAAAGCGTTGGTGGTGGACGATGATCGAGTGTTAGCTGACCTGGTCAGCTTCACGCTGCGGCGGGAGGGGTTCCAGGTCAGCCAGGCGCAAGACGGCGAAAGCGCCCTGCGCCGCTGGATGGAGGATCAACCGGACATTATTATCCTGGATGTCAACTTACCGAAAACATCGCCCCCCTTAGATGGGTTTACCATCTGCCGAAAAATCCGCGAGCAATCCGATGTGCCGATCATCCTGCTCACCGTGCGCGAAGACGAAGACGACATTGTTTACGGCTTGAAAGTCGGCGCGGATGATTATATCCTCAAGCCGTTCAGCCCGCGTCAACTGGTGGCGCGTGTACAAGCCGTGTTGCGTCGAACGGCGCGCGGCCCCATTTCCAGCACGCTGCAAGCCGGCAAGCTCACCCTGGACGCCGACCGCCGCGAAGCGCGCTGCGGAGCGCAAGAGCCCGTTTCTCTCACCGCCCTGGAATGCCGCCTGCTGGAATATATGATGCTCCATGCCGGGCATATCCTGACTATCCAGGAGCTGATTGACCACATTTGGGGGCCGGGCGGCGGCAGCCGCGACATGCTGCGCCAGTTGGTGCGCCGGCTGCGCAGCAAGATTGAACCCGACCCCTCTTCCCCGGTCTTTATCGAAACCATCCCCGGGCGCGGCTATGGCTTAAAACGCGATCCAGGCGGAACGCCATAGGCTACCCCCAACCGCCTGAGCTTTGTAAGCCGATTTTCTCAGGAAATTCTCCCCTTTGTCACAACTTTATCACAACTTCATCACGCCGCCTGTCATTCCCCTGGGGTAAACTGGCTTCAAGGTTGGCGCGTAAACGGTCATTGGCGCGCGCTCAACTCAGGGAACTGTCTATGTCCATCATTCTCGAACATCTGACCAAGCGTTATGACGGGCACCCGGTGGTGAATAACGTCTCTTTAGAAGTGGGCGACGGCGAATTCTTCGTGCTGCTCGGTTCAAGCGGCAGCGGCAAGACCACCATCCTGAGCCTCATCGCCGGGCTGACTCATGCAGACGAGGGACGCATTTTGCTGCATGGGCGGGATGTGACCCACCTGCCCACGCAGCAACGCAGGGTGGGGTTCGTCTTCCAAAATTATGCTTTGTTTCAATATATGACCGTTGCCGAAAACATTGAGTTCGGTTTGAGCATCCGTAAAATTCCCGCGGCAGAGCGCAAACGGCGGCGCGACGAGCTGTTGGAGCTGGTGGGCCTGGCGGGGCTGGGCGACCGAATGCCGCGCCAGTTATCCGGTGGTCAGCAACAACGCGTGGCGCTGGCGCGCGCCCTGGCTTATCGCCCGGATGTGTTGCTGTTGGACGAACCCCTGGGCGCGCTGGATGCCAAGATTCGCATTGAACTGCGCCGCAGTTTGAAATCCATCCAGCGCCAGTTGGGCATCGCCACCATCTTTGTCACCCACGATCAGGAAGAAGCCTTCGATCTGGCGGATCGGGTGGGGATCATGAGCTTTGGGCGCTTGATCGAAGTGGGCGCGCCGGAAGACCTCTATCAACGGCCGCGCACCGAATTCGTCGCCTCCTTCCTGGGGTCAGCCAATTTGTTGTTAGGTAACGTAAATTCACAAGGCGTTACGGTTGGGCCATTGCATTTTCCCATTGAGCAAGAGATCCTAGAAACCGGGCAAGAGCGGCGCGTTCAGGTGCTGTTCCGCCCGGAGGATGTCGCCCTGGCGCCAGAACCCAAAGCGCTGGACTGCCCTCGCCTGGGGCAGGCGGAGGTCGAGGAGGTCTCGTTTGGCGGGGCTTACGAACGGCTGCGGCTGCGCTTACCGCCCATTCCCAATGTGCGCCCCATCTCGCCGCCATCGCCGTTTGGCACCAAATCCATCCTGGTGGATGCCACGCGCTCGCCGGAACAGGCGGCGCGCTTTCCGCTCCGACCAGGCGCAAAAGCCTGGGTTGGCGTCCATCGCATCCATGCCCTGGCGCATCCAGGGTTGAGTTTCTTGATTATCACAGATGGTTCACTGCGCGCTCAGGCGGCAATCGAATTGGGCGGGCAAATTGCCCGCCTCGCCCATGCTCGCGTGACGCTGCTGGGTTGTGGGCAAAAAGAAGAGGTGATGCAGGAGCATTTGCAGGAGGCGCGCAAGCAGCTCGGCAGCGGGTTGGCCTCGCTGGAGGCGCGCCTTTCGCCGGAGCCCGTCGCCGCGGCGATCACCAAAGCGGTCGAACAACAACCGTTCGATTTGATCGTGTTGGGGTTCAACCCGCAGGAAGACATCCCCCTGGCGGAACAGATTCTGCAGGTGGGCGAGCATCACTTGCTGTTGATCCCGCGCCCGCAAGCGCCGCCCAGTCACGCCCTGATCTGCGTCGCCAGAGGCGAGCCAGGCAAAGACGATGTGCTGTTCGCCGGCCGCCTGGTGCGCCACCTGGGCGCCGACGCGGCTCTGCTCTCTGTGCTGAGCGGAAACGATCCCGATGCAAAGCGGCGCGCCGAGCGTTTCCTGGAGGACGGCATTCAGTCGCTGGCATTGCTGGGCGTCCCAGCGCAGGCGATTGTTCATCAGGGTCAGCCGGTAGAGGTCATCGCCCAGGAAGTCAAGCGCGGCGGGTATGACTTATTGGTTATGGGCGCGCCGCTGGCCGGCCAAAAAGGCCAAATTTCACTTTCGGGCGTGGTGGAGCAGGCATTGAACACGATCAACGACCGGGCGACGCTGATTGTGCGCTCGCATTTCATCGGCGCGCAGATCTATCCATTGATTATCGAAAGCTAAAGCAGACGGGATTCGCCGCTGAAGATCAGGTTCTTTATGGAAAAGACGCCTCCGCTTTCACTGGAACGCCGCCTGAGCCAACCAGCAGGTAAAAATGTGAGCCGCCGTCCACTGCCCTGGGGGCGATGGACGATGCGCTCGATTGCCCTCACCTATCTGACGGTGATGCTCATCATCCCTTTGCTGGTCATCCTGCAAGACGGGCTGCGCGCCGGGCTGAGTGGTCTATGGGCGCAGGTGAGCAATCCCATCGCCTGGCACGCCCTCAAGCTGACCTTGTGGACGGCGGCGGTGATGACAATCATCAATACCGGCATGGGCGCTCTAACGGCTTATGTGCTGGTGCGTTATGAATTTCCCGGCAAGTCGCTGCTCAACAGCGTGGTTGACCTGCCGCTCTCCATCCCCACCCTAGTGACCGGCGTGATGCTGGTGGTGCTGTTCGGGCCGCAACAGGCGTTGGGCGTGTGGTTGAAACAAAAACTGGGCCTCTCGGTGATCTTTGCTCCGCCGGGGATCATCCTGGCGCTGCTGTTTATCACCTTTCCCTTTGTGGT
>Ga0226835_1001834_pt1 | contig 10224 bp, 8 predicted proteins | sample LAC_MetaG_1_FD_163627 | JGI IMG/M metagenome (GOLD analysis project Ga0226835, IMG submission 163627) | Anaerobic ammonium oxidizing microbial communities from anammox membrane bioreactor (MBR) in UC Berkley, California, United States -... | ecosystem: Engineered > Bioreactor > Anaerobic >...
CACACCAGCCTTATCCACTAACACTTGAGTGTTCCGATCATCGGCTGCGTTTGATATTAACGCCAGCCGATAGCCCATCTCTTTTAACGCTTTTAGTGTAGGGATTGCATCGCTCTCAGGGATCCAATGCGCTTGAGTCACAGAGTGGAAATCGTTCAACGCCTGCGCCAATACCTCATCTGGCGTGTCGCCAAATCCCCATTCTTCGAGCGTGGAATATAAAACATAATGAGTGGTATATTCAATAAACTCTGTGTCTCTCTCTCGATAATACGCCTGCATGCGAGCGTAAAAGTCGTCCAAGAATTCTTGACCCACCCCTAGCCCGGACTTTTGCAAACTCGCCAACATAGCCTGGCGCGCCCGTTCAAAGACGGTAGGCCAGTCGCCATCAAAATAAATCAACGTATCGCCCAGGTCAAATAAGATCGCTTCAAATTGTTTCATGCTTCTATGCGTGTGGTCAATATCCCTGGTCAACATCCACCAGATTGAATAAGGGTTGACCCGTCAAATATCTTTTCATATTCTCTATGAAAAGATCCATTGCCCGCTCATCATAAAACGGTGTATTACCAGAGATGTGAGGTGTGATAATCACATTGGGCATCTTCCAAAGCGGATTGTTCTCAGGTAACGGCTCCTCTGGAAACACATCCAAAGCCGCGCCAGCGATCTTATGTTCTCGTAAGGCGCTGATCAGCGCGGTATGGTCAACAACCCCGCCACGCGATGCATCCACAAGATATGCAGTTGGTTTCATTGCTTCAAAAACCTCCGCGTTTATCAAACCTCGGGTTCGAGGCGTCAACGGAGTACAAACCACAACAAAGTCGCATTCTTTCACCATAGACCGTATGGCTTCGGCAGGGTATAAACGATGAACGAAATCGCCTTTCTCATCGCCCTGCCCTTCAACGATATAGCCTTTATCGTCTGGATGCATGGCGTCGCGTTTGGTTGCCAGGATTTTGGCGCCAAAATTAATCAATAATCGAGCAATCTGTCGCCCGATGCTGCCATAACCCACAATGCCAACGGTATGATTGCGCAACTCCACGGGGCTGAAACGCTCCCAGCGATCTTTCGGCCAGAGGCTTCGGCGTTGATGATCGAGCAGGTCGGGCAACCGATGGCCTAAAGCCAACATCATCATTACCGCATACTCAGCTACCTGAGATGCCGAAGCGCCGCTCATGGTAGTTGCCTTGACGCCTTCTTTGCGTAGTATTGGCGCATCGCGCACATGATCAATCCCCGCGTAATGAAACTGAATCCATTTCAAGTTTGGCGCTTGATCCGGCGCGGGCAAGACGCGCCCGGTATAAAGAACATCTACCGTAGCCCACTGCTCTGGCGATATATCCTCCACCCGACTGGCTTTTTGAACATGGACGCTTAGCCGCGGCGATAATTCCTGCAATTTGGCAATGAGATGCTCCGGAAGAGGAAGCGCGATGAGAACATCAATTGATTCGTCCATTTTTGGCGATTTATTCCTCCTGATGACGATAATGGATTGCTGGCATGGAACGCAGTTTGGCGGCTGCGGTTTCGGGCGTCAGATCTCGTTGCGGCATCGCTAGCATCTCAAATCCGACCATAAATTTCTTCACCGTAGCAGATCGAAGCAAAGGCGGATAAAAGTGAGCGTGAAGATGCGCCTGCGGATACAAAGCGCCATCCACAGGCGTTTGGTGAAACCCCATCGAATAGGGGAACGAGACCTCAAACAGGTTGTCATAGCGGACCGTGATCTGCTGCAATATATCCGCCAAAGCGACGATTTCAGCCGCGTTGAGTTCAGGCAATGAACCAACATGACGATGCGAAATAACGAGCGTTTCAAACGGCCATATTGCCCAAAAGGGCGTTACAGCGGTGAAAAGTTCGTTGCTGACAACCACACGCTCTGACCGGTCAAGCTCCGCCTGAAGATAATCACACAACAAGCAACTACCGTGTTCTACCTGATAATCCCGCAACGATGCCAGCTCAACCGCTGGTTGATCAGGAATATAGCTGGTGGACCAAATCTGGCTGTGTGGGTGTGGATTTGAACATCCCATCATTTCGCCTTTGTTTTCAAATACTTGAACGTAGGCGATCTCCGTAACGCCTGCCAAATTAATGGTTTGTTCGACCCAGGTGCGCACAACCGCCTCAGCTTCGGATAAAGTAAGCTCTGGTAAGGTCAAATCATGACGCGGCGAAAAACAGACCACGCGACAAATTCCAGAGACCGGCTCTGCACGGAAGATGCGCCGGTCGCCAGGGATCGAATTGATCCCTTTTTCTACTCCCAGAGCCTGCAGCGGAAGCAAAGCAGGGAAATCGTTGTCAAACACAAATGTTCCAGAGTAGTCAGGGTTCCTCTTGCCATCCGCGCGGCTGTTCCTGGGACATAGATAACAATCCGGATCATAGGCAGGCAGGCTCTCCAGCGGGGTCCTTTCCACCTGGCCCAACCAGGGCCGCTGGGCGCGATGCGGCGACACCAAAACCCATTCGCGCGTTAAGGGGTTGAACCGCCGATGTGGCTTCTCGTCAGACAACATCTCTCGGCTCCATGGCCGCGTTATGGGTTGAAAAGCTTCGTGCCCCTTATCACTTTGCCTTAATGTAAATGACCTTACATGCGGTCAGGAAATACTCATAAGTACGGTTGGAAGTTTTAACCACATAATTGGTGTTCAAATTCAGATAAAAAACGGTATTCAACTCTTTCAACTCATACACCACTCCATTTATCTCTATCTTCACGTTATTGCCCACCGCGGTGACGACCAGTGCCCAGCTTCCAGAAGGCACTGTTCTGGGACAACTACCCGGCGCAGTGGGTGTGAGTGTATAGCGCAGAGGCGTGGACGTAGCAACGATCGGTGTCGCGCCCGCGGCAGTGGGGAATTGCTGCGGCGCTTCCGGGGTGCGTGGGATCAGCTCATAGACCGTCGCCTTGTTGATCATCAAACGCACGCCGTCCTGATCCGCGATAAAACCAACCTGTCCCTCGTTATAAGGGTTGCGGTCGTTGTAATTATTAATGCGCGTTCCATTCAGGTATAGGTCTATGTTCTTCTCCAGAAAACTCACCCCCAGAACATTCGGTTGGGGAGCAGGCAATACCGCTGGCGAAGCTGTCCAATCAATAAGCGGTAACAAATTGCCATTTTGAAACTTAAACAGGCCATATTCGCCGGTGGCCGGCCGAATCTTGTAGGCATAATACGCGTTCTTTTGTCCATTCAAAGCGAATATTAAACCAAAGCCGAAGTCAGAAGCGCGCTCATCATACATCTCAGCTTCAAAGTAATAAAAATCCTTGAATGGCCCGCAATTACCTGAGCAATATACCATCGCAGGTTTTCCCTGCTGATTGCTGCGGACAACCATCATCCCTTCTTGGATGGTGAATTCAGAGTTGTCCCCCAGCCCTGTCCAGGCGAGATCATTATTATCGAATGGATCACTGACAACCGGCGGACCACTGACCAAAGCCATAATTTCCATTGCCGGAAGTCTCATGAGGGTCGGAGAAGGTTCCAACGTTGCCGCAATGGTGGGTGTTTCAGAGGGTTCAGCCGTGAACGTCGCCGTTGGAGGTGGAAGTGTGTTAGTTGAAGTAGGCGTTTCGCTTGCCATCAGGCGAGCCACTGGGGTTAAGAAAACATCACGCCCGAACCACAAAACCACAATCAACCCCAAACACACGACGCCAATGCCGATGCCAATCAGTAGCCCCCAGCGACGAAAAGCGCCCTCCTCATACTCTTCTTCCTCGTCCTCCAAATATTCTTCCACTTGATCTTCCATTGCAAATTTTGCCTCCTTTTCATATAAGAAGCCTGATCCACCCCAATATAACACCCTCCAGGCGGAAATGCAACAGAAAACAGCCATCGCCTCGCTTGACAAAACGATCAAACTCAGTATAATGAAAATGGTTTTCATTACCTTTTAGACGACTATGAATGCAAACGCGACGGATTTATATCAATCCTGGTTATCCAGCTTGCAGAACAGCGGGTACCGCCTGACCGAACCGCGCCGCGCTTTGGTAGAAATTCTGGCTGCCAGCTCACACGCCCTCAGCGCGGTGGATCTATACGATCTGGGAAGGCGTGAATACCCGCGCCTGGGTCTGGTAACTGTGTATCGAACTCTGGAAAAACTCGAAGAATTGGGATTAATTCAACGCGTCCACCAGCCAGGCGGTTGTCACAGGTATCTGCGCGCCGCGCAGGGGCATCAGCATCTGTTGTTATGCACTGCTTGTGGGCGCGCTGAATATTTTGATGGCGACGACCTGTCAACTTTTATGAATTCTGTGGCCGATCAAAGCGGATTTGATATCCACGAACATTGGTTACAGCTATTCGGCCTGTGTCAACGATGCCGAGATCATTTCACATAAGCACTCTGCTTTTTTCTGTTTACAAGAGTGAGCATTTGTTAGGAGGTATAAATGAAAAGGATTATCATTATCTGGTTATATATCCTTTCAGCCACCACAATTGGGCTTTCAGCCTGCCAGCCGAGGAATACCCCATCGCTTAACGCAGCGCCCATTGCAAATCAGATTGACGAAACCCCTATCCGCGTGTTAGCCGTCGAAACTTTCCTGGCCGATATAGCGCAAAATGTGGCTGGCAATCGTTTGGTCATCGAGACTTTGCTTCCACCGGGGCTTGACCCTCACGCATTCGAACCCACACCCAAAGATGTCGCCAAAATTGCTGCAAGTCAGGTTTTAATCATCAATGGTGCCGGGTTTGAAGAATGGCTTGCAGAAACAATCAAGAATGCCGGCGGGGAACGGACGATCATCGAGGCTTCCGCTGGGCTGGTTCCTCGACAGCCGCGAGAGGGTGAAGAAGTAGAGGACAAACACGAGAGTGACCCGCATTTCTGGTTAGACCCGATCAATGTAATCAAGTATGTTGAAAATATCCGACAAGGTTTGATTGCAGCAGACCCAGCCGGGAAGGATACCTACACGCAAAACGCCGAGGCTTATATTACCCAATTGAAAGCGTTGGATAGCTGGATTCGACAACAACTATCCGTTATCCCCGATGAGCGCCGTTTGATTGTCACCAATCACGAGAGTTTCGGCTATTTTGCCGACCGCTACGACTTCAAGATCATTGGCGCGATCATCCCTTCTGTAAGCGCAGACGCTGCCCCATCGGCGCAGCAAATGGCCCGGCTGGTCGAGCAGATACGTAATAATCATGCTATTGCGATTTTCTTAGAAACTGGGTCGAACCCCCAACTCGCTCAGCAAATCGCCCACGAGACAGGCGTAACCGTCATTACCGACCTATACACACACTCTCTCAGCGCGCTGGATGGACCCGCGCCGACATATTTGGATATGATGCGATACAATACCCTGACATTGGTCAACGCATTAAGGTAAAGATGATGATGGTTGATTGTTCCAAATCCCCATTGCTCGATTCCAGCACCGCCCATTTGGAAATCCAGCAACTCACGGTCAGCTACAACGGCGTCCCAGCGCTTGAGTCGCTCTCTTTTGCAGTTCCTTCTGGCGGCCTGGTGGCAGTGGTGGGACCAAACGGCGCCGGAAAATCTACGCTGTTCAAAGCCCTGGTGGGGTTGCAAGCGCCGCGCAGCGGTCAGATTCTGATTCATGGCCTCCCATTAGGCCACCATCAACACTGCGTCGCCTATATCCCGCAGCGAGAAGAAATAGATTGGCGTTTTCCAATTACGGTAATGGATGTTGTCATGATGGGTCGCTATGGATATACGGGCTGGTTGAAACGCCCCACTCCAGCAGATAAACAGGCTGTCTGGCGCGCCTTGGAACAAATGGGCATTGCAGAACTGGCCAATCGTTCGATTAGCGAGCTTTCTGGCGGACAACAACAGCGCGTCTTTTTGGCGCGCGCCCTGGCTCAAGAGCCACATATTTTATTGATGGACGAGCCTTTCACCGGGGTAGACGCCCCCACTCAAGAAACCACCCTTGCTCAATTGGAACAATTACACCACAAAGGCATCACCGTTCTTGTATCCACGCACGATCTGAACATGGCAGCGAAGTATTTTGAGTGGGTATTGCTGCTCAACCGCCGCATCATTGCTTTTGGATCACCAGAGGAAGTATTCACTCCAGCTCATATTCGCCAGGCTTTTGCGAACCAGGCGCTGCTTATGGATGAATTGATGATCGTTGATGAATGTTGTCCTGGACATGAACATCGTGAGGTGCGCAAATGATCGCCTGGCTGTTGACGCCGTTTTCGTTGGTTTTCATGCAACGCGGCTTACTGGCTGCTTTAATAGTGGGTGTTTTATGCGCCATTGTTGGCTCTTATGTGGTTCTGCGTTCGATGGCCTTTTTAGGAGATGCACTGGCGCACGCCATCTTGCCCGGCGTAGCCATTGCATACCTAATGGGTGAAAACCTGATCATCGGCGCTTTAATAGCCGCAGTGCTCGTCGCGCTGGGCATCAATGCCCTTTCCCAGCGCGGCGCAATAAAAGAAGACACTGCGATTGGGATATTATTCGCCGCATCGCTGGCGCTGGGTGTGGTAATCATCAGCCGCATACGCACCTACGCAACTGATCTTAATCATATCCTTTTTGGCAATCTGCTGGGGGTCAATGCTGCAGATCTGTGGTTGACGGGCATCCTTGCTCTTTTGGTGTTGCTGAGCATTGCTCTTCTCTATCGTCCATTTCTGATTGTCTCTTTTGACCCCATTTTGGCGACTACACTGCATTTACCCATCAAACTGCTCAATAATCTGATGCTGATCATGATTGCGCTCACCATCGTCATTTCCATACAAACGGTTGGGGTAGGATTGGTGGCAGCAATGCTGGTGACCCCAGCCGCCACAGCTTACTTGCTGGCGCGCAGATTGCCGACCATGATGGCGCTCTCAGCCATTTTTGGAGCGATTTCATCTCTGACCGGACTTTACCTCAGTTATTACGCCGATATCCCATCTGGCGCAGCCATTGTTCTCGTGGCAACGTTTATATTCCTCTTAGCCTTCTTTTTCTCTCCCCGTCAAGGTTTTCTCACACGCTTGCGAGGCGCTCAGCGCACGCTCTGAGCGTGACGCATCCCCCAGCTCCATCAAGCCTCATCGAAGCGGTACCGGCAAGCTCCCGCTTGGGGCAGTATCAGTCAACAGAGCGTTTACCAAAGCTTCAACCTGATAGTTTAAGCCCCCATATATCGCCAACCCTGCGCCGCGCGCCAGGGTCAGGTCATAAGGAGAGTTTCCAGCCACCAGGATTAGCGGCACGCCGGCGGTTGAAAGGGCGTTGACCAGGTTCACTTGCGCCGGGTTCCCCCATAGCCCTTGATAAATACGGGCATCCCAGGTGACTACAATTCCCAATGGATAATTAGCCAAAGCAGTTCGCGCCTGTGACTGCATGGTTTGAATCTGCCCCGCATCGCGCACTGAATAGATAAATTCATCCACCTGGACACCCCGCTGGCTGAGCAATTCGCCCAGCAAGCTCAACCCATCTCCAGTTACGCTGCCCACCGGCAAAGTGTCCGGCGTCACCAAAACAACTCGATCTGTGGACAACAATGGATATTGAGAAGCGCCTACTGCTGTTATGGCTTGTTGCGCGACGCTGACGGCCAGAATTTGATGTGCCTCTCGATCAATGACCCCTCCTTGCGGAGAGTTTGAAAACAGGCCGAAACGTTTTTTGAGCAGCAAAACCCGCCTGGCTGCTTCGTCAACCCGCTGGAGAGAGATCGAGCCGTTGCGCGCCGCAACCAGCAAGATGTTTCGGGCAGTGATTGCCGCCTCCGGGCTGGTATAAGCCAGCAAATCGCACCCGGCTTGCACCGCCAACACAGCCGCCTGACTGACGGTATAGTCACCTGCAACTGCGCCCATGGACATCGAATCGGTCATTGCTACCCCCTGAAAACCTAATTTTTGCCGCAACAGACCCTGGATAATTGTTGGCGATAAACTGGCAGGAGTGCGAGAAGGATCAATCCGCGGCAAAGCAATATGCCCCACCATGATAATGGCAACATCTGTATTTACTGCGGCGCGAAAAGGGACCAGTTCGTTCTTTTCCAATTCGGCTTCGGTCTTATCCACGAATGGAAGCGCCACATGCGAATCTACCGTAGTGCTGCCATGACCAGGAAAATGTTTGGCTGTCGCAATAACCCCATTCGACTGTAATCCCTGAATATATGCCGCGCCGGTCTCCGCCGCCAAATCTGGATAGCCAGCAAAGGCGCGCAGACCAATGACCGGATTGAGCGGTTGATCATTCACATCCAGCACAGGCGCCAGGCTGACATTGACGCCTACAGCCTTTAACTCCAGCGCGTTGGCTGCGGCGACGTTTCGAGTCAGTTCCAGCGAATGCGCTGCGCCCAGCGCCATTGGGTTCGGGAAATGGGTCAGCCCCTGTTGAAAGCGGAATATTTCTCCCCCTTCATGATCTACTGCGATCAAAAGCGGAATGCCCGAATTTGAAGTGATGGCAGTCTGTTGTAAAGCCTGGGTAAACCGTAATGTTTGTTCTGCATCGCGTGTATTCTCCCCGAAGAATACCACAGCGCCGAACTGATAATCGCGAATCAAAGTGGCGATCTCTCCGGTCATTGTCTGCCCCGGCACACCAGTCATAATCATCTGGCCAATCTTCTGTTCCAGGCTCATCTCGGCTAACAAGCTCTCCACATCCACCTGCGAAGGAAGAACCATGGTCTGCGCTGCCTGAGTGGCAGTGAGCGCCGGAAAGGTCGGCGTTTCTATCATAGTAGGGGTGGGCAATTGAGGAGTATTTTCCACCGGAACTTCAACAACCGAAGTTGGAGGAGCAACGGTCATTGTTGAGAATATCGGCGTGGAATAGACCTCCGTATTTTCCAGTCTCGTAATTTCGGGGGCTTGATTTTGCAGCAGAAGGATCGCTCCCCAAGCCGTCACGCCAACCAAGACAGCCAGTAGGATAAAGATAATCCCCATGATCAGGATGTACTCCGGGCGAACAGGGCGCGGATTCATCCTCACGGCTTGCTCCAGGCAGGCTGAAATTGATCGCCTGTCAAAGCGTTTGTTAGATTAAACTCGATCTTCCATTCCAATCCATACAAGTAAATATCCCAGTCGCCGTCCTTCATAGACGAATAAGCTAACCACCGTCCATCTGGCGACCAAGTCGGGGTGATCCCTGGAATACTGGGCCTGGGCGGGCGTTTCGGACCACTTCCCTGTCCCACATCATTGAATAAAGTGATCGGATCCGACCCATCCGCGTTTTGCAAACACAGACCCCACCGGTTGTTCTGATAACAGGCGTAGGCGACGCGGCCATCGGTTGGGGATACCGCCGGATATTTCGCCTCGATGACATTCTTGGGTGTATCAAAAGGGACCACTTGCCCCAGATCGCTCATAAATACCTTATTGAGGAAAAACGCCTTAGGGTCTGGCTCATAATGCATGAAGACCGCCCAGCTATCATCGCCAGCCCAAGAGGGATTACCCGAAAAGGGAAAGCCATCCCCTCCGACTCTCTTGATCTCACCTGGAGAATAGATATTAAACTGAAACAGCTCCCATTGATTTCCACTAAGGTCCTGCTCGCCGCTGGCCAGAGCAAGACCACTACTTACCGCGCATCGCGGCACGCCGACCAAAGAGTATCGCGACCAGGTCAACGCCTGGGGTGGGCCTCCGTCTATCAATCGTTTCAAGTAAATGGACTGGAGTTTTTCACCGCTGGTATCTTTCGCTTCATACATAATTGCCGTATTGCCATCGCACCACTCCGGCCACCAGGCTAAGTCATAAGTTCCATCTGTGGCTAGAAGCGTCGGCGACTCAAAAGCTGTGTGAGTATTGGATGGATCCAGTATATATTGATTTCCATTAGCCGGCGAAAACCAATACTGATCGCCATAAATCTTCATCATATAAATTTGATCTTTTTCATCGCCGGCATGATCCGAAACAAATGCAATCTGGCTTTCCGGCAATGCCGCCAGGATCGCCCCAACTTGCGGGGGAATAGCTGGCGTGTTCGTGGGCGGTAACACCAGGGTAGGCGTTTCGCTGGGTTGAATCGGCGCGTCCGTTGGTAGGGGTGTAACCGTATGGGTGGAAGACGCTTCCAGCGCCGCCTGCGTCGGTTCAGGTGAAGGTTTATTTTGTTGTTGGACGATGAAGTTGTAAATCACAATTCCAG
>Ga0226835_1001835_pt1 | contig 10223 bp, 7 predicted proteins | sample LAC_MetaG_1_FD_163627 | JGI IMG/M metagenome (GOLD analysis project Ga0226835, IMG submission 163627) | Anaerobic ammonium oxidizing microbial communities from anammox membrane bioreactor (MBR) in UC Berkley, California, United States -... | ecosystem: Engineered > Bioreactor > Anaerobic >...
GATGGTGGTGCTGGCCGGGCGCGACGACCTGGCGGTGTACTTCCCGCCGGAGACACACCCGAAGGTGCTGGCCGCCTACGTCTACGTGCGCCGGGCGATGCAGGAAGTCGCGCAGGGGCTGGATCTGAGCGACTACCAGAAGTTCAACCGCGGCTGCTGCAGGCCCTCAGCCGGCTGGATACCCTGTTCCAGCCCGCCAAGCTGCCCCCGCCCGCCTGGGTGACCGGCGCCTCGCTGCCTGAGGCCGAGCCGCCGCTTTTCCACGACGATCCGCCTGCCGACCCCGGCCCCTACCCCGACGAGCCGCTGACGCACCCCGCGCCGCCGCAGGCCGGGCGCTACGACCCGTTCGAGGCGTTCATCGAAGAGCTGTTCGCGGACGACGACCCGCCCGGCGAGTAGAGTGCGCCCCCGGCCCGCGATCTGGGGGATTGATCGTACCCGCCAATGTCTGCTATACTGGGGTTCGTGTGAACGGCTTCACTAAGTTCGGGCAAACACGGTTCATGGTGCTCTAGCCGGCTTTCGACCACGACGCGCGTCCGACCGCCGCCCCGCCAGAGGGCGCGCGGCGCGAGTCGTGTTGCGCCTGCCGGATGAGCATCCGACCAGCCGAACAGCGAGCGAATTGTCAGCCGCGGGCGCGTGCCTGCGGCTTTTTTGTTGCCCGCGAGCCGCCCCGCCCAACCGATCAGGAGGACGATCATGCACCCGAACATGCGGCCCTACCAGGGCGAAGACGATTACTGGCGGCTTCGGGCGTTTCTGCGCGAGGTCTTTCTGCTCAACGAGCGGCACGAGCTGGGCTGGCAGCCCGCCCGGCTCGACTACTGGCGCTGGCACGCGGTCGCCAACTGCCAGGCGCTGCCCTGCATCGAGTCGTATATCTTCCTGTGGGAAACGGCGGACGGGCAGCTTGCCGCCGCGCTCAATCCCGAAGGGCCGGGCGACGCGCACCTGCAGATCCACCCGGCCCGCGCCACCCCCGCGCTGCTCAACGAGATGATCGATGTGGCCGAGGCGCACCTAGCCCATGCGCGCGCCGGCCGGCGCGAGCTGACGATCTGGGCGCACGAGAGCGACGCCACCCGCCGGGAAATCCTGGCGCGGCGCGGCTATGCGCCCGGCGCGTGGCCGGAGCACCAGCACCAGCGCGAGCTGGACGGCTCCCCCCTGCCGGATGCGACGCTCCCGCCCGGCTACAGCGTGCGCTCGCTCGGCGAAGCGAGCGAGCTGCCCGCGCGTAGCTGGGCATCGTGGCGCGCGTTCCATCCCGACGAGCCGGACGACGCGTATCAGGGATGGGAGTGGTACCACAACATCCAGCGCTGCCCGATGTACCGGCGCGATCTGGACATCGTGGCGGTGGCGCCCGACGGTGCCATCGCCGGGTTCTGCACCGTCTGGTACGACGACGTGACGCGCACGGGCACGTTCGAGCCGGTCGGCATCATGCCGGAGCATCAGCAGCGCGGGTTGGGGCGCGCGGTGATGGTCGAAGGGCTGCGGCGGCTGGAGCGCCTGGGCGGCACCCTGGCCGTGGTCGGCGGGTTCAGCGTTGCGGCGAACGCGCTCTACACCTCGGTGATGGGACCGGGCGCGCGCCGCCTGGAGCCGTGGGAGAAGAATTTGGGGTGAGGGGGAAAACGCCCCTTACCCCAAACCCCTCTCCCTCTGCGACTGCGTCGCGGGGCGAGGGGCTTCCTGTCGCCACGTGCTCCCCTTCTCCCCGGCTGACCGGGGCCGGGGGTTGAGGGAAGAAAAACACCTAGCCGGGTGACCCGGCGTAGTAGCGCACCAGCGCGTCCCCCAATTGGGGCAGGCAGGGCGTCACGTCCACCCACGGCTCGACCGAGCCGACATTCCACAGGTTGAACCCGCGCACATACGGATCGCGCTCGATCTCGCGTGTGTATTGCACCACGTCGCGCGCCAGGTCCTCGCAGGTGAACTCGGCGCGCCCGTCGCCCGGCCCCGCCTCGGTGATGTAAACCGGGATGTAGTACGCTTCGGGCAGCAGCGGCAGAAGCTGCTCGTAGAACTTGCGGTGCCGGTAGGCCAGCCACGGACCGGATTCGGAGAGCAGGCGCCCGGCGCTGCCCGAATAGGCATGCAGGGCGACTCCGTGATAGCGCTGCGGGCCACAGGGGTTGTCCAGCGCGTAGTCGTAGACGGGGGCCAGCGCGGCGAACTCGTGCGGCTCCGGGTTGCCGCCCGCGAACGAAAACAGCAGCAGGCACAGCCCGCGCTCGTTCGCCAGGCGCATCGCCTCGATCGCGAACGGGACCAGCCACGCCATCGGCGGGTGACACTCGTTCATGATCTCGTAGTAGTCCGCCGGGACGCGCGCCCAGTACGGCATCTGGTTGTCCATCCAGCGCCGCGCCTCGGCGACCGGATCGTTGGTGGCGTCCGGGCAGTCGATCATTCCGTCGGGCGTCTCCAGCGTGCGATAGATCAGCACCGTCTCGGGCGAAACCTGCCGCACCGCCGCCAGGATGCTCTCGGTCCCGGTCGTGCCCTTGAGGGTGGACATCGGGCGGCCAATGGCCTGCAACCGCCGCGCCAGCTCGACCACTGGCCCGCTCTGCGCGCCCATGGTCAGGTGCAGGCCCATCAGCGCGCGCGGGCGCGTGTCCAGCGGGAAATAGACGCGGTCGGCTTTGTCCAGGAACAACTGGAGCGTCACGTTGTCCAGCGCGTAGTCGGGCGGGGGCGCGGCGGGTTCGGCGGGCGGCAGAGCGGCGGAGCCGGTCGTCACGCGGAAGCGCAGCCGCACCACCTGGCCGCGAAAGAAGCGCAGATCGACCGCCCGCTGTTCCCATTCGCTCTCGACCCCGATCTGCTGGTCCACTGCCACCCAGCTCAGGCCGCCGTCCAGACTCAGCTCGACCGCGGCGATATCGGTCTGCGGCAGGGACCCGCGCTGGCGAAAGAGAAGCTGGGCGTTGGTCTTGCCGGTCAGGTCGATCTGCCCGGCGTATTCGAGCGTGCTCGTCACGCCGCGCTGCGATCCGTCCACGCGCCAGCCCGCGCCCTCGTACCCGGCGGCAGCCTCGAAGCGCCAGACGCCGTCCGGCAGCCACCCGGCCGCCGAGTCGAACGTATCGCCCAGGGGCGGGCGAACGACCGGGCGCGGCGCGCCGGAGACGTAGACCAGCGGCGCAAGCGGCACGGGCGGCGGCGGGGTGCCGTCCTGGGCGTGCAGCGGGGATGGCACCAGCAGCGCGAGCGCGGCCAGCACCGCCGGCACAAGCAGCAGTATGAGCAGTTGACGTCGCATAGCGGCGCATTGTAGCAGGGTTGGCGGATCGGCGCACGCCGGGCCAAGACCACCCCGCGCGCCAAAAGGCAAGGTTCCCGGCGCGGGCCAGCCGGTATACAATGGGGATGCACTCAACAAGATAGTTTGATGCCGTGCGGCGGCGCGGCGAGCGACGCTTTGCTGACTGCTATCATGTCTTGGAGGATCTCGAGATGCTGGTTAAAGATATCATGACGCCCAACCCCATTACCGCCACCCCGGAAACGACGCACAAACAAGCGTCCGAGCTGATGCGCGAGCATCATATTCACCACCTGCCGATTGTGGACAAGCGCGGCAAGCTGGTTGGCATTGTCGTGGAGAGCGATCTCTATCAGGCACAGCCCTCGCCCGCCACCACGTTGAGCATCTATGAGATCCACAGCCTGCTTTCGCGCCTGGAACTCAAGCAGATCATGCGCCGCCCGGTCTACACCACCAGCCCCGACTGCCCGCTGGAAGAAGCGGCGCGCCTGATGCAGGCGCAGCGGATCGGCTGCCTGCCCGTGCTGGATGGCGAGGCGCTGGTCGGCATCGTGACCGATACGGATATCTTCAAAACGCTGGCGACGCTGATGGGCGCCGGCGAGGACGGCGCGCGCATGACGCTGGAAGTCGCCGACCAGCCCGGCAATTTGGCGAAGGTCGCCCAGGCCATCGCGGATGTGGGCGGCAACATCATCAGCGCCATCACCTGGCACCAGGGCGGGAAAGCGTACATCACCATCAAAGAGCGCGGCGCGGACTTCGTCCGGCTCAGCGATGCTCTCAGCCACCTGGACGCCAAGGTCATCGACCTGCAGCAGCACCCGCACTGTGAGCAGGGTCCGACCGGGTAGCATCGCCCCGTTGACAGCGCCGGAATCTGGTCTATCCGGCGCTGTGTTTGTGCTCGACAATAGAACAAATGTGCGATATACTAGGATCGCTCGACCGAGGCCGCACCCGCGCGGCCCACCCCGGAAAGGAGCAGCCTCATGACCGATCGCATCCTGACCCGCACTGGACTTAACCGGGCAACCCTGGCCCGCCAGATGCTGCTGGCGCGCAGCGAGCGCCCCGTGCTAGACGCGATCGAGCACCTGGCAGGCTTGCAGGGGCAGCAGCCCCAGTCGCCGTACATCGGCCTGTGGACGCGCCTGCGCGACTTCGAGCGCGAGGCCCTGGCCGGGCCGATCCACGCGCGCGCCGTGGTCAAGGCCACGCTGCAGCGCGCCACGCTGCACCTCGTCACTGCCCGCGACTATCCCTGGCTGCGCGCCACGCTGGAGCCGGTGCTGGAACGCAGCCTGGCCGCCATCGCCAAACAGCGCCGGGCGACCGGGCTGGACTTCGAGCGCGTGCTGGCGGCAGGGCGCGCCTTCCTGGCCGAGGAGCCGCGCCCCTTCGCCGCTCTGAGCGACATGCTGGGCGAGCTGATGCCGGATGCCGACGTGGGCGCCATGCGCTACGCCGTTCGCATGAAGCTGCCGCTGGTCCAGGTGCCGACGCGCAACGGCTGGAGCTACCCCGGCAACCCGCTGTTCACCCTGGCGGAGCAGTGGCTGGGGCAGCCGATCGAGGCCGCGCCCGATCTGCGCGCGCTGGTCTTTCGCTATCTGGCGGCGTTCGGGCCGGCGTCGCTGGCCGACCTGCAGACATGGTCCAGCCTGACCGGGCTGAAGGCGGCCATCGCCCCGTTTCGAGATGAGTTGGTCACCTTCCGCGACGAGAGCGGACGCGAGCTGCTCGATCTGCCCGATCAGCCCCTGCCGCCCGCCGATACGCCTGCCCCGGTGCGCTTCTTGCCGGAATACGACAACCTGCTGCTGGCCTACAAGGACCGCACGCGCGTGATCGCCGACGAGTACCGCTGGCGCGTTTTCCTGCCGGGGCTGCGCGTGCGCTCGTGCGTGCTGGTCGATGGCTTCGTGCGCGCCGGCTGGGGCCTGGAGAAGACGAAGGCCGGCGCTGTGCTGCTGATCGAGCCGTTCGAGCCGCTGGCGCCCGACCAGCGCGACGCCATCGCCGCAGAAGGTGAGCGGCTGGCACGCTTCATCATCGGCAGTGCGGGCGCGGTCGTGGTGCAGTTCGTCGAGTAGCGCCCCTCACCCCAAACCCCTCGCCCCGCGACGAAGTCGCAGAGGGAGAGGGGTTTGGGGTGAGGGGAGAGCTATCCCGCTACGGGCCGGGCTGATTCCACGCCGCCGGGCCAACGTGCGCGTCCAGCACCGCCCGGTACGTTTCCTCGCGGGCCGGGTGATCGCGCCAGTAGCGCAGCATGACGCCCGGCTCGTCGGCGAACTGCCCCTGCGGGTTGGTCCAGGTGAACAGCAGAAACGCGCGAAACAGCACCAGCGAATAGACCAGCAGCGCCATCACCGCCAGCCGCGCGCCGAGCGGCCGCCAGGCGTGCCGGCTGTGCCACGCAGACGGGGCGGGCATCCGCCCGGCCAGCGCCGCCAACAGCAGGACGTAGACCGCGTACAGCTCGGACATCCGGCGCGGGCCGAAGGTGTCCCCCGCGTACCAGTCGCGCGCCGCGCCGTTGATCAGCACCTGGGCCGCGATCATCCCCCCTAGCAGGCCCGCCCACAGCCGGTCGCGCCGCCAGAGCGCGGGCAGCCCCAGCAGGCTCAGCATGGTCAGCGGCGCGTAGCCGAGCATCTGCCCCAGCACGCGGTGGGCGTTGACCGGCAGGCCCATGAACTGCTCGCCCGTCGTCTCGTCATACGGCACGATCAACGGGTCGCCAAACAGGTGATTCCACACCAACGGCAGGGGGATGAGGGCGAGCGCCGCCGCCGCCGTCGCAACCGCCAGCCCCGACCACTGGCGCCGCGCTGCGAGCGCGATCCAGCCCAGTCCCGCGACGGCGATCAACTGCCAGCGGACCAGCACCATCAGCCCGGCCGCGCCGCCGAGCACGATCCACGCCCCCAGCGCGCGCGCCCGCCCCGCCGGAGCCGCTTCGGGGGGCGGGCCTCCGGCCAGTGTGCTGGTGCGCGTCACCAGCAGATAGAGCATCAGGGCCAGCAGGAAGGCGGCCGGGTTGTGCGAGTTGAGCGGCGTGACGGTGCTGTAATACAGCAGCGGCGACCCCGCCAGCACCGCCCACGCCAGAAACGCCGCCGACCACGCCCCGGCCAGCGGGCGCGCCAGCCGCAGCGCCAGCAGCATCGCGCCCAGCGCCAGCGCGTTCGCACCGAACATCAGCGCCAGGCTGTAGACCTGCTCGACCCCCTGCATCTGGCGGAAATAGTCCGGGTTGGCGCCCGTCCAGCCCTGCCCGGCGAGCGCGTGCGCCAGAGCATAGGACGGCGCGTGGACGATGGCCGCGCCGAAGGGGAAGATATCGACGAACCGCTGGCGCTCGATGTGCCAGGTGATCTGGTAAGTGTTGACGTGCTGGAAGCGCTCGAACTGGTTGGTGAGGTCCAGGTCCCGGTCGCGCACGAAGGTGTCCAGCCACGCCAGATACGCCACGCCGTCCCCGCGAATCAACGGGCGGTCGTAGCGCAGCAGGGTGATCGCCCCCACCACAATCAAGGCCAGAACAGGCCAGGTGGATCGGTGCAGCCAGTGGCGTATCAAAGCCGGTCATCTCGCCAAGCGCAAAAGCCCGCGCATCGTCATAGTGTACCAGTGTCGCGGGCAGCCTGTGCAATCTGGCGGCATGCAGGTTCAGGTACAGGTACGTCAGGTCACAGTCTACCAGTGTCGCTGGCAGCCTGTGCAATATGAGGCGGCCAGCATCACCGATATCGCGCTCTCCAGTCACAGTCTACCAGTGTCGCTGGCAGCCTGTGCAATCAGGCCATTGCCTGCAAAGCGTGGGCCGTGCAAGAGTCACAGTCTACCAGTGTCGCTGGCAGCCTGTGCAATCAGAGCAACCACCGTCCACGGCAAGCGCATCACGGTGTCACAGTCTACCAGTGTCGCTGGCAGCCTGTGCAATGACGCGCCCGGCTGTAACTTTCACGGATTTTTCAGAACGTCACAGTCTACCAGTGTCGCTGGCAGCCTGTGCAATTCAGTACATCATGGTATCCGCTTTCAAGCTTTACACGTCACAGTCTACCAGTGTCGCTGGCAGCCTGTGCAATGTTGTACAGGATGACGTAACTCGTGACGCTGGGGAAGTCACAGTCTACCAGTGTCGCTGGCAGCCTGTGCAATGGCGTGGGAGATTGAGTGACGAGAGCGCCCCAACCGGTCACAGTCTACCAGTGTCGCTGGCAGCCTGTGCAATACGGGCTGTGTGACACTCCCCACGCCTAAAGGCGGGTCACAGTCTACCAGTGTCGCTGGCAGCCTGTGCAATGCGCCTGCCTCGACCCACTCCCCCACATCAGGCAGCGTCACAGTCTACCAGTGTCGCTGGCAGCCTGTGCAATGCCGCGCCGCCTCGATTTCGTACGCCGCGATATACGTCACAGTCTACCAGTGTCGCTGGCAGCCTGTGCAATGCTTGACGCCGAGCACGGCTGGCGCGTGAGCCGCCGTCACAGTCTACCAGTGTCGCTGGCAGCCTGTGCAATTGGCCAGCCTGGCCTAGACAAGAACGAGGTCAAACAGTCACAGTCTACCAGTGTCGCTGGCAGCCTGTGCAATACCTCGCCAGCGACCCACTCCCACACATCAACACCAGTCACAGTCTACCAGTGTCGCTGGCAGCCTGTGCAATGGAGGCCCCTGACCGGACGACGTCCCCGTCGCCGTCGTCACAGTCTACCAGTGTCGCTGGCAGCCTGTGCAATGGCTCCAGCTCGAAAATCGCCCGCAGGTCATTTGAGATGCAATGGCACAGTTCGGGCGGCCTGGCAGCCTTTGTAGCAAGCGGCTGCCGGACATAATGGCTCCTCTTGCGGCGCAGACAGACGTCCAAGATCGCACCCCGGTTTGTGTGCCAAAACCGGGGTGAGTTGCGGCAGGCGCCAGCCGTATGCAGTTGTTAAGCTGCACGTGCAAAATCACTGGCCTGCGCGAAGCGCAGCTTACGAGACTTCGGTCCAGCCGGTGGTAACATATTGGTGATTCGCCGTCCGGCCAGGCCAGGGCTGTGTGACTAGTTCAACCCTGCTCTCAGTTTAGCACATTACTCCGGTGCGTGGGAGCGTTTCTCGACGTTTTTAGGCCACCAATCCCGGCCCTGCTGCCGCGCCAGCCAGCGCAGCGCGATGTTGGTCGCTGCGTTGAGATCGGCATGGTCGGTGTGGCCGCACTTCTGGCAGACGAACGTTTCCTGATCCGGGCGATTTCCCCGATCCCCGTACAGGCAGTGCGGGCACATACGCGAGGTGAATGCAGGCGAAACGCGCGCCGGAGCAGGCCACCCGCGCAGCGGCAGCTTATAGTCGAGCGCGGCAGCGATCTTCTGGTATGGGGTGGCGCGCAGTTGGACGAATTTCTCTTTCTGGCGATCCAGCCGGGTCAGGTTTTCGATCACGACCTGCGCCTGATATTTCTCCGCCAGCTCAACAATCCGGTTGGCAAGCTGGTGCACGGTGCGATCGCTGATCCGTCTGATGCGGGTCTGGCCGGTGATGTCCTGGCCGCGCTTTTGCCGCCGCCGCAACTCCTTCTTGATGTCCCACTGTAGCTCCAGAAACTCATCGCCCGACCACAATTCTTCCGCCAGGATCGCTCCATCCAAATCCACGACACGAACAGCGATAAACTGCGCGATACCGCGATCCACTCCGATGACGGTTCGCGGCTCAAGCTTGGGGACGGTGAATTCAAACGCCACGTTCAGGAAGTATTCGCCGCGCCGCTCGATCAGGAAAGCCGAGCGCACGTTGGCGGAAGGGTTTGTGAGGAACTCGCCCACGTGCCAGCGCCCCATTTCAAGCGGACACAACACGGCGCAGCGGGGCCGTTGTGTAAAGCCGGGGGGTTCGTAGTCGTCGCCAGCCGTCGCCGGGCGCCCTACCCGCTTGAGGTTGCCGGTCGGTGTAATCCGCTGGCCCAGGCGGTGCCCGTCCGGGAGCAAAAACAGCAGCGCGTAATAGGTGCCGCGCTCGGGATCGACCAGCAGCGAGAAGTTGCGGTTGTTGGGAACCGCATCGGGGCGCGAAAAGTACATCGGCATATAACGCCCCCGCTGCAAGCGAATAACCTGCGACTGCCGGTATAGCCAGTCTTCCTCGTCCACATCGCCCGTACAGCGCAGCAGGTCGAGCGCGTCTTCAAATGCAGCGGGAGCCGGATCGCGCGCGACGGGAAACGTCGGCGGCGTGGGCGGCTTGCGCGTGAAGGGTTTATCCGACTGAAGAGCCTGCGCCTTTTTCTGCTCGTACTCTTCCAGGCTCTGCTCGTAGTCGTCGCGCAGCTTGTAATAGCTGAGCAGGTTACCGGCCACGTCAAAGCGCAACGCTTCGGCTAGCGAGCCGTGAACGTCCGGTGTGACGCCTGCCTCGCGTAGCCACCCCGCGATTTCCCGGTCGCTTGCCCACCGCCTCCGGTTACCGTCGATGATCGTGACGATTTTCTGCTCAAGCTGGTCCCGATTGGCGCTCGCCCATTCGAGCAATTTCTGATAGGCGACCGTGTACTCGAAAAACGCGTGCTCGATGATCTCGCGCTTGCGTCGGGAAGGGTTGTGCAGTTTGAAGCTCGCCGTTTTGTGGATGGTGAGATAGGCCGCCGGCGCAGCACCGCCGGAGCCGTCACCGTGTGGTGTGGTCACCGCACTCCTCAAAGTCTATTATTTGGCCCGCCCGTATTTCTAAATCATTTTCACGAATCAAGCAAGGGGGCGGGGTGCCACCCAACCCCCCGCGCGTTTCTCGGATTGAGATTGAACACGGGACGAGCTTACTCGCCCTACACGGCGGCGAGAGCTTTCCGCTCGCCACCCGATCTGCAAAGACTATAGCCTAGAACCCGAGGCGAACGACGCGGCTGGCCTGCAGGCCCTTCTGGCCCTGGGTGATGG
>Ga0226835_1001836_pt1 | contig 10219 bp, 11 predicted proteins | sample LAC_MetaG_1_FD_163627 | JGI IMG/M metagenome (GOLD analysis project Ga0226835, IMG submission 163627) | Anaerobic ammonium oxidizing microbial communities from anammox membrane bioreactor (MBR) in UC Berkley, California, United States -... | ecosystem: Engineered > Bioreactor > Anaerobic >...
GGATAGTAACTTTCCATTGTTTAAGGTGAGTATCGATGCCAACGAAAAAATGCAGGTTGGAAAATGTTATGGCTTTCATTATTAAGTCTCCTTATAAAATGTTTGATTAACGAATAAAGTTAATCACAAGGAATTTTTAAACATAACATCTGACAGCGTAATCGCACCTGTCTGCCGACAGGCAGGTTCGGCATTTTATAAATTTTAATGTTTAGTGCTCCGCTTCGGCTAACTTGTTCAACTTAGTTCAATAATGAAAAGTTTTTCTAAACATAAAATCTAATTAATAAATTTGGCATTGTTATTATGGGCGGCGGCTTAGCAACAACGCCGTTATACAATATGAAAAGAAATATTCTATTATCCGTATTTACTTTTTATTCTTTTACAGTTGCCCAAACAGTTGACATCACTAAATGGATAAGTTATAACAATACACTACTAAATATTACATTTAATTACCCATCTTTTATGCAAATTGAAGATGATTTCAGTTCTGAAAATGTAGAAATGGATTCTTCAATAACAATTGGTTTTACAGATTATCGTTTTTTTGATACTGAGGCTGGCTTAGGTATTGGTGATTCTACAGATACATTACACATTGCATTAGATCAATCGTTGATTATTATAGTTTCAAAATTATCCATTGTTGAAATTGCACCAAAGTATGGTTACCTATATTTAGATTCTGCTTGGTATGATTCAGAAATGTACGAACACGGTTGGTCTGATGAACCTGCATCTAATTATTTAATTGATGATTGGGCTGGTTTTGTAACTTTTACTCCAACAAGTGTGTATTTTAAAGAAGGTGGATGTCTTACACACGCTGGGAATATGAGAGTATTTTTTCTCTCAAAAAAAATTAGCGAATCCGAAACAGTATTTGTATCTGGTGAAAGGTTTGATTTTGATGATGCAGAAATTATTCTTAAAAAAATCTTAAACAGTATTTCTCTAATTAAATAATATTGCCTAACCAACGATTTAAGCTGACTGCGAGTTCGCACTTGGCATTTATAAAGTTTTCGGTTTATTCGTTATTAGTTAGCAGACTTGTTCATGGTAGGAGCATTAACGAAAGTAATTTCTAATTATTGTTTTTAATTGGCATTGTTGTTCCCGCCTTCGCTGAAACTTCGGGGGCAAGCTGGGCTTCAGCATAACGCAGTAAGCTTTTCAGATTTTAGGTATGAAATAAAGATAAATTGTGTGTATATTAGTACTAAATTATACACAACAAGGATGTTAAATGAGAACAAATATTGTAATTGATGACAAACTTATGTCCGTTGCTATAAAAACTTCAGGCTTAAATACGAAAAAAGAAGTTGTTGAAGAAGCATTAAAATTATTGATAAAAGTTAAGAATCAAGGAAATCTCAAAAAACTGAGGGGAAAACTAAAGTGGGAAGGTGACTTAAATGAGATGAGGACGTATAAATGATATTTGTCGATTCTTCTGTATTGATAGATTACTTTAATGGCAAGGAGAATTGGCAGGTTGAAAAGTTTGATGAAATGTTAGGGAAAGAAATTATAGTTACAGGAGATTATATATTAGTTGAAGTATTACAAGGTTTTAGAAATGATAAAGATTATGAAACTGCTAAGAATGTTCTTAATGCTTTCCCTTGCTTCAGTATATGTGGAGAAGAAATTGCTATTAAAAGTGCTGTGAATTATCGGATGCTGCGCAAAAAAGGAATTACGATCCGAAAAACATTAGACATTATAATCGGTACGTTTTGTATAGAGAATGAACTTATTCTTCTACATAACGATAAAGACTTCTTCCCATTAGAAAAACACTTAGGTTTAAAGACAGTAATATTAAAAAGCAGCTAAGCAAAGGTTCAAGCAGACCGCCAATTCGCACCTGCCTGCCGGCAGGCAGGTTCGGCATTTTAGAAATTTTAGTGTTAGGTGTTCGGCTTCGGTTAACTTATTTAGCTTAGTTCAATAATGAGAAATTTTTCTAAACATTAATTTTAATTAACAAGTTCGGCATTTTTGTTCTGGGCTGCGGGTTAAGCACACGCAGTTAACAAGCTTAAAGGGAGAAAATAAAATGAAACAATTTATTATGCTCTTTGTTTTTTTATTTAGCATATCAAATACTATTTCCGCTCAGCAAAATGAAATTACGCAGAATCAGATTTCTGTGATCGGTAGTGTTGAATTAAAAGAAATTGCTGATCAAGCTTCTTTTTATTTTACGATCAAAGGAGTTGGAGAAACTTTGCGTTTAGCTGTGGAAGATGCAGAGAATAAAACGAAAATTCTTTCAGAAAAGATCATTCAGCTTGGTATAAAGAAAAACAATATTTCAACTTCCGATTTTTTGAGTGGTGAAAACTATGGCGATAAAGCATTCTTATCATCTAGTAGAGATTATCAAGCCACAATAGTAACGATGATTAAAACTGACAGTCTTGATCTGTTACGTTCACTACTATTTTTAATTAGCGAAGCCGAAGTAGAAAATATTTCAACCATTTCATTTTCGCTTAAAGATGAATTAGGATTAAGGAGAAGAGCAAGAATTGAAGCCGGATTAAAAGCAAAAGAAAAAGCTGAAGACATTTCAAATGCGTTAGGAGTCAAACTTGGGAGGGTACTGACAATAGAAGAAATTCAACCCACTCAAACATATACTAATCAAAATCAGTATCTGTATATCCGAGGAGGGTTAAATTACCCTAATCCTTTTAATCCGAGCTCATATAATGTAGTACAGGAGAAAAATTTAAATTCACAAACAATTGATGAAACTAAGGGATCGGGATTTTTTGCTAAAACGGTTTCAATTACAAGTCAAGTAGAAGTAAGTTTTGCTATAGAATAATGAATTACTAACAAGCCAATCAACCTGATCAGTTCGCACCTGTCTGCCGACAGATACGATTGAATGAATGCCATCAGGATTATAAAATGTGTTGATGATTTTTTCATAATTTTCTTTGAATATTTATTGCTGTGCAAATAAAAAAATTTGATAATTGATGAGCGAATGAAATACCATCGTTGATTAATTTACCTGTTCTTTTAATATTAGGATTGTAAGAAACAGGATTTGCTGAAAAACCAGTGTAGGCAATTCCTGATAAGTATTAGTTAGCCCTCTAATTGTAATAAAATAATGGAGTATCAAAATGGAAGATCAACAAGCAAAAATATCTATCTCATTTAAAGACGGATTACTTGAAATAAGCGGTTCGGAAAATTTTGTTTCAGAACAAATAAAATTATTCAGAGACATAATTAGTGAACAATTCCAACAATTACCAAGAATGAAAAGAGAAGAGAAAGTTTTAGTAAACAATAATCAAAATGATGGAATGGTCTCAACTCAACTACAAGATTACCAAGATGTTTTAGCTGAACACGAAGGTAAAATAAAAATTTTTAAACAAGTAACTGGGAAAAACAAACAAGAAAAGAGTGTTAATACTGCATTAATATATTTGTGGGCCAAAGATAAACTTGGCTCACCAGATGTTCCTTATCAAGAGATAAGAGAAGCTTGTGAACATCAAGGCTGTTTAGATTCACCAAATTTTTCAGCACACATTAAATCAGCTAAATCGTATATCCTAGTTTCTGGGAAAGGTAAATCGCAATCAGCTAAATTGAGTATTCCTGGGAAATCTCAAGCTATTCAATTAATTCAATCACTTCAAACATTATGATTATAAAGACAATATTACAAAATTCTTCTGATGTCACCTTAGCAAATGAAATAGTTTCTGCTTATGAGGAAATTGAGAAAAATTTTATTTCCAAAAATTGGAAAGTAACCGAATTAGATGCTGGTCATTTTGTCGAAGCTGTTAGAAGATTTATTGAATTAAAGTTATTTGGTAATTACACACCTATGGGCACTTCTCTACCATCTTTCAATGATTCTTTACTTAGAAATTATGAAAACGCTACTGGTGATGAATCGTATCGTATTTTAATTCCAAGAACCCTTTATTCAATTTATGCTATTAGAAATAAACGCGGGGTTGGGCATATTGGATTAGTAAAACCTAATCAAATTGATGCTTCACTAATTTTTCAAGCAGTTAAGTGGACACTTGCTGAACTTATTCGTTTGAATAGCACAATCGATATAAATGAGACAGACAAATTAATTTCCCAAATTACACAGCGTCAATTGGATATTTTATGGAAACAAGAGGGTATTACAAGAATTTTAAATAAAAATATGAGAATTGACAAAAAAGTATTAATACTACTTTATGATACAAGTCCCCAAAGCAAAGATCAATTGCAAACGAATACAAAGTACAGAGATAAATCCGCCTTTAAAAAAGTATTAAAAAAACTTGATTCTGATTTGCTTATTGAATTTAATCAAGATAATAATTGTTATATAACACCATTAGGAGAAAATGAAGCAGAGATAATTATTCTTAATATCAATGGCTAACCAGCCAATCAACCCGACCGCCAGTCTCCGTTTGGCTTTTTACGTTTTTGGGAGTTGGGTGCACTTAAGAAATTACTTGTTCAACGTAGTTCATTAATTAATTCAACTTGCAAACTGTGCTTTGCGTAAACGGAAAATTAAGCACAGTTTGCTAAATCTTCGGCTGTTGTGGTTCTATTTGGCATTGTTGTTTTGGGCTGCGCCTTAGCCACGACGTCGTTAGGCAACTTTAAATAAACATTTTTACAATTACTCAATGGGCATTATTATGAAAAATAATATTTTAAAACATTGTTCTCTGATTTCTATTCTTATTGCTTTAAACGGATGTTCTTTCACAAGTCAAATTCCAGTTGCATCAACGATCCCAGCAGATATGCAACAACTAATTAAGTCTACCAAAGTGGAAAGTATTCAATATAATTTTGTTGAAAACAGTAAAGCAGATTTAATAAAGTTTAGACAGACTTCTGGCGCTGCCATTTTTTATCGTGAATTGAGATTAAATGATGCGTTACGACCTCTTTTAAATGAACTTTTTCAAACAAAATTTTCTAAGATTTCAAATGAATCAAAAAATAAGATTAACATTATTGTGCAAGATTTAATTGCTAACACAGATGAACCCAATATGTTAGCTTTAAACCTAAAAATCGAAATCGACAAGGAAGGAAAGCGTAGCGAAAAATCTTTAGATTATTCTGTTACTCTTGGATATGATGCAAGAGAACACAGCGATGTGATACATTCTTTTCTTATGAAGTTTATCATTGGCATTGATAAATTTTTAGACAATGAATTTGATGTACAATAGTCCTATTAAATTAAAGGTGTACTATGAATAACAAAGAAGTAATTCAACACTTAATAACTAGTAGAAAAAAATATTTAGAAATTTTAACATTCTCAAAACTACCTGGTATATATGCTGTATTCTTTTGTGGTGAACATTTCCCAATTGAAAATATAAAACCAACACTCGATGAAGTGATTTACTTAGGTAAAACGGAATCAAGTCAAGAAAATCGTAATGCAAAAACACATTTCAGAAGTGGTAAAACGGGAAGCTCAACATTAAGAAAATCAATCGGTTCTCTTTTAAGAAATAAATATAATCTAAAACCTATCGTTCGAAATGATTCTGATGTTATCAAACGTCGCTTCAGTCATTTTAAATTTGATAACAAAAGCGAGGAAATTATAACTGAATGGATGAAGAATAATTTATCTTTATCATTTTATGAATATCCGAATAGCACAAGAAAAATAGAGACCCTTGAAACCGAATTGATCCAAGAATTAATTCCATTACTGAATATTGATAAAAATCCATCAAACCCACATTTAAATTTATTGAAGCAAATTCGCAAAGAATCTGCTCAAATAGCTTTTAAAGATTTTAAAATATCTGAAAAGAATGTATCATCAAAAATCGAAAAGGTAACCAAAATGTCAACCGGTTCTGAAAATAAATATACAACCTTGTGGCAAGGATACATAAATAAGATTAATTCAAGTTTACTTCAATCTGATAAACCACAGTCGATTCAACTTGATAGTAAACTTTTTTCCCAAGTTGGCAACAGAAAATCTTATGCTTTCAATCTTGAATATAAAAATGGAATTGTGAATAATAATATTGGCGGTTCAGCCGTTGCTCGTGATTTGGACAAAGTAATTTCAAAATCTCAAGCAATTAAGAATACTTTGAAGGATGGTAATTATAAAATAAACTTAGATAAAGAATTTGTTTTGCATATTAAAAAACTTTAATAAGCAGTTGCCTAACCCGTTCTTCAAGCCGCTCGCCTCTTCGATGTGGTCGTTTTAGGTTTTGCAAGTTAGGTTATAAAAGCAAGTTTCTTATTCAAGTTTGTTCTGTTAAATAAGTTTTTATAATTATTGGTGTTGGTTTTTCAAAGCTGCATAGCTGTTTTGGGCGTCGGCTTATCGGCAACGCCGTTAGTTGGATATAAAATTAAAGGAGTTTAATATGAAAATAATTTATTTCCTTTTATTAGCTGGGATTTTCTTAGTTGCTTGCAATGAAGATAATTCGAGTGTTGGGGTCTATGATGTCAACACACAGTTTAAGCTTTATGACAGTAATGGTGTTGAAAAAACAACTTTCAAAAGTGGTGATGATTTCGAGATGAGATTCTCGTTTGTGAACCTAAGTGGCAGAGATTTGTCTTATCATTATACCGGAATACCTGTATTTTTTGAAATTCATCAGAATGATTCCATTATTGCAACATCTGTTGATGGATTATCTTTTGCTCAAGTTGTTTTAGGTGGTGAAGTAAAAAACGGTGCAATATTTAAAGATAATTGGATAGCGCCCAACTCATTAGCAAGAGATCCAAAATTAATTTTGTCGGCAGGTAACTATAAAGCTTTTGTTAAACATTATGGTTTCTTCGATAGTGTTAAATTAAAAGATTCCAAACCTGTAGAGTTTGTGATTACAAATTGATTTTCCAACTAATCCGTGCCTCAACCCGGCTGCTTTTTCTCACCTGTCTGCCGGCAGGTTCGATTGAATGAATTGCCATAAGGATTATAAAATGTGTTGATGATTTTTTCATAATTCTCTTTGATTATTTGCTGCTGTGCAAATATAAAAATTTGATAATTGATGAGCGAATGAAATACCATCGTTGATTAAATTACCTGTTCTTTTAATATTAAGATTGTAAAAAACAGGATTTGCTGAAAAAACAGTGTAGGCAATTCCTGATAAGTATTAGTTAGGTGCGTAGCCAAAATAAAAGTGGTAACTAAAACATAAGGTTTTATGAGCAAGATTTTCACGAAAGATAAAATACTTGCCTTTATATAAAGTTTTACAAAAGAAAGTCACTAAAAAATTGGTGCGAAAAATGAAAAAATTATTTTTACTAATATTATTACCAACTATTATCTTTGCTCAAAAAGAACCGCTACACACAGGTGAACTAATTATAAATCTCACCAATCAAGGTTCTTCTTGGAATGTTACTTTTACTTTAACTGCAATAAGTGCCAGGTGGGATGAGAATGATAATCTAACTGAAGATTATGAAACCGCTTCTGTTAATATACACAACCCAGATGCACCAGTAGCTTATTTCGATCATATATGGACTTCAACTGCAGGAGATAATCCAATATTTGCTGCTGGATTGTATAAAGTAAGCGCTATCGAGAGTGGTGTTGAAAAAGCTTGTTTTTATATGGATTGGAGAACATCGACAGAGGGTTGGACTGAATCAGTTGATGTTTATTTTAAATATGATTACTCAAATAAGCATTTCAGAAACACTGCGAATACACAAATCATTGATCATAGTTATCAGACTCTTTGGAACCTTACTTCTAACCTTTTAGAAACATCTGGTTTAGAGGATTACTGGGATAATTGCTTAGCTGTTTTCAATAATGGAGACGATCATCCTAAATTTGCTTGGGGTCCATATCCAGGATTTTCAAATAATTATTACAAAATCTACAAGAAGAAAGGAACTCCAAATTTTGTTTTGTATGACAGTACAACATCAACAACTTATTTAGATGTTAATGAAGAAATTTTAACTGGTCCACCGCAGGCTAACGAAGGTCATATTTACTACAAAGTTACAAGCGTAGGATATCCTACTGATAATCCATTAATTCCTCCTTATGAATCAGGTTACTCAAACACTGTTGATATTAGATCATTAATGCCACCATTGGAAAAACAGGGAATAAATTCAATTGTTAAAAATGATTACCGTTTATTACAGAACTATCCAAACCCCTTCAATCCCACGACAACCATTACCTTTAATATCCCGCTATCTGAAAAAGTTACCATCAGGGTTTTTGATATTTTAGGCAGTGAAGTTGCTACACTTATAAACGAGCTGAAAGAAGCAGGGACTTACTCATTAGACTTCGATGCTAAAAACCTTACAAGCGGAATCTATTTTTATCAGATACAGGCGGGTAAATACTCTGAAACAAGAAAATTAATACTACAAAAGTAGTCGTTTTATTTTTAGTGAAAGATTATCCCGAACTCCGGGATAATCTTTCATATAATTACTTAAGAGTTGAGGAAAAACAATGATAAAAAAAATAATGATCATACTTTTATTAACAACATTAAATTATGCTCAACAACAAACTGATATTCCCTGGCCAACTCTTGCAAATACAGATTGGCCGATGATAAAACACGACCCACAGTTTACAGGACGTTCACCGTATAAAGGCCCACAAACTCCAACTATTATTTGGACCAGGGATCTGGAAGATGGTATTTTTTCAGGTCCCGTAATCGGGGATGAAGGATATTTATATTTTGGTACTTACTATGACTACCCCGTAATTCAAGCATTTTCAGATTATTTCTATTGTTACGACTCTGCTGGAAATTATGTTTGGGAATATAATCTTGGTAGAAATCGTCCACCTCAATCAGGAATTTTAATAGATTCAAGCAATACAATATACTTTGGTTCACTTGACAAATATTTATATGCGTTAAATTCCGACGGTACATTAAAATGGCAGTTTGAAACATCTGCTTCTATTGTTGAATTAGCAATACCTAATATTGATTTACAAGGCAACGTTTATATAACAAATGGATTAGGACGATTATATTCAATAAAACCTAACGGCACTTTAAACTGGGATACAACTTATGAAAATGGTTTTTTTCAAAGATCACCGGTGTTCTCACCTGATGGGAATACTATATATATAGCAGGAAGAGATTCAAACCTATTCGCATTAAATCTTGACGGAAGCTTAAAATGGAAATTTAGCTGCGGAAATATTATAAAGGCACCTGTAGTTGATACGTATGGGAACATTTTCTTCTCAACTCTCTCTGGGGATTATTATTTTTATTCAATCTTTTCAAGTGGTCAATTAAGATGGAAAAAAAATGATATTTATTTTACTACTAGAACTGTTCCTACGATAGACAAAGAAGGAAATATTTATACTATGGCAATTGATACTGCTTGCTGTCCTTATTATCCAGCAGTAGCATCATTCACTAATACTGGTGGATTCAGATGGAAATATATTTTCAACGATGAAGAAAGCGACGACTTTTGGCAGCCATTAATCTGCGATTCAGAAGGAACTGTATATGTTGGTTCTACATTTGGATATAATTATTATGCTATCTCAAGTGATGGAACTCTAAAGTGGAAATTACCATTGGAATTCAATAATCAGCAGGTCGATAACACTGGAGCAATAAGTAAGGATGGCACACTTTATCTTGGTGTCCATAATACTTCTCTAGTTACAAATCAAGCTAGGACATTAATTGCAATAAAAGATACAAGTGCTGTATCGGTAGATGAAAACAATATTACAATTAATGAATATTCGCTTTCACAAAATTATCCGAATCCATTTAACCCAACAACAACTATAAATTATACTGTTAAAGAAAACGGACTCGTTCAATTAAAAGTATATGATATTTTAGGAAATGAGGTGACAGTTCTGGTACACGAAGAAAAACAACAAGGAAACTATTCCGTTACTTTTAATGGAAGTAATTTGTCAAGCGGAGTATATATTTATACTCTAAGAGCAAATAAATATATACTCAATAGGAAGATGGTTTTAATGCAATGAGCCGTAAGTATAACAAGCCAATCAACCCGTTATGTAAAAAGTCAAGCGCCGGGTAAATGTTCTTACAAATATTTAACTAAAAGAATCAATCTGTTATTAACAGTCCCCGATTAATTGGGGCTGCATTATGTCTTTCAAAAACCATATAATGGC
>Ga0226835_1001838_pt1 | contig 10208 bp, 7 predicted proteins | sample LAC_MetaG_1_FD_163627 | JGI IMG/M metagenome (GOLD analysis project Ga0226835, IMG submission 163627) | Anaerobic ammonium oxidizing microbial communities from anammox membrane bioreactor (MBR) in UC Berkley, California, United States -... | ecosystem: Engineered > Bioreactor > Anaerobic >...
CAGTCCGCCCCCTTTGCCGCTCGGGACACTGACCCATCTACATTTGTTAAGGCTTCTTCGTGCTCACCGGGCGCACCCTGAGGGGATGCTCTCCCCAGAGCCGACGATGGGACTTGAACCCATAACCGAGCGCTTACAAGGCGCTTGCTCTGCCGTATTGAGCTACGTCGGCATGGTGTTAGGATTTTACCATGTCCCGGGCGACGGCTCAAGGGTGAGAGTGCCTCAGCTTAAGACGACGGGATTCTAGCCGAGGGGTAGCGCTTTGTCAATGGTGATCGCGCGCGGGCGCGTGCCAGCCGCCTTTACCGGCCCGGCTACACTCGATGCTACAATCTGGGTCGAACAAACCCTGGACCATCCACACACCGGCGGTGCAGCGCCGCCGCACGAGGATTGAGAGACGACACCATGACACTGCTTCACGGTTTCGAGCTGATCAGCGATCGCCACGTGGCGGAACTTAACACGCGCGCTCGTTTGTGGCGTCATGTGCGCAGCGGGGCGCAGCTTCTTTCGCTGGAAAATGACGACGAGAACAAGGTCTTTGGCATCACCTTCGCCACCCCGCCCGCCGATTCGACCGGCATCGCGCACATCATGGAGCACTCGGTCTTGTGCGGCTCGCGCAAGTACCCGGTCAAGGAGCCGTTTGTCGAGCTGCTCAAAGGCTCGCTGAAGACGTTCCTGAACGCGATGACCTTCTCGGACAAGACCACCTATCCGGTCGCCAGCCAGAACGTGAAAGACCTGTATAACCTGGCGGATGTGTATCTGGACGCGGTGTTCTACCCGCGCCTGACCCCCTACACGCTCAAGCAGGAAGGCTGGCACTACGAGCTGGAAAGCCCCGACAGCCCGCTGACGTATAAAGGCGTGGTCTTCAACGAGATGAAAGGCGCCTATTCGGACCCCGAGGGGTTGCTCTACCGCCGCATCGAACAGGCCCTCTTTCCGGACACAATCTACGGCGTGGATTCGGGCGGCGACCCGGCGGAGATCCCAAACCTGACCTACGAGCAGTTTATCGCCTTTCACCGGCGCTACTATCACCCGTCCAACGCGCTGATCTTCTTCTACGGCGACGACGACCCGGAAGAACGCCTGCGCTTTCTCGATAGCTATCTCAAAGACTTCGAGCGGCAGGAAATTCCGATCGCGATTGAGCGCCAGCCGCCCTTCCCGGAGCCGCGCCGCACGGTCTACCCGTACGCGGCGGGCGACGGCGACGAGCGCGCGATGGTCACGGCCAACTGGGTGGTGGGGGATGTGCTCGACAGCGAGGACGTGCTGGCGCTGAGCATCCTGACACACATCCTGATCGGCACGCCGGCCTCGCCGCTGCGCAAGGCGCTGATCGACTCCGGGCTGGGCGAAGACTTGGTCGGCGTGGGGCTGGAAGTGGATACGCGCCAGGTCTATTTCTCGACCGGCCTGAAGGGCGTCGCGCGGGAGAACGTCGACCGGGTCGAGGCGCTGATCCTCGACACTTTGCGGGCGCTGGCCGACGAGGGCATCGATCCGGAGATGATCGAGGCATCCATCAACACGACCGAGTTCGCCCTGCGCGAAAACAACACCGGCGCCTACCCGCGCGGGCTGGTGCTGATGATCCGCGCGCTGCGCACCTGGCTGCACGGCGGCGATCCGCTGGAGCCGCTGGCATTCGAAAAACCGCTGGCCGCGCTCAAAGCGCGGCTGGCCGCCGAACCGCGCTTGTTCGAGCAGATGATTCGCGACAGGCTGCTGAATAACCCGCATCGCAACACGGTGATCATGGAGCCGGATCCGGCCCTGGGGGCGCAGCTCGAAGCGCAGGAAGCCGCCCGCCTGGCCGAAGAGCGCGCCCGGATGACGGACGAGGACCTGCGCCGGGTATTCGAGGAGATGCAGACACTCAAAGCCATGCAAGAAGCGCCCGATCCGCCCGAAGCGCTCGCCACCATCCCCAGCCTGACGCTCGACGACCTCGATCGCAAGATTAAGACCATTCCCTGCGAAGCGCTGACGCTGGCCGACACCACGCTGCTCTATCACGATCTGTTCACCAACGGCATCGTCTATCTGGATCTCGGGTTCGATCTCGACGCGTTGCCGCAGGATTACCTGCCCTACGTCGGCCTGTTCGGGCGGGCGTTGCTGGAGATGGGAATCGCCACGCAGGATTACGTCAAGCTGGCGCAGCGCATCGGGCGCAAGACAGGTGGGATCCACCCGACGACCTTCACCTCGGCGCTGCCCCACGACGCGCAGGGCACGGCCTGGTTGTTCCTGCGCGGCAAGGCGACCGTCGAGAACACGGGGGAGTTGCTGGACATCCTGCGGGATGTGCTGCTGACCGCCCGCCTGGACAACCGCGACCGCTTCCGCCAGATCGTGCTGGAAGAAAAAGCCGAGGCGGAAGCCAGTCTGGTCCCGGCGGGTCACGCGACGGTCGCCAGCCGTCTCAAGGCGCGCTTCAGCACGGCGGACTGGGCCGCCGAGCAGATCGGCGGGCTGGACTACCTCTTCTTCCTGCGGCGGCTCGCCGGACAGATCGAGCAGGATTGGCCGTCCGTCCAGGCCACGCTCGAAGCGATGCGCGAGGCGTTGCTCAACCGTCGCGCCATGATCGCCAATATCACTCTGGACCGCGCCGGGTGGCAGGCCGTCCAGCCGGCGGTGGAAGCGTTCCTGGGCGACCTGCCGGCAGCGGAACGCGCGCGCCACGCCTGGCAGGCTCCGGCGCTGCCACGCGGCGAGGGGCTGGTGCTCCCCGCGCAGGTGAACTACGTGGGCAAAGCCGGTAATCTGTACGACCTGGGCTACACGCTGGACGGCTCGGCGCTGGTCATCGAGAATTTCCTGCGGGCGACCTGGCTATGGGAGCGCGTGCGGGTGCACGGGGGCGCGTACGGCGGCTTCTGCCTGTTCGACCGCTATTCGGGCGTGTTCGGCTATGTCTCGTATCGCGACCCGAACCTGCTTGACACGCTCAACGTTTACGACCAGACCGGCCGCTTCCTGCGCGAGCTGGATCTGAGCCGGGATGAGCTGGTCAAGAGCATTATCGGGACGATCGGCAACATGGACGCCTACCAGCTCCCGGATGCCAAAGGCTTTACCTCGCTGGTGCGCTATCTGCGCGGCGAGACGGACGAGCAGCGCCAGCGCCTGCGCGACGAGGTGCTGGACACCACGCTCGACGACTTCCGGCGTTTCGGCGAGGTGCTGGACGAACTGGCGCAGACCGGCCAGGTCGTGGTGTTGGGCGGGCAGGATGCCATCGAGCGGGCCAACGCCGAGCGCGGCGGCTTCCTGCAGGTGATCAAAGTGCTCTAGCGGCGGCTTCACGCGGCCGGACAGCCGGGGCGGTACGCACCACCGCCCCGGCTCCGTTTTGAAGACCCGCGCCCCGTGCTATAATCCAACCGCGATTCAATTCCAGGCGCTGCCCTGTCGGGCGGGCGCGCCGCCCGAAAATGCTTGCGCGTTACTATTCTTGTAAGGACAAAACCGTCATGGACTTCACCCTCTCTGAGGAGCACTTGATGGCTCAGCAGATGGTGCGCGACTTCGCCCAGAAGGAGATCGCACCCACCATCAAGGATTGGGATCGCCGCCACGAGACCAACCCCGCCGTCCTGCCCCGTATGGCCGAGCTGGGAATTCTGGGCATCAATATCCCTGTGCGCTATGGCGGCCAGGGCTTCGACTACATCACGCTGGCGCTGGTGTGCGAGGAGCTGGAGCGCGTCGACACCAGCCTGCGCGTGATCATGTCGGTTCACATGGGGCTCAACAGCATGGCTCTGCTGCAATGGGGCACCGAGGAGCAGAAGCAGCGCTTCCTGGTTCCCCAGGCGCGAGGCGAGAAGTACGCCGCCTATGCGCTGACCGAGCCGGACGCGGGCAGCGACCCCGTCCGTCTGCGCTCGACGGCGCGCCGCGAAGGCGACGTGTACATCCTTAACGGCGAGAAAATGTGGATCAGTCTGGCGACCAAAGCGCACAACATCCTGGTTTTCGCCAAGACCGATCCGCATGCCGAGCCGGCGCACAAGGGCATCACGGCGTTCATGATCACGCGCGATATGAAAGGCGTGACCACTGGCGACATTCACGGCAAGCTGGGCGTGCGCGCCGGCTCCACCGGCTGGATCGCCATGCAGGACGTCGAGGTGCCGGTCGAGAACCGGATCGGCGAAGAAGGCGAGGGGTTCTATATCGCCATGAGCTGCTTGGATAACGGGCGCTACACCGTCGGCGCGGGAGCCGTCGGGCTGATCCGCGCCTGCCTGGAAGACAGCGTGAGATACGCCAACGAGCGCGTCACGTTCGGGCAGAAGATCGGTCACCACCAGCTGATCAAGCAGAAGATCGCCTATATGCAGCAGTGGTACGATGCCGCCAGGCTGCTGGTTCTGCGCGCCGGGTGGATGAAGAACATGGGCCAGCGCAACACGCGCGAGACCGCGGTCGCCAAGTGGTTTGCCACGGATATGAGCGTCAAGGCGGCGCTGGAAGCCGTCCAGATCCACGGCGCGTATGGCTTCAGCGACGAGTACGACGTCGAGCGTTATCTGCGCAACGCCAAGGGCGCGGTCATCTACGAAGGGTCCAGCGAAATCCAGCAGCTTATCCAGGCGGACTACGCGCTGGGCTATCGCAAGGATCGCCCGCTGCGCTGCGAGCTGCCCGCCTACGATCCGGAGTTCTGGCAGAACGAGGGATAAACGGCGGCCAGCATCTTTTACCTGTACTTAGCTGCTTTTTGTTTGTCGTCAAGGAGGTTTGAAATTGCACGTCGTGGTGGTCACTAAGAACACGCCCGACACCGCCGCTACGGTGACGGTCAAGGGCGACGGAACGATCGACTGGGGCGACAGCCTGGTTGTCAACCCGTGGGACGAATACGCCATTACCGAAGCCGTCCTGCTCAAAGAGGCTCACAGCGGCAAGGCGACCGTCCTGACGGTGGGCACGGACGAGCACCAGGAAGCGCTCAAGCATGGCCTGGCGATCGGCTGCGACCAGGCGATCCGCGTCTGGGACGGCGCGCTGGACGGCTGCGACAGCCTGGGCTACGCCGAGGCGGTGGCGGCGGCCATCCGCAAGCTGGGCGATGTAGACCTGGTTATTTTCGGGCGCGAGCTGGCCGACATCGCCACCGATCAGCACGTCTATCAGGTGGCGCGCAAGCTCGGCTGGACGATGCTAGGCTACGTCGCGAAGATCCAGGCGCTTGACGTCGCCGCCCGATCGATCACGGTCAACCGCCTGACCGAGTACGGCACGCAGACCGTGCGCAGCACGCTGCCGGCTGTGATCAGCGTGGTGAAGGACATCAACGAGCCGAAGTACCCGACGTTCATCGGCATCCGCAAGGCCGCCAAAGCCGAGATTCCGGTCTGGAGCGCGGCGGACCTCGGTCTGGACGCGGCGGCGCTGCAACCGCGCACGCAGCAGCTTCGCTATCAAGAGCTGCCCAAGCGCGAGGGCACGGTTGAGATCATCGAGGGCGCAACCGCGCAGGAGAAAGCGGCCAAGCTGATCGACAGGCTGATCGAGGAGAAAGTGCTATGAGCCAGGGCGTGCTGGTCTGGGTAGAGCAGTTCAAGGGCAAGCCGCAGGCTGCGTCGTGGGAGGCGCTCGGTCAGGCGCGCACGCTGGCGGGCGGCGGTCCGGTGACGGCGGCTGTCTTCGGGCAGGGCGTCGAGGCGGTGGCGCAGGAAGCGATCCGGCGCGGCGCGGATCGCGTGCTGGTGGCGGACGACGCGACGCTGGCCGACTACCGCTTCGAGCCGTTCGTCGCGCTGCTAGCGCAGATCGTGCGGGAGCACCAGCCGGCGATCGTGCTGGCCGCGGCCACCATTGCCGGGCGCGAGGTGCTGGCCGGAGCGGCAGCAGAAATCGGCGCCGGGCTGTTGACCGACGTCACCGATCTGTCGCTGGAAGGCGGCAAGCTCCAGGCGGTGCGCCCGGTTCTGGGCGGCAAGGTGCTCAGCGTGGAAGCGATCACGGGCGACGGCCCGCAGTTTGCGACGCTGCGCCCGCGTGCCTTCCCCGCGCCGGAGCCGGATCCATCTCGCAGCGGCGAGATCGTTGCGGTCGCGCCCGTGCTGGCCGAGGACGCGATCGCCTCGAAGGTTGAGGCTATGCAGGAAGTGACGGGCACCATCAGCCTGACCGACGCGACGATCATCGTCTCCGGCGGGCGCGGCGTGGGCGGCCCGGAAGGCTTTGACCCGGTGCGCGAGCTGGCCGAGGCGCTTGGCGGGGCGGTGGGCGCCAGCCGCGCGGCGGTCGATGCTGGCTGGATTCCCTACGAGCATCAGGTCGGACAGACCGGCAAAGTCGTTTCGCCAGATCTCTACATTGCGGCGGGCATCTCCGGCGCGATCCAGCACCAGGCCGGGATGCGCACCGCCAAGGTGATCGTCGCTATTAACAAGGACCCCGAAGCGCCGATCTTCAAGCTGGCGCGCTACGGCATCGTGGGCGATCTGTTCGAGGTGCTGCCCGCGCTGACGGCGGAAGTCCGCAAGCGGCTCGGCTGAGCGGCTCGCCTGCGGCGATGATGGTGAGCAGGTCTCCGCAGGGGGACCTGTTTTGTTGGGTGCGAGGAGCGACAGGCCATGACACAGGAACGAATTTCTCTGCTGGATGGCAGGCGCATCGTGCTGGGCGTGACCGGCAGTATCGCAGCCTACAAGGCCGCCGATCTGGCGAGCAAGCTGACCCAGGCGGGCGCGCGGGTCGATACCATCCTGACCGGCGCGGCACAGCGGTTCGTCACACCGCTGACCTTCCAGGCGCTCACCGGGCGCCCGGCTTACACGTCGATGTGGGAGTCCGCCGAGGGGCTGCCGGTGCATATCGCGCATATCGGCCTGGGCGAAGGCGCCGACCTGATGATCGTCGCCCCCGCGACGGCGCACACGATCGCCCGGCTGGCGCACGGCCTGGCCGACGATCTGCTGGCGGTGACGGCGCTGGCGGCGCGCTGCCCGCTGATTGTCGCTCCCGCGATGGACGGCGGCATGTACGCCCACCCGGCGACGCAGGCCAATCTGACGGTGCTGGTGGCGCGTGGTGTGTACGTGATCGCGCCGGACGAAGGACGCTTCGCCTCTGGGCTGGAAGGGCGGGGCCGCCTGCCAGAGGTGCCCGTCTTGCTGGGGCATATCCGCCGGGTGCTGGGGCGCGGGGGTCCGCTGAGCGGGCGGCAGGTGATCGTGACAGCCGGGGGCACGCGCGAGCGGCTCGACCCGGTGCGCCATCTGACCAACCGCTCCAGCGGCAAGCAGGGCTACGCGCTGGCTCAGGCGGCGCTCGACGCCGGGGCGGACGTCGTGCTGATCAGCGCGGCACAGCATCTGGCGCCGCCGGTCGGCGCGCAGGTGATCCCGGTCGAGTCGGCAGAGGAGATGCGGGCGGCGGTGCTGGACGCGGCGGACGCAGCGGACGCGTTGATCATGGCGGCGGCGGTGGCGGATTTCAAGCCCGCGCAGGCTGCCGCGCAGAAGATCAAAAAGGGCGACGCTCCGGGCGCAACGCTGACGCTCACTCTGGCGCGCACGCCCGATATTCTGCTGGACGTCAAAGCGCGCCGGGCGCAGACCGGGCGCCCGCGTGTAGTGATCGGCTTCGCGGCAGAGACCGAAAATCTGCTGGCGAACGCGCGGGAGAAGCTGGCGCGCAAGGGCCTTGATCTGATCGTCGCCAACGACATCAGCGCGCCCGATGCCGGGTTCGAGGTGGACACTAACCGCGTCACGTTGCTCGACGCGCAGGGCGGGCAGCAGCCTTACGAGCTGGCGAGCAAAGCCGCCGTGGCCGAGATCGTGGTCGGCTGGCTGGTGCGTTTTTTAGCGAAGAGCAGCTAAGAACAGCTAAGAACAGCAAAGAGCAGCGAAGAACAGCGGAATACAGCGGGTGCTTTAGCTGCTTTTAGCTGCTTTTAGCTGTCTTTAGCTGCCTTTAGCTGTCTTTAGCTGTCTTTAGCTGCCTTTAGCTGTCTTTAGCTGTCTTTAGCTGTCTTTAGCTGCTTTTAGCTATTGCGCAGCGCGATCAGGCGCAGGCCGTCAAGCGTCAGCCACGGCTCGATCTCGTCGAAGCAGTCCGTGTGCGGACCCAGCACGCTCGACAGGCCGCCCGTGGCGATCACCCGCGCTGTGCCCAGCTCGCGCTTGATGCGCGTTACCAGCCCCTCGACCATAGCCAGATGCCCCAGCACCAGCCCGGCCTGCATGGCGTGGATCGTGTTGCGCCCGATCACCGAAGGCGGCGGGATCAACTCGATCTGCGGGAGCTGCGCCGTGTGCCCGACCAGCGCATCGGCGGTGGTATTCAGCCCGGCGGCGATCGCCACGCCGCGCAGCTCGCCCGGCTCGGCGACTGCGGTGAATGTCGTCGCCGTGCCGAAATCGATCACAATGCAGTTGCCCCGCGCGCGCTCGTATCCCGCTACGGCGTTGGCGATCAGATCGCTGCCGACGCGCTCCGGCTGGTCGGTGACGATCCGGATGCCGAGATCGAGCGTGGCGCTGACCACCACCGGCGCGTGCCCGGTGCGGCTGGCAACCATCTCGGCAATCCCGCGCGTGAGTGGGGGAACCACGCTGCTCAGCACCGATTGATCGATGTCGCGCAGGGCCAGCCCGGCTTCGCTGAGGAAATCGCGGAAGAGCACGGCGTATTCGTCTGGCATGCGCTTGCGGACCGTCTGCACCCGCCAGTGGTGCGACCACGTCTCTCCGTTGTGCACGCCAAACACAATGTTCGTGTTGCCGATGTCGATCGCCAGCAGCATGGGCGCGTTATCCCTCATCTTTCCACACTTTCCCAAGAACCCGGTACGATTATAGGGATTGTTTGTGATAGTGTGCGAAAAGTCCGGCTTGTCGTTTGCCGGCGAGAGAGAAGGGACGATGACCGATACGACCAATACCAATACGACGCTGACGGCCATTCCGGGGATCCGGGTCGGGCATGCTCACAATCTCGACGGGCCAACCGGCTGCACGGTGGTGCTGTGCCCCCCGAACACGGTCGGCGGGGTGGACCAGCGCGGGGGCGCGCCCGGCACGCGCGAAACGGACCTGCTGCGCCCGATGCACCTGGTGCAGCATGTCGACGCGGTTCTTCTGTCCGGCGGGAGTGCCTTTGGCCTGGACGCCGCCGCCGGTGTGATGCGCTGGCTGGAAGAGCGGGGCGTTGGGTATGACACGCGCGTGGCAAAGGTGCCCATCGTGCCCGCCGCGATCATCTTCGATCTGGATGTCGGCAGCGCCGCGATCCGGCCCGACGCGGAATTCGGCTACCGCGCCTGCCAGGCGGCCAGCTCCGACCCGGTCGCTGAGGGGTGTGTCGGCGCGGGGGCCGGGGCGCGGATCGGCATGGCGATGGGGCCGCTGCTGGCGACCAAATCCGGTCTGGGCAGCGCGGTGATCGATCTGGGCGACGGGCTGCTGGTCGGCGCGCTGATGGTGGTCAACGCTGCCGGGGACGTGATCGCCGAAGATGGGACGATCCTGGCGGGGATGCGCCAGACGCCGGATAGCGAGGCGTTCTTTGGGGCGCTCAACTTGCTGCGCGCCGCGTCGGCGCTTGTGCTGCCGGAAGGCGTGACCTCGAACACGGTGATCGGCGTGGTGGCAACCACCGCGCAGCTCACCAAAGAGGAAGCGAATAAGATGGCACAAATGGCCCACGACGGGCTGGCCCGCGCCATTCGCCCCTCGCACACGCTGCACGATGGCGACACCATCTTCGCGCTGGCGACGGGCACGGCTGGCCGGGCCAATATCAGCGCGATTGGGGCCTTCGCCGCGGAAGCCACCAGCCAGGCGATTCGCCGCGCCGTTCTCACCGCGACGCCGCTGGCCGGTCTGCCCGCTGCCATGCCGCCTGCCGCGCTGCCGCCGGACGCCGAAAAGTGAGCAGCGGGCTGGCCGGGGCATCCCGTAATGTGATAGCGGCGCATCTACCGGTTTCGTGGACAGGATCTTTTTCCCATCTTGACAAACGTTTCGAGGGCGTGATACACTGTCCTCTAGCCTACGAAAGGAGTGGAAGGCGCAATGCCCAACTACATCGTACTTCTCAGCACTGTTCGTATTCGTCGCGGCGCCGATATGTTCGCGCCCGTGCCTTGTCGCATTGCGCCTGTTCGCTGGTAGGCGATCACTGACCTGATCAATCCAGCCGCGGGCGCAGCGCCCGCG
>Ga0226835_1001839_pt1 | contig 10195 bp, 7 predicted proteins | sample LAC_MetaG_1_FD_163627 | JGI IMG/M metagenome (GOLD analysis project Ga0226835, IMG submission 163627) | Anaerobic ammonium oxidizing microbial communities from anammox membrane bioreactor (MBR) in UC Berkley, California, United States -... | ecosystem: Engineered > Bioreactor > Anaerobic >...
TATTCGGATCGGTGATTTCCTTGTCCTGGCTCAATTCCAGCATACGCTCAGCCGCATAAAGCAGTTCAATCAAGCGCGCCCAATGCGTGGCGAGACGGTAATGAACAGGTTGGAAACGGCCGTTGATGCGCTGGCTTCCTAAGGCGGTGTACATCTTCTCAAAAGCTTCCTGAGCGCGTGGAGTTGCCATTCCATCGGCGGCGTTGAGGCGGGAAAGCGGGGTAGCACAGTAAATGCCGTTCTCTTTTCCGTCCACAAAACCGTGCCAGCCCACAGCTTTGAGGTAGGGGAATTTCAAGTAAGTCCAGGGTTCCACATGCTCAGCTATGTGGCGAGCATAGTGGCGCGCCGGATACTTTACGAACTCATGCCCATCGGGATCAACCACGCGGATCATCCCATCGTAAAAATTGACGTGATTGTTCTCATCCACGGTCCCCATGTAATAGGTGCGATGCGTATAAGCATCCGAAAGGATCATCTCCACATAATCCGGGTTGCCCAAGATGAGATCCTCGAAAATTTTCAGGCCGAATAAAGCAAAATCAACATTTTGTCGCGCCGCCAGTTCGATTTCGCGTCGTTCTGCTTCGTTGATGGCTTTGCTCCACCCGCCGGGTAATCCACTAACGGGATGCACGCCTCGTCCGCCAAGTAACCGAATCACATGGTGATTGCGTTGCCGACAGGCGATCACCTGCCCGCCAATTTCCAGGCCGACCTTGTGAATGACGCCCAGAATGTTGCGCTGCGCGACCGGAGCATCCGGCCCCATGATAAAGTCCGGGCTTGCCAATGCATAAAAATGAGTGGTGTGATCTGCGACGTAGAAGGCGGAATAGAACAACTCGCGCAGCTTTTTGACCGCCGAGGAAGGCTCGATATGAAAGAGAGCATCCAGGGCTTTTGTGGATGCCAGGTGGTGTGCTTCGGGGCACACCCCACAGATGCGGTTGGTGATCTGCGGCATTTCTTCCGCCGGGCGACCGACGCAGAATTGCTCGAAGCCGCGCAGTTCTGGCACCTGGAAATAAGTATTTGCCACCTCACCCTGATCGTCCAAAAAGATTTCGATTTTGCCGTGCCCTTCCAGGCGGGTGATCGGATCAATGCTGATACGCTTCATCTGGAGCCTCCGTTTCTGGCTCTGATGAGTAATGAGCCTGCCATTCCAAAGCGATAAAAAGCGCCAGCCGGGTCAACGAGGGTGCCTATGGCCGCGTCAATTTTTCTTTCAATCTCTTGCTCTTCCTCTTTGGGGTCGCCTGCGCTAATTACAGAAGAAAGAGCGGCTAAGATCCGGGCGCCCTGATCATCAACGCCGTCTAGCGGCCCGTAACAACCGCGGCAGCCTATGCCCACTTTGGGACATAATGCCCCACAACCGCCGCGCGTCGCCGGCCCCAGGCACACTAAGCCTTGTTCTAACAGACACAACCCCGGTTCAGGGATTATTTCATAAGGCCGATAAAAGCGCGCGATCTGTTTCTCGTGCTTCTCTAGAACACATTCCTTGCACACGGCTGTATCCATCGCGCCCAGAACCGCGCCTTTCGGGGGCAGAGGCGTTCCGTTCTGGAGAATTGAAATTACAGACTGCAATACTTGCCAGATTTGATCGGCTTCTGGTGGACAACCTGGTATGACATAGTCTATCTCAACTACCTGTTCCAGTTTCTTCACGGTGGGGTAAAAGGTCGGGATTTGGAGTTCCCCCTCCTGAGCTGAGTAGGTTGGTTCAGGAAGCACCTGATCGGGGTTATCTATAGACGGGTTGTTGAGATAGACGGTCTGGAAAATGGCGGAGCGCGTCGTCAAGTTAGCCAGGGCCGGTATGCCTCCCGCGCTGGCGCAGGAGCCAAAAGCGACCAGAAGCTTCGATTTCTGGCGCAGGAGATGGGCGATCTCCTCGTTCTCGGAGTTGACGATCGCTCCATTGAACAGACACAGGTCAATATACCCGTCGGGGTAGGCGCGCAAATCGCTGTATTTAAAATCGAACGCCACCGGCCAGAAAACAACGTCGAAAGCCGCATCAACCTCCAGCAGCCTTTCGCCGATGTTCAAGACGGAAATTTCGCAACCGCCGCAAGAAGCCGCCCAATACATCGCAAGTTTGAACTTTCGCTCGGCGCCCATCATCAGACCTCCTCTCCTACGGGGTCCCTGACCATCTCTACCGTTTTTGCGGGTTGAAGATCCACTCTTTTGATAACCGTTTCCTGCCAACGCAGTGGGCCAAGCTGCCGCAGTTCTTGGGTCATTCGATTAATTGCATTTGCCAGAGCGCTGCCCTCGGAAGCAGATGCCCAAACCAGTTGTACACGCTCTTTTTCAATTCCAAACTGCGCCAACATGCGCTTTAACAGTTTATATCGCCGCAAAGTTTTCAGATTCCCTTCAAGGTAGTGGCATTCGCCGGGATGACAGCCGGCGATCAAAACGCCATCTGCGCCGTTGCGCAGCGCGGCAAGCACCAGATCGGGTTCAACCCGCCCGCTGCACATGACCCGAATCGGACGCATATTGGTCGAATAATGTAATCGGGCGGTGCCGGCCAAATCGGCTGCCCGATAAGAACACCAATTACACAGGAAACCGATAATGATGGGTTCATAGGTGGATTCGCTCATCTTCTCAATCTCCTTCTATGCCCGCCATTTCTGGCATCCTGGCATCCCACAACAGACCTTCGATCTGCGCCGCCAGTTGCAGGTGGGTGTAATGCGCTCCAGAGATGGCGGCGCTGGGGCAAGCCGCCACGCAGGTGCCGCACCCCTGACACAGGGTTGCAACCACCTCAGAAACTTTCTGATCTTCGTGATAAACGATGGCTTTGTATGGACACAGGTTATTGCAGATGCGGCAGCCGGAACAATGGTCGGCATCAATCTGCGCCTTAATCGGCTCCATCATCACAGTACCTTTCCCAATGTAGCTGATCACCCGCGCCGCCGCAGCCGCCGCCTGGGCAACGGTTTCGGGAATAGCCATCGGACCCTGGCAACCGCCAGCGATGAAGATACCCTCGGCGGTGGTAAGCACCGGATCCAATTTGGGGTGGCGTTCGGTGAAGAAATTGCTTGCATCGCAACCCAGACCAAAAAGCTGAGCCACCTGACGCGCGTCATGGCGCGCTTCCATCCCAACGCTCAAAATAACCATATCCACCGGGATGCGCCGCTGCGCCCCATATAATGTGTCGTACACTTGAACAATGAGCTTCCCTTCTTCTTCCAGAGCGCGGGCTACATCAGTGACTTCGGCGACCCGGCCGCGGATGAAGTGTGCCCCCTCATCCATCACCCGATGATAGAATTCCTCGTAGCGCTTACCGGCTGCGCGAATATCAATATAAAAGTTATAGACTTCTGCATCTGGCAGGCGCTCGCGCACCAGATGGGCAAACTTCAAAGAATACATGCAGCATACCCGTGAGCAATATTCATTGAAGTTTTTGTCGCGTGAGCCGACGCAATGAATAATCGCCACGCTTTTCGGTTCAACGGGCTGGTCGCGCAACAAGATTTTGCCCGCCGTTGGGCCAGAAGCGTTGACCATACGCTCGAATTCCACGCTGGTGAAGACGTTCGCCAATCGTCCATAGCCATATTGTGGAATACGATGGGGATCGAAGGTCTCATATCCAGTAGCCAGAATTACATTTCCAACTTCCACCTGGAGAATCTGGTCTTGCTGTTCGAAATCAATCGCATTGGCCGGACACAGGATCTGGCAGGCTTTGCATTTACCGCGCTGGAAATAGGTGCAGTTCGCCACATCAATCACCGGATATTTTGGCACGGCCTGTGGGAACGGGCGGTAGATCACTTTGCGTTTGCTCAAACCAGCCTCGAACACATCATCCACAACTTTTTTAGGGCATTTCTCTTCGCAAATGGCGCAGCCAGTGCATAACTCCTCATTGACGTAGCGCGCCTTTTTGCGAATGGTTACCCGAAAATTGCCCAGGCTGCCTTCCACCGCTTCCACCTCGCTATACGTGAGCAGGGTGATATTGGGATGTTGCCCAACTTCTACCATGCGAGGGGTTAAGATGCAGGCGGCGCAATCCAGGGTGGGAAAAGTTTTATCCCACTGCGCCATGTGTCCGCCAATGGATGGCTCGCGCTCCACCAAATAGACATGGTATCCGCCATTTGCCAGTTCAAGAGCCGCGGTAATGCCAGCAATGCCGCCGCCTAAGATCAACGTGTTGGGATTGATCTGCACGGGGATCAGTTCCAATGGCTGGTGATGAATAACCCGTTGGATGGCGCCCATAATCTGCGCTTTCGCCTTATGGGTAGCGGCCTGGCTATCCTTCGTCGTCCAGGAATTTAGTTCACGAATGTTCGCCATCTCGAACAGGAATGGATTCAATCCCGCCCGCTCACAGGCTGCTCGGAAGGTCTTTTCGTGCATGTTGGGTGAACAAGCCGCCACGACCACATGCGTCAGACCAAACTGTTCAATATCGGCTTCGATGAGGTCTTGCCCCAGGCTGGAACACATAAATTTATAGTCGCGGGCAATGGCAACATCCGGCTGTTCGCTGGCCCAACGCGCAACCTCTTCAACGTTGACGACGCCCGCTATGTTGGTCCCGCAATGACAAACATACACGCCCACTCGTTCGCTCATGGTTCATTCTCCTCATATCGCCTCAAGAACCAATTCGCTCAAATCTTTAATAACCAACCGATCTTCATAACCGGCGGTCTTGACAGCATCTTTGAACATCACGAAATCTTTCGGGCAGGCGACGACCATCGCTTGCACCCCAGGCAGCGCCGCAGCTTCTCGGACGCGAATTTCACTGGGGCGCTCTTGAACCCCAGTTTCTTCCATCCAGATCCGCCCGCCGCCCGCGCCGCAGCAAAAGGCCCGTTCGCCGCAGCGAGGCATCTCGATCAATTTACACCCTGTTGAAGCAATGACCCTGCGCGGGGCAGCGTAAATTCCGTTATATCGCCCTAAATAACATGGGTCATGATACGTAACGTAATAATCCAGTTTTCTAGAAAACCTGAGCCGACCAGAAAGGATCAACTGATCCAGCAACTGAGCATAATGTAACACCGGGCGATGATCAAAAGTCTCTGAGGGGTATTCGTTCTTAAGGGTGTTAAAAGTGTGTGGATCGGTGGTGACAACCGCCGAGTAGCTGCAGCGACTGATGGCGGCCGCATTTTTCTCGACCAGCATTTCAAACAAACCTTCTTCTCCCACGCGGCGGACATCGTTGCCGGAATTGCGCTCCCCTTCATACAAGATTCCAAAATCCAGCCCCGCATATTGAAAGATTTCGGCGGTCTTTTGAGTGAGGGGGATCAGATTGGCGTGGTAAGAGGCGTAATCGCCCACGATCCACAAATATTCGACCGCTTCTTTGCGTGCATCTTTGATCTTTGGTTGAATGGTTTGCGTCCATCGGGCGCGCTGACGCTCCGGCTGACAAAAAGAATTGCCATAGCGAGCCAGGCTGTCGAGGGCGTCCTGAAGCATACGATCCACCTGTCCCTCATTTACCAGGTGACGACGCAGGTCTGTAAAGACAGCAAGGTGATCAATAAAAGCCGGACACAACTGGACGCATGCCCGGCAAGTGGTACACGCCCATAATTCATCTGCACGAATTACATCCCCGTGCAACATCTTGCTGTCATTTCTCTCCCAAAGATAAGCCTCCAGCTTTATCATGACTTCTCGCGGCGAGAGGACGGAACCGCTGGCAAACGCAGGGCAATTTTCCTGGCAACGCCCGCAGCGGATACAAGACTCGAAATCTAATATTTGCTTCCAGGTGAAATCATCGCCAGTTCGAACGCCCAAGCTACCCTCTACGCTCGCTGGCGCTAACGCCCCCGCCGGCTTAAGGGAGCGGAAGAAGATATTCAGAGGTACGCTGGCAATGTGAAAAAGCTTGGTATATGGAATGCTGGCAATAAAGACAAAGGCGATTAAGGTATGAGCCGTCCAGATGGTCAGATGTAAATTGCGGTTGGTGGGATCCCCAAGAGAGGCGAACATGGAGGCCAACACCCGCCCCACCGGCGACCAGGCAGCCCACTCCGGTTGAAGGACCGCAATGCGCAACCCCTCCACCAAATAACCGGTGATGGCGATCAGCGTCAGCATCCCCAAGGCGTAAGCGTCATCCCTGGAGAGTGCACTGTTTGTAAGGTTCTTCAAACGTTGCGGGCGAAGGACATAACGGCGATAAGCCGCCATGCCCAAACCAACCAGCAACAACAACCCAAAAATGTCCAATACCAGTTCGTAGTATAAATAAACCTCGCCTTGTAGAAACTGAAACCCCCACAACAGCCGAGTGACATCCCAGTCAACGGTTGCCAGGATGGTACCCATCAACAACGCAACCATGCCCCAAAATATAGTGAGATGCATGATTCCCGCATAAGGGTCTTGCGCCAATCGTACCTGCCCAATGGCATGCGTGAACACTGAAAGCAGCCTTGTTCCAAGCCGGTCGTTGCGCTTTTCAGGCCGTCCTTGTCGCCAGCGCCGCACACGTCGTAATACGCCGTAAGCAAAAATGACGAGGGTCAGGAATCCCAGGATATATTGCGCTATCTCAGCCCAATGCGGGATGTTCCAGAACGTCTCACGAACAGGCATCTCGTCTCATCCTAAGCCTTCACTGTGGCTTGCTTCACCGCTTCGGTGAGCGCCGGGACCAGGTCTAACAGATCTACCGTAGCGCCGTATTTCGCCAGATTAAAGATCGGCGCCAGCGGATCTGTGTTGACTGCGATAATAACTTCGCTATCCGTGATTGCCTCCACATGCTCGGTGGCACCGCTGATCCCCAGAGCAAGATAAACTTTGGGTTTCACCCGTTTGCCAGATTTGCCAACCAGACGGGTCGCTGGCAGCCAGCCCTGGTCAACCACCGGGCGCGAGGCGCATACCACGCCACCCAGGGCGTCTGCCAGTTCCTGGATGATTTCCAGGTTGTCCTGGCTTTGAATGCCGCGCCCGACAGAGATGAGCAACGCTTCCTTCGTAATGTCCACATCGCCGGTTTCCGGCTCGATGTATTGAAGAAACCGCACTGGATGCTTATCCAGTTGGGGAACGGATGCCTGCACCACCACGCCCGGCGTAACGCTTCGGCCTTGCTCGGCTTTATAGGCGCCTGGAATCATGGTCACCAGAGCGGTTGGAGAAGGCAGCTCGCCTTCAGCCATTAATTTCCCGCCGCAAATCTGACTGGTAAATTTAATTGCGTTATTTTCCACCTGCAGGCTTTTGCAATAACTGACCAGGGGCAGATTGAGACGCGCGGACAATGGCCCTGCTACTTCGACGCCAATGGAGGTGTCTCCAAATAGCGCCAGGCGCGGCTTGTTTTCTTCGATCAAACTGCCGATCACGCGCTGATAAGCGCCAGGGGTGAAATGGGCTAAATCTGGATGGTCGAAATACAAAATCCGATCCGCGGCCAGGTCGTTTGCCAAAGCTCGTTGGTTGTGACCCAGCAGCAGAGCGACAACGTTGCCATCTAATTTTTCAGTAATTCCCCGTGCTGCCGCCAGCATAAGATACGAGATATCTGTTACTCGCCCTTGCAGATGTTCAATCAAGACGAAGATTTCTTGCTTCATACGAAAACCTCGCTACAAACTTCCTCAAAGGAGATCTAAATCCGTGAATATATCAACCAGTCTGGCGGCGATTTCATCCACATCGCCGGAGATGATCTCTGCCCTCTCTCCAATCTCTGGCTGAAACAGGCGAGCGATGGCTATTGGCTCTTCAATGAACGGATCTGGAATTTGCCTCTCTTCGAGCTGAACTGTTTTCATTGCCTGGCGGATCCTGCTGAAGGCGATGTAGCGGGGAGGCTGCTCTGCCGCCTGGATGCCCAACACCGCCGGTAAATCAATCTCCATTTCCGCCGCCAGACCGCCGGGATATTCCTTGCGGATTTCGACCTCGCCGTCTTTCATTGTCGCTTTCGCCACATACCCCACGTAGGGAAGATCGAGATATTCCGCCAACAACGGACCCAACGGGCCATCCAAATCGTTGTGAGCTTGCACGCCGGTCAACACCAAACTCGGCTGGAGACTCTTGATCACGGGAGCCAACCATCGCGCCAACGTGTGATTGCTCACCAGGGGCATTGTGTTGCCGGTCAGTTTGATGACCTGATCCGCCCCTTTCGCTGCCGCGGTAAACAGCGCATCCTCCACGCCCTCACCATCCAAAGCAATAACAATCACCCGCCCAGCGCCGCGCTCCTTCAACAGAATAGCCTGTTCAAGAGCGTGCTCGTCGAATTCATTGACTCTCAAGCGCAGGCTCTCGAGATCGAGGAAATTTCCTTCCTCGTTGATCTTAAGCTCTTCAACAAGATCTGGAACAAGCTTGATTGCCACGATGAGATTCATAAGATCACCTTCCTTACTCGCCAATTGATTCGAGTAAAAGTTCAGAAATATCTCGAATGACCAAACGGCTGGCTTTTTGAACCATTTTGACGGCGTCTTCGAAACGGGGTATTTCGTATGTGCAAGCGACAGCCAGTATATCCGCGCCGATTGCTACCGCTTCGCGCACACGCCATTCGGATAATCTGGCATGAGCCTGTTCCCATTGGTAACCTTCTAACCACATTCCGCCGCCTCCGCCGCCGCAACATAAACTATTGACAGCAGAATGCGGCATTTCTACCAGTTCAACACCGGGAATGGCTTGCAACAACTGGCGGGGGGGCTGGTAGATTCCATTGGCGCGCCCCAGATAACAAGGATCATGATAGGTGATGCGCGCTTTAATTTCATGCCTCAACAAAGGTCGAAGAAGATCGAGTTTCGCGGACAGGTATTGGGTGTAGTGTTGAACCGGATAGTTCACCCCCAGTTTGGGATACTCATTTTTTAGCGCATTAAAGGCGTGTGGATCAGCAGTTACGATCTGGTTGAACTGATATTTTTGAAAAGCCTTGCTGTTCTTATCTACCAGCAATTCGAACAATCCGCGCTCGCCCGCCAGACGTTGGGAGTCACCGTCGCTGTTTTCTTCGTGTCCGAGAATCCCAAAATCTACGCCCAGAAGGTTGAAAATCCTGGCTAAAGCCCGGCTGGAAAGCTGAACGCGGGGATGAAATGAAGCATAATCGCCAACAAACCACAAAACATCTATCGGCCGATTGATCTGGCTCATAATTTTCACTGACGGCTCGATGCCTCTGGCCCAGGCAGCGCGTTTGCGTGGCGATTCGCCCATCGGATTACCATAGCGCTGGGTATTTTCCAATGCATCTTGCAATTCAACGGGCACATTGCCAGCCAGAAGCAGTTCTTCCTTCGTACGCGTCATCAGACCAGCGGTTAGCGGAATTTGGGCCGGGCAGGAGTTCGTGCAGGCATAGCAAGATACACACATCCAGACCTTATCCGTTTTCATAACCCTATCAAACATTCCCGCACGCAACGCAGCGATCATCTTGCTGGGTGGATAATCCATCAGATAGCCAAATGGGCAGACCCCACTGCATGTACCGCATTGCAAACAAGCCCGGACTCGCTCGCCATCAGGCAGCTTCTGCAAACTGGTATAGAATATCTCATTGAACGTAGGTCTTTGAGTAACAGGGTTGACTGCCATCCCTTCACCTCCTGGACGAGGCAAACATACACTTGAACCCGTGTGCGACAGCCATGCTCAGGGTATGTATTCTGTGTTGGCAGCCGTTGTTGTCATCTGAGGCGAAAGCGCAATGTCATCTGTTAAATAGCGTTATAAATCCCCCTGGTAAGTACACACCCTGAGGCAAGGGCGCTTAAATTGACTATACAACATTCAAGAACGCTTGTCTGTCAGGGAGATTACGCGATTTATGTAATGAAATTTCTTACAGAGCGGGGCAATCTTGCGCGGCGATCTTAGCGGATGATATGGTGGCGCAGGGCATACTCGACGAGTTCATGCCTGCTGGATAAGCCAAGCTTCACCATGACGCGAGTGCGGTAGGTGTCCACTGTGCGTGGGCTGATATTGAGCTGTTCCCCAATCTCACGACTGGTATATCCCCGGACGGTTTTCTCCAACACCAATCGCTCCCTATCCGAAAGCACTTCTGGCCCGGGTGGTTGCGCGCGATCCGCCGCGGAAGCTCGGTGCTGACGCAAAAGCGTCTCTAATCCCAGGGGACTGATAAAGG
>Ga0226835_1001840_pt1 | contig 10189 bp, 6 predicted proteins | sample LAC_MetaG_1_FD_163627 | JGI IMG/M metagenome (GOLD analysis project Ga0226835, IMG submission 163627) | Anaerobic ammonium oxidizing microbial communities from anammox membrane bioreactor (MBR) in UC Berkley, California, United States -... | ecosystem: Engineered > Bioreactor > Anaerobic >...
CACGATGAGCGCGATTTTATCGATCACTGCCGCCCAGGGCGTTTCGTCCAGCACGCCGTCATCGTCAATGTCGAGGTCCCGCCCATCCGTTCCGGTGAAGCCCTGCACCAGCAGATGGGTGACGTTATCGGAATTCTCGAAGTTGAGTTGCTCCGTAAGATTGGCCGTGCCCAGCGTGAAGGTGCCTTCGGCCACCACGAAAAACCCGCTCGACGGGATTGTGCGGCCGGTCAGGGGCACAACCGCTTCGATCACACCGCTGCCGACCAACCCGTCACCGAGCACGATGTAGGTAAGGCCGTCCAGCGAAGTTCCCGGCGAACCGGCCAGCTCGAAGTACTCGTCGCTGTCGGCGCCACTCTGATCGATCCGGATCTCGGAGATCACAACCGGCGGTTGCTGCGCTGCGACATGAGCAGCCGGCGGGCTGGCCGGACCGCTGAGCAGACTCAGCAGCAGCGCCGCCAACACCAACCACTGCGTGCTGCGGCGTGTGACGACAGTCATCTTCTCTCCCCCTCTTGGCCCGCACCGAGCCCTGCTAGAGTGCCGCAAACATCTTTCGTCTTAAATCCCATACTATAGGCTTGATCGGGGCGTACCGCAACCGGCCCGCCAGGGCCAGTCGCGGGGGCGCACATGGGGGTTCATCCAGTCTCCAGCCGTTGCAGCGCCCTGACGATCTCCGGCGGTGGTTTGTGACGTGTCAGTGCGTTCGGCACCACGATGTGCACGCCCGGCTGCCAGACGACGATCCCGCTCAGATGCCGGTAGTGTCTGAGAAAATCGGTGGCGCTTTTGAAACCGCGCCGCATGAAGAAGTCTTCTACCTTGCGTTCGGCCAACTGGCGCAACAGCGCCATCGCGTCGTTCACGTTCGCTTCGGAAAGCGGGCAGTCGGCAGCCAACCACAGCAGATTGACGATCCCCGGCGGCATCTGTCCCACTTTGTCGCACAGCACGGCTACCAGCTTCAGCGCGCGTGCTTCGGCGTCGTCATCGCCCAGCTCCGCACAGCGAATACGCCGGACCTCGACGTTGAAAGGTGTATGCGTCTTGAACGTCACAGTGAAATCCGGCCCGCGCTGCTTGAGGGCAGCGTACTTCTCGTATTCGAGCGCAAACTGCCTGTCTTGCAGCAGAAGCACGGCGACTTCCAGTTCGGCGCGCAGATCCAGCAGGCCGCCCTCACCAGGCGCGTTTCTCAGCTTGGCCCGAATCTTGCTGTGATAGTGGGTAGCGAAGTCTCTGAACCGGCGCGAGCTACGCGCCCACGCTTCGAACTCCGCGTAGAAGATGGGTCGCGAGCTGTCAAAAATGGCATTGAGCAGATCGTCGAGGGTTTTCATGGCGCAAACCGGGCTGCCGCACGCACGGCCCGCTGCGGAGGAGCTGTCTACGAGGGCGGACCGGCCGCCGCCGCGAGTGCATCCCCGGCGACATGCGCCGCCACAGCGGGATCGGTCTCACCTTCCAGCACCACCACCACCGCGATCGCCGCCGGCGTATCGCCCAGCGTCTGATCCACAAATCCGAGGAACCAGCTATAGGGCCGCGCGCCCGGCCCGGCGTAGCTGATGCCGGTGTGTCCGTAGAGCACCAGCTCGCCCCGCTGCGCCGCGCGCACGTTGGGACTCTGCGCCGCCGCCTGGAGCATCGTCAACCGCACCACCTCGGCCACGTCCATCCGCAGAATCGCCGGATAGTGCATCGGGATCTCGACCGGTTCCCAGTCATCCGCGCCGGGCGGGCGCAGCGCATCCACGACGTGAAGCGGAATGCCGTTGCCCTGGTTGGCGATGGCCGCCACAATCTGGAGCATGTGCAGCGGGGTGACCGTCAGGGCGCCCTGGCCCGTCGCTGCCGCCAGCAGGTCCTCGGCAGACATGCCCGTGCCGAGCGGCTCGATGGCCGGCGGGGCGAGTGTGCGGAACCCGGCGAGTTCGGGCGCGCGCAGCAGCCCCAACACATCGAACCGCTCCCACAAACGCTCCGGCGAGACGCGCTCGCCCAGCGCCGCGGCAAACGGGCCGGGGCAGCCGTAGGCATAGGCTTCGGCAAGCGTCAGCGGATCGCCCGGCGTGCCCGGCAGGCAACCCAGTTCCAGCCCGTTGACCCGCACCGGGACGTGTGCCTGCGGTAGCTCGGTGTTGAGCACGAAGCCGGCTTCCTCGCTCAGGTTCGAGTACGATCCCAGGATCGCGGCCAGCATCACCGTCTGTAACGCCCCGCCCGGCTGGTACAACCCGGTCGTCACACGGTTCAGCAGCGGGGATGTGGTAGCATCGACGGTCAGACGCTCCCAATCCGCGTCGAGCGTGTTGGGGTCGTAGCCCGGCAGGCTAACCATCCCCAGCACCTGGCCCGACGGGACATGCGCGACCACCGCAGCCCCGGCCCGTCCTCCCATCGCCGTGACAATCGCCTGCTGCACATCCAGGTCGATGGTACTGCGCACGTCGCCGCCTTCCTGCGGGCGATGCAGGGTACGGTTGACGAACGCATCCCAGGCCGGGGTCCCGTCGCCGCGCAGCACGCTGTTGAACGCTTCTTCGATGCCGGATGTGCCATATTTGAAGCTGTAATAGCCTGTTGCGCCCGCAGCTTCGGGATACGGGTAGACGCGCTCGGCCAGGCCCAAGGCGGTCGTCCGCGAGTAGGCCAGCGGCTCGCCGTCCCGGTCGTAGATCGTCCCGCGCAGGATGCGCTGCTCGGCAATCACGTTGCGGGCGTTGTCCTCGCGTGCCAGCAGGCGCCCGCCCTCCACCACCACCCAATAGCCGATGGCCAGCGCAATGATGCCGAACGCCAGCAACAAGACGCGCGTCACCCGGTTCAGCTCGGCAGTCATGCGGCGTCTTTCTCCCGGTTGCTGAGCACCAGCAGCAACCCCGTCACGACGAACATGGTCAGCAGCGAGCTGCCCCCATAGCTGACAAACGGCAGCGTGACCCCCGTCAACGGCACCAGCTTGAGCACACCTGCCAGGATCAGCAGCGACTGAACCGCAAGCGTCACGCTCAGCCCTGCCGCCAGCAGCCGATCGAACGCCTGCCGCGCCTCGACCGCAACCCGCATCCCGCGCACGACGATCACGGCCAGCGCCGCCATCACCGCCAGCGCCCCCAGCATCCCCCACTCTTCGGCGATCGCGGCGAAGGCAAAGTCCGAGTGCACAACCGGGATGATCGTCGGCTGTCCCTGCCCGATCCCCTGCCCAAACAGGCCACCAGCCGCCACCGCCATCAGGCTCTGGACGATCTGGTAGGCATCCGAGTCCGCCGTCGGCCACGGATCCAGCCAGACGCGAACGCGCAACATCACCACATCGAACAACTGCATGGCGGCAAGCCCGGCCAGCACCAGCAGCCCCAGCCCGCCCAACAGCAACGCCGCCTGCCCACTGGCGAGATACAGCATGATCATGAACACAACGAAGAACAGCGTCGCCGTGCCCAGGTCGCGTTGCCAGACCAGCACCACAATGCTCACACCCCACATCAGCAGCACCGGCCCCAAGAAGGCCGGCGCGGGCACCGACCAGCGCCCCAGGCGGCGCGAGTCCAGCCGCATATACGGCTCGTGATCGGCGAAATAGCTCGCCAGAAAGGCCACCAGCAGGATCTTCAGCAACTCCGAGGGCTGGTAATACAGCCGGCCAAAGCCCAGCCACAGGCGCGGGCCAACCCCGGACGGGTTCGTGCCGAGCACGATCGTCACGCCGAGCAGCGCCAGCCCGCCGATCAGCCACGTGTAGCGATAGCGCCGCAGCCAGCGCAGATCGCCCGGCAGAATGGTGAGCGCCAGCAGCGCCGCCAGCCCGATCACCAGCCACAGCGTCTGCCGGTCCGCGAAGCCGGGGACAAGCCGCGAGATCAGGTTCAGCCCCCAGCCGGTCAGGAACATCGCCAGGGGAAAGAACAGCGGGTCGCGGTGCGGCAGGCGGCGCTCCAGCACGCTGTGACCGATCGCAGCGCACAGTGCCCACACGCCCACCGGCCACAGCGTCTCCCAACCGCGATCGCGCGCGACGATCAGCGTGACCTGGTTGAGCAAGATGAACAGCCCACCCAGCGCCAGCAGCAGCCGCTCGCGCCGGGCCTGCGGACGGCTCCACTCCTCGTCCATCTCGTCCAGGCCGAGGGCTGCCATTTCCGCCGTCGTCGTGCTCATTTCCTCAGCCAACGATCCGCACCATCCCACATCTTGCCGATGTCCTGCCCCTACGCCTGGCGCCGGGTTTCCCGCACGATCCGGCCCGCAACGACCCCAGCAGCCTCTAGCGCGCGGCGAGGTATTTGCCGACCAGCAGATCCAGGCGCTCGCGCGTTGTGGCGGGGATGCGCTTCGGGTCGGTGATCAGGGCCGACTCCAGCGCGTGGTAGCAGGCGCAGTCCTCGAAGCCGCCGGCCAGCCGTTCCACCACGCCGATCAGCGCGCGCTGAGCCAGCCGGATATTGGCGTTCAGGGTCTGGACCACCAGCTCGACCGACACATCCTCGGCAGACGCGTGCCACACGTCGTAGTCGGTGACATGCGCCATGACGCTGTAGCACATCTCGGCCTCGCGTGCCAGATACACTTCCGGCGAGGTCGTCATCCCGATGATATCCATGCCCCAGGCACGGTACAGCGCGCTTTCGGCCCGCGTGCTGAAGCGCGGCCCTTCGATGGTGACATATGTCCCCCCACGGTGGACCGTGCCGCCCACCGCTTCGACCGCATCGGCCAGCAGCGCGTTGAGCGGCCCGCAGAACGGATCGGCGACCGAGACGTGCGCCACCAGCCCGTCGCCAAAGAAGCTGCGCCCGCGCTCGTCGCGCGTCAGATCGACCACCTGGTCCGGCACGACCACATGCCCTGGGGCGAAGTCCTCGCGCAGGGACCCGCACGCGCTGACGGCGATGATCTGCTGCACGCCCAGTGCCTTCAAGGCGTAGATGTTCGCGCGGTAAGGCACCTCGGACGGCGTGAGGACGTGGCCGCGCCCATGCCGTGGCAGGAACGCCACACGCTGGCCCGCCAGGGTTCCGATCAGCACCGCATCGCTAGGCGGACCAAAGGGCGTGCTCACGCGCCGCTCTTCAACGTCGGTCAGCTCAGGCATGCTGTACAGCCCCGATCCGCCGATCACGCCGATTCGTACCGGGTCCATAGGCCGCTTATCTCCTTCTCGCTATCAGGCGCGAAACACTCGCCGCAAGTGTACCGCCAAACCGGGCTACGCCCCAACTTAACGCGGGGCCGGGTACAGAGCGATCACATCGTCAGGGCTGAGATCGGGCGGCAGGGTGGGCGTTGGTGTAGGCGTGCTGGTGGGAGCAACATAGGGCTGAGGGGTCGGGAAGCCGATCACCGAGCGGGTGGTGGTCAATGGCACGAAAAACAGCACGAAACACGCGACCAGCAGCAACACCCACAGCGCCGACAGGGCCATCCCGATCAGCCCGTAGCGCCGGGTGCGAGCCGGGTCGTGGGCGTTCTTGGCGTTGATCACGGCAAGCAGCGACAGAATGAACCCGATTGGGGGCAGGCAGTAGATCCCGCCGCCGCACGCAGCCAGCGAGAACAGCGCGATCAGCAGGGCGATCAGGCCGAGCAGATCGGTCGAGTTGCCGCGGTAGAGTCCGTCATCGTCGGATTTACGCTTGCGAGCGGCCCCGGCCTGCGCCCCAAGAAGCTGCCCGGCATACTGAGCCGGGTCTTCCACCACCACCCCGCGCAACCGCGCTTCCTCGGCGTGTTCGGCGCACAGGCGCTGGCCGTCCGCCGTATAGTACAGGCAATAGGCACACAGCGGCTTGCCGCACACCTCGCAGCGTTCCAGCGCCAGCCGGCCCGGATGATTTGCGCACTGCAGCGTCTCCCAGCCGCCCATGCCAGTTTTCCTCACGCCAGAGACAACCTGTGCCGCCTGGTACAGCAGCAGGCCATGCCGCGATCATTCCGCCGTCAGCGCGCGCCGCACGCTCTCCAACGCCTCAAGCTGACGCCGCGCTTGATGACGAGCCAACACCTCGCGCGACTGCTCCAGCCGCGCCAGGACGGGATCGCGCCCGGCGCCCTGGCCGGTCAGCACCTGCCGCGCGTCGAGCTGATGCGCGCGAACGATCAGGTCTGCCGCGCCGCTCGCCAGCGCGGGCGCGTAGACCTCGTTGGCGATCGTCAGCGCGCGGTAGATCAGCGGCAGCGCGTCGTCCGGTGCTCCCGACGCAATGCGCAGCTTGCCGAGCGTCAGCAGCACCCCGGCAAGATGTGGCGAGTCGCCGAGACGCTCGTACAGCGCCCGGCTGCGCTCGGTCAGCGACGCCGCCTCGTCCAGCTCCCCCCGCCGCGCCAGCAGACGCCCCAGCTCGTGAAAAACCTGCGCCAGATCGTCGCGGGCGCCGCCCGTCAGCAGATCGGGCAGCGCGGCGCGCAGATGCCCTTCGGCCGTGGACCAGGCCGTATCTCGCTCGGCCGTGCGCCCCAACCGATGGGCGCGTGCCGCCCGGACCAGATGCGCCAGCCCCAGACGAAACAGGATCTGGCCGCGCAGCAGAGGCGGCTCGATGCCACAGGGTGCGCTCAGCGCGTCCTTCAGCACCGCGATTGCCCGATCCACCTCGCCCAGGTGCAGCAGCGCCTCGGCCAGATCGCGCTGCATCGCCGCTGCGCGCTCGGTCAACCCGGCCTGGCGATAGCCCGCCAGCGCCGCTTCATAGCGCGAGAGGGCAGCGCGTCGGCGCCGCTGCGCGATCAGGGCGCGCGCCCAGCTTTCGGCCAGCGCCGCCGCCACCCTCACGCTGGCGCTCTTCCCGGCCAGCAGCGCCTTGAGCGCCGCGCCGATGGTCTCTTCTGCCGCGTCGATCTCGCCCAGAGCCATGAGGTGCTCGCCGTAGGCGCGGCTTGCGCTCGCCAGCACGTTGCGATCGACGCCTGCCAGTGCCTGCGTCATCTGCAGCAGGTAGCCTGCTTCCTCGCGCCGCTCTGGCAACAGACTGAGCGCCTCGCCCATCGCGATCTGCAGCCGGGCGTAGTCAGGCCCCTCGCCCAGCGTCTCGCGGACCGGTTGCGCGCTGCGCCAGAATTCGTCGGCCAGCCCGGCGCGGCGGTAGGCCGGGGCTGCCGTCACCAGCAGACGCGCCACCATCGCGCGCGGGAGCGTGCTATCGGGCCGCGTCTGGCGGCGGATCACGGCGCGGGTGTTATTCAGCCACGCCTGCTCGACCCGGCTCAGCGGCACGGCGAGCGGGCGCTCCGGCGCGCTCGCCCAGCATTGCACCAGATAGCGCATCACATAGCCGTCCACCTGATCGCCGCGAGCGCCGTTGAGCGGGCTGAGCGCCGCAACCTGCGCGCGCACCTCCGGCGGGATGGCCAGCAGCCCGTCTTCTTCGCGCAGCAGCCCGGCCGTCTGCAGCTTCTCAAGCTGCGCCTCGACCTGCTCCGCGCCGCCCAGCAACACCCCGGCCAGCGCCCGGTCGAAGGCGTCCGGCAGATGCTGCGCACGCACCAGCAGCCGGACCGGGTTCCCATTCTCGCCCGCCAGCAGAGTCAGGCGCCGCCGCAAATACAACGCCAGCGGATCGGGCATATCCGGGCGGTAGCTCGCCAGCTCTTCCAGCGCCGCATCCAGCCCGTCGGCGCGGGCCAGCGCCACGCCGTGATCGATCAGCCAGGGGATCGCGTGTGTGCGCTCCAGAAAATCGTCGAGCGTATCGACGTCTAGTGCCTCGACCTGGCGCTCGACCGCCAACCGCAGCGCGAGCGTGCGGGCAGCCTTCGCCGGCAGATGCTCGACTGCGACCGCCCGGCTTGCCACCGCCGGAGTGAGCAGATCGCTTGTGTCCGGCGCGGTCAGAAGCACGCGCGCCTGCGTCCGGGTGCCCAGCTTCTCCAGGAACGCCCGCAAAGCCGCGCGCTCGTCCGCCGCACCCAGCCGGTCCACCCCGTCCAGCACGATCAGCGCCGGCTCGCGACCCAGACGGTCGAACACCGCATCTTCGGGCGCATAGGGCGGCAGTGCGACCAACTGCGCCACCTGCGCCGCGATCTCGCGGGCCAGCGTCTGCGCCGTGATCGTCACCCACAGCACGCCGGACGGGTAGCGCCACGCGAAGCGCCCGGCATATTCCGCCGCCAGCCAGCTTTTGCCCTGCCCCGCCACGCCGTGAAACGCGATCAGGTGTGGCGCCTCGCCGGGCGGATCCTGCGCCAGCGCGCTGAGCTGCTCGCGCCGCCCAACGAACCCCGCATGTTGCGGCACGTTGACCAGCAGCGGATCGCCGCTGATCTCGAGCGGGCAACTGGCGCGCGCTTCAGGTGGAAGCAGCGGCAGCGCCGGATCATCCACCGCGTCCGGCGTGTCCCGCTCGACATACTCCAGACGTTCTGCCTGGCCGTTGGGCTGCTGCTTGAGCACGGCGAGCGCGCCCCGGTAGGCGCGGCGAATCGACTCGCCCCCGGCCAGCGCAGCGTAGAAATGCGCAGCAAACAGGCGCGCGTTGGCTGGCAGCAGTTTGCGCCGTGCGCCGATCACCGCCTGGACGCCGGTCTGCTCGACCAGCAACCGCGCCATGTGTTCGCTGAAACAACCGTCGAAGATCGCCACCAGCGCGCCGCCGGGCTTGAAGACGTTGGCGACATACTCCGCCACGGCGTACGACTCGTGGCCGTTTTCGTCCTCAAGATAGAGCATGTCGCGCTCGCCGTAACAGACGAAATGCACCACGCGGTAGGCGTCGGGACCGCCGTGACTCAACGCCGCAGCAAGCTGCTGTGACGTCGGCGGGTTGAGGCGGACCAACGCCAGCGGAGCGGCCCCGGCCCCCGCGCGCGCCGTCGCGTCGCGCAGCGCCGCGCGCATCACGTCCCACTCGGCGACACGATCCAGCGGGTTGAGCGGATCCTGCCCACTGCTCATCGCGGCATAGGGAGCGGCGATCACCGCCAGGACCGGTAGATAGCGGCGCAAAGCCGCCGCGCCCGGATCCTCCACGGCCACGCGCCCGTCGGCGATCATCTGGGGAGCCGGTCCCTGGGGCGGAGAAGCGGAAAGTCTCGTCTGTTCCATAGGGACGCAGTATAGTGCAAAGCGCGAAAAAGCGAAACGGGCGCACTCTACGGCGCGTCATCGATCAGGCCACGCGCCCGCAACCGCTCGTGAAGCTGCTCGTAGCTGATGCCGTAGCGGGCCGCGATCTCGCGTGCATAGCTGCGACCGCGCGGCGGCCCCGGCACAATGCGATAGGTCTGGCGGATTCCGGCGCCGTCTTCGCCCGGCTGTTCTTCGGCCAGCGAGACCAGGCTGACTACGCGGCTGTCGCCGCCCGGCCCGGCGTTGAGCGCGTCTACCTCGGCGGCCAGGTCGTGCAGGTGTGTCGCGTAGATCGCTCGCGCGCCCAGCAGCCGCAGCACGCGCACCAGGTCCGCCGCCAGATACAGGCTTTCGCCCGCGCTGGTGCTGGAGAGCGATTCGTTGAGGATGATCAGGCTGGCACGCGTAGCCTCGCCGAAGATCGCGCTCAGGCGGGCGGCTTCCTCGCCCAGACGGCCTGCTTCGGTTTCGGGTGCCTCTTCCGCCGGAAAGTGCGTGTAAATGCCATCCACCGGGCTGATGCGCGCCCACGAGCCGGGAACGTACAACCCGGCCTGCGCCAGCACCTGCGCCAGCCCGATCCCCTGCGCGTAGGTCGTTTTGCCGCCCTGGTTCGGACCGGTCAGGATAAAGATGCGACCCGCGTCGTCGAAGCGAACGGCGTTGGTAACGATCCGTCCGGGGCTGTCTTCGGCCATCGCCCGCAGCGCCAGATTGAGGTTGTACGCGTCATCGATCAGGCAGACGCGCTCCTCAACCGGCGCGATCTCCGGGCGGCAGACGGGCAGCCCGGCAGCGCGCAGGCGTTCGATCAGCCGCGCCGCCCCCAGGTAGAAGGCCAGTTCGGCTTGCAGCGGCCCCAGAAACGCCCCGCCCAGCGCGACATAGCGCTGCAAGGCGCGCGCCACAGGGCGGCTGGCCTGCTTGAGCACATCGGCCAGATCGCGAAACAGGGGGTAAAGCATCGGGTTGGTGACATCGACCCCCGCCGGGTCTTGAGAGCGGCGCTCGCGCGGGATGGTGTGCAGCGGCCCGATGCTTTCCTGGGCATCCGCCTTGCCGCGTCCGAACAGCGCGGCGAACAGCGACGGCGTTTCGCCGCGAAACGGG
>Ga0226835_1001841_pt1 | contig 10183 bp, 9 predicted proteins | sample LAC_MetaG_1_FD_163627 | JGI IMG/M metagenome (GOLD analysis project Ga0226835, IMG submission 163627) | Anaerobic ammonium oxidizing microbial communities from anammox membrane bioreactor (MBR) in UC Berkley, California, United States -... | ecosystem: Engineered > Bioreactor > Anaerobic >...
TGATAAAGCCGTCCATCACCGGTTTGGAAAGAAATTGCGTGATAAAGCCGAGCCGCGCCAGTCCTGCCGCCAAAAAGACCAGCCCGGTGACCAAAACAAACGCGGTCGCATAACTTTGATAGGTTTGAGGGTCAGATGCGTTTGCCGCGGCGGTGGCAACCAGCGCCGCAGCCACGGAGGAAGCGAGGAGCGCGGCTGTGGCAGAGGTGGCTTGCACCACAAGGTGACGCGAAGTGCCCAGCAGCGCATAGACGAGCAAAGCAGCCAGTAAGGTATAGAGTCCCGCTTGTGGCGGCAGCCCGGCAATGCCCGCATACGCCATCGCTTCCGGTACCACCAACCCCCACAGCGTCAACCCGGCCAGAATGTCAAAGCGGAGCCAGGCGCGGTCATAATGCGGCAGCCATGCCAGAATTGGCACAAAGCGCGCCAGCCCAGTTGCCTTGCCGGTAGTTTTGGCGGCAGTTTTCATCGTATCATCTCTGTCTCACGCGACGGCTGTTTCGGCGCGTCCACACCGCCAACGCATATTGTTTCTGCCTGCTTGAATTCAGCGCTCGAATCGCGCTGACGATAACAAGCGTCGCCACACCAAGCAGCGCGGTAAAAAATCCCATGTCGGTCATATTTGCTCCTACAAATGAATTAACCGTTCGACGCCCCTGTCGAACGGATTTACGTTTGTCCCGGTCAATTGCCCCTCTCGCGCTCTCGCTCTGCGTTGAGCGTTTGTGCGCTCAGCGGGCGTCTCACCAAAATAAAAACGCTGATAATCAACACCCACGTCGGAAATGCCAGAACCAACCACCCTGACAAATTGGGCGTGAGCAACAACACAAGCGCCAGCCCGTAGGTCAAGAACGCCAGCCAGCGCGGCATGACCCCCGTGCGAATCCAGAGCGTGCCGGACGAAATCATAAACACGCCCGCCATCCGAATTGCATACACATTCATGATGGTGTACATCACGGCGCGCCCAAACGTCAGGACCCCGCCGGATACCAGCTGTTCTGCCGCAAGGTCATAGCCCGCTACGATGCCGCCCGAAATCGCTGCCGCCACAAAGGTCATTCCAAGAAACAGCAGCCCACTGCCAAACAACACGGTCGAAATGAGCTGGTCCTCCAATGCCCCCAGTCGGTCGCGTATGACGCCGATGAACCAGAGAAACGCAATCCCGGCAAACGGAATCATTGTCAGAGCCACCGTAACAGCCATCGCGTTGCCTTCGAGCGACGTGGCAGTTGCTTCACCGGTCAAAGACTCGGGCATGGAAAAGCGCAGCAATGTCATTGCCACGCCAAAGAGCAACGCAAACAGAATGCCTGCGACAGCCGCCGCGCGCGGTGTTTTGAGACGTTCGCGTTCGGCATCAAGCGCTAGAATTCCGGCTTGCTTGACTGGTTTTGGCATCTTGTACTCCTGCAAAAAATTCAGTTCAGCCGCTTGACTTTTTCTCCATCAACTCGCGCAGCGCCACCAACTCTTTTTTGACCGATGCCAGCTCTTGCTCCACGGTGACGCCATCTGGGTCTGCCGGTTCGAGTTCTTTGGGTTGGGGTACCAAAATGCTGGCAAGAATACTGGCGAGCGCGCCGATGATGCCAACGCCTGAAAACATTACAAACACCCCAACGATTCTTCCGCCCTCCGTCACCGGATACTGGTCGCCGTACCCCACCGTTGTGATCGTCACACACGCCCACCACAGCGCATCCCCGCCATCGGTGATGTTGGCGTCAGGGGACTGGCTTTCGAAAAACAACACCAAAATGCTCGCCGTCATCAGCACAATGCTCGCCAACATCACGGTGAAAAATAGCGCATAGGAACCGCGATTCTGGAGAACTTCTCTTCGCAAGAGCGCCCGATTTTCGGGGTTCATAATCTTGCGTAGGCGAAAGAGGCGGCTGAGCCGAAAGAGGCGAAGGAGCCCGGCGTATTTGAATCCCAGTCCCAGACTTGGAATAGAACCGAGCAAGTCCAGATAGCCGCGCTCGCCGATAAAATAATCGCGCGCGCGCGGCTTTTCGATCATGTGCAAAGCAAAGTCAATCAGAAAGATGGCACAAATGAAATTGTCATAGGCGCTCACCAACTGCCAGGTCGGTGTATCTTCCGGCAGCAGCACCTGGAAAACCATGATGGTCAGCGACACAATGGTGAGGACCAGGATAAAAATGATGTAGGTGTTGCTGTGCAGGATGTTGGTTAGTCTGGGATGTCGCGAAGCCGAAATGGCTTGGGTAGTCATTCATTGCCTCCCTTGTGACTCAGTCGAGTGGGATGAGCGCTTCCGCCCACCAATCGGGAGGCGTCGGCATGGTAGGCGTAAATGGAGCGCGCTGCTTGCCTGGAATCGGCGGCAACTGGTCAATTACCTGCGCCTGACGCGCGACCACCGCCTCTTTTGTGATGTTGAAAACCGTCAGGTCCTGAGTCTGGACAACGGGACCATCATAGACGGTCCGCAGCTCGGCAAAGATCATGGGGACGATTGGGGGCGCGAGCATTGGAGTGTGCCAGAGGGCAGCCATGCGCGGCTTGACCAGCCCGAACACCTTGCCTGCGGCTTTGGGCGAGGTGTGCGCGGCATTCAGCGCCATCGTCGCCCGTTCGATGGAAAGTCCAGAAGCAGCTGCCAGCGCCGCGGCGGGCGGGAAACATTCGTGAATGAGCAGATCAACGCCGCCTTCGCAGGCACGCACAAGGGGCCATCCGGCGCGCGTGTCGCCCGAGTGGACGAACGTCAAACCTGCATAGTCAATGCGGTAGCCGACGGCGCCGCTCAGCGCGTGAATGACGGGAAAGGAAGTGATCTTGACGCCGTTTGCCTCATAGACTACCTGGGTCTGCCGAAAGTCAAATTCGGTCACGCCAATCTTCATGCTGGCGGGGTTGATGGCGCCCGCTCCGGCGGCAGTGTCCCAAGCCAGCGCCTCCTCGATGCCTTCGACAAAGTGGCGTGTGCCCAAGCGCGGTTCGGTTCCGCTGGGACCCCAAACCTTGATGGGTCCGTCCGCCCGTCCCACCTTTGAATAGCTGCCGGAAAGCGTAATCAGGTCGGCAATGTGGTCGGCATGAAGGTGCGTCAGAAATACCTTGTCCAGCATGTTGACCGGCAATTTCAAACTCGCATAGTTGGCAAGCGAACCACTGCCGAGGTCAATAATCAAGAGGTCGCGTTCAGGGTTACCGACTTCAACGAGGATGCTGCCCGAGGACTGGGCGCGTGTCACCCACGGATTGCCGCTGCCGAGTACAGTTACCCGCAGCTCACCGTCTTCGAGCGGCTCCTCACCGGGGATATAAGCTTCGGCGTATTCTCGTCGCGGCGTACCGACAACCGGCGTCAAAGTAATCGCCTTGGTTCCGCCAAAAAACGTTGGCGACGGCAGGGAATTGGAATTGCTGTCTGGCATCTTGTTTTCCTTCTTTCTTTGAGTGTGGCTTTTTGTGTATGGTTCTGATTCATCTATTACGCGTCCTTGGTGAGCATCGGAGCCGTGCTGCGGACCCGACCGCGACAGCCATTCCACAGCGTTAACCAATGACGGGCAGGTCGAGACATTCCACCGAGACAATGCGTAAATGACTATTGTAGAGACTGTTTAATATGCCGATCAGCGCCGTCTGATCTGCGTCATGGGCGCAAAGCGTCGAAATGGATGTAAAGTCGGCCAGCGATCGGATCGATATGGAAAGCCCTTCGAAATAGTCAAGCCATGTTGCATCCAGCGCGCCAAGCACGCGGATCAAATACACTCCACGCGTATCAATAGGCCAACTTGAAGTTTGCATCAGTTGACTCATTTTTAGGGTCCCGTTTTAGCCCGATATCTGTATTGCCCAATTCGCTCCACGTAGGAGCTGCAGAGTTATTGATACTTTAACAGAGTCCCGCGCAAATCCATCCACCTATCGGGTGGAATTAAGGCGTACTTTGATAAGGAAGGGTGAGCAGGATGGTGCCAAAAGGACTGCTTGGGAGCCAACTTGGGGTGGGAGGGGAACAAAAATACCGCGACTGGAGCGATGGCGGACGCGCCATGCTCTACCTTCGCGGCGGAGAGGATTTATAACTTGCGTTACTTGATCATGGCGTCAGGGTTATTTGACGCCAGTTCATGCTTCTGCCGGGGATCGCAAGAGACCGTATGCCACTGCGACGCGCACCGCATCCGTGCGGCTATTGACATTGAGCTTGGCATGGATATGGTCAATGTGGGATTTGACCGTCAACGGTGAAATCACCAATGCCTGGGCGATCTCCTTGGTTGACATATGTTTTGCCAAAGCTTCCAACACCTGCATTTCACGCACGCTGAGAGGTTCAATCACCCGTTCGGATTCGGTCCCTGTATTTTTAACGAGGACAGCGCGATGTGCTGTCTGCAAAAGAGCTGCCAGAATGTTTTTCACATAGCCGGGCGCTACATTTCGTGCCAACAGCAGATCGAGCAAGCGTGCCATCCCGGGTCCCAAATCAACAAACGTGCGCCTGAAACCGCCGGGCTCTGCCAGCTCGACGGCTTTTTGCAGCGCATCCACCGCCTCTTTGGTGTGCCCCAGGTCGTCCAGCGCCAACGCTTGGAGGGCAAGCAGTTGAATCGTTCGGCGCCGATCATGCATGGCACGCGCCACTTGCAACAGCGCGTCTATTTCCGAGAGCGCTGCTTGGGTTTGCTCCGTTTTGCGCTCTGCCAACCAAATGCGGATGCGGGTCAAATGGGGTTCCACTTGCCACATCAAGTGTGGCGCGGCAGCCAGTGACGTGCTTTGTATCCAGCGCAAGGCAGCAGCCATATCTCCCTGCATCAACGCCAAGCGCGCACGATATGCCTCGGTGCTGAGGACAAAGTCGCCCACTTGAAGCTCATCGCTGAACCGCGAGACCGCCTGCAACGTCGCCTCTGCCTTGGCGGACAAGCCACGCGCATGCTGATTGAGCGCCCACCAGCAAAAGCACTCATGGCTGCCTTTGACATGTGCGGTGAACCGCAGTTCTGCGCCCTGGGCAAAATGCTGGGCGGCGGCTTCGAGCTCATTCCATTCATAGTTCACCAGTCCCAAAACATAGTGTGCCCAGCCAAGCGTCAGATACGACGTGTCGCGCGCCAGTTCCAGCATGTTTGATGCCGTGTTGAACAGACTGCCGTAATCCGCTTCGTTCAGCTGGATGTTGGCAAGCGCCAGCAGCAATTTGAGGCGAAAATAAGGAGAGCCACTCACATCGTTTCGCTGCGCGTCCGTTAGCAAATTTATGCCAGCCGTTGTATTGCCCGTGAGCTGATAACAGACTGCCTGATAAAGCAGGACATAGCCGCGCGCAAAAACACTCTTGACCGGCAGATCAGCCAATGCTTGTGGCGCGATTTCGAGCACGACTGCCGGTTGATTCGCATAATACGCAAGCTGGGTCTTGATGGCGCTGATTTCACCGCGATAGTAGGTTCGCCTCACCGTATCCAAGTCTTGCGCTTCCGCCAACCGCTGTTCTGCTAGTGGAACTAATCTTGCAATGGCAGACAATCCCTGTCGGAGCGACTCGCGCCAGAGCTGCGCCATGACAAGTCCCAGATGCCGGTCCCACTCTTCCGTTGGAAATAAACCGAGCCATATCTCGAGCACGGGACGCGCCGTCTCTTGGTCCAAATCGTGATGGATTTGCTCGCCCACGAGATTTGCGGCGCGGGCATATTCTTTTGCCGCAACCGCATACTGAATCGCCTCGGTGATAAACCCATGTGTCACATGCCATTGACTTGCGCGCCGCTGCAGCTCTGCGATGGTTTCGGCATTGTACGCAACCGCCGCGCGCGCGCGTAGAAAATCGCGAAAAAGGTGGTGATAGCGATACCAGCCCGCGCGGTCATCCAGCGTTACGACCATCAGCTCTTCACGCACCAACGCATCCAAAATCGCACGCCAATTCTCGTGCGTTTGTCCCACAATCAAAGCTTCACAGGCGTCCGCAGTAAAGCGTTCGAGGATAGAGGTCTTGAGCAAGAATTCCTGCGTGGCGAGTGGCTGCCGCAAAAAAACTTCGCTCAAGAAATACTGCACCATACGATCGCCCGGCTGATTGCCCAGCTCACGGGAAATTTGTAACACCTCTGCCCCGTTTGCTCCGGTGCGCAGCGCGAGTGCTGCAAACCTGAGTCCAACCGCCCATCCTTCGGTGCGCTGTTGCAAAACATCTAACGTTTCCGGGGAAAATTCGCGCTTGACCATGCGCGTCAACAGTTCACGCATTTCCTCTGTCGTGAACCGTAGGTCCGCTCCGCGCAGTTCACAAATTTTTCCTTCCGCATGGAGTTTGGCGAGGGGAAGCTGTACATCGTACCGTATTGCAATGACCAGATGCATGGACGGCGGAATTCGTCGGACCAGCACGTCCATCAGCGCCCGGATGTCGGGAGAACGGAGCAAATGATAGTCGTCGAGGATTAGAATAAACTCTTCAGGAAGTTCTGCCAATTCGTCACACAACGCGGCTCCTAGACGGGCAGGAGCTTGCGCGAGCGAGGATTGGAGCAAGCCCCAAAAGGAGGCGAGAGCGCCGGGAAAAATAGTGCGGATGGCGGCAACGAGGCAAGCTGTAAAAACCTCCAGTGAATCGTCGCTTTCTTCGAGTGACAGCCACGCTACGGGGGAAATGGTATTGTCGAGCCAATCGAGAAGCAGAGTCGTTTTGCCAAATCCGGCTGGCGCGGAAATGACGGTGAGCGGCGCGTCGAGCCCGGCATCCAACGTCGCAAGCAAGCGCGGACGCCGGACCAATTCAGTGGTCAGGCGAGGACGAATTAATTTGACTCGGGCGATTTCGGTCATGATATCGTATCGGGTGTTTTCAGAATGTATTCCTTCCCGCAATTTCCGTGGCGCTCGCAAACCGGGGCGGCTAACTTGATGCTCGCAACAGCAAGCGACGCGTGAGAACCCCTGAACGGGGAATGTAACGCCGAGTTGAAATTATAGCATATTCTTTGCACTTTGATTTGAATGTTTTCGAAAAAAATCATCGAACCGCTCTCGGCGCATCCTCCGTAAATCCTACCTTCGGGTGGATGGAAATTGCAGGTGAATGTAATAATCTGGCAGCATATCGAAAGTCCAACATCGGCTCGAACACGAGCCCAGATTCTCTATAGGAAAGGTAATTCACAATGGCAACTCTTAGTGCACTCAAATTCGATACTCCGGATGGCGCAGAGCAAATGCTTGGCACGCTGGAGAGTCTGCAAAAGCAGCAACTCATTCAAATCGAGGATGCCGCAATCGTTACGTGGCCCGAAGGCAAAAAGAAACCCAAGACGAAACAGCTGCACAGCATGGCAGGCGCCGGCGCGCTGGGCGGCGCTTTCTGGGGCATGTTGTTTGGCTTGCTTTTCTTTATTCCATTTTTGGGGCTCGCGATTGGCGCAGCGATGGGCGCGCTGGCGGGCCATTTTTCGGATTACGGGATTGACGACAAGTTCATCAATTCGGTAAAGGAGAAGGTCACGCCCGGCACGTCGGCATTGTTCCTTTTGACCAGCGGAGGAGTGGAAGACAAAGTTGTGGCCGCCGTCAAAGGTCAAAAGTTCGAAATCATTTCGACGAACCTAACCCAAGAGCAAGAAGACAAACTGCGCGCCGAGCTCGGCGAATAAGTCCAAGCATACGAATCTTTTTCGTTCGCTCTATCAGGTTCCAACTGACGCAGCGGGCTCAATTGCATACCGCCGATGTTTTGTACGGCAAGGAATTTGCATAGGCAAAGACGAAACTGCTGGAAGGATGATTTAGCGATAGAGCGCGTGGTCAAGCGCAAACAATCTTGATGCGGTCAAAGCGACAGTCTTGCTGAGACCGCATTTTTGTTATTCGCCCAAACCGCGCGTGGTATCCCGCGCGCGGCAGCGGCTTTGGCTGTTCCATTCAGAGAATCCGCCGATATGAAATCCAAGTATCTGGAATTCCGACAGGACCCGCAAGCATTCGCCCGCAAGGCGCTCGTCCGAGGCAAAACCGCTCTTCCGAATTATTTCCCTATCTTGGTGTGGCTGCCCAAGTATGAGGTTGACAAGATTCGGTTTGATCTAATCGGCGGTCTTACCGTTTGGGGAATGACGGTTCCGACCGCCCTGGCTTATGCGGTCATGGCGGGCGTGCCGGCGCAAGCGGGACTTTACGCCGCCATGGCGGCTCTCTTTGCCTATACAATTTTCGGCACGAGCCGCCACATGAAAGTAACCGCCAGTTCGACCATGGCGATCATGTCCGCCTCGGTCGTCGCCACGCTGGCAGGGGGCGATCCGGTCGCGTTCGCGCAGCTCACGGCGATGCTCGCGCTCATCATCGGCGTAATGCTGCTTGTCGCCGGAATCATTCGGTTGGGCTTTATCGCCGACTTTTTGTCCAAGCCGGTCGTGACGGGCTTTGTCTTTGGCTTGGCGCTCGTGATTGCTGTGGGCCAGGCGCCCAAGTTGTTTGGCGTTCCGTCAAGCAGCGGAAATTTCTTTGAGCAGGCATGGTCGCTGCTCGCAAATCTCGACCAAACGAACCCCTATACTCTGGCTATTAGCATTTTCTCTATCGTTTTGCTAATTCTGATAAAAAAGTTCCTGCCCAAAATTCCGAGCGGCTTGGTGGTGCTGGCGGTATCCATTCTCGTGACCACCGCGTTGGATCTGGCGGCAAAGGGGGTCAGCATTGTCGGCGAAATCCCCACCGGCCTGCCGGAATTTGGTTTTCCGCAAGTGGACCTCGCCGCGATCCCATTCCTGATTGCCGGTGCCGCAGGCATCGTTTTTCTTGCCGTGGGAGAATCGCTTGGCACAGCGCGCGCATACGCTTCCAAATATCATTATCCGATTGACCAAGACCAAGAGCTGATTGCGTTGGGGGCGGCGAATTTTGCGACCAGCATCAGCCAAGGGTTTGCGGTAGATGCCAGTCTGTCCACTACGGCGACATCCGAAAACTCGGGCGCGCGCACCCAACTGTCGTCACTCGTTACATCCGGCATGTTGCTTCTGACCATCCTATTTCTGGCGCCGCTGTTCACGAATCTACCTAACGCGGTGCTGGGCGCGCTCGTTATCACGTCAGTTACCGGCTTGTTGGACCTAACGGATTTTCGGCGCTACTGGCATGCGCGGCGCACGGACTTGATAATTGCGGTTACGGCGCTCATCGGCGTAATCACAACGGACGTGCTTACGGGAATGATGCTTGCCGTGCTGCTCTCGGTCATCATGGTCATCTATCGCGCGAGCCGTCCCTACATTGCTATTCTCGGCAGACTGCCGGGCGCGCGCGGCACGTATGGCGACATCGGACGCCACCCGGAGAATACGACGATTCCCGGACTGGTGATTTTTCGCCTGGATGCGCCGCTGTATTTTTTCAATTCCAGTGTCGCAGACAAACAGATTCGGGATTATGTGAAAAAAACTGTGCCGCCCCCGCAAGCTATTCTCATTGATCTCGGCGCGAGCGCCGACTTGGATATTGTCAGCAGTGACATGCTCAACGAACTCGTCGGCGATATGCGCGCGGACGGGATTGAGGTTTTATTCAGTCAAGTGCGCGGTGCCGTGCGCGACCGTCTGCGCAAGACCGGGGCGATGGATACTATTGGCGAAAATTCCATCTTTCTCTCGGTGGATGCGGCGGTGGAAGAATTCAGCGCGCGACATCCCGAATCTCTCTCGGTAGAGCTGCTTGAATTGGACGAACCGACAGCCGCGCAGGAATCGGAAGCAGCCAAAGCGCCTGACTCGAACAATCAATAAACGATTGCGGGGGATGATTCACAACTCGCAAGTTGCAAGACCCCAAGTGTTGCGATGATTACGTCGCCAAATTCTTGGGGTCTTTGAAATATAGCAAGCACTGCCTTTTAACAGTTGCAGTCGGCACAGGTTTCCATTATGATTGCGCGGCGAGAACGAACAATGACTATTTTTCGGAGGATTGTCTATGCCGCATCCGTTAGTGCGCTGTGAATGGAGTGTTTCCGACCCGCTGTACACTCAATATCACGATGAAGAGTGGGGCGTGCCGCTACACGATGAACAAAAATTATTCGAGTTTCTCATTCTCGAAGGAATGCAAGCGGGCTTGAGCTGGCTCACGATTTTGAAAAAACGCGAAAATTTTCGCAAGGCGTTCGACAATTTTAACGTCAATCACG
>Ga0226835_1001842_pt1 | contig 10183 bp, 7 predicted proteins | sample LAC_MetaG_1_FD_163627 | JGI IMG/M metagenome (GOLD analysis project Ga0226835, IMG submission 163627) | Anaerobic ammonium oxidizing microbial communities from anammox membrane bioreactor (MBR) in UC Berkley, California, United States -... | ecosystem: Engineered > Bioreactor > Anaerobic >...
CCCGGTCAGCGCGGAGATCGGCGCGATCCGCCAGCGAAAGCCGGGCACGGTGCGGAAGGGCTGGTTGATCAACTCCCAGCGGCCATCCAGGGCGCGAATCGCGCTGTGGATGTACGCGGCGGCCTCGCGCTCGCCCCGGCTGGCGGGGCGCCGCGGCCCGATCACCACGCTGAGGTGGCGCACATCGTCCATCACGCGCTCGGCCGACAGCTCACTCGGTACGTTGCGATCGATCATCGGTTGTCTCATTATCCAGGCACCTCGTCCACTCCCCCGCTCAAGTATGCCGCAAGAGCCGCGAAATCGCACCCGACGCGTGGGCTTGACAGGCGCGGCCCGCGTGATATGCTGGCGATCATCTCAGCACGAAGGGGGACAACGCCAGAATGCCTGTCTACGAATTTCGCTGCAATGCCTGCGGGCGCAAGGTCGCGCTGCGCTACAAGACGGTGGCAGACTACGAAGCGGCGACGCCTGCCTGCCCGCGCTGCCGCAGCACCGATCTCACCCGTCTGATCTCGCGCGTGGCGATCCGGCGCTCGCTGACCTCGCGCCTCTTTTCCGGCGATGTGGACGATGACACGGCCTTCGACGATCTCGACGACGCCGATCCGGCCACGCTGGGGCGGATGCTGCGCGAGATGAGCGACGAGGTCGGCGAGGATATGGGGCCGGAGTTCGAGGAAGTCGTCACCCGCCTGGAGCGCGGCGAATCGCCTGAAGAGATCGAGGCCAGCCTGCCCGATCTGGCCGGAGACACGGACGGCGGCTTCGGCGGGGATGGCTTCGATGGGGGCGACCTGGGCAGCGCCGATCTGGGCAGCGAGGATGTCACCAGCGAATAGCGCCAGGAAATAAAACAGGCCGGGCAAGCCCGGCCCTGACGTGCCCGTGTCCCGCGCCGCTCACGGGCACGGCTGGACGATGGCCTCAGGCGCTGGCGCGGCAATGGGCGCGATGCCGCCCCACTGCACCACCTCGAAGGTCATGATCACGCGCTGCTGGTGATCGGTGTTGTGGTAGACGCTCTCCAGCTTGAGCAGCGCGCCGGTGGCCTCGTCGGTGTAGAGGTCGCCGGTCAGCGTGAAGGTCCCGGCCTGCTCGATCTTCGTTTTCAGCTCGGCGTTGTTGAACTTCTTGAGAATGTCGAGCGCCTCGGGGATCTTCGACTCAAGTGCGAAGTGACGGGCCGTGCGGCCCGCGATGATGGTCTGATCCTCGACCTGGCGCGCGACGGCGAGCATCTGCACGCCCTTGGCTTCCAGCCCAAACTCGTCAAAGAAACCGCTCAGACCCTGGCGCAGCAGGCGCGCTTCTTCGCTGTCGCTGACGCAGAAGAACTGCCCGTTCTCGACGCGGTAGACGGCGCCGTTGCGGGCGTCCGCGCCCCGCGCCTGCACGTAGTAATTGTGCACCCCGCCGCCGGTCTGAAGCTGCGCCAGCGCGTTGTTCGCCCCGTCGACCTGCATCGAGACGATCACGTCGCGCGCGGGTGCGCCGGCGAAGCCGACACCGGCGGTGTCGCCGGGGCCGTCTTGCAGCCGCAGCGTCGCGGCGTAGCCGTCGTTCTGCTGGGCGAGCGTATCCAGGCTGTCCGAGACGCGCTCCCACGCGCTGTTATCATTCAGCTCTTGCAGCAACTTGACCGCCTCGTCGACGGTTTCGACCACGCTGCGAACATCGTCCACAAATCCACACGCCAGCCCGGCGCCCAACAACGCGCCGGCAACCAGCAGCAGCGCCCACGTTGATCGATGCATGCGTCCCATCCTCATCTCGACGATCACAGTGACCGGCGTGAATCGGCACCGGGTCACATGTACAAGGTAGCACCGCCCGGGGACAGACGGCAACCCCGCGTGCCCGTCGATTGCCCCGCGCCCGGCTGACCGCTGCCCGCTGCCGCGCGGCGCGCTCCGATAGGTTGCGCAACACGCCGCCGGTTTGTACACTCTTCCGGACTCGAGCCGCTGAACCAGAACGGGCCCACCTTATGATTGGAAAGAAACTCGGCAACCGCTACGAGATCGAGGAATTGATCGGCGAAGGCGCGACCGCCGCCGTCTATCGCGGGCGCGACACGCGCCTGCAGCGGACCGTCGCGGTCAAGGTCCTGCTGCCCTATGTGGATGAAACGACCCGCCAGCGCTTCCAGCGCGAGGCCCTCGCCGCTGCCCGCCTGAACCATCCCAACATCATGGCGATCCATGACGTCGGCGAAGAGGACGGACGCCCGTACCTGATCATCGAGTACATCGAGGGCCGGCCGCTGTATGCCTTCATCCCCTCGCCGCCAAGCGTCGTCGCCGAGTTTGGCCGCCAGATCTGCGTGGCGCTGGACTATGCTCACCGCCAGAACCTGATCCACCGCGACATCAAACCGGCCAACATCCACATCACACCCGCCGGGCAGGTCAAGCTGATGGACTTCGGCCTGGCGATCAGCGGCGAGAGCAAGCGCCTGACCGCCATGGGGCGCATCATCGGCACGCCCGCCTACCTCTCGCCCGAACAGGCGCAGGGTCTGCCGCTCGACGGGCGGACCGACATCTACTCGACCGGCGTCGTGCTGTACGAGCTGGTGACCGGCGTGCTGCCCTTCGACGCCGATGACATCGGCGTGCTGCTGCTGCAGCAGGTGAAGAAGACGCCCAAGCCGCCGGGCGAACTGGTCCCGGGCCTGCCGCCGAGCCTGGAGCGCATCCTGCTGCGGGCGCTGGCTAAAAAGCCCGAAGATCGCTTTGCCACCGCCGGCGAGATGGCCGACGCGCTGAGCGCCTCGATCGCCGCGCAGGAGCGCACCCTCAGCCACGCGCCCGCCCTCAGCGACACTCAGGAGACCGCCGAGCGCACCACCCCGCGCGATATCAACGGCTCGTGCCCGCAGCCGATCCGCGTCGTGCTGGCCGACGATCACCGTATCCTGCGTATGACGCTGGCGGTCTACCTCAACGACACCGAGTGCATCGAGGTGGTAGGCGAGGCCGACGACGGCGATCAGGCGCTGGCGCTGGTGGCCGAACACCATCCCGACGTGCTGCTGCTCGACCTCAACATGCCGGGCCGCAGCGGGCTGGACGTGCTGCCGGAGATTCGCGCCACCTGGCCGGACGTCCGGGTGCTGGTGCTGACGGGCCGCGATGAAGACGCCTACATTATGCGGGCGCTGCGCGCCGGGGCGCATGGCTACGTCCTGAAAACCACCGACGAGCGCGACCTGGTCCGCGCCGTGCAGGATGTGGCAGGGGGGCACGTCGTGCTGGGCCGCGGCGTCGCCGAGCGCGTCGTTCACGGCCTGGTGGGCCGCACCGAGCCGGACGCGGGCACGCTGACCGAGCTGGATCGCGCGCTGCTGACCGGGATCGCCGCCGGGCTGACCAACGAGCAGATCGCCGAGCGTCTGCGGCTGAGCATGGACGTGGTCACCCAGCAGATCATGGCGCTGATGGAGCAGCTTGGCGCGTCGTCGCGCGTCGATGCGTCGCTGATCGCGCTGCGACGCGGGCTGATCCTGCTCGACGACCTGCACGACGTCTAGCCCGCGCCGGGCAGCAGCAGGGCACGCTTCTATGACCCCCATCAACGGCTATCTTGTGGCGCAGGAATCCGCGTGGCGCATCCCGCCCTATGCGCGTGAAATGCTGTGGATGCAGCAGGGCGCGCACGCCGCCCAGACGCACGGCGATCGCGGCGCGTTTTCGCTCACCGTCCCCGGCGACCCGCAGGCGCCCCTGTTCCTCGTCTGGGGGACGGCAGGCGGTCCTCCGCTGACGCTCTGGCACCGGCCCGAAGCCGCGCCCTTCGTGGTGGGCTGGCAGGGCACGGCCAGCATCGGCGGGTTCATCGAGCGGTTGCACGTCCTGGAAACACATCACATCGAGGTCGTCGCCGCCGAGATCGAAGGGGCGCTGCTCCAGCCGGACTATCGCCACCTGCCTACGCTGGCGCAGATGCGCGAATCTCCCTTCCGGCGCCTGCCGGAGCCGGAGCTGGTCGGCGAGCGGCGCTACATCTATCCGGTGCTGGCGCCGACCGATTCCGCGCTGGCGGACTATCTCCATCACGCCATGGTCAGCGAGCTGGCGGTCAACTGCTTCGTGACGCTGGCCCCCCAGGACGGGAACTGGCACGCGCTGGTTGGCCTGCCGCTGCTGCTGGAGTCCCTCACCCTGCTGGCGCCCGGCTACCGCGCGCGGCTCGGATAAGCAAAGAGCAGCTAAAAACAGCGAAGAACAGCTAGAAGCAGCTAAGAACAGCTAGAAGCAGCGAAGAACAGCAAAGAACAGCTAGAAACAGCAAGAAACAGCCCATAAGCTGCTCTTTGCTGCCTTTTGCTGCCTTTTGCTGCCTTTTGCTGCCTTTTGCTGCCTTTTGCTGCCTTTTGCTGTCTTTAGCTGCTTTTTGCTGCTTTTTGCTGCTTTTTGCTATCCAGATGCCAGGCCGGTGATCGACAGCTCGGCCAGCGGCTCGGGGCGCGGCAGCGGCGCCGCGCCATAGATCATGCACACCGTATCGCGCACGCGTTTGAGGTTGTGGTTGCGGGCCAGCATTGTCGCGCGCGCGTTGTGGCCGGGGATGTTGAGCGCCACCTGCTGGCCCTGGACGGCTTCGAGCGCTGCGCGCAGCAGCCGCTCCGCCGACGCCGTGCTCCACGCCATCCACGGCCCCAGATAGACGCCGGTCCGCGTGCGCCGCGCCAACAGGTAGCCCTCGACCTCGCCGCGCTGGCGATCGACCCACGCCAGATCGGGGAACTCGTCTAGCAGGCGAACCAGGATATGGCGGCGGCGCGTGCCGAACAGCACCGTATCCAGACGCAGCACCGCGTCGACATCCTCGCGGCGCAGGGGGCGGGCGCGCGGGCCGAGATAGGTGCTGGCGCGCCCTTCCCAGCGTTCGAACACGCCCGCCTCGCGAAAGCCGATGCTCCGGTAGAGCGGCAGGCCGGCCTCGGTCGCAGCCAGCATGATGCGCTCCGTGTCGCGCGTGATCAGATAGTCCATTGCCGCGCGCATCAACTGGCGGCCCAGGCCCTGGCGCTGGCGATCGGGCGCGACGACCACCATCCCGATCCAGCCCAGCGCGGAGCCGTAGGGCGTCGTGCTGACCGTGCCGATCGGCCCGCGCCCCTCTTCTTCGATCAAAAAACACCCTTGCGGCGACCACGAGAGGATGCGCGCCCATTCCGCCTCGCCATGCTGCCAGCCAATGCTTTGCGCCAGCGCCACCACCGCGGGGATGTCATCCTGCGTCAGGGTGCGAAGGGTGCGCCCCGGCTCGTCGTGGGGCGCGTAGCGATCTTCCCAGTTCATAAACCACTGCCTCAATGAACGTCGGGCGTGCCACCCAGCACGCCCGGTTTGCTTCTCACAGGTTGGTCGCGCGGCCCTGCCACGCCGTGCTAAGGCGTCGGCGTCAGCGTCCAGGTCGGGGTCAGCGTCGGCGCGAGCGTGGGCGTCGGCAGGAAGCCTTCGGGCAGCACGCCCTCGGGCAGCGGCGTGGCAAACATCTCCAGCCCCAGCGTCGGCGTGGGCGCCAGCGTCGGCTCCGGCGTGGCCGTCGGCTGCGGGTTGTCGACGATGATGTGGACATCGCGCCGCACGTCGCGCCCGAAGGCATCGATTGCCACCAGCCGCAGGGTGTACGGCCCGTTCTGAAGCTGGCGCGTGTCGAACTCGCCCAGGATCGACTCACCCTCGGGCCGCTGCACCGTGTCGACGATGAAGGGCTGGCTGAAGGCTTCGGGCGCGTGCGAGACGCCATAGCGGATCTCGTAGCGGTTGAAGTCGGGCATCATGACCGCGCCGCGAATCTGGATCGTCCCCTGGACGGTCTGATTCTCGACGGGCGCGCTGAGGACGACGAACGGCCGCGGCTCGTTGGGCGCGCATTCCTCGCTGGGCGGCGGCATGACCGGCAGCTCCAGCCCGCGCGAGGTCGCCCACGACGCCCCGCCGCCATTGTTGATCCAGTCGTACGCCGCCGGGTCGTTGATGGCGACGAAGGTGCGCACTTCAACGTCGTCCTGGCAGTACTGGTTGGCGATCTTACCGGTGTAGCCATCGACCTGAAGCTGGCGGAAGATGTCCCGGTCGGCGCCAGGCGGTGGCGCATTCTGCGCGAAGATCTCGACCCGCGTCCGGCCCGCGCAGAACTGGCTGGGCCGCGTGCCGGAGTCCGCGCAGATCTCGGCCTGGATCACGCCCGGCGGGGCGGTGAACTGCTGGATCGGCTGGCCCTGGTGCGCCACTTCCATCACGCGGTTCCAGATCGGCGCGGCGGCGTAGTAGCCGGTGACGTTGTAGATCGGCGAGTTGTCGGTGTTGCCGACCCACACGCCCGTCACGTACTGGGGCGTGTAGCCGAGCGCCCACACGTCGCGGATGTCCTGCGTGCCGCTGGTGCCGGTCTTGATCGCAGCCGGGCGCCCGCCCGACAGCTCCATCGGGTGGCCGCGCCCGAACTCGGCAGCGCGCGCCTCGTTGTCCGAGAGGATATGGGTGATCAGATAGGCGTATTCCGGGCTGACGACTTGCAGCCCCTCGGGGCTGGTGTTGGCGCGGTAGACCTCGTTCCCATGGCTGTCCTCGATGTACACAATCGAGTACGGCTCAACGCGCCGCCCGTTGTTGGCGAGCATGGCAAACGCCGAAACCATATCAAACAGCCGGACTTCGACCGCGCCAAGCGCCGTCGGCAGGCCGGCCTGGCGCTCGACCGGATCGCCCGCCGGGAAGCGCAGGCCCACGCGTTTCGCCAGCGCGGTAAAGCGCTCGATCCCGGTGCGCTCCAGCGCCTTGACCGCCGGGATATTCAGCGAGTTGCCCAGCGCGTAGCGCACGCTCACCGGCCCGTTGAAAGTGCCGTCGTAGTTGCGCGGGATGTAGCCGTTGAAATTGGTCGGCACATCCCACAGCACCGAGGCAGGCGTCAGATAGCGGCCCTCGTCGTCCGGCTCGAAGGCAGACAGGTACACAAGCGGTTTGATGGCCGAACCGGGCTGCTGCGCCGTGAAGGCGACGTTGACCTGCCCGTCGATGGCGTCGTTGTAGTAGTCCGCGCTGCCGACCATCGCCATGACGGCGCCATCGGACGGGCGCATGACCACCACCGACGCGTTGTTGGCGCGCGCGCCGTAGACCTGGTTGATATACGCCAGGTGCTCGCTGACCGCCTGCTCGGCAGCGGCCTGAATCTGCTCGTTGATCGTGGTATAGACACGGAAGCCAGCCGAGTAGATCGCCTGCGTGCCGTAGGTTTCTTCAAGCTGCTGCCAGACGTAGTTCACGAAGTGCGGGTGCAGGGCGCGGAACTCGGGCCGCTTGAACTCGGCCACCTTCACCATCGTGATCTCCAGCGTCATCTCTTGCGGCTCGTCCATGCCCGGCGCCTGGTAGTAGTACACCACGTCTCCGCTGGGCTGTGTGACCGCCGAGACGCACAGTCGCCCGCCGCTGGGTACCTGCCACGGGGACTGGTCATCGTGCTGGATCGTGATACAGCCGGTCCCGTTGGCCTCGGACATCAGGCGCAGCACCTGCTCCATGCGGCGCATGGCTGCCTCGCGGTTGACCACCGGGTCGTACGTCGCGGGCGACTGCGGCAGCCCGGCGATAAAGGCCGCCTCGGCGGGGTTGAGGTCTTTGGCCGGCTTGCCGAAATAGGTCTGAGCCGCCGCCTCGACCCCATAGGCCAGGTTGCCGTAGAAGAATTCGTTGAGATAGATCTGCAGGATCTCGTTTTTGTCGTACTTGCGCTTGATCTCCGACGCGACGATAACCTCGACGATCTTGCGCTCGGTGGTGCGCGCCGAGGCGAAACGCGTGTCGAGCACCAGCGCGCGCGCAAGCTGCTGCGTGATGGTGCTCGCGCCGGAGATGGTCTCGCCAGCCTGCAAGTTCTGCCAGGCTGCGCGGACGATCGCCAGCACGCTGAAGCCGGGGTCGGTGTAGAACGTCTCGTTTTCCGTGCTGATCGTGGCGTGAATCAGCCAGGGCGAGATCTGTTCGAGCGGGACTTCGGTGCGGGCACCGGTTTCCGGGCTGTTGAACTCGGCCAGCAGGGTGCCTTCGGAGTCAAAGATGCGCGTGGTTTCAAAGTCCGCCACCAGGTCGCCCAGCTGAGCGACGCGCTCGTCGTATTGATTGATGACGTAGAAGTAGTAGCCGATCATGCCGAGCAGCACGATCAATGTCAGCGCCATCCCGCCGATGACCCCGAAAACCGCCAGCCGGATGCCCCATTTGATGTACCAGGCGCGATTGTGCTCGACGTCGAGCGCGGCGCTGTAATCCGGTTGGGGGAATTCGCCCAGGCGCGGCTTGGGCTTGCTGACGGCTTCGACGGCGCTCCCCGCCGGGCCGCCTGGCGCATAGGGCACCGCCGCGCGCATGGTTGGCTCCGAGCCTGAAACGGGAACCGTCTGGATGGTCACGTCTTCGCTGCCCACCTGGACCGGGCGCGCGGGCTGCGTGACCTGCGCGCCGAGCGGGCTGGCGACCACACCCCCCTGATCGATTTCGACCTGCTGACTTTTGGGGCGCGTGGGGGCGTCGGAGCGGCGCACCGGCTCCAGCAGCGGCGACGCGGGCGAGACCAGGGTCGCGCCCAGGTCTTCCTGGGGAACATGCAGCGGCAGCGGCATGTTGTCTTCATCCAGCTCAATCGAGGGGATGGCATGCGCCGGTTCCACGTCGCCGGTCACGACTTCCTGCAAACTGGTTTCGGTGCGGACGCTGCTGCCGCGCACCATCTTGTCGTAGCCGGGGGGTGTGCCGGGAATCCAGTCTCGCCCGTCATAGTAGTACCAGCGGTTGCTTTCCAGGCCGAGCATCCACCAATGGCCCTCGTCGTCGAGGATCATCAAGTTGCGCAGTTCTTTTTGCAGCTCTTCGCGCGTCAGATAGCCCGCCTGGTACCGCTGGCGCAGCACGTTGATCTTGCGCTCGGCCTGCTCAAAGGGCGACGGTTCGGCCTGTGTCGCCGCGTCCGCCGACGCAGCCGGAGACGGCTCGGGCGGGGTATCGGCCGGGATGGGTGTGCTTTCGGTCGAGCGCGGCGGTTCCTCGATCACCGGGCCGGTTGCTCGCTGGACGGGTTGCGCCGTGCGCGCATCCAGAATCACGCCCCCGGCTCCCTCGCCCGGTGCCTGCGACCGGGTATCGTGCGCGTCCTGGGCGCGCGTGGCGTCGACGCCCGTCTCGTGCTCCTCGATGATGGTGTCTGCCGCGCCTTCCAGCAGCTCATCGATCTGCGCGTCGAGCGGGCGATACCAGCCCCCGGTCTGCGCGGGCACCACGCCGGGCGTTTCCTCGGCAGGCGCCTGATCTGCCGGGGATGGCGCCGGCTCGGAGGCGGCCAGCTCGGGGGATGGCGCGTCTTCCGGCTTGTGCCATCCGCCGGGAGTCGCCGGGCGCGGCGCGTCCGCGCGGGCCGCTGGCTCGTGCCACCCGCGCAGCGGGGGCTTTGTGTCGCCAGCCGGCGGTTGCGTCGCGCCGTCGGGCCGCGTTGTCTTCTCTTCAGGTCCCTCTGCCATAGCCCACCTCAATCCGAGCGATCGGCGCCTGACTCACCAGACCCGCCGGTCGTCACGGGCGATTCGCTCATTGCTCGCTGCTGACCCTCATTATACACGAGCGGCCACCAGGACCGGCTGCCGCCCCTATTCCTCAGGGCGGCTGGCGACCAGAACGGTCCACTCGCCCTTCTGCGTCACCTTCTCGTCCTGGTTGACGACCTGCACATCAAACGAGACGAACCCGCCCCCGGCGGCCCTCATCTCGCGCTTCTTGGTAACCTTAACCTGCACGCGGATCGTGTCGCCGATCAGGATCGGCGCGCGGAACTTCCACTCGAGTCCGGTGAAAGCGAGCACCGTGCCATCGAGAAAGCCGAGCTGGTACGCCAGCCCGCTGGCAATCGACAGGCCGAGCAGCCCATGCGCGACGCGCTGGCCGAATTGGGTCCCGGCGGCATAGGCGGCGTCGGTGTGCATCGGGTTGAAATCTCCGGACAGCCCGGCGAACGCGACGATGTCCGCCTCGGTGACCGTGCGCCCCTGGGTCTCCAGCGCCATTCCCTCTTCGAACTGCTCGAAATAAAGCCCGCGAGGTTTTCTTTCGTATGCCATGCGACTCCCTCACCGTCGTGCAGCCGGTTAAAAAACCCTAACGAAACTGCCCGC
>Ga0226835_1001843_pt1 | contig 10177 bp, 9 predicted proteins | sample LAC_MetaG_1_FD_163627 | JGI IMG/M metagenome (GOLD analysis project Ga0226835, IMG submission 163627) | Anaerobic ammonium oxidizing microbial communities from anammox membrane bioreactor (MBR) in UC Berkley, California, United States -... | ecosystem: Engineered > Bioreactor > Anaerobic >...
TCCTCATGGTGGTGGTCGATGGGCTCACGGGGAGGCAGCTCGCCCCGCGCAACGTGGCCACCACCGTCACCTGGCTCCACTACCGCGGCCTCGTGGTCCTGGCCCTCGCGCTCTTCGGCAACGCGTTCTGCGCGGCGTGCCCCCTCATGCTCACGCGCGGCGCGGCGCGGCGCCTCAAGCGCCTGCTTCCCGCCACGCTCACCTTCCCGCGCCGGCTCCGCAACAAGTGGTTGGTCCTCGCCATCACCGCCGCCTACTTCATCACCTACGAGGTGTTCGACCTCTGGGCCAGCCCCTGGCTGACGGCCTGGTTGGTCATCGGCTACTTCGGCGCCGCTCTGGTCGTCGACACCCTGTTCCCGGCCGGCACGTTCTGCCGGTACGTGTGCCCGCTCGGCAACTTCAACTTCGCGCTCTCCACCGTCTCGCCTAGCCAGGTCGTGGCGGTCGACCCGGACGTGTGCCGCGCCTGCGTCCACAAGCCGTGCCTCCACGGCCGCGAGACCTACGCCGAGGCGCCTGCGCGCGCCTCCACGCGCGCCGCCTTCATCCCGCTCGCGGAGATCACCAACCCCAACGGCACCGGTTACTTCCCCGGCTGCGAGAGCGACCTGTTCGTCCCGACGATCACGAGCAACATGGACTGCACCTACTGCTTCAACTGCGTGCGCGCCTGCCCGTACGACAACGTCGCCCTCAGCGTGCGGACGCCCGGGCGCGAGCTGAGCCGGGCCCCTTGGGCCAGGCGCTTCGGCCTGCCGGCGCTCGCGCTCGGTGTGCTGCTCACCTTCTGGGGCGTCGTGAACGCGCTCGCCATGATCACGCCCTTCTACGCGTTCGGCGCTCGCCTGGCCGCCTTCCTCGGCACGCGCAACGAGGCGGTGCTGCTGGCCGTCGTCTACCTGCTCGTCACGGCGCTCGGCGTCCTACTGACGGTGGGCGCCGCCATGTTGGCGGACAGGCTCGGTGGCAGGCGCACGGGCCCGGTCGCGGCCGCCACGCGCTGGGGATACGTCACGGTGGCGCTCGGCTTCGGCTTCTGGGGCGCTCACTACCTGTTCCACTTCCTGACGGGGGCTCTCAGCATCGTGCCCGTCTTCCAGCACTTCTTCGAGTATCGCGGCCTGCTCGTCGACCCCAACTGGCGCCTGGCGCAGATGGTGCCCTCGCGGTGGCTCTTCCCCATCCAGGCGCTCGTCGCGGCCGTCTACACCGCCATAGCGCTGGCGACCGCCGTGCGCATCGCCCGCCGCGACTTCGCGGGCCGCGCCTGGGTGCTGGCGATGTGGCCGATGCTCCTCTACGTGCTCGCGTTCACGGCCTCGCAGCTCGTGATCCTGGCTCAACCCATGGAGATGCGCGGGACCATCCTGGGGCCGCTGCCGTGAGGCGCGGCCGCCGCGTGCTCGGCGCCGCGCTCTTGGCCGCGCTGGCGCTGTGGGCCGCCGTCGCCGCGGGCGCCGGCCGGCAGGGCCGCGCGGACGCCGACCCGGAACGGCCGAGCGCCGCGCACGCCGCGCCGCCGCCCGCCCCTGCCGCCGGGGCCGAGACGTCGCAGTCCGTCGGGGCGCCCGCGACGGCACCCCTGCCGGCTGCGGACGCCGCGGCAGAGTCGGCGACCCCCGCGGCCGCGCAGGGCGGGGACGACGCCCGAGGCGACGCGCCGTCCCTGCCCACCTGCGAGATCGCCGACCTGCCGACGCGCGCCACCGAACCGGACGGCTTCGCCCACGCCGTCCTCGACACCGCATACGCCCTCCCCGCCGATTACGTCCCCGCCGACCTGGTGGAGTTGCACGCCGCTCTCGGCGACGTGTCGCGCTACGCCGCGGCCGAGGGACAGCGGCTGAGGCGCGCGGCGGCCGCCGACCTGCACGCCCTGTTCGTGGCGGCCGAGGCCGCCGGCGTCCGCCTCGAGGTGGCGTCCGCCTACCGGTCGTACGAGTACCAACGCCGCACGTTCGGCCGCTGGGTCGAAGAGGACGGCTACGAGCACGCCGTCCGCACGAGCGCCCGCGCCGGGCATTCGGAGCACCAGCTCGGCACCGTCGTCGACCTCAAGAGCCGCGGCGGCCCGGCGGCATGGGACCTGGACGACTGGGCCGCGACGTCCGAGGGGGCCTGGCTGGCCGAGAACGCCTGGCGTTTCGGGTTCGTCATGAGTTACCCGCGCGGCAAGGAGGCGGTTACGTGTTACCTCTACGAGCCGTGGCACTACCGCTACCTCGGTCGCGAGCTGGCGGCGCGCGTCCGGGCGTCCGGGCTCGCCCCGCGCGAGTACCTGTGGGTCCTCGCGGACGGTGCGCATGACGAGTGAGCTTGCCCCGTCGCGCGGCGCGCCGAGCGACGCGACGCCCACGACCTGCGGCCGGGCGTGGCGGCTGCTCCCCCTCGTCGCCTGCCTCGCGCTCGCGCCCCTCCCCGCGACCGCACTCGCGCACGCGACCCTCGTCATCGGCACCCTCGAGGTGTCGCCCGACCCGCCCGTGCCGGGCGCCGCCCTCGCCGTCACGGTGCGGCTCGAGGACACGCTACTCACCCCCGTCGAGAAGGCGTTCGTGCGCGTGGAGCTGCGCGCCGGCGACACCGACGGGCCCGCGGCCCCGGAGAGCACCGTGGGAAGCCAGGCCGGCGACTTCCTGGCGGTGCCCCCGGCGGCCGCCTCCGAGCGTTTCACGGAGACGGGGGTGAAGGGCACCTACACGGGCAGCCTGACGGCACCGGAGGCCGGCAGCTACACGCTGAGCGTGCGGGACACGACGTTCCTGAACGAGGAGGCCATCGCCAACGTGACGCTCACCGTGGGCGGGGCCGCCAACGGCGCCGTCGCGTTCGTGCTGCCGCCCACGCCCACTCAACCCAAGTCGCTGTCGACGTGGCTCCTCTGGCTCATCGGGGTCCCGCTGCTGGCGGGGCTCGTGACGACGGTGCTGGTGTTGCGGCGTCCGGCCCGGTCGGCCGAAGCCGATGAGGGTGGTGCGAGCGGCGTGGGTGGCGAGGGCGGCGCGGGGCCGGGCGCCGGGACCGACGGTCCCGAGCGGGGCGCGCCTTGACGCCGCTCGAGCAGACCTGGGGCACTCTCTTCAACGTGGCGACCGTCCTAGTCGGGTCGGCGGTCGGCCTGGCGCTGCGCGGGAAGCTGCCGCCCCGCGTGACGGAGGCCGTCATGCAGGGCATCGGCCTCGTCACCCTCTACATCGGCATCGCGAACGCCTTCGACCTCGGGCGGGTCGGCGACCCGCCGGGCGTGATAGTGGGGTTGATGGCGCTGGCGGTCGGCGCCGCGCTGGGGGAGTGGTGGCGGATCGAGACGGGGCTCGAGCGCCTGGGCGACCTCCTGAAGAAGCGCCTGCGCGGGCGCGGCCGCTTCACGGAAGGGTTCGTGGCCGCCTCGCTCCTGTTCTGCGTGGGGCCGCTCGCACTGCTCGGCAGCATCCAGAACGGCCTCAGCGGCGACGCGGGTTTCCTCCTGCTGAAGTCGGCGCTCGACGGCTTCTCGGCCCTCGCGCTCGCGGCCAGCCTCGGGTTCGGCGTCGCCGCCTCGGCCGCGGTCGTGCTCGTCTACCAGGGGGGGCTGTCGCTCGCCGCCGGGGTCTTCGCGAACCTCGTCCCCGACCCCGCCGGCGACCCCCGCGTCCTGCTGGTGAACGGCGTGGGTGGGCTGATCATCATCGCGCTCGGGCTCGGGCTCCTGGAGGTGAAGCGCCTCAAGGTCGCCGCCATGCTGCCCGCCCTGCCGCTGGCGGTGCTGTTCTACTGGCTGGCCCGGCTCTTCTAGGCCCACCGCGACAGGCCGGCGGCGGCCGACCGGCCGGCCAGCAGCGGCGGCGCCGAGCCGGCCGGCCGCGGTCGTGCTACCATCCCGGCGTGACGCCACCCGACGCGCGCCTGGAACACCTGCAACGCCTCGCTCGGCTGCAGCTCGACGAGGCCGAGGCCGAGGCGGTCGCGGCCGACGTCGAGCTCCTGCTCGGTTACCTGACGCGCCTGCAGCAAGTGGACGTGACGGGCGAGCCTGAATGGACGCCGCCGGTGGCCCCGAAGGCCTTCGCGCGCCCCGACGCGGTCGAACCGTCCATGGCGCGAGCCGAGGCGCTGGCGTTGGCGCCGGCCCGGCAGGACGGCTACTTCAGGGTCCCGCGGGTCCTCGACGACGCCTGAACCCCACTAGCCGAGCCGGGCCGTGCCCAGGTACGGCCTAAGCGCCTCCGGCACCGCGACGCCGCCCTCCTCGTCCTGGTAGGTCTCGACCAGCGCGGCGATGGTGCGCGGGAACGCCAGCGCGCTGCCGTTCAGCGTGTGCACCGCCTCCGTCTTGCCCTTGCCGGCCGCGCCGCCGGTGCGGCAGCGGGTCTTCAGGCGGTTCGCCTGGAACGCCTCCATGTTGCTGACGCTCGACACCTCCAGCCACCGCTCCTGGCCCGGGCTCCACACCTCGAGGTCGTACTTCTTGGCCTGCGTGAAACCGAGGTCGCCCGTGCACATGAGCAGTCGCCGGTACGGCAAGCCGAGCGCCTCCAGCATCCCCTCCGACAGCGCGGTCATGTCCTCCAGGGCCGCGTACGACGTCCCGCCCGCCACGAACTGCACCATCTCGACCTTGTCGAACTGGTGGACGCGGTTGAGGCCGCGCACGTCCTTGCCGTGGCTGCCCGCCTCCCGCCGGAAGCAGGGCGTGAACGCCGCGTACCTGATGGGGAGATCCTCGCTCGCGAGGATCTCGCCGCGGTGGAGGTTCGTGACAGGCACTTCCGAGGTGGGGATCAGGAAGAAGCCGTCCGTCACCTCGTACATCTGACCTTCCTTGTCGGGCAGCTGGCCGGTGGCGGTGGCCGAGGCCGCGTTCACCATCAGGGGCGGGGCGACCTCGACGTAGCCGGCGGCCGCCAGGCGGTCGAGGAAGAAGTCGCGCAGGGCGCGCACCAGCCGGGCGCCCTCCCCCCTGAACACCGGGAAGCCCGCCCCGGTGAGCCTGATGCCGGCCTCGAAGTCGACCCAGCCGCGGTCCGCGAGGAGGTCCCAGTGGGGCACGGGCGTGAACGCGAACTCCCGCCGGCTGCCCCACTCCTTGACCACCACGTTGTCGTGCTCGCTCGCCCCGTACGGCACGCTCGCGTGCGGGACGTTGGGGATCTCGAGCATCAGCTCGTCGAGTTCGGCCTGCAGCGACCGCTCGCGGTCCTCCAGCCTCTTGACGCGCTCCGACAGCGCGCTCATCTCGGCCATGAGCTCGGGCGCGCCTCGGCCCTCGCGCTTGAGTTGCCCCACCAGTCGCGCGTTCGCGTTGCGCTGCGCCTGTCCCGCCTCCAGCTCGCTCCGCAGGAGCCGCGCCTCCTCGTCGACGAGGAGCAGGCGGTCGAGCTTGGCGAGGGCACCCGGCAGTTGCTTGGCCTCGATGGCCCGCCTAACGGCGGATGAGTTCTCGCGGATGAAGCGCAGGTCGAGCATGAGGGCCATTCTAACGACGCGGCGCTCCACCCTGCCCCGCGGCGGGAGCGCGGGTGAGCGGAACCTCGCAGCCGCCGCCCGGGGGCGCGGGTATATTCGGGTCACGACGCGCTCGGCGCGCGGGTCGTAGGTGAGCGGTGTTCAAGAGGATCTTCGCAAGCGGCACCAGCACGGCCGCGCTCGACGCCTTGACCGTCGGCGAGGCGCTGCTCCGCGCCCGCACGGCCAAGGAGATCGGGCACGAGGCCCTGGCGGCCCTCTGCGCAGGTCTCGCCGGCGACGTGCGCGCCTACCTCGTCACCGGCTCGGCCGAGGACGGCTACCGCTTCGAGGCGCAGCACGGTTACGGAGACGCCCTCTTACAGCTCCCCGCCGTCAACGGTCCGTGGCGCAGCCCCGGGCCCCGCGTGGTGCCCAACCCGCTCGCCGAGCTGTTCACGAGCAACGAGCCGGAGCTGCGGTCGGAGTACGGCGCCCTCGGCCTCCGCGAGGCCGCCACGGCGCTGGTGGTGCCGGTGGCCGGTCGCTACGAGCGCTACGGCGCCCTCACCGTCACGCGTCACGGCGCGCCCGCCTTCGGCGACGACGACGTCAAGCTCGCCGGCCGCTGGGCGACCGTGCTGGGGGAGGCCCTCGGGCGGGCGAGCGAACTCCGCTTGGCGAAGCTCAGCCTCGTGCAGTTCACGCGAGCCTTCGTGCAGGCGTTCGAATCGCCCCACTTCGCGCAGCTCGGGCACGCCGAGCGCGTCACCGCCTACGCCCTGGCCATCGGCCGGGCGCAGGGCATGTCACGCGCCCAGCTCGCCGACCTCTACTTCGCCGCCATGCTCCACGACATCGGCAAGCTCGGCAACGGCCTCGACCCGAGCATCGAGGACCTGGAGCACCCGCAGCGCGGCGCCAACATGGTGGCCGTCTCCGACCTGCTGCTCACGGCCGCCGAGGGCATCAGGCACCACCACGAGGCGTGGGACGGCTCCGGCTTCCCGGACGGCCTCCGCAAGGAGGGGATCCCGGTGGCGGCGCGCATCGTCGCCGTCGCCGACACGTTCGACCTACTGAGCAGCGAACGCGGACGGGCGCTGCCCCTGCGCGACGTGGAGAAGGCGCTCGACGCCCAGGCAGGCAAGACCCTCGACCCCGCCACCGTGGCGCTGCTCCTGCACGTGCTCCGCCAGGGTCGCAGCACGCAAGAGCTCGCCAACCTGAGCGACGACGACCTACCGTTCTGAGCGGCCACGGTGTCGGGCGCTCCCGGGAGCGGTGGTAGATTGACGCCATGTCGGTCGAGGTGATGAGCTACCGTCTCACGTACCGCGGCAAGCCCGCCGGGACGCAGGTGCTGAAGAGCGAGCTGCGCGGGCGCCACGCCCAGTTGGAGGGGCGGTCCCAGTTCCAGGGGCCGCTCGGCACCTCCACCGTGGTGCAGAAGAGCCGGAGTCACGCGCAGCGCTACTTCTCGCTCCGCTACCTGGAGGAGACTCAGGAGCGCAACGAGAGCCGAAGCCTCGACGTGACGTTCGACGCCGCCACCGGGCTGGTGACCGCCGTGAAGGGCCCGAAGGATCAGGCCGCCATCCCGTACCTAGTCCCCTTCCGCGACCCCCTCGGGCTGCTCTACGAGCTCCGCGCGCTCGACGCCCCGGCGCAACCCGCCACCGTCCCGATGCTCGGCAAGGACGTGCGCGTGCAGTTCGCGGGCGTGGTCGACCTCGAGACGGCGCTCGGTCAACGTCGGGCGCGCGCCTACCTGCTTCACCCGGGCCAGAGCGTCGTCTACGTCGACGTGGCCGAGCCCCACCACATCCTCAAGCTGACGCAGCGCCTGGCCGAAGGGCACCTGGACGCGCTGCTCGTGAAGGTCGGCAGCGAGCCGTCCCTCGAGCCGTTCGGGGAGGCGCCGCCGCCACGCCGCAGCAAGGGCGGCCGCGACAAGGCAGAGCGCGACAAGGGCGACCAACCCCAGAAGCGGCGACCCCGTCGGCGGCGGCGCCGCTGATCGCCATCACCGTCGCACCGTGACGCAGGCAGTGGAGGACGACGCGCTCGCGTGGCTCTACTCGCGCTCGCGTGCCGGCGGGGAGCGCACGAGCGCGCGCGCCGCGGCGCTCCTCGCCGCACTCGGCCTCGCGCCGCCGCCCCTGACCGCCGTCGTGGTGGGAACGAACGGCAAGGGTACGGTCACGGCCATGATGGCCGCCGGGCTGAGCGCCGCCGGACGGGTCACGGGCCGCTTCCTCTCCCCTCACGTTGAGGCGTTCGAGGAGCGCGTCGCGGTCGCCGGGAACCCGACCACCCGAGGGCGCGTGGCGGAGTTCGTGCGAGCGGCGCGGGACCTGGACGCCGCGTGGCCCCACGGCGAGGCCACGCGCCCTGCCTTCTTCGAATGGGTGTTGGCGTTCGCGCTCGACGAGTTCAACCGGCTCGGGGCGGACGCCGCCGTGCTGGAAGCGGGCGTGGGTGGCCACCACGACGCCACGCGCGCGGTGGCGCCCCTGGCTCTGGCGGTCCTCACCAACGTCGACCTTGACCACGTCGAGACGCTCGGCGGCAGCCTGGAGGCCATCGCGCGAGACAAGGCGCTGGCCTTCCGGCCCGGCGTACCCGCCGTCTGCGGCGCTACCCAGCCCGGGGTGCTGGCCGTCGTCGGCTCGGTCGCCGCCGAGCTCGGCGCGCCCCTCCACGTCGACCCGTTCGCCGCCGGCGGAGGTGGCGAGGCCGCGCTGTTCACCCTCCCGCGCGCCGTGGAGCGCGCGCTGGGCGAGCCCGGCACGGCGGGTGGGCTCCGCCGCGCCAACCGCCGGGCCAACTCGCGGCTCGCGGCCGCCGCGCTGCGTCTGCTGGGCGTCGACGAGGCGGGCGTGGCGGCGGGCCTCACCGCACCGGCGCTGCCGGCGCGACTCGAGCGGTTCCTGCTGCCGCCGGCCGCGGTCGGCTCGCGACCCGTGCTGGTCGTCCTGGACGGCGCGCACGACCCGGCCGCCGCCGATCGCCTCGCCGGCGAGGTCGAGCCCGGCTACGTGCTGCTCTTCGGGGCGCTGGCGCGCAAACAGGGGCGGGAGGTCCTCGAACGCCTGGCGCCGCGCGCCGCCGGCGTGGTCGTGACCGACGCCGCCACCGGCGAGCCGGCGGCGCACGCCCGCGCCGGCGACGTGTACCTGTCCGACACGTCCGCCGCCCTCGGCGCCGCGCTGGCGCTGGCGGAGGCGACACCGACCGACCAGCCGACTGTGGTGGTGGCCGGCTCGCTTTACCTGGCCGGCCTCGTGCGCCCCCTGTTGCGGGCGGCCGGGACCAGGCTGATGGACCCGTGGGAAGGTCCGGCGCCGCGCCCCGCGGCGGGGCTCAGCGCCCGAAGCCGCCGCGCGACTTATGGAGGTTGACGGTCTCCTCGAGCTCGTCGATGCCGATGCCGCCCTGCCGCTGCGTGACCATGAGCCGGAACTCGTGGGGGCTGGTTGCCATGAAGGTGGCGTCCTCCATCGTGATGCGCCCGGCGAGGTAGAGCTCGACGAGGTGCTGGTCGAAGGTCTGCATGCCGCGCAGGTTGTCCTGCATGAGCGCCTCCTTGATGAGGGGCGTCTTCTCCTCGTCCTTGATGTAGTCGCGGATGAGGGGCGTGTTCACGAGGACCTCGAGCGCCAGCACGCGGCCGGCCCCGTCCGAGCTGGGCAGTAGGCGCTGGCTCAGGATGCCGAGCAGCGACTCGGCGAGCAGGATGCGGATCTGGTCGCGCTCGTGGGGCGGGAAGAAGTCGATGATGCGGTTGACGGTGCGGATCGTGTCGAGCGTGTGCAGCGTGCTGAACACCAGGTGGCCCGTCTGCGCCGCCGAGATGGCCGCCTCCACCGTCTCCTTGTCGCGCATCTCGCCCACCATGATCACGTCGGGGTCCTGGCGCATGGCGAACTTGAGAGCGCCCACGAAGTCGGCCGTGTCGAGGCCGATCTCGCGCTGGATAACGAGGCTCTTCTGGTTGCGGTGCAGGATCTCGATGGGGTCTTCCACCGTGATGATGTTGCGGGCGAAGCGCCGGTTGATGAAGTCGATCATGGCCGCCAGCGTCGTCGTCTTGCCCGAGCCCGTCGGGCCCGTGACCAGCACAAGGCCGCGAGGTTGGCTCGACAGGTCCGTGACGACGTTGCCGGGCAGCCCGAGCGACTCGAAGCTCGGGATGGCGTCGCGGATCACGCGCATGACCACGCCGACGGAGCCGCGTTGCCGCAGCACGTTGCAGCGGAAGCGGGCGATGTTCGGGATGGTGAAGGCGAAGTCGACCTCGTGGCGATGGCGGAAGAGCTCGCGCTGCGACTCGCTCATCATGGCGAGGGCGATCTGTTCCGTCTGCTCGGGCGTGAGTGTGGGCACGCCCTCGAACGGGTACAGCTCGCCGTCGATCCGCATGTGTGGCGGCGCCCCCGCCTGCAGGTGGATGTCGGACGCGCCCTTCTGCACGATGCTGCGCAGCACGTCGGCGATGCGGATGCCGCGGCTACCGTTGGCGTCGCTCATGGCTCGTCGCCGCTCACGGCGCGCCTGACCCAGGTTCGCTTCATGCGGTCAGTCTAGTGGGCGCCCGCGGCGGACCGGTGTGACATTCCGCGCGGCCCCGGCGTCAGAGGATCTTGGAGAGGAAGGAGCGCGTGCGCGCCTCGCGCGGGTTGCTGAAGAAGTGCTCGGGCGTCCCGACCTCGACCACCTGGCCTGCGTCCATGAAGACGACCCTGTC
>Ga0226835_1001845_pt1 | contig 10163 bp, 7 predicted proteins | sample LAC_MetaG_1_FD_163627 | JGI IMG/M metagenome (GOLD analysis project Ga0226835, IMG submission 163627) | Anaerobic ammonium oxidizing microbial communities from anammox membrane bioreactor (MBR) in UC Berkley, California, United States -... | ecosystem: Engineered > Bioreactor > Anaerobic >...
CGGATCGGCCCGGCACGCGTCGACCATCGCCGCGATCGAGTGGGTCGGGTAGTTGCTGCCCGGCCCGCCGGCGAAGGCGAGGCCACCGGTGACGGTCAGGGGCCGCGCGTCGCCGCCCGCCGGCCCCTGCAGGCCCAGGGCGTCCATCGCCATCCGGACCGCGGAGGGGAAGCACGAGTAGAGGTCGAAGCGGGCGACGTCGTCGAGCGCCCGGCCCGCGGCGGCGAGCGCGGCCCGCCCCGCCACCCCGATGCCGGGGGCCCGGGCGAGCGAGTCGCGCTCGGTGATGAAGAAGTGGTCGTGGACGTCGGCGGCGCCGATGGGGAACACGAGCCGGTCCCGGGCGACGCCCGCCGCCACGGCGGTGCCGTACGAGCACATCACCAGGGCCGCGGCCTGGTCGACGTTCAGGTTGGCGCACATCCGCTTGGTGTACGGGAACGTCACCATCCGGTTGTCGGGCGTCGGTTCGCGGATCTGGTCCGCGGTCCAGCCGTCGCGCGACCACGCGTGCGGGTTGCCCGCCGCGACCCGGGCGAACCCCGACCAGAGGTCGGCCACCTGTCGGCGATGCTCGTCGACGGACCACCCGTGGGCGGCCCGTAGCGCCGTCTCGAAGAGGGGGTAGACGAGGGTGGGCGCCGCGATCCCGTGAGCCGTCTCGTACTCGTTGCTCCCGACGCGGTCGTCGCCCCAGACCTCGGGGCAGGGCGGGTCGTCGGGCTGCGACCACTCGAGCCAGCGGCGCTCGCCGGAGCGTGCCCGCAGGCGTGAGTACATGCACTCGGCTCCACCCACCAGCACCACGTCGGCCTCGCCGCCGGCGATGGAGGCGGCCAACCGGCCGACCAGCATCTGAGGGGAGTTGCCGCCCACGGTGCTGGTCACGGTCCGGCGCGGCTCGGCTCCCACCTTTCGCGCCAGCACCGCGCCGGGGTCGTGGTACCGCCACGACAGGATGTCGCAGACGGCGACGACCGACGCCCGAGTCGCGAGGGGCCGGCGGGCCCCGGCGTCGGCCTCGGCGGTGCGAACCGCCTCGGCCAGCAACTCGGCGGGCTCCGCGGCGTCGGCCGGGTCGGACGGGCGTTGGGAGACCTGCCCGACCCCCACGATGACGGGCGTCCGGGGATCGATCACGGCGGGGGACTCTAGGCCTGCGGGTGCGGGGGAGACGGCCAGCTCGGACCCGCCGGGGCGGGCCCGGCGCGGTCGGGGCAGATCGACCGGTACCGGCACCACCCGCACACCGCCGGGTCGGCCACCCCCTCCCACGCCGCCTCGGAACGGATGGCGGCGACCGTCGCGCGCAGCTCCTCGCCGATGGCGCCCAGGTCGTCGTCGTCGGGTTCGAGCGGTTCGGGGTCCTCGTCGATCCCCGGCGCCAGGTGCTCGTAGCGCACCCGTACCCGCAGGCCGCGGCGGCGGGCCCGGTCGGCCACCAGCCACGCCTGCAGCCGGGCCCTCGGATCGTCGCCGACCCGGGCGCCGGGGTACGAGCCGGTCTTGTAGTCGCGCACGTCCAGGAGGCCGTCGTGGATCCACACCGCGTCGAGGCGACCGACGGCCATGAACATAGGAGCGGGGCGCCGGTGGAAGCGGGCCAGTTCGACCTCGTGCCACCCCGCGTCCACGGGGTGCGGGCAGCGGCGCGCGTGGCGCTCGACGCACGCCAGCACTGCTCCCTCTCCGCTCATGGCGTGGCCGTCGAGGACCCCGCGGACGTGATCGGCGTCGCGGCACGACCCGGTCTCGTGGATCAGGCGCAGGATCGCGTGGACGGCGTTGCCCAGCTCCGGCGGCGCCGACTCGTCGCTGGGGGGCAGCGACAGCAGCACCTGGCTGCGGTAGGCGCGCCGGCACCGCCGCCACGTCTCGAGGCTGCTGGCGCTTAGCGAGAGGATGTCGGGGGGTCGGAGCGCGGCCATCAGGTCGGGGAGGCCGCGGCCGGGTCGAGGCGCTCGCGGTGCGCGGGGCATCCGGCGACGTGAGGGCACCAGCCGCACTCGACGCCGGTGCGGGGCCGCGGGTCGGCGATACGGGACCGGAGCTCCTCGACGGCGTTCGCGAGCCAGGCCTCCGCTTCGAGCCGGGCCGCCGGACCCCTGAGGTCCTCTCTCACCCGGCGGCCGTGGAGGAGGTCGGCGATGCTCACCACGAGGCGATCGGGCACGGGCGCGTCGAGCAGCAGGATCGCGGTCCGTACGTCCGGCGTGGCCGCGATCGGCGGAGCCGGGAGTGCCTCGCCCAGGCGGAGCATCCGGATCTCCACCGGCTCGCTCGTCGGGTCCGAGCCGGTGGCTCTGCCTCCGGTGGAGCCACCGGGGGCACCGTCCCCCGGGGCCGCGTTCCCCGCTGGGCACACGACCAGCGGTGCCGGCCCGGCCAGCCGGACGCCTTGCTCCTCGAAGGCCTGCTCCCAACCCGCGGCGGGGAGGATCTCGACCGCGTCGGGGAAGAGCTCCACGTACCAGGCGAGGGCGGCGGTGAGGACGGCTCGCTCCTCCACGCCGAGGGTGTCGTCGTCGACGGCGCGCAGCCGCGACCGCGGGTCGCCCCCGGTGGCGTGTGCGTGCCGGATCGCCTCCTCGAGCCGGTCGCGGACGACCCATCGGCCGGTGCCGCCCCGGTTGCCCGTCGCGCCGGCGTAGGTGCGTGACAGGCGCCAGGAGCATCCCCGCCGTGGATCCCGGAGCATCGACAGCGTGACCTTCGGAAGGGGATCGTCGTCGCCCGGCATCGGTCGACGAGCGTAAGGCCCGGTCGCGCCGGGTGTGGCGATCGCCGACGTACCATGGCCCGCCATGCCCGGCGACGCCGTCACCGCTCCCGGCGATACCGGAGACGAGGGCACCGGCCCCGGCGACCCGGGCCACGCGACCGCCGACGCTCCCGGTGACCCGACCGGCTCCGCGGCCGCTGCCGCCGGGGCTCCACCCGGTCGTACCAGGGGCCGCCGCCGGCGGCTCCTGGTGTGGTCGGTGCTCGTCGTGGTGGTGCTCGCCTGGCTCGCGCTCGCGGGGGTATCGCTGGTACGGGCCCGGAGCGAAGCGGCGGCCGGCATCGACGGGCTGAAGCAGGTCCGGGCCGACCTGTCGCCGACCGACATCATGCGGGGTACCCGCCTGCCCGCGTTGCGCACATCCCACGCCCACTTCGCCCGCGCCCACAGCCACGTCCGCTCCCCGTTCGTGGCGCCGCTGCGGATCCTCCCGGTGATCGGGCGCCAGGTCCGGTCCGTCGACGCGCTCGCGTCGTCGGCCGAACGCGTCGTCGGCGCGGGGGTCGACGCCATGACCGCGTCTCAGGCGATCCTGGTCCGGCGCCCCGAACCGGGCCCGGCGCGGGTCCGGATGCTCCGCGACCTCACCGCGATCGCCCGCCGGGCCCGCCTCGACGTCGGGGGAATCGACCTCGGGCCGAGCCAGGCTCTCCTCGGCCCGCTCGCCCGGGCCCGCGACGAATTCGCGGAGCAGCTCGGCGCGCTGCAGAGGGGTCTCGCCGACGCCTACTACGCGGGGCGGGGGGTCAGCGAGCTGGTGGAGGGCCCGTCGCGGTACCTGGTCCTGGCGGCCAACAACGGCGAGATGCGGGCCGGGTCCGGCATGTTGCTCAGCGCCGGCGTGCTGACCTTCCGCGAGGGGCGGTTCCATCTCGGTCCGATGACCTCCACCACCGGCCTGGCGCTCCCGCGAGGAGCGGTCCCGGTCACGGGTGACCTCGCCGCCCTGTGGGGCTGGACGTACCCGAGCCAGGACTGGCGCAACCTGGCCATGTCGCCCCGCTTCGACACCACCGGCCCCTTGGCCGCCGCGATGTGGAAGGCCCGGACCGGCGACGAGGTCGACGGGGTGATAGTGCTCGACCCCATAGCCCTCCGGTCACTGCTCGCGGTCACGGGACCGGTCACGGTCGACGGCCGGAAGATCGACGAGGGAAACGTCGTGCAGCAGGTCCTCCTCGACCAGTACCGCGAGTTCAACCCCACCTCGCCCGAGCAGGCCGAGCGGCGGGAGCGCCTCAGCGCGACGGCCCGGGCGGCCATCAAGGCGCTCGACGAGCGGGGATGGGGGGTGTCCGACCTGCTCGACCGGTTGCGCACCGCCGCCCGGGGCCGTCACGTGCTGGCCTGGTCGTCGCACCCCGGCCAGCAGAGGGCCTGGGTGGCCTCCGGGGTGGCGGGGCGCTTGACCCGCGGCTCACTCCTCGTCTCGGTGCTCAACCGGAACGGGACCAAGCTCGACCAGTTCCTGGCCGTCGACGCGACCGTAACCACGCAGCGCGCGCAAGATGGTACGGCGGTTACGCTGACCTTACGGCTCTCCAACACAACGCCGGAAGGGCTGCCCGGCTACGTGGTCGGTCCCTACCCCGGCCTCGGCCTGGCGGCGCGGGAGTACGGCGGGATCCTCTCGGTGAATGTCCCCGGCACGGCGCGCCGGGTCCGCTTCGGCGACGGGAGGGCGGCGACGGTGGCAGGACGCGACGGCGAGACCGCAGTCATCGCAAGGGAAGTGCGCCTCGCTGCCGGCTCCCGGGCCGAGGTCGTGATCCGTTTCGACCTGCCGGAAGGCGTCGACTCGATCCGGGTCGAACCCTCGGCGCGGATCCCCGGGATCGTCTGGCACCACGGTTCGGAGACGTGGGACGACGGCGCACCCCGCGACCTGCGATGGTGATGGCCCGGTAGCCGGCCGGCGCAGGTCGCTCTTGCACTGCCGGCCCCAGGCGACTACACTGCGTGGTCAACGTAGTGGAGTCTGCCGGGAAGCCAGGGAGGCAACGATGAAGCAGCGCTCGACCACCTTCAGGCGGGGAGCCCGTCTGCTCGCCGCGGCCGGGATCGTGGCCGGCACGCTGGCGCCCGCCGGCGCTGCGGTCGCGGTCAACGAGTGCTACCCGAACTGCGGCACCCCGCCCGCCCAGGTCAACCCCCAGGCGCAGCCGAGCAACCCGATCGAGGTGGCCGGTGCGACCGAGGTCCGCTCGGGCAGCCTGGCCTTCACCGGCGGCGACATCGCCGGCCTGGTCGCGATCGGCACGGGTGCGGCAGCCGTGGGCGGTGTGATGGTCGCCCGGTCCCGCCGCCGTCAGCACGCCTGAGCCACCGGCCCACAACCGGTAGCCGAGGGGTGGCGGCGCGCGCGCTGAGGGTCCTCTTCGTCAACGAGAACCTCGGCGGGCACGCCGCCATGCACCTGCACCTGAAGCGCGCCCTGGCGCGCCATGCCGAAGTCCAAGCCGACTACCTCGACGTCCCGTCTCCCCGCCTGCTCCGGCGGTTGGCCGCGGTTCCCGTCCCGTTCCTGGCCGGGGCGGACCTCGACCTGCAGCCCCTGCGGTACAAGCTCGCGCAGAGCGCGCACGCGAGGGCGCTGCTCGGATCCCGCAGTCGTGAGTACGACGTGGTGCACTACTACACGCAGAGCACCGTCATGGGGCTGTCGCGCCTGCTCGCTCGGGGCCCTTCCGTCGTGTCCACCGACTGCACGAACGTGCTGGGCGCGGCGATCCTGCCGTACCGACGAGCCTCGACGGGCACCGACCTCAGGGTTCGGATCAGCCGGAAGTTCGAGGACCCGGTCTACGACGCCGCCACGAGGGTGGTCGGGCAGTCGGAGTGGGTGGCGGGCTCGCTACGGGACGACTACGGCGTTCCCGACGCGAAGCTGAGGGTCATCCCCTTCGGGGTCACGGTCGCCCCCGCGCCCGAGCGCGTCGCCGACCCGGCCCGTCCCGAGATCACCTTCGTAGGCGCATCTCTCGAGCGCAAGGGCGGTCACCGTCTGCTGCGGGCGTTCCGGAAGGGGCTGCGCGGCCGCTGCACCCTCAACCTCGTGACGCGCGAGGAGATACTCCCCGAGCCGGGGGTCAGGGTCTACAACGACTTCGTGGCGGGTGATCCCCGCCTCCCCCAGGTCCTGGCCCGAACCTCGGTGTTCGCGTTCCCGAGCGAGATCGACTGCTCCCCGTACTCGGTGCTGGAGGCGATGCACGCCGGCGTACCGGTGGTCGCGGTGCGCCACGGCGGGGTGCCGGAGATGGTGGTCGACGGGGAGACCGGTCTGCTGGTCGACGCCGACGACGACGCGCTCCTAGCCGCCCTCGCCGAGCTCGTGGGCGACCCCGCACGGGCCGACGAGATGGGGCGGGCGGGTCGCCAGCGCCTGGAGGACCGCTTCGACGCCCGCCGCACCACCGCCGATCTGGTCGACGTGCTCACCGAGATCCGCGAGCAGGTCTGACCACCCGTATCACTCCTTGTGGCGCGTCCCTTAACTCACTAGTGTGCGGGAGGTCGATGCGTGAGGCCCGGGGGAGGGCGCCCAGCGTCATATCCCCGGCCGGAAAGCGTCCACGGAGGGTGGCGTACGCCTTCGACGTAGGGTGGGACGGCCACGGGGGGCGTCCGAGTGGGTCGCCCGGCGACATGAGCATGGGGGCTTGAGGATGTCGACCTCCACCACGTCGTTGGTGTCGACCGACGCGCGATCGCATCCGGTGGCGCAACGCGCCCGGATTGCGGCCCGCAACGCCGAGACCGGGCCCCGCGCCCTGGTCGTGGCCTTCGACGTCCTGGTCCTGGCGCTCACCGCGCTCACCGCCCGCAGCAGCATGTCGCCGCCCCACGTGTTCAGCATCGCGGTGATCGTGGTCCTCGCCGTGTCGGGTTCGTACCACCTCCGGGTCAGCCTGAGCGCGCTGGAGGAGGCGCCCGGGATCGCGGTGAGGGTCGCCTGTGCTCTCCTGGCGGTCCTGCCGTTCGTCGACCTCGACTCCGGTGTCGGAGCCGCGTACGTCCCCGCGCTCACGGCCACGGCGCTCCTCGTGCTGGGCCGGGGAGCGTCCTACGCCGTAATCCGTTCGGCACGGCGTCGGGGCCGCCTACGCGAACCCACGGTGCTGGTCGGCGGGGGGGTGGTGGCGGCGGAGATAGCCCGCCGCCTGCGCGAGCACCCGGAGTACGGGCTCGACCCGATCGGCTACGTCGACGCCGCCGAGTTCCGCCGGGCGGGCGTCTCCGACCCGGTCGAGCTCATCGATCTGGGCGACCCCGTATCCGAACTCGACGTGCCGCGCCTCGGCGACGCGGCCGAGCTCTGCCCGATCCTCGTGGCCCGCGGCGTGCGCCGGGTCGTCGTCGCGTTCGGGGCCTCCACCGAGAAGGACATGGTCAGCGTCCTGCGGGCGGCCTCCCTCGACGGCGTCGACGTGTTCATCGTCCCGCGCTTCTTCGACGTCGGCCTCAGCGGGTTCTCGCCGTCGTCGGACCGGATCTGGGGGGTGCCGATCCGCCGCCTGCGCCCGCTGGCGGTGCACCGGGCGAGCTGGCGCCTGAAGCGCGGCCTCGACATCGTCGTGTCCGGCCTCGGGCTCCTGCTGGCGGCCCCGCTCATGGTCCTGATCGCGGCGGCGATCAAGGTCAGCAGCCCGGGGCCGATCCTCTTCCGCCAGCACCGCGTCGGCCGCTACGGGGGCGAGTTCACGATCCTGAAGTTCCGCACCTTGCCCGCCAGCCACGTCCCCGAGCGCTGGAACGCGGCGGTCGGCGAGGACACGTTCGCGGTCGGGCGGTGGCTGCGCCGCTCCAGCCTCGACGAGCTGCCCCAGCTCTGGAACGTGCTCCGGGGCGACATGTCGCTCGTCGGGCCCCGGCCGGAGATCCGCACCTTCGTCGACGAGTTCACCCGCGACGTCGACGGCTACTACGACCGCCACCGGTTCCCGGCCGGTCTGACCGGCTGGGCCCAGGTGAACGGCATGAGGGCCCACTGCTCGATCGAGGAGCGCGCCCGGTTCGACAACCAGTACATCGAGCACTGGAGCCTGTGGTTCGACGTGGTGATCCTCATGCGGACGGTCACCACCGCGGTCCGCGACCACCTGACGCACCGCATCGAGCGCGACGCCCCGGAGGTGTGACCGAAGAGCCGTAAAGGCCCGTTCGGACCGTGCCGATAGGGATGGCGCAACGGATCCATCCCCCGGTACGGAGCGAACACGGATGTCGCGATACCTACGGTCGGCGCGCCTCGTGGTGGTCGTCGCCGCGCTGCTCGTCGGCGCCACGGCCTGTGATCTCGGTGTGGTCCCCACCGCGTTCGGTGCGGGCTCCGGGGGTACGGCGCCGTCCGGCCCTCCCGCCTCCCCGGTCGCCCCGATGCCGTCGCCGCTCTCCGAGAGGATGGGAGTCGTCCTCGGCCACTTCTCCGCGTGGGCCCCGGAGGCCGAGATCCGCGCCGACCTCGACGCCATCGTCGCGGCCGGCGCCCGGTGGGTGGCGATCGACTTCGACTGGCCGTCGATCGAGCCCCGGCCCGGCGTCTACTCCTGGGACCAGGGTGGGGTAGGGGGCGTCGACCGCGCGGTGCGGATGGCGCGCGAGCGGGGTCTGGATGTCCTCGGCCTGATCGTCTACACGCCGGAGTGGGCCCGACCGGCCGCCTGCACCCAGAGCGACAAGTGCCCGCCGGCCGACCCGCAGACCTACGCGCGCTTCGCCCGCCGGGTGGTCGAGCGCTACGCCCCCCAGGGCGTGCACCACTGGCAGATCTGGAACGAGCCCAACAACTCGGGGTTCTGGAAGCCCCGCCCCGACCCGCGTGCCTACACCAACCTGCTGGTGGCCGCCTACCGGCAGATCAAGGCCGCCGATCCCTCGGCGACCGTGCTCGCCGGTGGGCTCTCCCCGGGCGGGTCCCAGCCGTCGCGTTCGCACATGTCGCCGTCCGACTTCCTCACCCGTATCTACCTGAGCGGTGGTGGCGGGTCCTTCGACGCCCTCGCTCACCACCCGTACGCGTTCAACGACGGATCCTTCCCCCTCAACGGGCACCCGCTGAACGGCTTCGTGCAGACGGCGTTCCTCCACGACGTGATGGCGTTCGTCGGCGACGGCCGCAAGAAGATCTGGGCCACCGAGGTAGGCGCGCCGACGGGCACCGCGCCGGGCGACTCGGTGAGCGAGACCATGCAGGTCCGCATCCTCAACGAGTTCCTCGACGGGTGGGACGGGTGGGTCAACTTCCGCTACCCCGACCACCGTCGCGCCGCGAGGGACTTCGGTGCCTTCACCGGCCCCGCCTTCTGGTACCAGGCCCGCGACCAGGGGACCGATCCGCGCGACCGTGAGCAGAACTTCGGGCTGCTCCGTCACGACGGCTCGCCGAAGCCGTCCTACGCGGCCTTCTGCCGGCGCGCCTCGGGCCCGGGGTGCCGCGCGGCCGATCCGGGCTCCGGCGCGGAGGCGGCCGCCGCGGCGCCGGTGGGTTCACCCGGGAGCCGCCTGACGGTCCAGTACGCCGGCCGGGGCCGCGCCGCGGCGGCGAACCCCGTCACGGGCGGGTACTACGTGCTCGAGCCGACGGGCACGGTCCGCGCCTACGCCGGCGCCCCCGGCTTCGGGTCGCCCCGCTTCGGTTGGGACATCGCCCGCGCCCTCGCCGTGATGCCCGACGGCGCCGGGTACGTGGTCCTCGACGGCTTCGGTGGTGTGCACCGGTTCGGAAGCGCGCGGAACCTGCCGACCGGGTCGACGGGCTACTGGCGCGGCTGGGACATCGCCCGCTCGATCGCCATCGCCCCCGACGGTCGTGGCTACGCCGTCCTCGACGGGTTCGGCGGGGTCCGGTCGGTGGGGAGCGTCGCCGGGCTGCGTGGCCTCCCGTACTGGCGAGGATGGGACATCGCCCGCTCGATCGTGCTCCCGCCGAGCGGCGGCGCGTACGTGCTCGACGGATGGGGTGGGGTGCACGCGGCGCGCGGGAGCCGCTCCCTCGCCCGCCTGAGGCCGCCGTCGTGGCGGGGTCGGGACGTCGCCCGCGACCTGCAGATCACCCCGAGCGGAAACGGGCTCGTGGTCCTCGACGCCTACGGCGGTGTGCACCCCCGTGGCGACGCGGCACGGGTGGCCATGCCGCCGATCGCGCCGAGCTCCCGGTCCTTCACCGGGATCGCTCGCAGCCGGGGCGCCTACATCATCACTCGCGGCGGTTGACGCGGCCGGCGAGTCGGCCCTGAGAACCCGCCGCCGGGAGCGGGTGGGGCCCCTCGGCGGCGCCCAACCCGCCGCTCAAGGTCGCAGGCGCCGGTGCCGATACCTGTTCCGGATCCTTGCCCGCGACAGGTCGTTCCGACCACGGAGTGAACACGGATGTTCTCTC
>Ga0226835_1001846_pt1 | contig 10162 bp, 12 predicted proteins | sample LAC_MetaG_1_FD_163627 | JGI IMG/M metagenome (GOLD analysis project Ga0226835, IMG submission 163627) | Anaerobic ammonium oxidizing microbial communities from anammox membrane bioreactor (MBR) in UC Berkley, California, United States -... | ecosystem: Engineered > Bioreactor > Anaerobic >...
TCGCCATACACGCCCGTAGCCCCGGTACTAGAGCTGCCGTTTTGCCCATACACGCCATAGTTTGTGCCGCTGCCGACGGCCTGTCCATATACACCGTAGATGGAGCCACTACCGTACAACCCAACGCTGCCCCCCGATAGCACTAACCCGGTACCCGTGCCAGTCCACGATTGACCCCAATGGTTGTGAGCAGGAATATTCAGGGCGTAGATGGCATACGGGGTGGCGGTCAATGGCTGGCGCGGGCTGAGGGCGGTGTAACGCCGCCACCGGCTGGCTGCACGTTGATTTGCAGCCACAAAGCTGTGCCGTCAAAAACGTTGCCAAAATCCAGTTGCACGCTGAACAGCCCGGCGGTTACAGTTTGGCCGGTTTTGGGAACGGTGCCGCCTATCTGGCCGCCGGCATTAGGGTCGTTATAGAGTTTAAATTCAAAATCATAGGAACCGGTGGCGGGGCCGCTGCCGTCTTTCAGGTTACCCTGGTAGGTAAAAGCGGTGCTTGCCAGAGCCTGGGTATTCACCTCGTCTGGCGGTCCCTGGGCCGGCGGGGCGGCCATTGCTCCTCCCGTGGCCAGGATAAGTAGCAAAAAGACCGCGAAAACCGTTCGAATGGCAAATAGCTGGCGCATTTTCTGACCTCCTCAAGTCGAAAAATCCATAACTGCATTTTATATTTTGTTTTGATTTTTTGAATAAAAGATTTATAGAAGGTACAGACCGGAGGGCGGCCATAGAGCAGGATTGGCAGGCAAACCGAGGCAATTCAGGGGATCACAATGGCCCGGGCAGTTGGTTCCAGATCAGAAACGTTGCCCAGCAGGTAAATAGGCCATTTACGATTGGCCAGATATTGCGGCGCAATTATGCGCTTAACTAAATAATTATTTGTTCCACAGCTTCATCAACCACTCCTTTATTGGCAGACTTTACTTAACTCCACCATAAGAATAATCGATCCGAATTGGGGAAACTATCAGTGGAACTCTGATAGAGGGGTAGGGGTTTGGCTGTTCGTTGTGTCAGTGGTTGCCCTACAAATTGGCCAGGGGGGAGCCTGCAAGGTAGCAGAGACGTGAAAGAGTCCCTCTGCAACAAACCTGAGGGGTTAAAGTTGTGGTCAAAAATAACTGAAAGGTAGCGATGCCGCACTGGCGCGGCATATAGTTGCCAATAAAGCCAATGCGGCTGATGGTTGACGTGGTCAAATCTTTTTCTTGGGTATGCTGGATCGACGTGACGCCTCGGCCGTATTGGCCTTGCGGGCGGCTTGTTTCATCCGCCGTACGTGGATGCGACCCCCTTTGGACAATCGTTTCGGTTTAGTCTTACTTGTCTCGTCTGTCATTGGTATTAACTCCTTAGCCTGTTATCAATTGGTAATTACGTTGCGCCGCCGTAATTCGGTGGCTTGAAAAACAGTCTCCATTGAGCGCTATTCTGCTTATGTACGCCAATCAGATGATCGGAGGGGCGTCGCGCCCCAAAATTACATCATGCCGCCCATGCCCATATCGCCCATACCGCCGCCAGCAGGCATGGTCGAGTGGGGTTCGGGGATGTCGGTGATGAGCGCTTCGGTAGTCAGGATCATAGCGGCAATGGAAGCCGCGTTTTGCACGGCGCTGCGCGTCACTTTGGCCGGGTCAATGATACCGGCCTCGATCATATCTTCATACGCCTCGGTCATCACGTTGTAGCCGATATGACTACCTTCGCAGCGCCGGCGGCGCACTTCGTCAACAATGACGGCTCCTTCCTGACCGGCGTTGCGCGCCAACTGGCGCATCGGCTCTTCCAGAGCGCGGCGGACAATGTTGATGCCTGTGTTGACATCGGGCGTGTCGTGTCTCAGGTCTTTAATCGCCTCAAGCGCATTGAGCAGGGCCACGCCACCGCCCGGCACCACGCCCTCTTCCACGGCGGCGCGGGTGGCGCTCAAGGCATCCTCCACCCGATGCTTTTTCTCCCGCAACTCGGTTTCGGTGGCCGCACCCACGCCGATAACGGCCACCCCACCGGCCAGTTTGGCCAGACGCTCTTGCAGTTTCTCGCGGTCGTAGTCGCTGGTGCTGATTTCAATCTCGGCGTTAATCTGGTTGATGCGACCAGTGATAGCCTCCTGATTACCAGCCCCGTTCACAACGGTGGTTTCGTCTTTGGTCGAGGAGACTTTGTCGGCCTGGCCCAGGTCGGCCAGGGTAGCACTTTCCAGCTTGCGGCCCATTTCTTCGGTGATGACCGTGCCGCCAGTGAGTACCGCAATGTCTTGCAGCATCGCTTTGCGGCGGTCGCCAAAGCCGGGGGCTTTTACGGCGAACATATTAAACGTACCGCGCAGTTTGTTCAGCACCAGGGTGGCCAGAGCTTCGCCATCCACATCTTCGGCAATAATCACCAACTCACGTTTGTTGGTCTGGACTATCTTTTCGAGGATTGGCACAATTTCCTGCGCCAGTGAAACGCGCTTGTCGTAGATGAGAATGTAGGGATTAGTCAGCGCCGCCTCCATTGTTTCCGCATCGGTGATGAAGTAAGGGCTGATGTACCCGCGATCAAACTGCATGCCGTCCACATACTCGGTTTCAAAGGCCAGACCCTTGCTTTCTTCCACGGTGATGACGCCATCCCGGCCGACTTTGTCCATCACTCCGGCAATCAAATCGCCAATGGCTGTATCGGCGGCGGAAATACTGGCGACGTGGGCAATGTCATCATGGCCTTTGACTTCAATCGAATTTTTACGAATGGAGTCGGCGACCGCCCCAGCGGCCAGTTCAATCCCGCGCTTTAGCAGCATCGGGTTGGCCCCGGCGGCCACGTTTTTGAGACCTTCGGTGACAATGGCCTGAGCCAGCACCGTAGCCGTGGTGGTGCCGTCGCCGGCAATGTCGTTGGTTCGGGTGGCCGCTTCTTTGAGTAGTTGCGCTCCCATATTTTCAAACGGATTGGCCAGTTCGATTTCTTTGGCGACGGTGACGCCATCGTGGGTCACGGTCGGCGCGCCCCATTTTTTATCCAGGGCTACATTGCGCCCCTTGGGGCCGAGGGTGGTTTTGACCGCGTTGGCCAAAATGTCTACTCCCACCTTAAGGTGGCGGCGCGCTTCTTCACCAAAACTAATTTGTTTTGCCATCGGGTACGTGCTCCTTAATGTGCTAACCCCTGACTACTGGACAATGGCCAGGACGTCAACTTCTCTCAAAATGAGATATTTTTTACCTTCAAGTTTGACTTCGGTGCCGCCATATCGGGTGTAAAGGACGGTGTCACCCAGACTCACGTCCAGCGCAATGCGCGAGCCATCCTCTTGGCGCGCACCGGGGCCAGTGGCCAAAACTTTGCCTTGCATCGGCTTCTCTTTGGCGGTTTCCGGCAGCACGATACTGCTGGCGGTCATTTCTTCCTGTTCAATAGGCTCAACAATGAGCCGATCACTCAAGGGCTTGAGATTCATACAGTATTACCTCCTCGGTAAAATTTATTCGTGCGACCTGATTTGTTTGGCACCGCTTGAAGATGACAATTGGACATGCCCCCGGAGATGACGCTTCGCCTCGTCGGCATTGGCCTCGAAAGCCGGCCGCTCGGGGGGTGTCGTTTGGCCAAACTCCGGCGGCAAGTGCCGAAAGGACGCTCCCAAAAACCAGCGCGCACCCGTCGTTCGTCAAGGTCAAAGCCCCGTCAGGTTTTACAACTCCTGTAGCTCGCAAATCTTGCGAAAATGGTAACCGTAAATGGCCAGGGTAATGGCCAACGGAAACAGCCGGGGCCGGCAAACAATTGTCCAGCCCAACAGTTTCCAATAATGAACCCGCTCTTGCCCCAAAACACCCAGCCGGTAAACAGACCGCAAGAAGGCCAGGACGGGCCTGGTTTCCATTTCCAGGTTTGCCAGTTCACTGTCTGTATCGTTTTCCACGCCTATCTTATCTTGAATGGCATCAAGCATTTGCAGCACCCGGATCACCTTAGGCTCGGTCAGCAGACCGATTTGCAAACCGACGTTGGCGCGACGCTCGACATCTTCGCCCAGGCGGTTCTGGCTGAGAAGCGCAAAAGTCGACATGAAAATTGCTTCCAGTGACACAATCATAGTCAAAAGACCGTACGGTAATGGGTCGAAAGGAGACATATACAAGAGATACCCGATTCGGGTCCAAAAAACTATCAGCGGAAATCTGATTGTGGGGTAGGATTTACACTGATTTGCTTGTAAGTATTTGCCCTACACCCGGCGGGGTTGTAAGGTACAGGGGGCCGAGGGCCAAGGGAATGGAGCTGCAGGTAAGTGTACTTGGTGATCAGCTTCAACCTTTAGCCCTGTGGCTTGGGCGGGTGATCCATCGATAGGAGAAAGGTTAGTTTTATAGCCGCACTGCTTTGCCCCGGTTGCTCCGACTACGGATCACCGGCGCATCATAAGGAAAGTAGCACGACTGGGTTTGATTAGGGTTGTTATAACTCGCGTTTATCCAGCCGCTCGCCGGTTCTGCACGTAACGTTTCCTTGATCAGCAATACGGTTGAGCCGGGCAGTTTGAATCTTTCTCCTACAACCAGACACCCAAATTTTGTGTCGTTCATTTTTCACATCGTTTCATTTGTACTAAAGCAACAACGCCTGTCTCCCCGGTAGCCTCTAAATTTTTAAGCTGAATGACAGGGCTAAAGGCTGGGCCACAGCCAAGGCGATCAATCTTCGCCAATTGCGCCGGTCCGGGTGGGGTCAAAGTTGGCCGGCCAAACTGTGGTCTGATCATACGTGGTTGCATTAAGATTTGTGCCGTTGAGGTTTGCTCCCTTAAGATTTGCCTGAGTGAGGTTGGCATGGCTGAGATCCGCGCCGCTGAGGTTGGCGTTGCTCAAGTCTGCCTCTCTCAAATCCGCGCCACTCAGATCTACCTGGTTAAAGTTTGCACCTTTAAGGTTGGCCTGGCCCAGGTTAACCTGCCCCAGGTTGGCCAAACTGAGATTAGCCAGGCTGAGGTTGGCCCGGCTTAAATCTGTTTTGCGAAGATTTGCCCCGGTGAGGTTAGCTTTAAAAAGCTTCGCCCCACTAAGATTGGCATCGCTCAGATTAGCCTCGCTCAGATTGGCCATGAAAAGATCCGCCTCGCTCAGATTGGCCAAACTGAGGTTAGCCAGGCTGAGATCGGCTCCACTCAGGCCCGCCGCCCGAAAATCCATGCCGCTGAGGTTAACCCCAATCAACTCCGCGCCGCTGAGTTTTGCCCGGTGGAGTTCCGCTTCACTCAAATCAGCTCGGCCAAGTTGCACCCGGCTAAGTTCGGTTTCAGTAAAATCTGCGCCAATAAATTTGGGGGTTTCACCCTTTACGTGGGCAGATTCGATGATTTGTAAAACTTGTTCCCGGGTCAGTGTCGTCATCTTACTTCAAAACCGTTTCCTGAGTTGTCTGTAGCAAAGTGTTAACTTCATTGGTCGCCTGGGTGACCGAGATACCCGCAGCCAAAGCCCATTCCTAACAAAGTCTCAGGTGAGTCTTGTGCAGGATAGCCTTAACCGTTACGCTTAATGGTTTTTGCCAACCTTGCGCGGTCAAATCCCTAACAACCTCGCACATAGTTTGGAATGAACCTTCTTGCAAGCGGCTGGTCAGTTCTATTTGCTGCCTGGATATATCGTCATTAAGCAAAACCGGGCGGCTTTTTATGATGTCGCGGTACGCAGCCAGGTCCTTTTTGGCCGTTACCCGCCGCAATCCAATCGCTGCTTGCGCCTTAGTGGGAACCCAGATAGTGCTTCTGGGAAAAGCGATTTGGTAGTACAGGGCTGCTTTTATTCCAGAAAATTGTTTTTCCTCAATTGCAGTAATGTGGCCCAGCCCATAAACCGGGTGAACAACAACATCACCGACATTGAATTGCATAACAGGCTCCTCTGCCGCGTTAGCGGCGATTGCGTCCACTTTGGCGGGCCGGGCCACTTGCCCGCTCTTCACGGGGTTTGGCCAGATTCACTTTCAGGTCACGATCCCCCAGGTTGAAGCCGTGAAACATGCTGACCGCTTGTTGGGCCTCGGCGTGTGTCGTCATTTCGATAAAGGCAAAACCCTTGGAGTTACCGGTATCGCGGTCAGTAATCAACGCGACCGACGCCACCTGACCGGCTTTGGCAAACAAAGTGCGTAAATCATCCTCAGTAGTGGTGTACGACAAATTTCCAACATACAACTTAACGTCCATAATTCCTGAGTCTCCTTGGAAACCAGCCCATTGAGCTGGTAATAAAACTGCTGGCAGCCCATTTTGGGTTACTCAGTCTGATCAAAACAATCGCGCCCGTTACGAGCAGGGGTGTTTAAGATAATTGCCGGGATTGCAGCAACATATCAACCTCACCACTGGCCACAAGTGCGGATACACCTGCCGCCGCTGCCCATTCTTCATAGAGGCTGACCCTGGTTTTCTGCAAAGTGGTGGTGTCGGCCTGGCTCAATGACTCGCGCAGTTTCCCGGCGGTCAGGTCCCGCATCACTTCGCACACACCCTGGAACGAGCCTTCTTGCAAGCGACCGTTCAGCTCCCGTTGGCGCTGTTGCTGATTTGCATTGAGGGGAACGGGCGGGCTTTTTAACAAGTTGCGGTATTGGTCAAGTTCGCTGCCAAGCGTTACCAACCGCAGCCCACTGGCCTGTTGCGCGTCTACCCGGATCCACATAGAATCCTTCAGCCGGGCGACTTTGTAATACAGCTGCGTCATTGCTTCCCCGGAAAATTGTTTTTTCTCAATTTCAACAATATGGCCTATCCCAAAGGCCGGATGAACAACAAGGTCTCCAATTTTCAGTTGCATGAGCTACTCCTTAAAACATGCGGCAAACTTACTTGAGAAATTTCTAATTTTGATCCGGCTTATACCAAGTTGATCAGGTCCGGGATTTGGTCAAATTCAGTTGACTTGTCCAGAAAGAAATCGGCTCCGGCATCCATGCATTTTTGCCGATACCCCGAAAATGGATAGTTGGTCAGGATAATGACCATTGGCCCCGTCCCATTTTGCTTGGTTTTACGCAGGACATCAATCCCACTGCCGCCGGGCATACGGATATCTAAAATCACCACATCTGGCTGGAGGCGACGAATAGCGTTAATAGCGTCGGCTACATTATCCGCCTGGCCCACAATTTCTACTCCGGTCAACTCGTCGAGCATTGTTTCCAAACGTTCCCGGACAAGAATTGAGTCATCAGCGATAAATGCTTTAATCCTGCGGTTTGAGCGCGAAAGTGTTATAGACATAATAGCGTGAGTACGGCTACGGTTGGTGAACGGCTGGTTTAGGGATAGGCTGTTTTGGCTACTGACGGCTCTGCACAATCAGTCTGGCGCATGCATCAGCTACTTTATTATCGGGCTTAACCTCGCCGGGCATTGTGGCCCAGCCCTGCTTGGTCACAAAATCACTCCGCTGGTAGGTGCTGGCATCCTTTAATTCGGTGAACTTTTGGTCTTTCTGAGGGTCCTGGTTAAACTGCCCAACACATATTGATGACAGGCGTTGGGTAACAGCATCAGTCGTCATTTTTTGGGCGGTGCCACCGGTAACCCAGCCACCCCATCTGAAACCAACAATTGTGGTCAGAATCATAGCGCCAATGATAGCCCAAAAGACCACCTTTTTCGTCGCTCGGGCTTTGCCCCACCGTTCGACATAACTCGGTTTATATTCCGGTTTCGCGTTTTTGCTGGTCTGGGCTTCATCCCAGACATTCTTGTTGCCATCTGACAACTTGCTGACCTTATCCTGTTGCATTTCACACCTCTTCCATAAAGTACATAGAACTTATATTCATGCACATCATCATGTATCTACCAGTATAAACGAACCGATGCGGAATAACTATCAGCGGAATGCTGATGGTACGGTAGGGGGTAGGCTAATTTTATTGTCAGTATTTGTCCTACACCTTACGTTTGGTCCTGGTCGTTATGCGCCTGGCTCGCCAAGCCACCCTACGCTCTAAACGGTCGACGAGGGTGCAACTGCGGGAAAGATGGTACGGTCACGATTTGGGACAGCGACACCGGAACCGTGATAATGACCCTGACCGGTCACACCAACATGGTAACTGGATTGGCGTTTAGTGCCGACGGATTACGGCTGGCAACTGCCAGTTGGGATTCGACAGCTAATATCTGGGACCTGATTAGCTGTCAGGTAGTGGCGACAATTATTGGCCTGACCTAGTAATCAGAGGGTTGGTTCTCACAACCTGGTCGCATCCTATTCAACTTTTATAATGGCGATCATCGCCAAAAGGAGTGAACTCAATGTTTGACGATCAAAACGATCACACCCAGCCGCAATTTCTGCTGGGCTACATTCGCAAAAGCATCATCGATGAGGTAGAGGGCGCGCCTTCCCCGGCGCGGCAAAAATCTGCCATCCGTCATTGGGCTGAACAGCGTGGCTTTCAGGTCAAACTGTATGAGGATATGGACATCAGCGGGCGCTACGAGGCCAACCGCCCCGGCTGGCAAAAGCTGCTGCGAGACCTGGATGATCCCAATGTGTTTGGGGTGATTGTGGAATCCTATGACCGCTCTCATCGCAATTTACGTGAATTTCTCGCCTTTCAAGATGATATTCTCAGCCCGCGTGGACAGGCGCTCATCAGTGCCAGCCAGAACATCGACCTGAACACCACCGATGGTCGGGCGATGGCTTCAGTGCTGATGACCTTTGCCGAAATGGAAGCCCGCAAAGCATCCGACCGGATGAAGGCCACGATCCAATTCCGTCGCGAGAAAGAGGGGAAATATTTTGGCTCGGAACCGTTTGGCTGCGCCACGGACAACGATCAGGTGCTAATTCCCTCATCGGAAACCTACTGGCTGCACCCTGAAACGGGTCAGTCCAGTTCTGATAAGCCTACCGATAGCACCGGCTGGGAAGAACGTTCATATTTTGATGCCTTGCGACAAATGTTCCGCCTCTATTCAGACGGCGATATGAGTTACGCCGATACCGCCGCCGCGCTGAATGTGCAAGGCTGGCGGCAAAAATCGAGACGGGTACCAGAGCCGCATCGGTTCAACCTTGACGCGGTGGAGGGGTGCCTGAAATCCTGGCGGGTCTATGCTGGCGAACTGGCGATTGGTATTCGTCAAGCGCGCCGGTACGTGCCGGGCGCGCACGATCCCATTCTGCCGGTGGATCTGTGCCGGCGGGTCGGGCAAGTTCTTGACCAACGGTCGATACAAGGCCCACCCAACCGCAACTGCGAAAACATTTTTCTGTTGTCGGGCCGAACCTTCTGCGCCGAGTGCGGCAAGCCGCTGGACGGCCATACGATACCCCGGATGAAACATCGCGGGTTGCGTCACCGTTACGGACGCGATGGTTGCCAGGAGCCATTGCCGTATGTCGAAATCATTGAAACCTCGCTACTGGATGCACTCGAGGAAATTCCCCGGGAGGCGGAGACCTATGACGGTCTGATCGAGAAAATCGATCTAATGAGGCAAACTGACGACCCGGAACAAAGTGATCGTGCTCTGCTACAGGCCTTGAATCACAAGTTGCAGCGGATTACGGAATTGTATATCGAGGGCGATCTGGATAAGGCCATCTACAAAAGCCGGCGTGCCGTGGTGGAGGCAGAGATCGTAAAATTGCAGGCAGTTACTTCGGTCAGAACCTCGGCTGAACTGCGTTCACTGACTGATGATATTGTTGATCAACTGAGTCTGCTGCCGAATGGCACTCCTCAGACGAAGAAGAGGGTCATCCACAATCTGGTTGAGCGCCTGGAAATCTCGCAAAGAAAGGTCGTTCGTTTGGTACCCACACCACAGGCCGCTCCCTTTTTTATCAGTTTGATGTATGTGGACGTTGGCGTTAAGCCAGCCTGTTCATAGGTTCACTGTTGTCCGCTGCAGATTTTTTCTGATATTTGTTTTTGTGATACCTTGACATATCACCTGTTTTATGGTATCATGAGAGTATCCCCCCATAAATATATTAAATTCCCCATTCATTCAATCTAATATCTCCCCCAAAACCCATCGAAAGGAGGTCCAACCCTTTGCTTGAATTGCTGGTATTACTGCAACTCACCCAAATTCTTATTTTGAGCCTGATCCTGCTGGTCACGCTCAACCCCCGTTCCCTTGCCGCCAAACAGCGAGATTTCCA
>Ga0226835_1001847_pt1 | contig 10155 bp, 10 predicted proteins | sample LAC_MetaG_1_FD_163627 | JGI IMG/M metagenome (GOLD analysis project Ga0226835, IMG submission 163627) | Anaerobic ammonium oxidizing microbial communities from anammox membrane bioreactor (MBR) in UC Berkley, California, United States -... | ecosystem: Engineered > Bioreactor > Anaerobic >...
ACGATCTTCGGGGATGACCTTAGGGATGGTCGTATTACTGATCGGCGGGGCGGTGGCCTGCAGCCTGCCCATGGGAGGGAGTACAGGAGAGGGAAGCACACCTCCACCCCAGTACAGCACAGTGGCAGCCATGCTTACCCAGACGGCTGAGAGTTCCCATGCCCCAACCCTTCAGGCGACTTCAGGGGCGACCCAGGGGGCCACGGCGAAAGCTGCTACGACTACACCCCCTCTTCCTGCAGGCCGAACCTCCACGGCTGCACAGCCGACGGCATCCGTTTTATGTGATATGGCGCGCGCCGGTGTGCCCATCGATGTAACCATTCCGGATGATACGCGTCTTTCACCGGGACAGCCTTTTGTTAAAACATGGCGGCTGGTGAACGCCGGTAGCTGTACCTGGACGCGCGGGTATGCTCTGGTGTGGTTTTCAGGCGATGAACTGGGGATACGGCGGGTAGAGCCATTCACTGTAGAAGTGGCACCCGGGCAAACGGTGGATCTCTCGGTGGAGATGATTGCGCCTACAAAACCAGGGACATATCAGAGCAACTGGAAACTCCGTAATGAAAAAGGGGTCTTGTTTGGCATTGGCCCCGGAGGTGAGGCGCCCTTCTGGGTGAGAATTCAAGTGGTGGCCCCCGATACTTTAACCCCATCGCCGCCTCTGCCATCGTTCACCCCTACCCCGCAGATCCTGGTTTCAGGAGCCGTATCGCTGGGGGCTGAGCAGGGGGTTGATCTGGATAGCGGGCAGGTAGCCTCTAGTCCGGAGGCGGATTTAATTTTTAAGGTGAGTTCGGGAGAGGCGATGCTGGCTCCCGTTTCCGGCGGGCTGGTTGCTTTCTTTGGGTTTTCAGAGCCAGGTTTGAACGATTGTCAGTCTGCATCGGTAACTGCGGAGACCCTTCTGCTGGGCCCGGAGATGGAAGGGGCGTATCTTTGCGCGCGGACAGGGAGTGGCCTGCCAGCCAGTTTGAAAATTCTACGGATTGACAGGGCTGCCCCGGTTCTGGAAATGGGCTTCAAGGTCTGGTCTGTACCCTGAGGAGACCATGGGTACTTTGTATCTGGTAGCGACCCCGATTGGTAATCTTGAAGATATCACTCTGCGAGCGCTGCGCATCCTGAGGGAGGTGCGAATCATTGCGGCGGAGGATACGCGGGTCACCCGGCGGTTGCTCGACCGATATCAGATCCATACCCCGATGATCAGCTATCACGAGCATAACAAACTGGCCCGCCTGGATGAAGTGCTGCAGGCGCTTGCCCAGGGAGATGTGGCTCTGGTTTCAGACGCCGGCACGCCTGGTTTGAACGACCCCGGCTTTGAGCTAGTTCAGGCCGCCCTGGCCGCGGGGTTTACCGTCAGCCCGGTGCCGGGCCCGGCGGCGGCGGTAGCCGCTCTGGTTGGGTCAGGGCTGCCTACAGATCGGTTTCTGTATCTGGGGTATTTGCACCGAAAATCGTCGCAACGTAGGCAGTCGCTGATCGAGGTACAAACGCACCCGTATACGATGATTTTTCTGGAGACTCCTCATCGGTTGGTCGAGGCGTTGAAGGATTTACTCGAGGTGCTGGGCGACCGCCCGGCGGTTGCGGCGCGCGAGATGACCAAATTACATGAGGAATTTATCCGCGGTACGCTGAGCAGTCTGCTGGAGTACTTTCAGATGCACGAGCCGCGCGGTGAGTTTGTACTCGTGGTGGGAGGGGCACAGCAAGAAGAAACGACCTGGGATGAAGAACGGGTGCGGCAGGCCTTGCTTGAAATGCTCAACGAAGGACAGCCAGGGTCTGCGGCTGTAGAGGCGGTGTCTGGTAGGGCGGGCTGGCGGAAAAACCGCGTTTACCGCCTGTTGATGGAGATGAAACAGAGTAAAATCTGATGTATCACCCCTTGGAGGAGTTCATAATGAATCTGGATGATCTCGCCTTGTTCCGTTCTCTGGACAGCCAGGATATGATCGGGCAAATCGATCTTTTACCCGACCAGCTGGCTACCGCATATCAGATGGGCCTGCAAATGCCTTTACCGCTTCATCGTAATCTCCGGTATGTGGTGGTCTCTGGAATGGGGGGGTCGGCTATCGGGGCAGACCTGGTAAGCGCGGCCGTGGCCGGGCAGTGCAGGGTGCCGGTGATGGTACATCGAGATTATAGCCTGCCTGCATTTGCCGCGGGAAGTGAAACCTTGGTGATCGCTTCCTCGCATTCCGGGAATACCGAAGAGACTCTCTCTTCTTTTGAAGTGGGGCTGGCGAGAGGGTGTCAGGTTCTGGCCATTTGCACAGGCGGAAAGCTGGCAGAGGAAGCCCGGAAGAACAATATGCCGCTCTGGATTTTTAACCATCATCACGCGCCGCGCACCGCAGTGGGTTACTCTTTTGGGCTTTTACTGGCGGCCCTGTTCCGCCTCGGGCTGATCGAAGACCCTGCCCGGGACCTGGAGGAAGCCCTCCATGCCATGCGCAACCTGCAAACCAATTTGCGCCCCGATGTGCCAGCGGTGCATAACCCGGCAAAACGCATGGCCGGGCAGCTGATGGGTCGGTGGGTGACGGTTCTGTCAGCCGACTTTCTGGCTCCGGTTGCCCGGCGCTGGAAAGGGCAGATCAATGAGCTGGCGAAAGCCTGGGCGCAATTTGAATACCTCCCCGAAGCGGATCATAATACCCTGGCCGGCACCGAGAATCCCCCGGAGATGTTGCGCATGATGATGGCGCTTTTCCTGCGCGCTCCGGCCATGCAGCAACGCAACCTGGCGCGTCTGGAACTGACCCGCCAGATGTTCCTGGAACAGGGGATTAATACCGACTTCATCGAAGGGCGGGGGTCTGGCATCCTGGCGCAGATGTGGACCACGATCCTCTTTGGGGACTACACTGCCTATTACCTTTCTATGGCTTACGGAGTCGACCCGACGCCTATTGACTTGCTGGACGCGTTTAAAGCCGAGATGGCCAGAGTGTGAGGGAACTGTGAAACACTTCAGCGGTTCAATTGAGGTGGTAACCGGCTCCATGTTCAGCGGGAAGACCGATGAACTGATTCGCCGATTGCGACGGGCGCGGATTGCCCGCCAGAAGGTGCAGGTTTTCAAACCGGCCATCGATGACCGTTATGCTGTGGAGAAGGTCAAATCGCATGCTGGCAATGAATTTGAGGCCATGCCGATCGAATGTTCAGCGGATGTTTTGAAAAAGCTTGATGCAGATACTTCAGTGGTGGGGATTGATGAAGCCCAATTTTTTGACGCGGGAATTGTGGATGTGGCCAAGCAGCTCGCCGACCGGGGGGTGCGCGTCATCGTTGCCGGCCTGGATATGGACTTTCGAGGTGAGCCGTTTGGTGTGATGCCCGTGTTGATGGCCATTGCTGAACGTGTGGATAAACTTCAGGCGATTTGTATGGTGTGCGGTGAACCGGCCAGCCGTACACAGCGGCTTGTCAATGGCAGGCCCGCCCGGTATTCGGATCCGGTGGTGATTGTTGGCGCAGCAGAGATGTACGAGGCGCGCTGCCGTCAACACCACGAGGTGCCCAGGGAGTAACCCATGCAGGATTATCATGAATTCTTAGGCGAAGTGTTAATTTCAGAGACCGCACTACAGAAGCGAATCCGTGAGCTGGGCGAGGAGATCAGCCGGGATTACGAGGGAAAAAAATTGCTCCTGGTGTGTATTCTGCGCGGAGGGGTTTTGTTCCTGACGGACTTGATGCGGGCAATTCGAGTGCCTCATGCGATCGAGTTTATGGCGGTTTCTTCCTACGGGGTGGGAGGGAGAGAGTCTACCGGACAGGTACGCATTACCCTGGATTTAAATACCGATATTGCTGATCGGGATGTGATTCTGGTAGAGGATATCATAGACAGTGGACGAACTCTTTCTCATGTTCTGGAACTTCTCTCCATCCGGCACCCGCGCAGCCTGAAGGTGTGTGCCTTGCTGGATAAATCGGAACGGCGGGAAGTGGCCGTTCCGGTGGATTATGTGGGCTTTCAGATTCCGAATAAGTTTGTGTTCGGGTATGGCCTGGATATCGATGATTATTATCGCAATTTACCATTCATCGGTGTGGTTGATCTGAAGCGGTACCAGGGCCCAGCCTCTGATTGATTGCCAGGATGGATATTGAGCGAATCCTCACAGCCGTGACCGAATCTGCCCCCGCTGGCATGGATATTTTTCTTGTTGGGGGGGGCATCCGTGACCGGTTGATGGGGAGAGATGTTCACGACCTGGATTTTATCCTGCGGGGAAATACCTATTTGCTGGCCAGGCGGGTAGCAGACCGCCTGGAGGGTGGTTTCTTTGTCCTCGACCGCGAGCGCGGTACTACCCGGGTGGTGCTGAGAGGCGAAGATGGACGACGCCTCACCCTGGATTTTGCCGAGATCCGTTTGGCTACATTGGAGGAAGACCTCGCTTCTCGCGATTTTACTGTGAATGCGATGGCGGTGGCACTGCGTGAACCTGAGCGGATCATCGATCCCTGTGAAGGTGCGATGGATTTACGAGAAAAACGCCTGCGCGCATGCCGTTCTACCAGCGTTCTTGATGACCCGGTGCGTGCCCTGCGTGCGGTTCGGCTGGCGGTGTCGCTCGGATTTCATATTGAACGAGAGACCCTCAACCAGGTTCGAGAAGCAACGAAACTGATCCGGCGCATCTCGTCAGAACGGATTCGCGATGAGTGGGTGAGGATTGTTGAGGGGCGACAAACCAGCCTGGTGGTGCGTTTGATGGAACGTACCGGACTGCTCGAGGTCTTATTCCCTGAACTTCAGGCGCTCCGTGGGGTTCAGCAACCTCCCCCGCATATCTGGGATGTCTGGGAACATACTCTGGCGTGTGTGGATCGGCTTGAGTCTCTGCTGGAGGCGCTGGCGGGGGAGTTTCGAGAAGACTCGGCCCAGGGATTGACGCTTGCCTCTGCGGTTTTGTGGCTTGGAAGGTATCGGCAGAACCTGAGGGAGCATCTGGATGACCCCTTACCCAATGACCGCCATCTGATCGGGTTGCTTAAAATGGCGGCGTTGTTCCACGATGCAGGGAAACCCCTCACGGCGGCAATCGATGGGGAGGGGCGTCTGCGTTTTCTCGGACATGAAATGCAGAGCGCAGCCATAGGCAAAGAACGCGCTCGCGCGCTGGTGTATTCCAATCTGGAAGTGGATCGGTTGAACGTCATTCTGCGAGAGCACATGCGCGTTCATTCGCTGGTCAACACCGGAGAATTACCCACCCGCCGGGCGATCTACCGATTTTTCCGTGATACTGGGCCGGCAGGAGTGGATATTTGCCTGCTTTCTCTGGCCGATTTATGGGCGATCTATGGACACACCCTGCCCCAGGATCGCTGGCTGGCCGAATTGCGTACCTGCCGGGCATTGATGGAAGCCCGGTGGGAAAAGAACGAAGAAATGGTGTCTCCACCCCGTTTGGTAACTGGCAGAGACCTGATCGAGGCGTTCAAGCTTGTGCCGGGCAGGGTGGTCGGAGACCTGCTTGAAACCATCCGAGAGGCTCAGGCAACTGGCCAGGTTGCCACCCGTGAAGAGGCCCTGGAACTGGCTCAATCCGTATTATTGCGACAGAAAGGCGGTGAAAATGACTCAACCCAAGACGGTTCAACTGTTTGCTGAAGAACTCGGAACAGGCACGCCCCTGGTGCTGGTGCATGGTTTTCCCCTCGACCGGACGAGCTGGAGCGAGGTTGCTAAACTGCTGTCTGCGGATGCACGGGTAGTTTTGCCCGACCTGCGCGGTTTTGGGCGTTCGCCGGTGACGGAAGGCGTTTACTCTATGGAGCTCCTGGCAGAAGACCTGGCCGCTTTGCTCGACCGGTTAAGCATCGATCAGGCAATCCTTGCAGGGCATTCGATGGGTGGGTACGTAACCCTGGCCTTCGCCAGGGCATTCCCTGAAAGGTTGGCCGGGTTGGCGCTGGTGACCAGCCATGCAGTAGAGGATGCCCCGGACCGCAAGGAAAGCCGTAATCGGCTGGCCGAAGAGGTGGAAAATCGCGGGATTGAAGCGGTGATCGAAGCCACTCTGGCACGTTATAGCCCTTATCCTGAAGTACTGGAAAGGACGCGGGCCTTAATGTTGCAGGCAAACCCACGGGCAGTGAGCGCTGCCCTCCGCGGTATGGCCATGCGGCCAGATTTGACCGGTTTATTACCTTCCATTCATGTCCCTGCCCTGGTGATTGGTGGAGAAGCGGACGAACTGATTACCCTCCAGCGGGCGCAGGAAACCGCCCGACTGCTTCCGCAGGGGGAACTGGAGATAATACCCGGGGGTGGGCACATGGTGATGTGGGAGCGACCGGATCTTGTGGCCGATGCTTTACGCAGGCTGGTTTGGCGGGTGGATCGGGGTGATCAGCTGGGCTGAGAAGGGAGCGATGGCTATGTATATGGTACTGTTTGTGCTGGATGATCCGGCGCTGCTGGATGAAGTGCTGGATGCCTGGTATGGAATTGGGGTGGGAGGGACGACGATCCTGGAATCGACCGGGATTTTCAGGCATCGCACCAAACGTCTGAACATTCCAACGCGTTATAACCTGCCTCGTGTTTCTTCGAACATCGAAGGCAATTACACCCTGCTTTCGATCGTTCCCGATGAGGAGACCGTCTTTCGCTGCCGCGATGCCGCCGAAAAGGTTGTTGGCAACCTGGATCACCCCAATACCGGGGTTTTTGCAGCCTGGCCACTTTTCACTGTGAAGGGTGTGCCTTTGGAGAAACCCGCCCCATGATCTGGCTCGAATTTTTGATCAGCGCAACTCTGCTGGTGGTTGCCGCCACCAAGCTGGCCGAATTTGGCGACGTGATTGCCCTGCGCACCGGTCTGGGACGGTTATTCATTGGCACGATTTTAATGGCCGGAGCGACCTCATTGCCCGAATTCCTTACGACCTTGAATTCATTTCAACAGGGGGCGGTTAATCTGGCGGCGGGTAATTTGTTCGGCAGTAATATGTTCAACATGTTCATGCTGGCGCTGCTAGATATCTCTTTCCGCGATCAGCGTATTCTGCGGGTCATTTATAACCGCCATGCGCTGAGTGGGGCATCAGCGGCGTTGTTAATTGGCCTGACGTTGACGATGATGCTGGCCAATATCGATCTGTCGATTGGCTGGGTAGGGTTGGATAGCCTGCTGATTATTCTGGTGTATGTGGGTCTGGTGTATATGTTACGCAAGAGTTCCAGGGTCAGCACTCTCCTGGAGGAAGAACAGGCTGACGAAACGACCCCGCCTTTATGGGTGGGCCTGATAGGTTTTGGGCTGGCGGCGGTTTTGCTGGTCATTGTGTCTCCGTGGCTGGTAGAGAGCAGTCTGGCAATTGCAGAGGTTACCGGTTTAAGCAACGGATTCATCGGCACCACGCTGGTGGGCATCGTCACTTCGTTACCTGAACTGATGACCACCATCGCCGCCGCCCGTATCGGGGCGTTTGACCTGGCGGTAGGCAACCTGTTCGGAAGCAATATGTTTAACATCTTTGCCATTGGGGTGGCCGATGTTTTCTTGCTGGATGGTCGTTTTTTGGGAATGATCGATCCGGTTTTCTTGCTGGCAGGGCTGATTGGTCTGGTAATGACCTTGCTGGGAATGATTGGGAACATTGCCCGCCTTGAACGGCGCGTCTGGCTGCTGGAAATAGACGGGTGGCTGTTATTTCTGTGTTACTTCGCAGGGCTTTATCTGGTGTATCTCAAGGGCTGAGTTCACCGCGCCTCGGGTCGGGCTGGCCGGTGAGCTGAGACGGTCAAAGAGACCCCTGCTGGGTTTATGGGAAAATTTCCCCCAGTAGGGGCTGGTAGAAACAGCGACAGCCCTGGGGATGAGCACACCCTTCTACGGGCAGGCGGGGTACGCGATCTTTAGGGTAGGTGCCTGCCATCGCCTGGCAGGTCGGGCAGGCATCTTCGGCAACAGCAAGGTGAATCATAATTACCCGCGGGTTGTTTTGAAATTCACGCAGCGCCACGGCCGTGGTTGAGCTTTCGCGTAGATCGGCCTGACAGGCAGGGCAGGTGAGGTCGGTATCGGAGGCAAGACTGTGACAACGAGAGCAGGTCTGCATGGAAGGGTCTCCTCAGGCTCCTGGGAATGATGGAGAGTATTTTACTACGAATTAGATGAATGGATGACGGCTCCTTTTCGGGAGCCGTCATCGTTCAAAGGAGGGAGGATGAGATGAGCTAAGGAAGAGAGCTCAGATCGTGGGTTTGGTCAGAGGGTCCGTTTTTTTTAAAGGGTTCGACCTCCTCACCAGTTTTCGAAGCCTGGCGATGAGCGTGCCGCTGGAGACGGGTTTGGTCAGGTAATCATCCGCTCCGTGGTCGAGGGCCTGGGCCACCATGCCGGGGGTGTCAAAGTCAGAGAGGATGAGCAACGGCACATTACTGAGCTCACGAATCTGCTGGCAAACCTGTAGACCATTTTCGGGCGGGAGAAGGAGATCGAGAATGACGACATCGGGTTTTTCTTGGACGAGTACGCGGATCCCTTCTTCGGCTGTATTGGCGGTCAACACCTGTGAACTGGCAGGTGTGAGGAGAATGGTCAGCAGGTCGGTCATTCCGGTATCATCATCAATGACGAGTACGCGCATAGAAATTCACAGTTCCCCAGAGTAAGATAATCCTATTATCAACCAAACCGCAGGATTTACACCTTTCAAACCGCTTACAGCTCCAGGAAAGGGCGAAGGGGCTCTCGGTGTGGATTGCTTTAAAAAACTATGTAACCGGCGGGGATTGTGGTAGAATTTTTAGGATTTTTTAGCGCAACTTCCCCATATTCTGGGGTGGAAAATTTCATGGAGGTCTCCAAATGGCAGAAAAAAAATGGGTTTACGTATTTAACGAGCTGGATCAGGCGACGAAATACGTCGGCGGCGCATGGGACGATGTGCGCGGTTTGTTAGGGGGAAAGGGTGCTAACCTTTTTGAGATGTACCGCATTGGTTTGCCGGTGCCTCCGTTCTTCACGGTGACCACAGAGGCCTGCAATGCCTATCTGGCAGAGGGTGAGAAATTCCCCGAAGGCATGTGGGAACAGGAGCTGGAAGCTCTGAAGAAGATTGAGGAAGCCAGCGGTAAGAAGTTTGGTGATCCCTCGAATCCTCTGCTTGTCTCCTGCCGTTCCGGCGCGAAATTCTCGATGCCCGGGATGATGGACACAGTGTTAAACATCGGTTTAAATGATCAGACCGTGGAAGGGATGATCAAACTCACCGAGAATCCCCGCTTTGTGTATGACTCCTATCGCCGGTTGATTATGATGTTCGGTTCTGTGGTGCTTGGCTTACCCGACGAGGCCTTTGAAGAACCGATGGATGAATTCAAGGCTCACAAAGGGGCAAAGGCCGATACCGACCTCACCGCTGAAGATTTGAAAGAACTATCGGAAATTTTCAAGAAGGTCGTGCGGGAACAGAAAGGCTTCGATTTCCCCCAGGACCCGATCGAACAACTGCGCCTGGCGACCGAGGCGGTGTTCAAATCGTGGAACGGTAAACGCGCCCGCGATTACCGCCGCGCAGAGAACATCCCCGATAACCTGGGTACGGCAGTGAACATCGTGACCATGGTCTTCGGGAACATGGGCTGGGATTCCGGAACGGGTGTTGCCTTTACCCGCAACCCCTCCACCGGCGAGCGCAAAGTCTATGGCGATTATCTGCTGAATGCCCAGGGTGAAGACGTGGTGGCGGGCATCCGCAATACAGAGCCGATCGAAAAGATGGTGGAGAAGCTGCCTGAAGCCTATCACCAGTTCATGCAGATCTGCGAGCTCCTTGAGAAGCATTACAAAGACATGCAGGACATGGAGTTCACCATCGAACGAGGGAAACTCTGGATGCTCCAGACCCGCAACGGGAAGCGCACAGCCCGCGCGGCGGTGAAGATCGCCGTGGACATGGTGCATGAGGGCCTGATCGACCGCAAAGAGGCCATCAAGCGTGTCACGCCGAAACAGGTGGATGCCCTGTTGCACCCGCAGTTTGATGAGGAAGGCAAGAAGAAAGCCAAGAAAGAAGGGCGTTTCTTTGCCTCCGGCGTAAATGCCTCGCCGGGCGCAGCTGTGGGACGGGTGTATTTCGATGCTGACACCGCCGAGCGCATGG
>Ga0226835_1001849_pt1 | contig 10150 bp, 8 predicted proteins | sample LAC_MetaG_1_FD_163627 | JGI IMG/M metagenome (GOLD analysis project Ga0226835, IMG submission 163627) | Anaerobic ammonium oxidizing microbial communities from anammox membrane bioreactor (MBR) in UC Berkley, California, United States -... | ecosystem: Engineered > Bioreactor > Anaerobic >...
CTCGGCGGCTAGGTCGTGCGCCTCCGAGAAGTCGTGCTCCAGGTCGAAGAGCGACCACCGGTCGGTGGCGAAGTCGTGGCTGCCCGGGACGAGCTCGCGCTCGACGGCGAGCTGCGAACCCACGTGATCGGTGGTCGCCTTCCAACCGTCGTGGTAGAGGGCACGCGACCCGAGCAGCTCGAAGTACTGGGTCCGCCGGGGCGACGGCGCACGGGCGTCGCGGAGGGCGTGGAGGGCCGACGCGCCGTCGATGGGCTGCTGGCGCACGCCGTCGACCGTCGCCGGCGCCTCGACGCCACAGGCTTCGAGCACGGTCGGCATCACGTCGACGGCGTGCAGGAACTGCTCCCTCACCTCGCCGCGTGCCGGGATGCCCCGGGGCCACCGCACGATCAGCGGCGTGCGGACACCGCCGAGCCAGGTGTACCGCTTCCAGAGGCGCAGGGGGGTGTTGCCCGCCCACGCCCACCCCCACGGGTAGTGGTTGTAGGCGCGGTGGCCGCCGAGCTCGTCGATGCGAGCCACGGTCTCGTCGACGTCGTCGTAGACGTCGTGCGTGAAGCGGTGCTCGTTGAACGACCCGTCGGGACCGCCCTCGGCGCTGGTCCCGTTGTCGGAGAGCAGCACCACGACCGTGTTGTCGTCGAGGCCCGTCCGCTCGAGGAACGAGAAGAGCCGCCCGAGCTGCGCGTCGGTGTGGGTGAGGAACCCGGCGAACACCTCCATCATGCGGGCGAACAGGCGCCGGCGGTCGGCATCGAGCGCGCTCCACTCCGGCACCCACGGCGGGCGTGGGGTCAGGACGGTCCCCGGGGGCACGAGCCCGGCGGCGACCTGGCGGGCGAAGGTCCGCTCGCGCCACGCCTCCCACCCGTCGTCGAACGCGCCCGCGTAGCGGGCGCTCCACTCCGGGCCCACCTGGTGAGGCGCGTGGACGGCCCCCGTCGCGAGATAGAGGAAGAAGGGCTTGTCGGGGGTGGCCTGCTGCTGGTCCTGGACGAGGCGCATCGAGCGGTCGACGAGGTCCTCGGTCAGGTGGTAGCCGTCGGCCGGGCGCCGGGGCGGCTCCACGAAGCCGTTGTCGAGCACCAAGTCGGGGGCCCACTGGTTGGTGTCGCCGGCGAGGAACCCGTAGAAGCGCTCGAAGCCGAGGCCGAGGGGCCAGCGGGTGAACGGCCCCGAGGCCGAGATCTCCCAGCGGGGCGCGAGGTGCCACTTGCCCACCGCGAAGGTGCTGTACCCGGCGTCGCGGAGGATCCTCGGGAGCGTGGCGGCGGTCGGCGGGATCCGACCGTCGTAGCCGGGGAAGCCGATCGGCACGTCGGGCAGGAAACCCATGCCGACGGCGTGGTGGTTGCGCCCGGTGAGCAGGCAGGCCCGCGTCGGCGAGCACATCGCCGTGACGTGGAACCGGTTGGCTCGCACCCCGCCGGCGGCGAGGCCGTCGATCGCGGGAGTGGCGAGGTCGGACCCGTAGCAACCCAGCTGGCCGAATCCGAGGTCGTCGAGGACGACGAGCACCACGTTCGGAGCGCCCGCCTGCGGGCGCGGCAAGGGATCGAAGCTCGGCTCCGAGTCGGCGATCGTGGTGCCGATGCGCGCCGTCACCACTTCGGTGTCGCGGGCGACCGGGGGTGTGGGGTTCGGCGGATCGGTCGGCGATCCCGAGGCCGGGTCAGGCCTCCGGGACCTCCTCGACCTGCTCGAGGAACTGCTGGATCTCCGACGCCCGGAAGCGACGGTGCCCGCCGAGGGTGCGGATGGCGGAGATCTTGCCCGCTCGTGCCCAACGGGTGACCGTCTTCGGGTTCACGCGGAACATCGCGGCGACCTCGGACGGAGTGAGCAGCGCGTCGGGTTCGGGAGGTACGGGCGAGGTCGGCATTGATTCCTCCGTGTTGGATGGCTGGCTTCAGATCTTTCCCGTCGTTCCAGGTCTCGCCGTTCGCTTCGGCCCGGGCCTGGGTGGCGCCGGCAACCGGGCATCCGGTCCGCCCGGGAGCCCGCCGGCGGTGACGCCACGATCTTACCATTGCCCCAGGTACCCGAACACGCTTCCCGAATGACGCATCCTCGCACCTCACTGGCGACGATCGCTCCGGTAGACTCCGCCCGTGGCGAGGGTGTTCGCGGTGGCGAACCAGAAGGGCGGGGTGGCCAAGACCACCACCGTGCACGCGTTGGGAGCCGCCTTCGCGGAGATGGGCCGCCGGGTGCTCCTCGTCGACCTGGATCCCCAGGCCTGCCTCACCTACTCGCTCGGGCTCGACCCCGAGGCGCTCCCCCTGACGCTGCACGACGTGCTCGTCGGCCGGAACAAGGCCGCCGAGGCCGCCGTCGAGGTCGACCTCCGCGCCGGGTCGCTCACGGTGCTTCCGGCGTCGATCGACCTGGCCGGCTCCGAGGTCCACCTGATCACGCGAACGGGGCGGGAGCACGCCCTGGCCCGCGCGCTCGAGCCGCTCAAGAAGCACTTCGACGTCGTACTGATCGACTGCCCCCCGTCGCTCGGGATCCTCACCATCAACGGCCTCACCGCCGCCGACGCCGTGCTGATCCCCCTGCAGTGCGAGACCCTGAGCCACCGGGGCGTCGGCCAACTCCTCGAGACCGTGGCCGACGTGCGGCAGTTCACCCAGCCCTCGCTGGAGGTGCAGGGCGTGATCCCGACCATGTTCGACGCCCGCACCCGCCTCGGACGCGAGGTCCTCGCCGACGTGTCGGAGCGCTACGCGCTCCCGGTTATCGAGCCCCCGGTCCCCAAGTCGGTCCGCTTCGCCGAGGCGCCGGCCCGCGGCCGCTCGATCCTCGAGCACGCGCCGCGCTCCCCGGGCGCCGACGCCTACCGGGAGATCGCCCGGACCCTGGCCAACTCGTGGTGATCCCGTGGTGAGCTCGTGGTGATCCCGTGGTGACCGACCGCCGGATCCCGTCACCGCCCGGCGGTAGGCGGCCTCGGGCGCAGGCGGGCCGCACCGTCGACGGCTCGGGGAAGCGGGCCCTGTTCTCAGCGTCGCCCGGCGCGGACCCCGGCCCGCCGTCGCCCGGCGCGGGGGGCAAGGAGGCCCTGTTCTCGGCCGGGCGCAAGACGCCGGGCACGGTCCTCGTCGAGTGCGAGTCCTGCCGGCGGCGCACCCGGCTCGACTACCTCGAGCTCGCGCGGGCCCACCTGCCCGTCTGGCTGTGGCTGCCGTGGCGGCGCCACTCGCACCTCATCGTCTGCCCCGCCTGCCGCCGTCGCGGCTGGATGCGGGTCGACTGGTTCTCCTGACCTGGGCGACGGGCCGCGTTGACGGTCCCGCCTACTGGTGGCCCGGCCAGACGTAGTTGAGGACGATGCCCATCGCCCCCTCGACGGGCTGGTCGTTGTGGTACCTCGCCGTCACGGTGTAGGGCTTGCCCTTCACGACGACGTTGTGCATCTTGCACGGCGGGATCCTCTCCAACATCCCGAGACCGTCGTCGTCGGCGGCCATCGTGCCCATGCCCATGTCCATGTACTCGGCGGTCATGGTGCACTGGAGCCCGACGTTGGGGTCGGAGAGGGTGATGTCGATACCGCCGGCGTGGATGTGCCCCCCGGCGTAGACCGCGATCCCGTCGAAGGGAGCCGACCAGGTCTTCGACTTCGTGTGGACGCTCCCGGGACCGCCGTTGCCGGGCACGTCGTACTCCGAGTTGCCGCACCCGGTGATGTCCATGAAGAACGGCACCACCCCGCGCGTGTTCGACGCGTCGGCGCCGGGCTGGTAGCCGACCTTGTACTGGATGTAGACGGTCCTGGCGGTGTCGCTCATGTTCATGATGTGCCAGAGCGAGTCCCAGCGGTCCGACGCCCCGACGAGCACGGCATACGGGTCGTCGAGGCGCAGCGGCGTGCGCTCCATCCCCGCTCCCGCGAAACGCTGACCCCGGCCCGGGCACAGGTAGTCGGGCTTGGACTGGTCGACCAGCAGGACGTGGTGCAGGTGGACGTCGTGCGGGTTCACCGGGGTCCCGGCGGCGTCGACGATGTCGAAGTCGATGCTCTTGATGCCGAACGATCCGGGCGGCCGCGGCACCCCGGTGGTGCTGGCGTTGCTCTGCCAGCCCGGCTGCCCCATGGCGGCCAGGTTGAACGGGCCGATGCGGTAGGTGCCGGTGACGACCGCACCGCCGCCCGGCGGGGCGTTCGTGACCGGCACGCAGGCCGTGAGGGCCAGCGCGACGGCGGCGCCCGCCGCCAGGAGGGCCCCCCGCAACCTCCGGGCCGGCCGGCGTCCGGCGTTCGAGTCGCGATCCTCCACCCCGGCCGTCGCCAGCGTTCGAACCATCGTCATCGCACCCCCCGAGCGTGACCGTCCGTGACCGTCGGTCCCGCCACCCTAACTACTCGGGCCGCTCTCCACCACCGCTCGCCCGGTCCCGGCGGTCACCTCACCCACGACCCACGCACCGAGGCCGAGCGACTCGACCGCCTCGACGGCGCGCCGGGCGTCGTCGGCGCCGGGGACCACGGCCAGCATGCCGAGGCCCAGGTTGAAGACCCGCTCCATCTCGGCGGGCTCCACGGGGCCGGCCGCGGCCACCTCGCCGAAGATCCGCGGCTCGGGCCACGAACCGCGCCGGACGCGCGCGTCGCAATCCGGCGGCAGCACCCGCACGAGGTTGCCGGCGATCCCGCCCCCGGTCACGTGGCCCAGGGCCCGCACCTCGACGACCCGGCGCACCGCCGCCACCACGGGGGCGTAGATCACGCTGGGGCGCAGGAGCTCGTCGCCGAGCGTGGAGTCGGCGCCGGCCCAGGCGGGTTCGTCGAGCCGGCGGCCGGCCCGGTCGAGCAGCGCCCGGCGCGCGAGCGAGTAGCCGTTGCACCGCAGGCCCGGGGACTCGATCCCCACCACCAGGTCGCCCGGCGAGACGCCCGCCGGCAACAGCGCGGCCCGCTCGGCGGCCCCCACCGCGAACCCGACCAGGTCGAAGTCGCCGGGCGCGAGGGCGTCGGGGTGCTCGCTCATCTCCCCACCCAGGAGCGCGCACCCGGCCTGCCGGCACCCCTCGGCGACCCCGGCCACGATGTCGGCGACGATCTCGGGCACCAACCGACCCATCGAGACGTAGTCGAGGAAGAAGAGCGGTTCGGCGCCCTGGGCGGCGAGGTCGTCGGCGGTCCCCACCAGGTCGATGCCGATGGTGTCGTAGCGGCCCATCATGCGGGCGATCACCGACTTGGTCCCCACGCCGTCGGTGGAGGCGACCAGGACCGGGTCGTCGAGCCCCAGGGAGCCGATCCCGAACAGCCCGCCGAAGCCCCCCACGCCGCCGATCACCTCCGGCCGGATCGTGGACCGCGCGTGCGTGCGGATCAGGTCGACGGCCCGGTCACCGGCCGCGATGTCGACGCCCGACTCGGCGTAGGTGAGCGGCTCGTCGGCCGTCACGAGCCGGGGACCGGCGACGGCTCCCCCGGGCCGCCCGCTCGCAGCGGCCGACGTCCGAGGGGCAGCGGCCCCGGCGACCCGTCCGCGATCTCGAGCGCGAGCTTGGTGTCGGAGTCGGGGACCGGGACGGGGTACTCACCGGTCAGGCAGGCGGTGCAGAACGACTCCGGCGACGCGCCGGTCGCCGCCTTGAGCCGGCCGAGGTCCAGGAAGGCCAGGGAGTCGACGTCGAGGTAGTCACGCATCTCGCCCACCGACAGGTCGGCGGCCAGGAGCTCGGACCGGCGACCGGTGTCCATCCCGTAGTGGCACGGCCAGCGGTACGGCGGCGACGACACCCGGAAGTGGACCTCGGCCGCGCCGGCCTCGCGCAGCATCGCGATCACCTGGCGGGTGGTCGTGCCGCGCACGATGGAGTCGTCGACCACCACCAGCCGCTTGCCCACGATGTTCTCGGCCACCGGGTTGAGCTTCATGCGCACACTCAGGCGCCGCGACTGCTGGGTGGGCTGTATGAACGTGCGGCCGACGTAGCGGTTCTTCACCAGGCCGTCGCCGTAGGGGATCCCCGAGGCCCGGGCGTAGCCCTGCGCGGCCGGCACCCCCGACTCGGGGACCGGCATGACCATGTCGGCGGCGACCGGGGCCTGGCGGGCGAGCTGCTCGCCCATCCGCTGTCGTGCCGCGTGGACGCTCTGGCCGTAGAGGCGGCTGTCGGGGCGCGAGAAGTACACGAACTCGAAGATGCACAGGTGCGGCGACGGCTCGGCGAAGCGGTGCTCGCGCAGGCCCCCGGCGTCGATCACGACCATCGTGCCCGGCTCGACGTCGCGGACGAAGTGCGCCCCGACGATGTCGAGGGCGGCCGTCTCGCTGGCCAGCACCCAGCCACCCTCGACGCGACCCAGCGACAGGGGCCAGAAGCCGTGGGGATCGCGCACGCCCACGAGGTGGGCGTCGTCCATCATCACGAACGAGAAGCCGCCCCGGAGGCGGGGCAGCACCTTCTCCAGGGCCTTCTCGAGGTCGCGGCCGTCGGAGCGGGTGTCGGCGCCGTACTCGGTGGCGAGCAGCTCGGCCACCAGCGCGGAGTCGGTGGTGGAGTCGGGGTGCGCCGACGACCCCGTGATGCCCGGGAGCATCCCGAGCTCGGCCGCGAGGTCGGAGGTGTTGGTGAGGTTCCCGTTGTGCCCGAGGGCGAAGCCGGCGTCGCGCCCCACCGCCCGGTAGACGGGCTGCGCGTTGCGCCAGTTGCTCGACCCGGTGGTGGAGTAGCGGTTGTGGCCGATGGCGAGGTGACCCTCGAGCGGGGCCAGGCGGCGCTCGTCGAACACCTGCGCCACGAGGCCCATGTCCTTGACGACGGTGAGGGTCCGGCCGTCGCTGACGGCAATGCCGGCCGACTCCTGGCCCCGGTGCTGGAGCGCGAAGAGACCCAGGTAGGTGAGCTGGGCGACGGGCTGGCCGGGTGCGTAGACGCCGAAGACCCCGCACGCGTGCCCGATACGCTGGTCCACTGCTCGATTATCCCATGGCCATCGACCTGCACACCCACTCCACCGCCTCCGACGGGAGCGCGTCACCGGCCGAGGTGGTGCGCTTGGCGGCTCGCGCCGGACTCGACGCGGTGGCCCTCACCGACCACGACACCGTGGAAGGCCTGGCCGAGGCGACGGTCGAGGCCGATCGGGCGGGGGTACGCCTGGTGCCGGGTTGCGAGATCTCCTGTGACCCGGCCGGGCGGTTCCCGGGGACCATGCACCTGCTCGTGTACTTCCTCGACCGCCGCGACGACCGGAACGGCACCGACCTGGAAGCCGCTCCGCTTCCGGCCCGCTTCCGTGCGCTCCGGGAGGCGCGCAACACCCGCAACGAGAAGATCGTCGCGGCCCTCCACGACCACGGAGTCGACATCGCGCTCGACGACGTGCTCGCCGAGGCGGGTGGCGGTTCGGTGGGCCGCCCGCACGTGGCGGCCGTGCTGGTGCGCGCCGGTGTCGTCGGATCGGTCCAGGAGGCCTTCGACGTGTGGCTGGCCAAGGGTCGTCCCGCCTACCTGGAGCGAGACCGCCTGGGCGTCGAGGAGGCGATCGCCCTGGCCCGGGCGTCGGGCGGGGTCACGTCGGTGGCCCACCCGTACTCCGTCGGCCTGACCGGCGACGATCTCGACGCGTTCGTGGCCACGCTCGCCACCCTCGGCCTCGACGCGCTCGAGGCCGTCTACGGTCGCTACTCCCCCGCCGAGCGTGGCGCCCTCACCGAGCTCGCGATCCGGCACGGGTTGGCCGTGACCGGCGGTTCCGACTTCCACGGCGCCTACAAGCCCGACCTGGCGGTCGGAACCGGCACCGGCGATCTTCACGTGCCCGGCGCGCTCCTCGCGGTACTGGAGGCCCGCCGGTCCTGACCGGTCGGGTCCCGGCGCCGACCGGGTGCCGCCGCTTCGATGCCCTCGTGGCGGTGATCGACGCACCGGGCCGGTTCCGCCGGTGGGGAACGGGGGCTCGCTAGGTTGCGGCCGGTATCCCTGGAGGGCAGTCGGGCGACGGGAGAGCGTGATGGCGTGGCGCAGGACGGGTTCCGGTTCGGGGCGTCGGGTCCGGCGCTCGGCGCGGCTGGTGGTGGCGGTCGTGGCGGGACTGACGGTGGGGATCGTCCCGGTCGCGGTGCCGGCCTCCGCCGTGGCGCCGAGCCCCGCCGCGACGAGCGGCGCCGCGCCCGGCGCGGCGGCCGGCCCGGCGCTGCAGGGCGCGACGGTCGGGTCGAGCACCGATCGGGCCTACGTGCGCCAGTCCTACTCCGACCTGCTGGACCGGGTGGCCGACCTGGGGGGCGTCGACTACTGGTCGGGGCTGCTCACCGGCGGGGGGATCAGCCGCTACGGGTTCGTCTCGGGCCTCGCGAACTCCTCGGAGTGGGTCACCCACATCGTCACCGGCTTCTACACCGACACCCTGGGGCGCGCTCCCGACGCCGCGGGTCTCGCCTACTGGGTCGGCCAGCTCACCAGCGGGTCGCAGAGCATGGCGCAGGTCGCGGCGAGCTTCTACAGCTCGGCGGAGTACTTCGCCGGCTTCGGGGCCTCGAACCTCGACACCTGGGTCGAGGACCTCTACGCCAAGATCCTGCACCGGGCCGCCGACACCGGCGGGCGCGACTACTGGGCCGGGGTCGCCGCCGCCCGGGGCCGCACCACCGTCGCGTACGCGTTCTACCAGTCGAACGAGTCGTGCCGCGACCGGGTCGACGACCTCTACCTGGTGCTCCTGGGCCGCTCCCCCGACCCGGCCGGCCAGGCCTACTGGGCCGGGCGGATCGTCGCCTCGGGTGACATCACCCTCGCCGCCCAGCTCGCCTCCAGCGAGGAGTACTACCAGCGCGCCCAAGCCCTCACCTCCCGGGTCTCCACCTCCGACAGCACCACGTGCGCCGTCCACGGCGGCCACGGCTACTGCTGGGGCGACAACGGCTACGGACAGGTCGGCGACAACGACACCGCCGACGTCATGAACCCCTACGAGCTACCCCTGACCGACGTCACCGACATCACCACCAGCACCTGGACGACCTGCGCCATCGCCGGCGGGCACGGCTACTGCTGGGGCTACAACGGCGACGGCCAGGTAGGCAACGGCGACAGCACCGACGTCCACACCCCCTACCAGTTGCCCCTCACCGACGTCACCGACGTCACCACCCATGGGGCGGTGACGTGCGCGGTGGCCGGCGGGCACGGCTACTGCTGGGGCCACAACAACTACGGGCAGGTCGGCAACGGCGCCCCACGCATCGACGTCCACACCCCCTACCAGCTGCCCCTCACCGACGTCACCGACATCACCACCGACGGCTCCACGACGTGCGCGGTGGCCGGCGGGCACGGCTACTGCTGGGGCTACAACCACGAGGGCCAGGTAGGCAACAACGACACCGCCGGCGTCGACACCCCCTACCAGCTGTCCCTCACCGGCGTCACCGACATCACCAACAACCAGAGGACGACCTGCGCGGTGGCCGGCGGGTACGGCTACTGCTGGGGCCACAACGACGCCGGGCAGGTCGGCAACGGCGCCCCGGGCATCGACGTCCACACCCCCCACCAGCTCCCCCAGCCCGACGTCACCGACATCACCACCGACGGATACACGACGTGCGCCATCGCCGGCGGGCACGGATACTGCTGGGGCTACAACGGCTACGGGCAGGTCGGCAACGGCACCATCACGGACATGCCGAGCCCCTACCCGCTCCCCCTCACCCACGTCACCGGCGTCACCACCGACTACGGCACCACGTGCACGATCTCGGACCGGGACGCCTACTGCTGGGGTCGGAACGATCGCGGGCAGGCCGGCCCGGGCGCCGGCCTGGAACCCGGGACGCCCCTGCTGAGCAACGTGGCCCACATCACGATCAACGATGCGACCACGTGCGCGGTGGTCGGCGTCCACGGCTACTGCTGGGGCGCCAACGACGCCGGGCATGTCGGCGACGGCACCGCCACCGACGCGTCCAGCCCGGTCCAGGTGTGGTGACCCGCAACCCCGACTCCGCTCATCGCAGCGCGCCCCGCCCGGGTTGACCGGCCGGCTCGACGCACCGGGCCGGGTCCGCCGGTGGGGAACGGGGGCTCGCTAGGTTGCGGCCGGTATCCCTGGAGGGCAGTCGGGCGACGGGAGAGCGTGATGGCGTGGCGCAGGACGGGTTCCGGTTCGGGGCGTCGGGTCCGG
>Ga0226835_1001850_pt1 | contig 10143 bp, 8 predicted proteins | sample LAC_MetaG_1_FD_163627 | JGI IMG/M metagenome (GOLD analysis project Ga0226835, IMG submission 163627) | Anaerobic ammonium oxidizing microbial communities from anammox membrane bioreactor (MBR) in UC Berkley, California, United States -... | ecosystem: Engineered > Bioreactor > Anaerobic >...
GTGGACGTCGCCCGGCGCGTGACGCCCCTCTTGGAGGCGGAAGGGTACGTCCCCGACGACGAGGACTACCTCCTCGACGTGGTGGACGTGCTGAGGCCGCGCGCCGAGACGCTGACCGAGATCGTCGAGCAGGCGGGCTACTTCTTCGCCACCACCCTGCGCTACGACGAGGGCGCCCGCAGGCAGCTCGCTGCCGGGCAGAAGTACCTGCAGGACGTCGAGCGCGAGCTCTCTATGCTCGAGTTCTTCGACTTCGACGGCGTCGACGACATGCTGCGGGATTACGTCCAGGCGCAGAGCGCCAGCATGGGCAAGGTGCTCATGCCGCTGCGCGCCGCCCTGACGGGCACCACCAACGCGCCGGGCGTGACCGACCTCATCGTCATCCTCGGCAAGCGCGAGGCGCTCAGGCGGATCGGCCAGGCCCTCACGTTCATCGACGCTGGCCTGCCGGACGACGACCCCGCGCGCCTCCTCGAGGAGGAGAAGGCCCGCAAGGCGGCCGCGGCGGCGGCGCAGAAGAGCCGCGTCAAGAGCGTCGGGGCGGCCGCCTTACAGGCGCACGGCGCCAAGGACGGCACGCCGTGAGTTGGTTCGACCGGCTGAGGCAGGGTCTCGGACGGACGCGCACGGCCACGTTCGGCGCCCGCGGCGCCGCGTGGGAGATGGATTGGGAGGACCTCGAGCTCGCCCTCATTGGCGCCGACGTCGGCGGCAAGCTGGCGGCCCAAGTCGTCGCCGAGGCGCGGACCGAACGCGAGCGCGGCACGCCGTTCAGGGAGGCGCTCGAGAAGGCGCTCCTCGACCAGCTCGAGCCCGACCGCCTGCGCCAGAAGCTGCGGCGGGTCGGGTTCTCGCTCGACGTGACCCGCAACGTGGTCGAGCCCGCCGGTCACGTGGTGATGGTCGTGGGCGTCAACGGCGTGGGAAAGACGACCACCATCGCGAAACTCGGCAACTACTACCGCCAGCACGGTCGCAGCGTGATGTTCGCCGCCGGCGACACGTTCCGCGCGGCGGGGAGCGCTCAGCTGGCCGTCTGGGGCGAGCGGCTCGACATCCCGACGGTCACGGGCCCCGACGGCGGCGACCCCGGCGCGGTGGCGTTCGACGCCGCGCAGCAGCGCAAGGCGCGGGGTACGGACCTGCTGCTCGTCGACACGGCGGGCCGCCTTCACACCAAGCACAACCTGATGGAGGAACTCAAGAAGGTCAAGCGCGTCATCGCCAAGGCAGACGAGCGCGAGCCGCGCGACACCTGGTTGGTCCTCGACGCCGTCACGGGCCAGAACGGACTCGAGCAGGCGCGGCGCTTCCACGAGGCCGTCACCCTCACGGGCGTGATCGTCACCAAGCTCGACGGCACCGCCAAGGGCGGCATCCTGCTCCCCATCACGCGCGAACTGGGCATCCCCATCAAGTTCATCGGCGTCGGCGAGGCGCAAGACGACCTGCAGCCGTACGACGCTGCCGCTTACGTGCGGGCCCTCCTCGACATGCCGCCGGTCGCGGCCTGAGCCGCGCAGCGTGACGGGACCCGTCCTCGTCGTCAGCGCCACCCAGGGCGAGGTGGCGCCCCTCGAGGCGGCCCTCGCCGACGTCGCGCCGCTCACGCCCCGCGAGGCCACGCGGCCCGCGACGTGGTGGGACCGGCGCCAGGGCCGCTGGGGCGGGCTGCAGGTGGTGCTGGTGACCAGCGGCGTCGGCAAGGCCAACGCCGCTGCGGCCACCGCGCTCGCCATCGACCGCGTCGCGCCGCGCTGCGTGCTGCTCCTCGGCATCGGCGGGGCGTATCCCGGCTCCGGGTTGGGCATCGGTGAGGTGGCGTTGGCGGCGAGCGAGACGCAGGTCGACAGCGGGGTCGGGCACGGTCCGTCCTGGGAGGGCCTCGACGCCGTCGGCTTCCCCCTGCTGGCCACCGACCCGCCCAGCTACAACCGCCTCTGGTTCGACCAGCGCTTCGTGAGCCGCGTGGCGCGCGAGCTCGGCGTGCGGGCCGTGCCGTTCGGCACGAGCGAGGCGCTGACGGCGGACGTCGGGCGAGCCGAGTGGCTCGCGCGTCGGCACGGCGTGGCGGTGGAGTCGATGGAGGGTGGCGCCGTCGCGCAGGTCGCGCTGGGGTTCGGGGTGCCGCTCGTGCAGCTGCGGGGCGTCGCGAACGCGGTCGGCGTCCGCGACAAGGCGCACTGGAACATGAAGGCCGCAGTGGCCAACTCGTGCGAGGTCGCCAAGCGCGCCCTCACCCTACTGGAGGTGGCGTGATGGAGTTCCTCGCGGCGGTGCCCGTCTGGGTCTACTTCGTGATGATCCTGCTCACGTACGTGGTGGTCCACGTGCTCACGTTCGACCCGGCGCGGCTGCTTCCCGCCGGCCGCGCGTTCCTGGGGCGCATGGGTTCGGCCGTCCTGCTGCTCGTGGCGCTCGTGCTGTTCCGGCGCGAGGAGCCGCTCACACTCCTGCTCGCCCTCGGCCTGGCGGCGCTCGGCGGCTTCCTGAGCGGCCGCTCGACCCATCCCCCGAAGCCTGTCGCCGCCCGCGGCAAGGGGGGCGGGAAAGGCGCCTGAACGTATAATCCCCGCATGGGACTAGTCACGGGACTTGAGATCCTCGCGGCGGCTCGCGCCGGGGGTTACGGCGTCGGCGCCTTCAACACCAACGACCTCGAGATCACGCAGGCCATCATCGAGGCGGCGGAGGAAGAGCGGAGTCCCGTCATCGTGGCGCTGTCCGAGGGGGCACTCAAGTTCGCGGGGCCCGCGCTCGTCGAGATCGTCAAGTACCTGGGCGGCGGGGCGCGCGTCCCGGTGGCCATCCACCTCGACCACGGCTCGAGCTACGCCTCCTGCCTCAGGGCGATCCGGCTGGGTTTCACGTCGGTGATGATCGACATGTCGCACGAGGACGAGGCCGCCAACGTGGCGGAGACGCGCCGGGTCGTGGAGGCCGCGCACGCAGTGGGGGTCACGGTCGAGGCCGAGATCGGCCGCCTGGGGGGCATAGAGGAGCACGTCAACGTCAGCGCGGAGGAGGCCACCCTCACGCATCCGGACGAGGCGCAACGCTTCATGGCCGAGACCGGCGCCGACTACCTCGCGGTTGCCATCGGCACCTCGCACGGCGCCTACAAGGGCAAGGGCCGCCCGTTCATCGACCACGCGCGCATCAAGGCCATCGCCGCGCTGGTGCCGCAACCGCTCGTCATGCACGGTGCGTCCGGCGTCCCGCAGGACCTCGTCGTCCGCCTGAGGGAGGCCGGCGGGGTCATGGGCGACGCGCTCGGCATCCACGAGGACGACGTGCGTCAGGCCGTTGGCGAGGGTATCGCCAAGATAAACACCGACACCGACCTGCGGCTCGCCTTCACCACACGGGTGCGGGAGGTGCTGGCCGCCAAGCCGGCCGAGTTCGACCCGCGCAAGATCCTGGGGCCCGCCCGCGACGAGATGCGTCGCGTCGTGGCGGAGCGCATGCGCCTGTTCGGTTCGGCGGGTCGGGCGGGGTGAGGCCCGGGGCGTTACGGCACCGGCGCCCGGCGGGGCGCCCCTAGGTCGCGGGTCCCTCGCCCCTGGCCCCCTCGTCGTCCCTGGCGGGCGCCACGAGCACCGTCTTGTGGTGGGCGAACTCGACAGCGCCCGGCGCGGCGCCCTTCCGGCGCCACACATTCTTGCGCTCCGTGTAGTCGACGGCGACGCGCGCCTCGCGCCGCGCCTCCGAGTGGCCCGCGGCGAGGCGCGCGGCGAACAGGAGCGTCTCGAACGGCACCTCCCTGCCGGCCGACCGCACGATCACGTGCGACCCGCGGTACCCCTGCGCGTGCAGCCAGAGGTCGCGGCTCTTGGCGAGAGCGAAGGTGACCCGGTCGTTGTCGCGGGCGTTGCGTCCGACCACCACCTCGAAGCCGTGCGGGCCCTGGAAGGTGATGCCCGGCGTTGCCGGGCGCCGCCCCGGGCCGCGCCCGGCAGCGGCTCCGCCCGCCACCTCGCGGATCGCCAGTGCCTCGGCGACGGCGCCGGGAGGCAGCTCCGCCAGGCCGGCCACGGCGTTCTCGGCGGCCGTGACCGCCGCCAGCAGCGCGCTGCGCCCCTCGGCGGCGCGCTCGGCCCTGGCCTCGCGCCGGCGCGCCTGGTCGTAGCGGGCGGCGGCGTTCGCCGCGACGGAGCGGCGCGGATCGAGGTCGAGATCGACCACCTCGCCGCCCCAGCCGGCCAGGCGTACACGCGCGGCGCCGGGCGGCACCTCTCCCACGCGGGCGAGCAGCAGGTCGGCCTCGGCACGCAGTTCCCGCGCCGCGGCGCCGGCGGCGAGCGCGGCGTCGGCGTCCGCCAGGCGCCGCCGCGCCAACGTCAGCTCCTTCTTGAGCCGATGTCCGAGGCGCTCCCGTTGCCGCGCCAGGCGCTGGGCGTCGGCCGCGGCGCGCGCGTCCGCGTCCGCGCCCGCGGCCCACCTGGCCAGGCAGGCGCTCGGCCGCGCCACGAGCGCCGCGAGCTCCCTGATGACCGCCGCGAGCGCCGCTCCGCCGAGGGCGGTGTCCGGCGCGATGCCTGCGGCCGCGAGCGCGCCGCGCAGCGCCGCAGCGAGCTCGGGTCCGATCCCGTCCACCAGCCTGGGGACGTCTGCTAGCGTCCTGCCCTCGAGCAGGCCGGCCAGTGCCGCCGGCCCGGCGCTGCGCGGGTCGGCCTTCCTGTAGGGCGGCGGCGGGGCGTACGCCCCGCCGACCTTGAGCTCGCGGTAGCGGTTGCGGTCGGCGAGCACCTGCCGCTCCACCCCGACGATCCGCCGACCCTCCACCAGGAGCAGGTTGGCGTTGCGGCCGGTGAGCTCCACGACGAGGTCGACCCCGGGGGTGGGGACGAAGCCGGGGGCGGCGCCGAAGGCCAAGGTGACGACGCGGTCGAGCGCTGCCTGCGTCGCGCCCGTGAGGGGACCAGCAGCGCGCGCCGCCAGCTGCTGCTGGAAGGGGGTCAGGGCCCGCGAGGGGGCCGGGTAGTCCGGCCTGACGAGGAGGTACGGCCGCGGCGGTCGGCTGTTCAGCCAGAGCGCGCCGCCCGCCGTCAGGGGGAGCACCGCCGTGCGGTCGTCCGGGAAGCGCCACGCCAGGCGCTCGGCCGGCAACAGCGGCGTGAGCGCGCGGAGCTGTTCGTCGATCAGGAGCCCGTCCACGCGTCCGCCGTCCTCGGTTCGGTTCGGGTCAGTTCAGCACGCGTTCGAAGCCGCCGAGGCGGTCCCTGGCACCCTCGACGTACTGCTTCAGGGGCAGGTACCAGTCGCTGCCCGCCTCGGTGTGCTCGAGGGCGGCGCGGGCGTGGAGCAGCACCCGCTCCGTGTACTGCTCGCCCATCTGCGAGTAGACGTCCGCCAGCATCTGCTGCGCGGCAACCCAGAACGGGTCACCCGTCTGGCTGGCGCTCAGCGCCTGCTCGTACCAGGCGGCAGCCTCCTCGAGGCGGTAGTACTCGAACGCGACGCTGCCGAGCGTGATGCAGGCCGGGGCGGTGGCGCCGAGCTCCAGCGCCTCGCGCGCGAGGTCGCCGGCCGCGTCGAGTTCGCCCCGCCTGAGGCGCACGTCGGCCAGGTCGGCCAGCGCGTCGCCCCGGTGCGAGTACGAGGGATCCGTGACGACCTCGCCCAGGAGCGCCTCGGCCTCGCTCAGTCGGTCGCACTCGATGTAGGCGTACGCCGCCTCGTGCTGCGTGAAGGCGCGGTGCTCGGCCGGGACGGTCTCGAGGGCGGCGGCGAACGCCGCCACCGCCTCGTCGGAGCGGCCCGCCGCCGTGAGGGCCTGCGCCGTGGCGAAGGCGACGCTGTAGGTGGGGCCGCCCTGCTCGTCGTCGAGGAGCGCCGCCTCGCGCAGGTACTGCAGCGCCAGGTTCGGGTTGTCGAGGTCCAGGTGAGCGCGCCCGAGCAGGTAACGGTGGACGGCGCGCTCCTGCTCCTGCAGGCGGTCGTCGGGGGTGGCCGCCAGGTGCTCGAGGGCCTCCTCCGTCCGGTACAGCTCGACGAGGGCGCCCGCCAGGCTGAGCCTCTCGGCGCCCTTCTCGAGCTCGGGCGCCTGCTGGACCGAGAAGGTGAAGGCGCCGGCCGCCTCCTCCCATTCGCCCAGCACCTCGGCGCACTGTCCGAGCAGGGACCAGCGGCGCCACTCGAGGTAGGCGGGCAGGACGCCGGGGCCGAGCGCCCGCAGGCGCCTGGCCGCGCTCTTGGCGGCGTCGACGGTGAAGAGGGCCGCCGCCGCGTGGTAGGAGGCGACCGGGTCGAACGCGGGGGCGCGGTCGTCGGTCCCCGGCTGCTCCGGCACCTCGCGCAGGCCCCGTTTGACGTCGCTGAGGGGAGCGCCGCGGTAGGCGGCGAACTCCCAGAACAGGGCGCGGTAGAGGGGGCGCGACGCCAGCTTGGGATCGGCGCCGACGGCGTTGCGCAGCGCGGGCTGGCCGTTCTCCAGCCCCTCGTCGCCGTACAGGGCGTAGACGGCGGCGAGCTGCAGCCAAGCCTGGCCGCTATGGGTCCGGTCTGCCCCACGCTTCACGGCGCTCTCCAGCACGGCGAAGGCCACGTCGTACTGCCCCTTGGCTAGCGCCTCGTGAGCCGAGCCCAGGTCGGGCGCGCGCTGACGCCTGAAAAGCATGCGCCAGGTTACCACGCCCCTGCGTCCAGGACGCGAAGAGCGCCACAACCGCGCGGGCGGGGATGGCCGGTCAGAGGAGCAGTAGCTCCTCCACCCCGCTCCCGGCCGCGACGCTCGGGAACGCGCGGTGGAACGTCTCGACCAGGATCCGCGCCGGCTGCTCGCGCATGAAGCCGAGCACCGAGAGCGCCTGCGTCTCGTGACATCCCATGGCCGCGAGCTTGCTCGCCAGCTCCTCGCCGGCCGGCGCAGCGTGGGTGGGGGGCAGCCACCGTCGCCGCATCTCGTCCTCTTCCAGGAAACCGGGGCGCTGCGGGCCTTCGAAGCGGCGGGGATTGGCGAAGTAGTAGACGCGCTCCGGGCGCTCCGGCGCCACCTCGAGCGCCTCCAGGACGATCTCGTTCGTGAGGCAATGGTCCGGGTGGCCGTTGGCGCCGTTGGGAGGGAACGTGAGCACCGCGCGCGGGCGCGTCCGCTCCAGCACGTTGGCGACGGCGGCGACCAGCTCCGACCTGTCGACGCCGGCCAGCCCGGGGTGGGGCGGCAGGCCCCGGTCGGCGTCGGGCACGTAATCCTGGTGGTCGAGGATCGTCACGTCCTGCACGCCGAGCGCCGCCAGCGCGGCGCAGAGCTCCGCCTCGCGCCGCGCCGCCAGGCCGGCGCGGTTGGTGAGCCCGAGCGTGCGGCCCGCCGCGCCGCGCGTGAGCGTGAGGGTGGCCGCCCGGCCGCTCCGGGCGGTGCGGGCGAGCATGGCGCCGGAACCGAAGACCTCGTCGTCGGGGTGCGGCACGATGAGCAGCAGGTCGGTGCGGGGTGCGCTTGCCATCCGGCTACCCTATCGCGCGAGCGGCCCGCCGGCGCTCGTACGCGCCCGCCATCTTGCCGCCGGGACGCGGAAGGGGCATCATCGGGGGAGGGCCCTCCGGTCGACCTGTCGACGGGGCTCGCCAACGTCGGGGAAGGGAGCGCCTCAGGTGCTCGATCACACGCCGCGCACGGGCGGACCGTTCGCCTCCGTGCGGAGGTTCCTGCCACAGGCTCGCGACTACAACCTGAAGCACGCGAAGGTGGACGTCCTCGCCGGCGTGACGGTGGCGTTCGTGGCCCTCCCCCTGGCGCTCGGCTTCGGCGTCACGGCGGGGGCCGGCGCCACCGCCGGCATCGTGACCGCCATCGTCGCCGGCGTGATCGCCGCCTTCTTCGGGGGATCGAACTTCCAGGTCACGGGCCCGACCGGCGCCATGACGGCCGTCCTCCTGCCCATCGTGGCCCATCACGGGCCCGGCGCCCTGCCCATCTTGGGCATCGGCGCCGGCCTGATCCTCATCGCGTTGGGGCTTGCCGGCATCGGGCGCTACGTCCACTTCATCCCCTGGCCGGTCGTTACCGGATTCACGAACGGCATCGCCGTCATCATCTTCCTGCAGCAGCTGCCCAACGTGCTCGGCGTGAAGGCGCCTCTCGGGGAGAGCATCGTGTTCATCAGCGTCCAGACCGTGCGGGAGTTCCTCGCGCGCCCCGGCTACCTCCCGGCGAGCCTCGCGCTCCTCACCGTGGTGGCCATGCTGGCGTGGGGGCGCGTGCGCGCCCTCGGCGGGGTCCCTGCCAGCATGGCGGCGCTCGTCATCGTCACCCTCGTCTCGCTGCTGCCCCCGTTCGAGGCGGTGGCGCGCATCGGCGAGATCCCCCGCTCCCTCCCCCTGCCGGCGCTCCCCGACCTCGCGCTGAGCGGCGCCTGGGTCGAGCTCACGCGCGCCGCCATCGCCGTGGCGGTGCTGGCGGCGCTCGAGAGCCTCTTGTGCGCGGTGGTGGCCGACGGCATGACCGTCGGCGAGAAGCACGATCCCGACCGCGAACTCGTGGGGCAGGGGCTCGGCAACATCGCCGCGGGGCTGTTCGGCGGGCTCCCCTCCACGGCGGCGCTCGCGCGCACCGCCGTGAACGTGCGCTCGGGCGCGCGCACGCGCCTCGCCTCCATCGTCCACGGCCTCACGTTGCTGGTCGTCATCCTCTTCCTGGCCCCGCTGGCGGGGCGCATCCCGCTCGCCGTGCTCGGGGGCATCCTCATGGTGGTGGCCGTGCGGATGGTGGAGCGCGAGGCGGCCTCGCTCATCTTGCGCAGCACGAAGTCCGACGCCTTCGTGCTGGTCCTCACCATGTTGGTGACCATCTTCTTCGACCTCATCCTCGCCATCGAGGTCGGCTTGGTGGCGGCCGCCATCCTGTTCATCGTGCGGATGAGCAACATGTTCACAGTCGACCCCATCGCCCTGGCGGGCGACGGCCCCCACCACGACGACGCCACGCAGGTGGCGGCGGAGCAGGCGCTCCTCGCCAAGCACGTCGTGGCCTACCGCGTCGACGGCCCGGTGTTCTTCGGCGCGGCGGAGCGCTTCATCGACCAACTCGTCAAGGTCGACCAGGGCATCCGCGTGGTGGTGCTGCGCCTCAAACGCGTGCCCGTCATGGACGCGACGGGCGTCACCGCGCTGCGCGCCATCCACGACCGGCTGTCGCGGCGGGGCATCGCCCTGCTCATCTCGGGCCTGCAACCGCAACCGAAGGCGCTCCTGCGACGCATGGGCGTCTACGAGGAACTGACGCGCGACGGCACCGCCGACTTCGTGACCACGGAGCAGGCCATCGCGGTGGCCGCCGAGCGAGCGCCGACGGCCGGCCCCTAGTTGGCCTGCGCCAGCTCCGCCACCTCGAAGCGCAGCGGCCCGCCCGACGTGGCGCCAGGTAGCACCGCCACGGTGTCGCCGTCGGCGACGCGGCCGGCGAGGATCTCGCGCGCCAGCGGCGTCTCGAGGTAGTCGCGCACGGCGCGCTTGAGGGGCCGAGCGCCGAACACGGGGTCGTAGCCGGCCCGCGCCAGCTCGTCGAGCGCCGCCTCGCTCACGTCGAGCGTCACCCGCCGCTCCGCCAGGCGCCGCTGCAGTCGCTCGATCTGGAGCAGGGCGATGGTGCGGATCTGCGCCTGGTCGAGGGCGTGGAACACGATGACCTCGTCGACTCGGTTGAGGAACTCGGGCCTGAAGTAGGCGCGCAGCTCGGTGAAGACGGTCTGCTTGAGCGCCGCGTAGTCGGCACCGTGGGTGCTCGCCTCGAGGATCTGCGGCGAGCCGATGTTGCTGGTCATGATGACGACGGTGTTGCGGAAGTCTACGGTGCGACCCTGGGCGTCGGTCAGGCGCCCGTCGTCGAGCACCTGCAGGAGCGTGTTGAACACGTCGGGGTGCGCCTTCTCGATCTCGTCGAGGAGGATGACGGAGTACGGTTGGCGCCGCACGGCCTCCGTCAGCTGGCCGCCCTCCTCGTAGCCGACGTAGCCCGGCGGAGCCCCGATCAGCTTGGCCACGTTGTGGCGCTCCATGTACTCCGACATGTCGAGGCGGATCATCTTGTCCTCGCTGTCGAAGAGTTGCGCCGCGAGCGCCTTGGCTGTCTCCGTCTTGCCGACACCGGTGGGGCCCAGGAAGATGAAGGAGCCGATGGGGCGGTTCGGGTCCGCCAGCCCG